>JABLTR010074732.1_pt1 | contig 23746 bp, 21 predicted proteins | sample 7160071 | NCBI WGS metagenome assembly JABLTR01 (sample SAMN14651230, study PRJNA627086) | human gut metagenome | isolation source: feces | host: Homo sapiens | reverse complement strand
GATAATACACAAAGTATTATCTGCGCTTTTGGCTTAGCAGCTGCCGCACCTCGCTCGCCGTATCGGCACTTAGAATTATGCGGTATTGCCTTTACAATAACAGCGGTCCCAACGGGGCGGCGAAAATAACACGGTAAGGATGGTTCACCAAAATGGCGGAATTTTCCCCAAAATTTAAAGAGGCCCTGAGTCTGGTACAAAAGCCGGGCCGTTACACGGGCGGCGAGCCGGGCTGCATCTACAAGGATAGATCCAAGGTGGATGTGCGCATGGCGTTCTGCTTTCCGGATACCTATGAGATCGGCATGTCCTTTCTGGGCGAGAAGATCCTGTACGATATTCTGAACCGCCACGAAAACTGGTGGTGTGAGCGCGCCTTTATGCCATGGACGGACATGAAGGCCCAGATGGAGCGGCTGGACATCCCGCTGTACTGCCTTGAAAGCAAGGACCCGCTGACGGATTTTGACATTGTCGGCTTCTCTCTTGAATATGAGCTGTGCTATACGAATGTTCTGGCAATGCTGCGTCTGTCGGGCATTCCGCTGCGGGCCGCCGACCGTGATGAGCGGTGGCCGCTCATCATTGCGGGCGGCCCTTGTGTATGCAACGCCGAGCCGATGGCAGACTTCTTTGATGTGATGCAGCTTGGCGAGGGTGAACAGATGCTGCAGGACATCTGCGCAGCCGTTGAGCAGGGCAAAAAGCGGGGCTGGGATAAAGAACAGCTGCTGTTGGAGCTGGCAAAGCTCCCCGGCGTCTATGTGCCGTCCTTCTACGATGTAACCTACAAGGAGGATGGCCGCATTGAGGCTGTGACCCCGAACCGCCCGGGCATCCCGGCCCGCGTGACCAAGGCCATCGTCAAGGATATGGACAGCTTTACCCCGCCGGAAAACTTCGTGGTGCCGCTTGTGGGTGCAGTGCAGGACCGCGCCTGTGTCGAGGTGCTGCGCGGCTGCGTCCGCGGCTGTCGCTTCTGTCAGGCGGGCCAGCTCTACCGTCCCTTCCGGGAGCGCAGCCCCAAGCTTATCAGCGACAGTGCGCGGATGCTCTGCCGCAACACCGGCTATGATGAACTGAGCCTTTCCAGTCTTTCGACCTCCGACCACTCCCGGCTGGAGGATATTCTTGACAACCTCAACTCCTGGGCAGAGTCCGACCATGTAAGTCTTTCGCTGCCCAGCCTGCGTGTGGACAACTTCTCGCAGTCCCTTGTGGAAAAGACCACCAAGGTCCGCAAGAGCGGCCTGACCTTTGCTGCCGAGGCCGGCACCCAGCGCCTGCGCGATGTCATCAATAAGAATGTCACATGGGAGCAGATCGAGCGCGGCTGCCGCATCGCCTTCTCAGAAGGGTACACCTCGGTCAAGCTTTACTTTATGATGGGTCTGCCCACCGAAACGATGGAGGACATCAAGGGAATTGCCGACACCGCCCAGCAGGTGGTGGATCTGTTCTATACGATCCCCGACCGTCCGAAAGGAAAGGGTGTTCAGGTCACGATCAGTGTGGCCTGCTTTGTGCCCAAGCCCGACACGCCGTTCCAGTTCTGCGCGCAGGACCGCCGCGAGTCTCTGCAGGAAAAGCAGAAATACCTGCTCAGCTGCGTACATTCCCGCAAGATCAAGGTAAACTACCACGACAGCACCACCAGCGTGCTGGAGGGCGTGTTTGCCAAGGGTGACCGCCGTCTGGGCCGTGTGATCGAGACTGCATTTGAGAACGGCTCCTTCTTTGACACATGGGAGGAGTATTTCAACTACGACCGCTGGATCGAGGCGTTCAAAAGCTGCGGCATTGACCCTGATTTTTACAACTATCGCGCCCTCGGTCTGGACGAGGTCACGCCTTGGGATCATCTCGATGTGGGCGTGACGAAGGCCCATCTGGTGCGTGAGTACAATAAGGCGCTGGAGGCCAAAACCACCCAGCCCTGCAACCGCCAGTGCAGCGCCTGCGGTGCCAACAAGCTGATCGGAGGACCGTGCTTTGACTACAGTAAGAATCTTCTTTGAAAAGTGCGGTGAGGCCGCCTACATTTCGCTGTTGGATCTGCAGCGCGTATTCCATCGGATGCTTAAAATGAGCAGCCTGCCGGTGTACTATACGCAGGGGTTCAACCCGCATATCTACCTGTCCTTTTCCTGCCCGCTGTCTCTGGGGCAGGAGAGCCTCTGCGAGAGCTGTGAGGTCAAGACGGAGCAGGAGAGCATCGACCCGCAGCGCTGGATCGATGCCCTGCAGCCGTTGATGCCGCGCGGCATCGTCATCACGAAAATTGCCCCGGCGGTGGAAAAGGTCGGCGAGATCGAGACCGCCGCCTATGAGATCACTATGCCGGCAAGCAGTGCCATTGCGCTGGATGCCTACAACAATGCAGAGCATGCCGAGGTTACAAAAAAGACCAAGCGCGGCCAGAAAACGCTCGACCTGAAGGCATACCTCGACCGCATTGCCTATACGGTCGAGGGCGATACGCTGCATTTTACGGCCGTGCTGCCCTGCGGCTCCGGCAAGGCACTGAACCTGAACCCGGCGCTGCTGACCGACTTCCTGCGCGAGCAGGGCGCTGCCCCAGTCTGGCAGTGCCGCGTGGTGAGGACGCACCTTTATAATAAAGCGGGCAAAGACTTCGAGTAAGAAAAGCCTTCCCCCGCGGGGGAAGGCAAAAAGCAAAAAAATCTTCGATTTTCTGTTAAAACCCCTTGCCAAACGCGCTGCACAATGCTATAATACTAAAGCGTTAATGCCGCCGAGCCATCGGCGGGATAATGACACATCATTATACAGGCGGTCCTCTGACGAAACATCGTGTATGAACGTCGCAACAAAATGGAGGAATTCATAACATGGACGCAATGAAGCATTTTACCGAGGGTATGATCAAAGAGAACAAGCCCCAGTTCGAAGTCGGCGACACCGTTCGCGTCTCCGTCCGCATCAAGGAAGGCGACAAGGAGCGTATTCAGGCTTTCGAGGGCACCGTTATTGCTAAGAAGCATGGCGGCATCGCTGAGACCTTCACCGTTCGCCGCACCTCTTACGGTGTCGGTGTTGAGCGTGTGTTCCCGGTCAACAGCCCGTTTGTCGAGAAGGTTGAGGTCGTTCGCCGCGGCAAGGTCCGTCGTGCGAAGCTGTTCTACCTGCGCGAGCGCACCGGCAAGGCTGCCAAGGTCAAGGCACGTATCTGAGCATACTGAGAAAAGGGGAGGACGGTTGGCGTTCTCCCTTTTTTCGTATTTTTCCAAAAGGTGGGATAAGACATGGGTGCAGCATTCAAGGCGCGCTACCGCCGCAACAAGGAAACACTGGAATGGTATGACGCTCTGGCCATGGCTGTGGCGATCATTGCACTGGTGTTTACCTTCGGTGTGCGCATCGTGAAGGTCGATGGACACTCGATGGATCACACGCTCTCCGATGGAGAGCGCATCCTCATCAATCTGCTCAAGGCGCCGGACTACGGCGATATTGTCGTGGTGGACGGCTATACCGACTACGGCAAGCCGCTGGTCAAGCGGGTCATAGGCATGGGCGGGGATACCATCGACATCGACTTTGAGGCCGGCATCGTCTACCGCAACGGTGCTGCACTCGAGGAGCCATACACCGCCGAGCCCACCTATTTGTTTGAAAGCGTGGAATTTCCCATTACGGTGCCGGACGGCTGCCTGTTTTTGATGGGGGATAACCGCAATAACTCCACCGACAGCCGCGATGTCAGCGTAGGCTGCGTGGATGAACGCGATATTATGGGCGCAGCCGTGCTGCGCGTACTGCCCTTTGGCAAGATAGGAGCGGCCGAATGAGCCAGAGCGACATTATCAACAGCCGCCAGATCCAGTGGTTCCCCGGGCACATGACAAAGACCCTGCGCCTGATGGAAAAGGAAATCCGCAATGTGGACTGCGTTCTGCAGATCCTTGATGCGCGCATCCCGCTTTCCAGCCTGAACCCTGAGATCGAGCGAATCACCGCGGGCAAACCGCATCTGTATGTACTGAACAAGGCCGATCTGGCTGACCCCGAGATCACCAAGCAGTGGCTGGCCTACTTTACGAGTGCCGGCGCCGGCTGCATTGCGATGGACTCGAAGCAGCGCGGCCGTGCCACGGCCACCAAAAGTTTGATCGAAAAAGAGCTTTCCGCCCTGATGGAGCGCCGCCGCAACCGCGGTATGGTCGGCGCGGCCATCCGTGTCATGATCGTGGGCATCCCCAATGTGGGCAAGTCCACCTTCATCAACTCCTTTGCGGGCACGACCCGCGCCAAGGCTGCCAATAAGCCCGGCGTCACCCGCGGCAAGCAGTGGATCAGTGTCGGCAATTTCGACCTGATGGATATGCCCGGCGTGCTGTGGAAAAAATTCGACTCGCTGGAAACGGCATCGAATCTGGCATTCATCGGCTCCATCCGCGATGATATTTTGGATATTGAGGAGCTGGCCTGTGGCCTGCTTTCCAGCGTGCGGGGCATCTATCCCGCCCAGCTGCTGGCCCGGTATAAGCTGGAGGAGTCGGCGCTTGCGCTGCCGCCTTACGACCTTTTGCAGGCCATCGGCGCCAAGCGCGGTATGCTGATCTCCGGCGGCGAGGTCGATACCGAGCGTGCAGCCAAGATGCTGGTAGGGGAATTCCGCGCCAGCAAATGGGGGAGGCTCTCGCTGGAGCGCCCGCCGCAGCGCGCGGTACAGGAAGAACGGGAAGAGGTGACGGACGATGCCCCGGACGACTGGGACGACGAGCAGTAACGAGGCGCTTTACGCCTTTGACGCTGCAAAGCGTGCCGAGCATGGTGCGGTCTGCGGCGTGGACGAGGCAGGGCGCGGCCCGCTGTGCGGCCCTGTCTGCTGTGCGGCGGTCATCCTGAACCCCGATGATCCCATCGAGGGAGTCAACGACTCCAAGAAGCTGACCGAAAAGCGCCGTGATGCACTGTTTGAGGAAATCACAAATCGTGCGCTTGCATACAAAATTGTCTTTATCACACCGCAGGAAATTGATGAGCGCAATATCCTGTGGGCTACAATGGACGGCATGGCGCAGGCTGTGGCCGGGTTGGAAATAACGCCCGATTATGTGCTGATCGACGGCAACCGCTGCCCGCCGGGGCTGATACAGCCCGCCGAGGCTGTGGTCAAGGGGGACGCCAACAGCGCCTCCATCGCGGCGGCCTCCATTTTGGCAAAGGTCAGCCGTGACCGCTATATGCTGGAGCTGGACAAGCAATATCCCCAGTACCAGCTGGCTAAGCACAAGGGCTATCCCACAAAGCTGCACTATGAACTGATCGCGCAGTACGGCATCCAGCCGTTCTACCGACGCAGCTTCCTGAAAAAACAGGGCTACTGGCATGACTGATACAGTCGGTCATAAGGGCGAGGCCATTGCCGCCAAATACTATCAGCAGCGCGGCTGGCTGCTGCTGAACCATAATTACCGCACCCGCATGGGGGAAATCGACCTTATTTTATATAAGGAAAACACGCTGGTGTTTGCCGAGGTCAAGACCCGCGCAGGAACCATGCTGGACCGCCCGGCGGCTGCGGTGGATGCCCGCAAGCAGCAGCGGCTGATTTTGGCCGCACAACAGTATTTGCAGCGCAGTCCCTATGGGGAGGCTGACATTCGTTTTGATGTGGTGGAGGTCACGCCCGCAGGCAGAGGCTGGCAGGTGCATTGTATTCCCGGCGCGTTTGAGTGCTGAGAAACACTGGAGTCAACGCATGAAAGGTAGGGGCGACCATTGGTCGCCCGCGGAACCCAGCAGCAAGGCCGATGACGGGCATCGCCCCCCCGCAACCCGTAGGGGCGGATTCCATATCCGCCCGCACCCCGCGCCCCACACAACGGTATAGCGCCAACAAGGCTTATACACATAGAGGAAGAGAATAAGAGAAAGGGTGTACAGTATGCAGTATTTTAGCACCAGAGATTCCGAACTCCGCGTTTCCGCACAGGAGGCGATCGTCCGTGGTCTGGCGCCGCAGAGCGGTCTGTTTGTACCGGAAGCTTTCCCGAAGGCCGATCTGGAGGGCTGGAAAAACCTTTCCTATCCGGAACTGGCCGAGAAGGTGCTGGCGGGCTTTCTGACCGATTACAGCGCTGACTTCCTGCACAATGCCACCGCCGCCACCTACGGCGCAGCCTTTGATGGCAAGGCGGGCCGCACGGTCAAGGTCCGTGAGGGCCTCTATTCCCTTGAGCTGTGGCACGGTCCCACCTGCGCCTTCAAGGACTACGCCCTGCAGCTGATGCCGAAGCTGCTGGTAGAAGCCAAGAAGATGCTGGGCCGCACCGAGACCACCCGCATCCTTGTGGCAACCTCCGGCGATACCGGCAAGGCTGCACTGGCCGGCTATGCTGATCTGGATGGCATCGAGATCGAGGTGTTCTACCCGAACGACGGCACCAGCGAGATCCAGCATCTGCAGATGGCCACCCAAAAGGGCGGTAATGTGCAGGTCTACGCCGTGCAGGGTAACTTTGATGATGCCCAGACCGGCGTAAAGAAGGTCTTTGCCGATGCAGCTGTGGCCGCCGAGCTGGAGAAGCGCGGCATCCGCCTGTCCAGCGCCAACTCGATCAACTGGGGCCGTCTGGTGCCGCAGATCGTCTACTACTTCTACGCCTACTTCCGTCTGGCGGAGCAGGGCGCAGTGGCATGGGGCAAGCCTGTGGACTTCTGTGTGCCGACCGGCAACTTTGGCGATATTCTGGCTGGTTACTATGCCAAGCAGATGGGCCTGCCCGTGGGCAAGCTGGTCTGTGCCTCCAACAAGAACAATGTCCTGACCGATTTCCTGACGACCGGCACCTACGATGCCCGCCGTACCTTCTATAAAACGACCTCCCCGTCGATGGACATCCTGATTTCCTCGAACCTCGAGCGTCTGCTCTGCCATGTCAGCGGCAGCAGCGAAAAGGTCGCGGGCTGGATGCAGGAGCTGAATACGACCGGCAAGTACACGGTGGATGCCGAGACGCTGGAAAAGATCCGGGAGACCTTCGCTGCAGGCTATGCCGATGACGCCGAGGGAGCCGCTGAGATCAAGGCCCGTTTCGAGGAGGATCACTATCTCTGCGATACGCACACCGCCGTGGCCTTCCGTGTGGCTGAGACCGTGCGCACCGAGGCACCGATGGTGGTGCTGTCCACCGCCAGCCCCTTCAAATTCCCGCGCGATGTGTTGGCGGCCTTGGGGCAGCAGGCCCCGGTCAGCGATTTCGCTGCCATGGCTGCGCTGACCGCCAAAACCGGCGCGGAGGCACCGGCCTCCCTGCGCGAGCTGGACAAGCAGGAGGTGCGGTTCAAGACGGTGCTGCAGCCTGCTGAGATCCGCGCCGCGGCCCTGAAATAAGCAACAACAACTAGAAAGTGAGGCTGTATGGCCATCTTTGCAATCGGGGACATGCACCTCTCCCTGGGAACAGACAAGCCGATGGATGTTTTCCCGGGGTGGGAGGGCTACCTGCCCCGACTGGAAGCCAACTGGCGCAAGCTGATAGGCCCGGATGACACGGTCATTCTGGCAGGCGACACCAGCTGGGCCATGAACCTGAACGACACAAAGGCGGATTTTGCCTTTATCCAAAGCCTGCCGGGACAAAAATGGCTGCTGAAGGGCAACCATGACTACTGGTGGACTACGACCCGCAAAATGGAGACATACCTCGCCGCCAATGGCTTTGACACCCTGCATATCCTGCACAACAATGCCTGCATTGTGGACGATACGGCGCTGTGCGGCACCCGCGGCTGGCCGTTTGACGATCTGGCCGCTCAGGGCGAAAAGCTGATGGCCCGCGAGGCCGGCCGCCTGCGGATGAGCCTGCAGGCAGCCGGGGATGCCGCGCAGAGAATCGCATTTCTGCACTATCCGCCCATCTACCCGGGCGCTGCGGCGCAGGAGCTTGTGGATGTGCTGCACGACTTCGGCGTAACCGAGTGCTACTACGGCCATCTGCACGGAAAATCCATCCGCTATGCCACGCAGGGGGAGCGGGACGGCATCACCTACCGGCTCATTTCTGCCGATGGTCTGGCGTTCTGCCCGTATAAAATAAGGTGAAAACGCACAAAAGCGTAAAATTGCATGGCTTTTTTGCCCAAAATCGGTTAAAATTTTTGAAATAAGGCTGGTATTTTCTCTGCAGGCATGGTATAATAACTTGTATTTTTATGTACATCTATTTTTGGAGGAATTTATAAATGAAACTGATTTCCTGTGAAAAGCTCGAAAAGAGCATGGTCGAACTGCAGTTCTCCATTGACGCGGAGACCTTCAAATCTGCTGTCAATACCGCTTTCAAGCGTGAGGGCAAGAAGTACGCCATCCCCGGCTTCCGCAAGGGCAAGGCTCCCAAGGCCATGATCGAGAAGATGTATGGCAAGGACCTGTTCCAGTATGACGCCGTCAACGATCTGTTCCCTGAGAACTATGAGGCCGCTGTCAAGGAGGCCGGCATCGAGGTTGTTGGCCGTCCTGAGCCTGAGGTCGTCTCCATGTCCGAGGAGGAGGGCGCTACCCTGAAGGTCAAGGTCGCCGTCAAGCCCGAGGTCGAGCTGGGCGAGTACACCGGTTTAACCGTCAACAAAGATGTCAAGACTGTGGATGAGGCCGATGTTGACGCTGAGATCAAGCGCATGCAGGACCGCAACGGCCGTCTGCTGACCCGTGAGGGCGAGGCCCAGAACGGTGACACCGTGGATATCGACTTTGAGGGCTTCGTTGATGGCGTTGCTTTCGAGGGCGGCAAGGCTGAGCACTACTCTCTGGTGCTGGGCAGCGGCTCCTTCATCCCCGGCTTCGAGGAGCAGGTCGTCGGCCACAAGGCTGGCGAGGAGTTTGATGTCAATGTCAAGTTCCCCGAGGAGTATCAGGCTAAGGAGCTGGCCGGCAAGGACGCTACCTTCAAGATCAAGCTGCATGAGGTCAAGTACAAGGAGCTGCCTGAGCTGGACGATGATTTCGCCAAGGACGTCAGCGAGTACGACACCCTCGAGGAGCTGAAGGATTCTATCCGCAAGGGCATTCAGGCCAACCACGAGAAGCAGGCTGAACAGAGCGTTGAGAACGACCTGATCGATCAGGTCGTGAACGGCATGAAGGCCGACATCCCCGATGCTATGATCGAGAGCCGCATCGAGGAGCTGGTGCAGGACTTCCAGTACCGCATCTCCCAGCAGGGCCTCAAGCTTGAGCAGTACCTGCAGTATATGGGCATGACCATGGACCAGTTCAAGGAGCAGTTCCGTGAGCAGGCCGACAAGCAGGTCAAGATGCGTCTGGCTATGGAGGCCATCGTTGCCAAGGAGTCCATCGAGGCTACCGAGGAGGAGTTCGAGGCTGAGATCAAGCGCATTGCCGATGCTTACCAGATGGAGGCTGACAAGGTCAAGAGCCTGGTTGACGCTGCCGCTGTCAAGAAGGATCTGGCTGTCAACAAGGCCATCGACTTCGTGAAGGAGAAGGCTAACATTGTTCTGGGCGCTGCCGAGGAGAAGAAGCCTGCCAAGAAGACCACCCGCAAGACCACCAAGAAGGCTGCCGCCAAGAAGGACGAGGAGCCGAAGGAAGAGGAGAAGGGCGAGTAATCGCACCTTTCCGTAAACATTGAGTAAAAGGGCCGGTACGGTTGTGCAGCTTTGCCGCCGTATCGGTCCCTTTATCATAAAACCGCTTTTCTGCAAGCTATTAAGGAGGGAAACCTGAATGAGCCTTGTACCTTATGTTGTCGAACAGACTGCGCGCGGTGAGCGCAGCTATGACATCTTCTCCCGCCTGCTGAACGACCGCATCATTGTGCTGAGCGAGGATGTCAACGCCTCCTCCGCCAGCGTGATCGTGGCACAGCTGCTCTACCTCGAGGGTCAGGACCCCGAGAAGGACATCTACTTCTATATCAACAGCCCCGGCGGCTCCATTTCCGATGGCATGGCCATCCACGACACGATGAACTACATCAAGTGCGATGTCTCCACCATCTGTGTCGGCATGGCGGCCTCCATGGGCTCTTTCCTGCTGGCCAGCGGTACCAAGGGTAAGCGCTTTGCGCTGCCCAACTCCGAGATCCTGATCCATCAGCCGCTCATCGGCGGTCAGGGCATCTCCGGCCAGGCCACCGATATCAAGATCCACGCTGACCACATCGTGCGCATCCGTGAGCGGATGAACACCCTGCTGAGCGAGTACACCGGCCAGCCGCTGGAAACGATCCAGCGCGACACCGAGCGCGACAACTATATGACCGCGCAGCAGGCAAAGGAGTACGGCCTGATCGACGATATCCTCTATAAACACTGATTCGGGGGAACAACATGGCAAATCAAACGTCCGGTAAGGACGGAAAAGGACGCGAGCTTATCTGCAGCTTTTGCGGACGCTCCCAAAACGAGGTAGAGCAGCTGGTCATCGGTCCCGGCGTCAATATCTGCAAGGACTGCATTGAAATGTGCTGCAATGTGCTGGAACGCGATGGTGAGCGTCCGGCCCCGCCGCGCGCCGGTATGCCGCCCCGTGACCGCCGCCGTCAGGCCCAGAAGCCCGGCGCAGATTACGGTGCCGATCCGCTCGAGAGTATCCATATCCTGACCCCTGCCGAAATCAAGGCAGGTCTGGATCAGTATGTCATCGGGCAGGATGCCGCCAAGAAGGTGCTGGCTGTCTCGGTCTACAACCACTATAAGCGCATCCTGTCCGGCCAGAACAGCGATGTGGAGCTGCAAAAGTCCAATGTGCTGATGCTGGGCCCCTCCGGCACTGGCAAGACGCTGCTGGCCCAGACGCTGGCCAAGATGCTGAATGTGCCGTTCGCCATTGCGGACGCCACCACGCTGACCGAGGCCGGCTATGTGGGCGAGGATGTCGAAAACATCCTGCTCAAGCTGATTCAGGCGGCGGATTTTGACATTCCGCGCGCTGAAATCGGCATCATCTATGTGGATGAGATCGACAAGATCACCCGCAAGAGCGAGAACCCCTCCATCACCCGTGATGTGGGCGGTGAGGGTGTGCAGCAGGCCCTGCTGAAGATCGTGGAGGGTACGGTCAGCAATGTGCCGCCCAACGGCGGCCGCAAGCACCCGCAGCAGGAGTTCATCCAGATCAACACCAAAAATATCCTCTTTATCTGCGGCGGTGCCTTTGACGGGCTGGAAAAGCTCATCCAGAAGCGCACCGACAATGCCTCGCTGGGCTTTGGCAGCCAGCTGCGTACCACGCTCGACAAGGACGAGACCCGCCAGAAGCTGCTGAAAAAGGTCGAACCGGACGATCTGGTAAAATTCGGCCTGATCCCGGAGCTGATCGGCCGTCTGCCGGTCGTGACGGTGCTGGATCCGCTGGACGAGGAGGCGCTGGTTCGCGTGCTGCTTGAGCCGAAGAACAGCATTGTGCGCCAGTACAAGGAGCTGCTGCATCTGGACAATGCCGAGTTGGTCTTTACCGATGCGGCCCTGCACGCCATCGCCAGAAAGACGGTGGAGCGCAAGAGCGGTGCGCGCGGCCTGCGCAGCGTTGTCGAGGAACTGCTGATTCCGATCATGTACGACATCCCGTCCGATGCCACCATCACCAAAGTGACGATTGACGCCGACACGGTCGAGGGCGGCCAGCCTCATATCGAGCATGGCGCCATGCGCCCGCGTTATAAAAGTTTGACGGAACAGCAATAAAAACGATCTGCACCGGAGCCAATGCGGCCCGGTGCATTTTTGTTCACAAAAATTTTATATAGAAAACACTTGATTTTTCGGTGCAAAGTGGCTATTATATATTTAGCACTCAGATAGATTGAGTGCTAAACCAAAAATCACCAAAAATTCAAAAGAGAAATCTTTTATAAGGAGGAACTTTCACTATGAAAATCAAACCTCTTGCAGACCGTGTTGTCATTAAAATGGTCGAGGAAGAAGAAACCACCAAGGGCGGCCTGATCCTGTCCGGCTCCGCCAAGGAAAAGCCGCAGGTTGCTGAGGTCGTCGCTGTCGGCCCCGGCGGCAATGTGGATGGCAAGGATGTCGAGATGATCGTCAAGGTCGGCGATAAGGTCCTGACCAGCAAGTATTCCGGCACCGAGGTCAAGGTCGATGGTGAGGAATGCACCATCGTCCGCCAGAGCGACATCCTCGCGGTTGTGGAATAATTTGATTTTTCAGTAATTCTTTCAGATAAAAGGAGAGATTTATTATGGCTAAACAGATCAAGCAGGGCGAGGACGCCCGCAAGGCCCTTTGCGCTGGCATCGACCAGCTGGCCAACACCGTTAAGGTTACCCTCGGCCCCAAGGGCCGCAATGTCGTGCTGAGCAAGAAGTTCGGCAGCCCGCTCATCACCAATGACGGTGTCACCATCGCCAAGGAGATCGAGCTGAAGGACGAGTTCGAGAACATGGGCGCACAGCTCGTTCGCGAGGTCGCCACCAAGACCAACGATGCTGCCGGTGACGGCACCACCACCGCCACCGTGCTGGCACAGGCCTTCGTCAATGAGGGCATGAAGAATGTCACCGCCGGTGCCAACCCCATGGACATCAAGCGCGGCATGCAGAAGGCCGTCGCCGCTGCTGTCGATGCTGTCAAGCAGCACAGCCAGAAGGTCAACGGCAGCAAGGACATCGCCCGTGTCGGCACTGTTTCTGCCGGTGATGCCGAGATCGGCCAGCTGATTGCTGACGCGATGGAGAAGGTCACGGCCGATGGCGTTATCACCATCGAGGAGAACAAGACCACTGCCGAGACCTACACCGAGGTCGTTGAGGGTATGCAGTTTGACCGCGGCTATGTGACCCCCTACATGGTCACCGACACCGAGAAGATGGAGACCGTCTATGACGACTGCTCCGTCCTGATCACCGACAAGAAGATCAGCGTCTTCCAGGATGTGGTTCCCCTGCTTGAGCAGGTCATCCAGTCCGGCCGCAAGCTGCTGATCATCGCTGAGGATGTCGAGGGCGATGCCCTGTCCAACCTCATCATCAACCGTCTGCGCGGCGGCCTGAATGTTGTTGCCGTTAAGGCCCCCGGTTTCGGCGATCGCCGCAAGGAGATGCTGCAGGATATTGCTACCCTGACCGGCGGCACCGTCATCAGCAGCGACCTCGGCTATGAGCTGAAGGATGCTACCATGCAGCTGCTGGGCAGCGCCCGTCAGGTCAAGGTCACCAAGGAGAATACCACCATTGTCGGCGGTGCCGGTGACAAGCAGGCCATTGCTGACCGCGTGGCTCAGATCCGCAGCCAGATCGCAACGGCAACCTCTGACTTTGACCGTGAGAAGCTGCAGGAGCGCCTGGCCAAGATGGCCGGCGGTGTTGCCGTCATCAAGGTCGGTGCTGCTACCGAGGTCGAGATGAAGGACAAGAAGCTCCGCATCGAGGATGCTCTGAACGCGACCAAGGCCGCTGTAGAGGAAGGCATCGTTGCCGGCGGCGGCACGGCCACCATCAATGCTATTCCGGCTGTCGATAAGCTGGTTGGCGAGCTGGAGGGCGACGAGCGCACCGGCGCCAAGATCGTCCGCAAGGCTCTGGAGGCTCCTCTGCGCCAGATCGCTGCCAATGCCGGTCTGGAGGGCAGCGTTGTTATCGACAACATCCTGAAGGCCAACAAGCCCAACTACGGCTTCGATGCCCAGAAGGAAGAGTATGTTGAGGATATGATCGAGGCCGGTATCGTTGATCCGACCAAGGTCACCCGTTCTGCTCTGGAGAACGCTGCCAGCGTTGCTGCGATGGTTCTGACCACCGAGAGTCTCGTTGCCGATCTGCCCGAGCCGCCGGCTCCGGCTGCCCCGGCCCCTGATATGGGCGGTATGTACTAATTCGGTACACCCAAAAGCAACTACAAGGTCGAAGTCTTGGCGACAAGGCTTCGGCCTTTTTGTATAAGGTGCTGCGGCCATAGACCTGCGGCGGGAAAGCGTGCTATAATAAAGGTACGGCCGCATGACTCCGACTGCTTATACAGTAGTTGCGCAACGGTGCGGCGGTAATAAGCAAAAACAGCGGGGGAGCCGCCATGAAGAAATATGCAAAATATATGGCGCTGGCCGTGACGCTGGCGCTGCTGGGACTGATTTTCTACTTTTCTGCCCAGCCGGGGGCGGTTTCCTACAAGGTCAGCGAGACTGTGATGAACACAGTTCAATCCGGTAAAGCAAAGGCCATCACGCCGCAATGGTTCAGCACCACAAACCTCAATGTCAACGTTCGCAAATGGGCACATGTTTATATCTACTGCGCGCTGGGGGTCAGCATGGCGGTGACGGTGCATCTGTGGACGGTCAGCCTTGCCCTGTGGCAGAGGGCGCTGCTGTCTGCGGCACTGTGTATGCTGTGTGCCGCCGGGGACGAGCTGCACCAGTTCTTTGTCCCGGGCCGTGCCATGCTGCTGAGCGATGTCGGCATAGATGCAATGGGCTTTCTGCCCTGCATCGCGGCGGTCTTTCTCTGCATCCGGGTGTATCGTGGCTGCCGGAAGTGAGCATACTCCCCTTGGGGTGATGCTATGTCTTTGCGCCGCTTTTACGGCCTGTGTACAGTGCTTGTGCTGCTGGCGGGTATTGTGCTGTGCCGAACCTACTGGGTGGGGCAGCAGACGGCCTATGCGGCCAACGCGGGCGGGCAGACCGTCCAGACGGTGGCGCTGCCGCGCGCGCGGGGGGATTTTTATGACAGGAGCGGCCGCAGGCTGACCGGCACGGCGCAGCGCTATTATGCGCTCTGCATGCCCGGTGAGGCAGGCTACACCGCACTGTTTCCCTATGTCTCCTATGAGGCGCAGGGCCTTTTGTATGAGCGGCGCAATCTTCCGACTCCGTTTTTGGTACAGACCGACCGGGACCTGACAGGGCAGGGTATACCAACCTGCACGGTGCCGGAGCATTTCACCGGCACGACTGCCGCCCATCTGCTGGGGTATCTTGACGGGGAAGGCCGCGGCGTTGCCGGACTGGAGCGTGCCTATGACGACCTGCTGGCGGCCTGCGGCGATAAGCGCAGCATCACCTGCATCATGACGGCGCGGGGGCGTCTGCTGGCAGACACAGCCCCTGCCGTCACGGTTGAGGAGACCGGTACGGGGCAGGGGGTACAGCTGACACTGGATGCCGATCTGCAGCGCGCCTGCGAGGCGTTAGCGGCGCAGGTCATGCCGCGCGGGTGCATTCTGGTCATGGATGCAGCCACAGGTGAGGTGCTGGCCAGCGTAAGTATGCCAACCTTTGACCCGCGAAATATTGCGGCCAGCATCCGCGCAGATGACACCTCCCTGATCAATCGGCCGCTGCGCGCCTTCAGCGCGGGCTCGGTGTTCAAGGTCGTGCTGGCGGCTGCTGCCTATGAGAGCGGGCTGGACTGGTATACCCACGACTGTACCGGCGAATTGGAGCTGGCCGGGCAGACCTACCGCTGCGCGCAGGGCCGTGCGCACGGCGAGGTAAATCTGCGCGGTGCGCTGGAGCAGAGCTGCAACACCTATTTTATTGACCTGGGGCAGCTGCTGGGGGCTGCGCGCATCTTGTCAACGGCGGAACGATTCGGCTTCGGCACAGCGGTACAGCTTGCCCCGAGCCTGCGGAGCGCGGCGGGTACACTGCCCGATGCGCAGACCCTTGCAAATGACGGACAGCTGGCAAGCTTCAGCTTCGGGCAGGGGGCGCTGACCGTGACGCCGCTGCAGATCACGGCTATGATGAACACCGTGGCCAATGGCGGGGTGTACCGCGCACCGGCATTTGTGAAGGGCATTGCCGATTCGACCGGGGCAGTTGCAGCGCCGTTGGAACCGTCCGCGCCGCGCACGGTTTGTGATGAAAAAACGGCAAAGGTCCTGCGCAGTATGCTTGTGTCGGTGGTGACGGAAGGCATCGGTGCCGAGGCCCGGCCTGCTGCAGGCATGGCGGGTGGCAAGACCGGCACGGCGCAGACCGGCCAATATGATGAAAACGGGGAGGAACTGCTGAACTACTGGTTCAGCGGCTTCTACCCGGCACAGGCACCCCGCTATGCTGTTACGGTGCTGCAGGACGGCATATTGAAGCCCGAGCTGTCAAGCGCAGCAATTTTTGAGAAGATCACCGAGATACTGCATGTCTGGGATGCAGGCCTGTAAAAGACGGCAGAATAGGATTTTCGGCTTTCATTTTGCCGCAGGGTATTGCACTTTTGCCTTGAAAAAGATACAATAATAACTATCTATAGACCGTAACGAATCCATGCTGAAAGGGACAGGCCAATGCAGCATATCTTTATCATAAATCCTACGGCGGGCAAAGTGGATGCCAGTGTGGCGCTGATCCCTCAGATCCATGCTGCCGCCAGCCGCGCCGGTGTGCGCCCCACCATTGAGGTGACCCGCCGCGCCGGGCAGGCGCGGGACCTTGCCGCAAAATATGCGTCCTCCGGGCAGGAGGTTTTCCTCTATGCCTGCGGCGGCGACGGTACGCTGAACGAGGTTTTGCAGGGGGCTGCCGGCTATGACAATGCGGCGGTGGGCTGCGTCCCCTGCGGCAGCGGCAATGATTATGTACGCAACTTCGGTACGCAGGCGCAGTTCCTTGATCTGGATGCCCAACTGGCGGCGCGCCCCTTTACGGTGGATATGATCCGCACGCCGCAGGGCTGCGGTATTGACATCTACGCTGCGGGCATTGACGCTCAGGTGGCCAACGGCATCCCCAAGTGGAGACGGGTGCCGCTGTGCGGAGGCACCACGGCCTACACACTGTCGATCCTTGAGGCGGTGTGCAGCACCTTCCGCCATCGGCTGCGCATCACGGCAGATGACCGGCAGATGGAGGATGTCTACATGATGCTGGCGATCTGCAACGGCCAGCAGTACGGCGGCGGTTACTGTGCCGCGCCCCACGCCAGCATGACAGACGGTCTGCTGGATGTTGTCCTTCTCAAGCCTGTGCCGCGCCTGAAGCTGCCCGGGCTGCTGGGTGCTTACAAAAAAGGGGAGCATCTGTTGGAGGATGATGCTGTGGCGGAGAAATTCAAGCCCTACATGACCTTTTTCCGCACAAGCCAAATTGATATAGAGGTGCTGGACGGCAACCCGCTCATCACAACACTGGATGGCGAATGCTCGCCCCAGATGCAGATGCATGCGGAAGCAGTGCGCAGTGCGGCGCACATTCTGCTGCCGCCTGAGTTGGCCGCCAATGCAAACGAGACGCCTGTTCTGCAGGCTATGGGAGAGTAAGCAATGTCTGAAAAAGTCAAAATCAAGATCGCCCGCAATGTGGTGCATCTTCCGGCCATCGCCCTGCGCGGGCTGGTGGTGTTCCCCAACAATGTGGTCCATTTTGAGGTGGGCCGCACCAAGTCCATCGCAGCGATCGAGGCTGCCATGCACAATAACAGCAGCGTATTCCTTGTGGCCCAGCGCGAGATGGATGTCGAGGAGCCTGCACTGCGGGACCTGTACGGCTACGGTGTGATTGCGGAGATCAAGCAGGTGCTGCGCGTCTCCGAGGATATCGTAAAGGTGCTGGTCGAGGGCAAGACCCGCGCGCGCCTGCTGGAGCTGGACAGCGCGGATAAATATCTGCAGGCCACGGTGCGCCCGGTGCCGGTACGCGGCATTGCCGCCGACAAGCGCACGCAGGTCGAGGCACTGGTCCGCAGCCTGAAGGACTGCTTTGAGGAGTACCTCTCCTACAGTCCGCAGATCTCCAAAGATGTTGTCTATAACATTATCTCGTCGGATTCGCCGCTCTACCTCAGCGAGTATATGCCCGCCAATCTGCTGCTCAAGTATGAGGACAAGCAGGTCATTCTGAACGAGTCCACGCTGCTGGGCCGTCTGGAAAAGCTGCTGACCCTGCTGCGTCAGGAGTGTCAGGTCCTTGAGATCGAGCGCGATCTGGACGACAAGGTCAATGCCCAGATGGACAAGGGTCAGCGGGAATACTACCTGCGTGAGCAGATGCACATTATCAGCGAGGAGCTGGGCGATTCCGAGGATACCCGCGCCGAGGCCGATACATACCGTGAGAAGATCCGGGCGCTGGCGCTGGATGAGGAATCCACCGAGAAGCTGCTCAAGGAGTGTGACCGTCTGGCCCGTATGCAGGGCAGCAGCGCCGAGAGCGGCGTGATCCGCAGCTATCTGGACGCCTGCCTTGCCCTGCCGTGGCATACCGCGACCGAGGATGACCTTGATCAGGCCCATGCCCGCAAGGTGCTGGACCGTGAGCATTACGGCCTGCAGAAGGTCAAGGAGCGTATTCTGGAGCTGCTGGCCGTGCGCAAGCTGAATCAGGATGTCAAGGGACAGATCATCTGCCTTGTCGGCCCTCCGGGTGTCGGCAAGACGAGTATCGCACATTCCATCGCCGAGTGCATGAACCGAAAGTTCGCCCGCATGAGTCTGGGCGGTGTCCATGATGAGGCTGAGATCCGCGGCCACCGCCGCACCTATATCGGCGCCATGCCCGGGCGCATCATCAGCGCCATTACAACGGCCAAGTCCACAAACCCGGTCATTCTGCTGGACGAGATCGACAAGCTGGCCGGCGATTACAAGGGCGACCCCTCCAGCGCACTGCTGGAGGTGCTGGACCCCGAGCAGAACCGCACCTTCAAGGATAACTATCTGGATATCCCGTTCGATCTGAGCGAGGTGCTGTTTATCACGACGGCCAACGATGCCTCGACCATCCCCGGCCCGCTCTATGACCGTATGGATGTGATCGAGCTGCCCAGCTATACCCGCACTGAGAAGTTCAACATTGCCAAACGCCACCTGCTGCCTAAGCAGCTGAAAAACAACGGCCTTGACGGCCGCGTGACCCTGACGGCCAGCGCACTGTACGCCATCATTGACGGCTACACCCGCGAGGCCGGTGTGCGCAATCTCGAGCGCACCATCACGGCAGTGCTGCGCAAATGCGCACAGAAGGTCGCCGCCGGGGAGGAGGAAAAAATCAGCGTCTCCGCCGCCTCGGTCAAGGCGCTGCTCGGCCCCGAAAAGGTCAAGCCGACCTTTATCTCCCGCAGGGATGCCGTCGGTATCGCCAACGGTCTGGCATGGACCAGCGTCGGGGGTGAGATGCTGCCCGTGGAGGTGGCTGTCATCCCGAGCGGCACCGGCAAGATCGAGATCACCGGCAGTCTGGGCGATGTCATGAAGGAGAGCGCCCAGCTGGCCGTGACCTACGCCCGCGTCCATGCCGAGGAATACGGCATCGCGGCGGATAAATTCAAAAACACTGACCTGCACATCCACGCCCCGGAGGGCGCTGTCCCCAAGGACGGCCCCTCTGCCGGCGTTACGCTGACCACGGCATTGATCTCGGCGCTGTCCGGCATCCCCGTGAACCACGATCTGGCCATGACCGGTGAGATCACGCTGCACGGGAATGTGCTGCCCATCGGCGGCCTGAAGGAAAAGAGCATGGCTGCCTTCCGCGAGGGCATCTCCACCGTGCTGATCCCCAGAGACAACGAGAGCGACCTGTATGAGGTGGATGCCGAGGTGAAGGAGAAGGTTCATTTTATCCCGGTCGGCAGCCTGTCCGAGGTGCTCAAGCATGCGCTGGTGCGCCCCGGCCGCACCCATGCCCGGGCTGCCCGCAGCGTGCCGCAGGCAACCTCCCTCATCGCCAATGAAAAGCCCGCAGACGCCCACAAGGAGCCTGCTGCGGTGATGTAAAACGCGGCCCTGTATACATTATAATAAAGGAACACCCATGAACTATAATAACAGCGAGTTTCTCGCGTCCTACGGCCTGTCCCGTCAGCTGCCGGTCAGCGACCGGCCGGAGATCGTTTTCTCCGGCCGCTCCAATGTGGGCAAGTCGAGCCTTATCAACAAGCTCTGCAACCGCAAAAAGCTCGCCCGCGTCAGTGCTACGCCGGGCAAAACGGCCACCATCAACTTCTACCGCGTGGATACCGCTTATCTTGTGGATCTGCCCGGCTACGGCTACGCAAAGGTCTCCAATGTGGAGCGCGAGCGGTGGGATGATCTGATCAACAGCTATTTTGAGGCGGATCGCTCAGTCTGCCTGCTGGTTCAGCTGCTGGACAGCCGCCATGCCCCGAGCGCGGACGATCTGCAGATGCTGGAATACCTGCACTACCACCGCATCCCGTTTGTGGCTGCACTGACCAAGGGCGACAAGCTGAAAAAAAGCGAGATGGCCGCCTGCAAGGAAGAATTTGAAAAGATCTGCGCGCCCTACGGCTGCCGGGCTGTTGTGCTGACCAGCGCTGAGAACGGCTTGGGCTGTGACGAGCTGCGCGCCCTGCTGGAAGCCAGCGTGGCCGGGGAGTGAGCCATGGCCTACAATGAGTTTGCCTATTTTTACGATGAGTTCAACGGCGAGGCCGACTACGATGCGCTCTACCGCTACATCACGGCAGAGCTGCAGGCTCACGGCATCCGGGACGGCATTCTGGCCGACCTTGGCTGCGGCACCGGGGATCTGACGCTGATGCTGACTCAGGCCGGCTATGATGTCATCGGTATCGACCGGTCGGAGGAGATGCTAAGCGTCCTGCGTGAAAAGGCGGATGAGCTGGGCTTGACCGGGCGTCTGCTGCTGCTTCGGCAGGATCTGCTCGAGCTGGACCTCTACGGCACCATCCGCGCGGCGGTGTCCACCTTTGATACCTACAGCCATATCGGCCCGCTGGACAGCTTTGAAAAGGCCATACGCAAGGCAGCCTATTTTATGGAGAAGGGCGGCGTGTTCCTTTTTGATTTGAACACGCCCTATAAGCACCGGGAAATTCTGGCAGGGCAGACCTTTGATATTGAGGCCGAGGACGCCGACTGCCATTGGTCCAACCGCTATGCGGAGGACGCGCAGCGGGTGGATATCACCATCGACATAGACTACCATGAGACGGGCGAGCATTTCCGTGAGCAATTCAGCGAGTACAGCTACACGCTGGACACGGTGCGCACCTTGCTGGAGAAGTACGGCTTTGCCGTGGCAAGGGTCGCTGACGGCGAGGATTTCGGCCCTGTGCGCGCCGACAGCCCGCGCTGGATCATTACGGCTGTCAAGCAATACACACAAGAGGATGAAAGCAATGGAACAGAATCATAACATGCTGCGCGGCATTTCCGAGAACGGCGGCATTGTATTTTACGGCGTGGACTCTACCGAGATCGTCCGCGATATGGAGCGCCTGCACAAGACGAGCGCTGTCACCACGGCGGCGCTGGGCCGCCTGCTGACGGCTGCCTCAATGATGGGCATCATGCTGAAAAGCACGCAGGACTCGGTGACGCTGCAGATCAAGGGCGGCGGCCCGGCGGGCCGTCTGCTGGCGGTTTCTGACGGTACAGGCAATGTCAAGGGCTATGTGGAGCATCCGGTCGTAGAGCTGCCCCCGCGGGCGGACGGCCATCTGGATGTGGGCACTGCTGTCGGCAAGGACGGAACCCTTGATGTTATCCGCGACCTCGGCATGCGCGAGCCTTATATCGGGCAAGTACCGCTGACCTCCGGCGAGATCGCCGAGGATGTAACAACCTACTTTGCCATCAGCGAGCAGATCCCCACGGTCTGCGCTCTGGGTGTGCTGGTGGATAAAGACCTGAGCGTCCGCTGTGCAGGCGGTTTTGTCGTGCAGCTGCTGCCCGGTGCCACCGAGGAGGAGATCGAGCATCTTGAAAAGAATATCAAGGCCATGCCCAGCGTGACGACGATGCTGGAGCAGGGCATGAGCGTGCGCGATATGCTGGAGCTGGCGCTGCAGGGCTTTCAGCCGGATATTCTGGACAGCTACCATGTGACCTATAAGTGCGACTGCAGTCTCGAGCGCGTTGAAAAAATGATCCGCAGCCTTGGCAAAAAAGAGGTCGAAAAAATGCGCGATGAGGACCCCATCGCAGAGGTGAACTGCCAGTTCTGCAACAAAAATTACAGGGTCGATCTGAATGATCTGCTGGAAAACTGGCCGGACATCGTTGAAAACGAGAGCGCCAAAAAAGTTTGAAAAAACTTGTAAAAAACGCTTGACTTTTCTGCTCACATAGTCTATAATAACACCTGTCGCCCGGAGAGAGCGACTGAGCAAAAACCTCTCCAACATGCGGCCGTAGCTCATCTGGTAGAGCGCCACCTTGCCAAGGTGGAGGTAGCGAGTTCGAGCCTCGTCGGCCGCTCCATTAGGGGGAAGTTTAGCTCAGCTGGGAGAGCATCTGCCTTACAAGCAGAGGGTCAGCGGTTCGAGCCCGTTAACTTCCACCAAATTTGGCCCGGTAGTTCAGTTGGTTAGAACGCTAGCCTGTCACGCTAGAGGTCGTCAGTTCGAGCCTGATTCGGGTCGCCATTTGCCTCTGTAGCTCAGTCGGTAGAGCAGGGGACTGAAAATCCCCGTGTCATTGGTTCGATTCCGATCGGAGGCACCAGTTTCTTGTATGTTCTTCGTAAAGAATATACATTGTGCGGCCGTAGCTCATCTGGTAGAGCGCCACCTTGCCAAGGTGGAGGTAGCGAGTTCGAGCCTCGTCGGCCGCTCCAAAAAAATAGTGAAAAATCGGCTCAATAAGCCGATTTTTCACTCATATGGTGACGTGGCCAAGTGGTAAGGCAAAGGTCTGCAAAACCTTCATTCACCAGTTCAAATCTGGTCGTCACCTCCAAAAGCCTGTGACAAAAAAGATGTCACAGGCTTTTTTCTTTGCTGTATCGTTGAAAATTGGCGGTTTCGACAGCTAATTTTCGAGTTGCTTTTTATAAAGATGTCCAGCGGTTTTCAGACTGTTGGACATTTTTATTGCCTCATCTTCCCGCAAAATTCTGAATTGCGGCAGGGGAGAGGGCAATTTTTTTTGAGAAAAACAGAATAAATCCTGCTGTTTTCAGAATGTTTTCAATTTCCTCGCAGCCAATTTCCTGTTGGCTGCGGGGATTTTTCGTTTTTTTTCGACAGTTTTCAGTTTGTTTTCAAGTTTTCCATTTTATACCTATTATAATAAGGAGGATTTCCACTATGAGTATCATTATCGGCATCGACCACGGCTACTACGCCATCAAAACAGCCCACTGCTCGTTCCCGGCTGGGCTTACCAGTTACGGAGAACACGAACCCTACACCCGCCAAGGACTCTTAGAGTTTGGCGGGTGCTTTTTTGTTTGTGGCTCCGGAAGGCAGCCTATCCAGCGGGACAAGACCGTAAACGACAACTACTACCTGCTGACGCTGGCAGCCATTGCAAAAGAAATCCGGCAGCGCGGCTTGCCGCCCGAATGTTCTGTGCGGATTGCGGCGGGTCTGCCGCTGACCAGTTTCGGACGCGACAAACCCAAGTTCAAAGATTATCTGCTGCGGAGCAATCAGCCTGTGAACTACAAGTTCGATGGCGTGGAGTACAGCATTACCATCGAGGAAGTTGCTGTCTTCCCTCAAGGCTACGCCGCCCTTATGACCGAAGTGGGGCTTTTGCAGGACGAACCGTCCATGCTCCTCATGGACTTGGGCGGCTGGACAGTGGACCTCATGCGCATCGACAACGCCATCCCTGCGGCCGATACCGCCCACAGCTTGGAACTCGGCATGATCCGCTGCGTGGATGATATTCGGGAACAGGTGCGGCGCGAAACAGGGTTGTCCCTCACGGATGTCCAAATCGAAAATATGCTGGCAGGTCAGCCCTGCACGGTCAGCGATACGGTGCGCGACATTGTGAACAAACAAGGTCGCAAGTACACAGAGCATCTTCTGTCTGCCACGATGGAAGCGGGATTCGATTTGCACGCCATCCCCGCCGTGTT
>JABLTR010069446.1_pt1 | contig 23757 bp, 16 predicted proteins | sample 7160071 | NCBI WGS metagenome assembly JABLTR01 (sample SAMN14651230, study PRJNA627086) | human gut metagenome | isolation source: feces | host: Homo sapiens | reverse complement strand
TTCTGGAGTCGCTGTCGGGCATGCGCGTGAACGTGCGGTTCATCAGCTTCGATGACGTGCTGGAGCATGGCGTCGCCGACGACATCGACGTGATCGTGACCGGTGGCCCGGTCGACACCGCGTTCTCCGGTGGCTCGGTGTGGGCCGAGGAGCCGCGCCTTGCGGCGACGCTGCGTGCCTGGGTGCACGGCGGCGGCGCCCTGATTGGCGTGGGCCAGCCGAGCGCCCAGCAGTTCCAGGGTCGTTTCTTCCAGCTGGCCGATGTGCTGGGTGTGGACGAGGAGCGTCACCAGACGCTGTCGGTGGACAAGTACTTCCCGGCCGTCACGCCGGAGCACTTCATCACCGCCGACGTGCATCTGGGCGAAGGTGTGCTGCAGGGCTTCCTCGACGCCGGATACCGCAAGCCCCTGTCGGGCTGCGGCGGCGGTCAGGCGATCGGCGAGCTTGGCGGCATCGACTTCGGCGAGCCGATCGCGGACACGTTCCCGGTCAACGAGGACGTGACGCTGCTGCGCGCCGACGGCGGTCAGGTGCAGCTCGCGGTCAACGAGTACGGCAAGGGCCGCGGCGTATACGTCTCCGGTCTGCCCTACTCGGCCGCGAACGCCCGTCTGCTGGAGCGTGCCCTGTTCTGGGCCTCCCACAACGAGGGCAAGTATGCGGCATACAGCTCGTCGAACCCCGAGTGCGAGGTCGCGGTGTTCGACAAGTCGGGTTGCTACTGCGTTGTCAACAACACGGATCGCGCGCAGTCCACGTATGTGGAGCGCGGCGACGGTCGCATCGAGCGCATCGAACTGGCGCCCAGCGGTATCGCCTGGCGCACCATCTGATCCGGTCGCATCATCGCGTCGGATCGGCGTGAACGAGTGAATATCGGGGTCATCGTCGCCTACTCCTTCGACGATGACCCCGATTTTTCATGCCGCCTGTCCATTGTGCGTACATGTACGCATCACCGGATGGGCGGCATAGGTATATTTATTACACGGTAAGCGTGCACAAGCGCGTCGCAACGCAGACAATAATCGCGGATACCCGCGGGGAATGAGGAGTCATGAGCGAGAAGATGGAAGCGGTCGCCACGTCGGAGGCGCCTGTGGCGCTGGGCGCGTACAGCCAGGCGGTAAAGGCCAACGGGTTCGTGTTCGTGTCCGGTCAGCTGGGCATCGACCCCACGACCGGCGAACTGGCCGGAGACACCGCCGGTGAGCAGACCGCCCAGGCGCTGAAGAACATCAAGCAGATTCTCGACACGGCCGGCACCGGCATCGAGCACGTCGTGCGCGCGACGATCTACATGAAGAACGTCGAAGACTTCAAGGAAGTCGATGCCCGGTACGCCGACGTGTTCATCGGCTCCGTCAAGCCCGCCCGCGTTGCCATCGGCGGCAACGACATCCCCAAGGGCGCCCTCGTCGAGATCGACGCCATCGCAGTTCTGTGACGGTTCGCGGGGAATCCGAACAGTAACCCGCCTTCAACCAAAGCCGTAGCAGTGAGCCTCCACCAGATGCATGATGGAGGCTCACTGCTGTGAGTCGTATTGCATAACCATGTTGCGCCGATGCTGATGGTTCCGTCGGATGTGGCGTATATGAAGGTGATTTGCGTCCGTAAGTGCGCGCCGAAACGACGACCGTGCGCACTTACGGACGCAAATCGGGCCTTTTGCGTCCATATGTTCGCGCACTTGTCGTTTCGGCGCGCACTTACGGACGCTTTGGGAGCGCCCCCAATCTCGCTCCGCTCGACAGCCCCCTGTCAGCGGGAGTGCGGCCAACGCTCCCGCTGGCGGGGCTGTCGCAAAGCGACTGGGGCGGTTCACACGTGACACGCTATGTAGAGTCATCAAACGTGTCTTCCAAATCATCTCCGGTCAATCCACCGCATATGTGATGCGGTGGTGAAGGAGTGACGCGGATCACCCTGATTCTTACCCTCGAATGCCCCGAACACAGCTGCGCGGCCTATGATGACCTGCACCAATGGCGTTGGCGCGACTATGTCGCGCGGCGAAATATGGAAGCGGGGTGTGAGATGCACGGGCGCGAAGGACGAGGACGGCTGTCCGAATCCGTTGTGGCGGTGGTTTCCGTACTGGCATGTATCGCCATGCTTGCCGGATTGGTGATGGGCACGACGCATGTGGTCGGCTGGGTGTTCGATGCGATCGGACTGGCGTCGCCACAGCACCGCCCGATCGTCATCGCGCATCGTGGCGACACCCGGCATGCTCCCGAGAACTCGCTGGCTTCCATTCGCGCCGCAAAGCAGAACGGCGCCGATTTCGCCGAAATCGACGTGCGGCTGACCAAAGACGGCATACCCGTGGTGTTCCATGACCGCAGAACCGGGCGTCTGGACGCGGGCGGTCGCAACGTGCTGGTGAACAGTATGCCGTTGTCCGCATTGCAGCGCATGATCATGCAGCAACGCGGCATGCGGTATTCGGTTCCCACGCTGCGTCAGGCGTTGGACGACGCTTCCATGTCACGTCCGGGGCAGCGGCGGTTCGGCTTGCTGCTGGACATCAAGACGGACGCGCGGTATGCCCGGAAAGTGGCCGATGCCGTGGTGCGTGTGGTCGAGGATTCCAAATACGCCGGCAATCTGATGGTGATGTCGGCCAACCCGTATGCGGTGATGGTCTTCAAGAGCATGCGTCCGCAGTGGCATGTAGGCCTGTGCGCCAGCGGCAGGCCCGATCTGACGCAATGGGACGATGACGGCACGAGCGAAGCGCGGTTCATGGACGGGGCCGCGCGGGTCGAGACCGTGCGCCGCGAAGTGACGGCGAAGCGCGGCGGAAAGCAGCGAAAGCATCCCATGTTCCGTGGAATGCGCGGCGAGGCCATGGACTTCGTCGTGTTCCGCGCGCAGGACGTCACATCAAGACTGCTGCGGAATGCGCGGCTGCGCAGAATTCCCGTATATGTCGACTCGGTGGATTCATACGATGCCGCGAACGGCCTGCTGCGCCACGGCGTCAGCGGACTGCTCGGCGAGAACATCACGCCGTTGCAGCAGGCTTGTTCGTCATATCACGGGCTTCCCGAACCGTTCTCGTCGCCGGACGATGACGATCGCTCCCAGGCGTGACGCCGGCCGATCCCGCGTCGGTGCATGAACCGGACGTTCGCTGTCAAAGTGCCCGGTACACTAGGGAGAATGAGTCCTGAAGCGCTTAGTGAACTGATTGAAACCATTGCCCACGATCTGGTCGCCGCCGGAAAAGCCGGTACCCTGACCGACGATTTGATTCCCGAAACCGCCAAATTCGCCGTGATGCGCCCGAAGGATCGCGCGCACGGCGATTGGGCCTCCAACGCCGCCATGCAGCTGGCCAAGAAGGCCGGCATGAAGCCGCGCGATTTGGCCGAGCTGTTCGCCGAGCGGCTGACCGCCGCCGACGGCATCTCGACCGTCGAGGTGGCGGGGCCCGGCTTCATCAACATCACGCTGGATTCCGCCTCCGCCGCCGCGGTGGTCGACAAAGTGCTGGCCGATGGCGCAGGCTACGGCAAGAACGCGCACCTCGGCGGCAAGACGCTCAACCTGGAGTTCGTCTCCGCCAACCCGACCGGCCCGATTCACATCGGCGGCACCCGTTGGGCCGCCGTCGGCGACTCGATGGCCCGCGTGCTAGAGGCCAACGGCGCCAAGGTTGTGCGCGAATACTACTTCAACGATCACGGCGAGCAGATCAACCGTTTCGCAAAGTCCCTGGTCGCAGCCGCGCACGGCGAGGAGACGCCCATTGACGGATACAAGGGCAAGTACATCAACGAGATCGCCGACCGCGTGATCGCCGAGGCGGAGGCCGATGGCGTGGATGTGCTGAGCCTGCCGCGCGTCGACGGCGGCCTCGACAAGGACGGCAACCCGCTCGGCGAGGGCGATTCCGAGCAGCGCGAGGAGTTCCGCAAGCGTGCCGTGCCGATGATGTTCGACGAGATTCAGCGCTCGATGAAGGAATTCCGAGTCCGCTTCGACGTGTGGTTCCACGAGAACAACCTATACAAGGACGGAGAAGTCAACCGCGCGATTGAGGAGCTGCGCAGTCGCGGCGACATCTTCGAGAAGGATGGAGCCACCTGGTTTGAATCCACCAAGCATGGCGATGACAAGGACCGCGTCATCATCAAGTCAAACGGTGACTTCGCCTACTTCGCTGCCGACATCGCCTACTACTGGAACAAGCGTCACCGCGCTGTGGATCCGGCCGACGTGGCGATTTACATGCTCGGCGCCGACCATCATGGCTATATCGGTCGTATGATGGCCATGTGCGCCGCCTTCGGCGACGAGCCGGGCGTGAACATGCAGATTCTCATCGGCCAGCTGGTCAATGTGATGAAGAACGGCAAGCCCGTACGCATGTCTAAGCGCGCTGGCAACGTCGTCACCATCGACGATCTGGTTGAGGCCGTTGGCGTGGATGCGGCCCGTTACTCGCTGGCCCGTACCGACTACAACACGTCGGTGGATATCGATCTGGATCTGCTGACTTCGCATTCCAATGAGAACCCGGTGTACTACGTGCAGTATGCGCACGCGCGTTCCTGCAATGTGGACCGCAACGCGGCCGCTGCGGGCATCGGTACCGAAGGCGCTGACCTGAGCCTGCTTGACACCGAGGCGGACGGCGAGGTGCTCGCCGCGCTCGCCCAGTGGCCGGCGACTTTGGCTCTGGCCGGCGACCAGCGTGCCCCGCACAAGGTGGCGCACTATCTGGAGGACCTGGCCGGTGCCTACCACAAGTGGTACAACGTCGAGCGCGTGGTTCCGATGGCGCTGACCGACCCCGAGGAGCGTCTGGATGACGCCGCTCGCGAGGCACTGCGCATCGCCAAGAACCCCGAACCGGCACGTGCCGCCGCACGCCTCAAGCTCAACGACGCCGTGCGCACGGTCATCGCCTCCGGTCTCGACCTGCTCGGCGTCACCGCCCCCGACAAGATGTGACCTAGGCTGCCCCTGGTCGCGCGTAGCGCGACTGGGGGCGGTTCTCATTCAGGTACTCTCCGACCGAGCCTCCGCCTTATGATCGGGAAGTGGTATCACGGTGCCGGTTCTGGCACAATGGCACAGTAATAGGAAAAGCGGCAAGCCCTGAGCGAAAGAGGAGCAATGACTGGATCTGCTGTGCGTGTGGACGGAACGCAAGGTATCACCCCCATCTGGCCGGTGGCGACGGCAGTGAATGCCGAAGGCGCCCTGACGTTCCACGGGCGCACCGCCGAGTCGCTGCTTGACGAGTTCGGATCCCCGCTGTATCTGATCGACACTGACGAAGTTTCCGCCCGCGCCAGATATTTCGTGCGCGCGGCGGCCGACGCCTTCACCAACTCCACCACGCACGTGAGTTTCGCCGGTAAGGCATTCCTCTCCAAAGAAGTCGTGCGGTTGGTGACCGATGCAGGCATGCTCGTCGACACATGCTCGATGGGGGAGATGCGCATCGCGCTCGCCGCAGGCGTCCCCGGCCGTCGTCTGGTGCTGCACGGCAACAACAAGTCCGACGCGGAAATCGAACTCGCCATCGAGCAGGGCTTTGCGAAAATCGTCGTGGACGAGCCGGATGAGCCGGCCCGCATCGCCGCCATCGCGCGACGACTCGGCAAGCGTGCCCGCGTGATGCTGCGCGTGACCGCCGGCATTCACGCCGGTGGCCACGAATACATCTCCACCGCGCATGAGGATCAGAAGTTCGGCGTGCCGCTGCTGCCGGCCGGCGCCGATGCCGCGGCACTCAGCGTACTGGACGAACTCACGGCTGATCCAGCAGGCGTGACGCCGGCTGCTACGAACGCGCACATCGCCGAACGCGATGGTGATGCCGGTGACGGGAACGCGAAGCCCGAGCGCGAACTGCACTACGACATGAAGTACCCGTACGACCTGAGCCACGAGGAGATCCCCGAAAAGGACAAGGCGCTCGCCGCCGCGATGGAAACCGTGGCGGATGGGCCGGCACTGGCCGTGCTCAAGGACATCCTCACACGGTCCGACGAGTTGGAACTCGTCGGCATTCACTCTCATATCGGTTCCAACATCCATGACGCAGACGCCTTCATCCAGGCCGCCAAGCGCATGATGCTGCTGCGCAAGACCTTCTACGCCACCGACGCCTATACGCTGCCCGAGGTCGACTTGGGCGGCGGCTACTCCGTGGCATACACCGACGGCGAGGATTCGATGGACGTGCGCGTCGAGCTGCGTCGTCTCGCCGAAGCGGTCGGTGCCATCAACCGTGCGCTCGGTGTGCCCGCGCCGGCCATCAGCTTCGAGCCAGGACGATGGATCGTCGCCCCGGCCGGCGTGACCCTGTATCGTGTGGGCACGATCAAGCCGGTGCATCTGTCCGACGCCAAAGACAAGACCGGCAATCCCATCGATGAGCGCGTGTACGTGTCGGTGGACGGCGGCATGAGCGACAATATTCGTCCAGCGCTGTACGGCGCCGACTACACGGTCCGGCTGGCCAACCGTCGCGGGTCGGACGAGTCGATGCTGGTGCGCGTAGTCGGCATGCATTGCGAGTCCGGCGACATCATCGTGCACGAGGACAGGCTTCCGGCCGACCTCAGGCGCGGCGACATCCTCGCCGTGCCGTTGACGGGCGCATACGGCCGCACGATGGCGAGCAACTACAATCAGGCGCTGATTCCTGCCGTGGTCGCCGTGAGTGAAGCCGGCGCACATGTGATGATCCGTCGCCAGACCATTGACGACCTGCTGGATCTGGATCAGAGCTGACCGTTCAGCGCCAGCGGCAAGATATAAAAGCAAAAAGCAGTAGAACTCAAAAAAAGGAGTCCTCCCCGGCTATCAGGGAGGACTCCTTATTGTTTGTTGCGGTTGTGTCTACCGAATCACTTGGTGACGATGGTGCCAATCGGAGCGCCGGTAGCCACCGCACCCTTGGCGGTGATCGACAGCTTATCGATCTTGGCCGGGTTGGTGAACACGACGATCACGTCGGTGGGCTTTCCAGCGGACTTGACCACATTCCAGTCCACGTCGACCAGCGCGTCTCCGGCGTTCACCTGCTGGCCTTCGCTGACCATCATCGTGAACGGGGATCCGGCGAGCTGTACAGTATCCACGCCGATGTGCACGAGCACTTCCACTCCGGCGGGAGTGGTGATGCCCACTGCATGCTTGGCCTGGGCGACCGTGGTAATCTTGCCGGCCACCGGGGCGACCACACGACCCGACGTGGGAACCACGGCGAATCCGTCGCCAAGGATCTTGGCGGCGAAGGTCTCGTCGGGCACTTCCGTGATCGGCTTGATGGCACCGTCCACAGGGGCGAGCACCGCGTTGTCAGCGGCTTTCACCTTGGGGGCGGGGGCAGCGGCAGCGGGGGCTGCCGTCACGCTTTTGGGGAACCACCACCGATGACGGGCTTGCCGTACAGGGCGGACAGAGCGTCAGCCACGGCCTGCACCTGCGTGCCGACGATGATCTGGACGTTCTTCTTGTCGATCACCTTGACACCGGGGACGCCGGTCTTGCGGATGGCGTCGACATCGACCTTCGAGGAATCCACGACACCCATGCGCAGACGGGTGATGCAGTTCTCGATTTCGGTGATGTTGTCGTGACCGCCCAGAGCGGCGTACAGCTTGCCGGCGAGGTCGGCGTACTTGTCACCGGTGGACGAGGTCGCGGTGTCGAACGCTGCGGAGGAGGCATCGTCGTTATCGTCATCGCCACGGCCCGGGGTCTTCATGTTGAACTTCTTGATCATGAAGTCGAACACGAAGTAGTAGATGACCGCGAAGACGAGGCCCTGAACGATAAGCATCCACGGCATATGAGCTGCGGGAACCTTCAGCGACAGGAACCAGTCGATGAAGCCTGCGGAGAAGTTGAAGCCTGCGATCCACTGGAACGAAGCGGCGATGAACACCGAGATGGCGGTGAGCAGCGCGTGCACCACGTACAGCGGGAAGGCGGCGAACATGAAGGAGAACTCCAGCGGCTCGGTGACACCGGTGAGGAACGCGGCGAGCGCACCGGCGAGCATCAGGGATCCGGTGGCCTTCTTGTTCTCGGGCTTGGCGTTCTTGTAGATCGCGAGTGCACCGGCCGGCAGGCCGAACATCATGATCGGGAAGAAGCCGGCCTGGTAGATGCCGGTGACGTACACGCCGAACGGGTGGAAGCCGCCGGTGGCGATGACCGCGCCACTGGCCGGGTCGGCGCTGCCCCAGAACTTGCCGATGTCATCGATGTTGGCAAGGTTGAACCAGAACACGTTGTTCAGTGCGTGGTGCAGACCGGTCGGGATAAGCAGACGGTTGAAGAAGGCGTAAATGCCGGCACCGACGGCGCCGAGGCCCATGATGGACTCGCCGAACCAGACCAGCGCACCGTAGACGGCCGGCCAGATGAACAGCAACAGCAGCGAGATGATGGACATGACCGCGGCGGTCAGGATCGGCACGCAACGGCGGCCGGAGAAGAACGCCAGGAAGTCCGGCAGTTTTGTCTTGCCGAACTTGTTGTATAGCGCACCTGCCACGCAGCCGACCAGGATGCCGAAGAACACGTTCTTGTTGCCGATGGCGCCAGCGGCGAATGCCGGGTGCTCGGTGTCGACCTTGGTGGCGTCGAAGCCAAGGAACATGGACGCGGAGCCCATGATCGTGGTGACGGTCAGGAAACCGACCAGTGCGGACAGTGCCGAGGCGCCGTCCTTGTCGCGAGCCATGCCGATGGCGACACCAACGGCGAACAGCAGGCCCAGATTGTCGAGGATCGCGCCGCCGGTCTTGCACAGGTAGGCAGCGACGACGTTACTGCCACCCCAACCGCTCGGGTCGATCCAATAACCAATGCCCAGGAAGAGTGCTGCAGCAGGCAGACACGCAACGGGCAGCATAAGAGCGCGACCAAGGCGCTGGATATATGCTTTCATTCCAACCTCCCTCTGAGGATACGGGCGGCGCTTTCTTCCGCCACAATTCCCGTTCGCGTACCATCCCACCATTGGATCGGACGCTCGCGAGTATGTCAGCAACGCCGCTTCAATGAACAATGGTACGTGACTTTTACGATATGAGGCCCGTGTTTCGTTAAGATTATTTGCTAAATAGGCAGGAAACATGGCGGGTGTATAAGGGCTCAGCCTTACGAGAAGCTGGTGTTTCACGATTTCTCTGTTTACGGCGTTAATTTGTAAATCTACTTTACTTCGGCGTGTCGTTGGCGCTGCTACATAATGGAAAGCCAAGGGAAACGAGGCCATTGGGAGCTGGATCCGGCCTCCGGGGCGTTGACGGGCGGCGTGTCGGATTCATTCCGTAGGATGGTACACAGTGACGCCGGCCCGGCGACCCTCTAGCGGTGAGTGGCGGCCGGGCGCGCCAAACACCGCTGAAGGAAGGAAATCCGTGGCACAGCTGAATGACAACCCCATCCGCGTCGGACTGTTGGGAGCGGGAACCGTCGGATCACAGACCGCACGTCTGCTGGTGGAGCAGAAGGACGAACTCGCCGCCCGCATCGGGCGTCCGATCGAGCTGGTCGGCGTGGCCTGCCTGGATCCCGATGAGGTGGACTTCCCCTGGATCGACAAGTCTTTGCTGACGACCGACACGATGAAGGTCGCCACCAACGCCGACATCGTCGTCGAGCTGATCGGCGGCACCACAGTGGCCCGCACGTTCGTGATGGCCGCGATCGAGTCGGGAGCCTCCGTGGTCACCGCCAACAAGGCGCTGCTTGCCAAGTACGGCCCGGAAATCTACACCGCGGCCGAGGCCAAGGGCGTCGACATCTACTTCGAAGCGGCCGTTGGTGGCGCCATCCCGTTCCTGCTGCCGCTGCGCGAATCCCTGGCGGGCGACAAGGTGACCAGCATGCTGGGCATCGTCAACGGCACCACCAACTACATTCTCGACGAGATGACCACCAAGGGCCTGCAGTTCGATGACGTGCTCAAGGACGCCCAGGCCAAGGGATACGCCGAAGCCGATCCGACCGGCGACATCGAAGGCTACGATGCGGCCAACAAGGCCGCGATTATGGCCACGCTCGGCTTCCACACCAACGTGACGATCGATGACGTGAGCGTCGAGGGCATCACGAAGATCACCGCCGACGACATCGCCGCGGCCGCCGCCGAGCACAAGGTCATCAAGCTGCTCGCCGTCGTGGAGAACGGCGAGGCCGGTGTGTCGGCGCGCGTCTACCCGGCGCTGATTCCCGAATCGCACCCGCTGGCATCCGTGCACGGCTCATTCAACGCCGTGTTCGTCAAGGCCGAGGCGGCCGACGACCTCATGTTCTACGGTCGCGGTGCGGGCGGCGCTCCGACCGCTTCCGCCGTCGTCGGCGACGTGGTCACTGAAGCCCGCCACATCGCTCAAGGCTGCACCGGCCCGTCCATCCCCATGTACCACGAGCTGCCCAAGGCGCCGATCAGCGCCAGCCGCGCCGCGTTCGCCGTGCGGTTCCTCATCCACGACAAGCCGGGCGTGCTCGCCGCCATCGCCAAGGAGTTCGCCGACCACGGCGTGTCGATCAACGGCGTCAATCAGGATCTCAAGCCGACGATGACCGATCCTGGTTATGACGGCGAGATCCAGCAGCTGCGCATCGTCACGCATCTGACCGACGAGGTCACGCTGCGTGAGACCGTCGAAGCCGTCCGCACGCTGGACTTCGTCACCGGAGAGCCGTCCATCCTGCGCGTGCTCGACTAGTCATACGGTTGCCTGCCCCCGCTGTCGGGGGCTGTCGGCAAAGCCGACTGGGGGTGGTTTCGCGGCGTTTCCGCGAAACCACCCCGATCTCACTATCGTTTGCTCCCCTCCCCGTCTGCGGGGGCGGAATCGCTGAATCAAGGAATCATGGAACCAATCTGTACACAGGTCAAGGTCCGCGTGCCGGCTACAAGCGCCAATCTGGGCTCCGGCTTCGACACGGTCGGCCTCGCCCTCGATTATCATGACGAACTCACCTTCACGCTCAGCCGTGACCCGTCCAATCGCGCCGCGCAAGTGCTGATCTATGGCGAGGGCGAGGACACGCTGCCGCGCGACGAGACCCATCTGGTCGTCTCCACGTTCCGCAAGGCATGCCAGACCTTCGGCCTGGGCAAGGTCGGGTTCATCCTCGAAGCGCACAACAACATCCCGCAGGCGCGCGGCATGGGGTCGTCCGCCGAAGCCATCGTGGCGGGCATCGCCGCCGCTGCAGCGTTCGCGCAGGAGGGCCGGCTCAACCGCGATTCCATCTTCGAACTGGCGGCCGCCATCGAAGGCCATCCCGACAACGTGGCGCCGGCGGTGTACGGCGGCATGACCGTCTCATGGAACTTCGACACGGCCGAAGGGGTCGGCTCGGTGCCGATCCCCGGTGGAGACCCGCTGCACGGCGGTTTCCACACGGTCAAGTACGCGGTCGATCCGGGCGTCACGGCGGCCGTGTTCGTGCCCGACTACGAACTGTCCACCGAGAAGGCGCGCGAGGCGCTGCCCGGCGAGGTCGCCTATCGCGACGCGGTGTTTAACGTGTCGCGCGTGGCGCTGATGGCCGCGGCGATGAACCCGCGCGCGCTCGCGTCCGGCGAAGAGCCGAACGCGCTGCTGTACGCTGCCACGCAGGATCGCCTGCACCAGCCGTATCGCAAGGGGCTCATGCAGCCGTCATGGGACCTGATTCAGGCGTTCCGTTCCCGTGGTTTCGCCGCCATGGTGTCCGGCGCCGGCCCGTGCGTGCTGGTGCTGCATCACGGCGACGCCGTGGCGGACATCGATGAGGTCGCGGCGGAACAGCTGGCTTCCGGCCATTGGAAGGTGCTGCACCTGCCCATCGACACGGTCGGCGTGCAGGTCGAGCGTAAGTAGGAATACCGCACGTGCCTCCTCGCCCGCTCTTCGGGCCGGAGATGAGGGGAGCGCGAAGTTGCCGGTTGGGTGATGCGGCAGCTGGTGCGGCGGCAAAAGAAAGGTGACGATCATGTCCATTCCGATGATTCTGGCGTCGAAGTCCCAGCCGCGCCGGGATGTGCTGTATGCGGCCGGCATCTGCCCGACCATCCGCGTGTCCCATGTCGATGAGCCGGCTGCGCTGGAAAAGGCCGCCGCCGGGCGCGGCGTCACCGTTGACCAGCTGAACGTCGAACAGCGCGTGATGATTTTGGCCGAGGCCAAAGCGCAGGCCGTGCATCAGGCGTACCGCGATGTCGCCGACGCGGCCGCGAGCGCGACGGGCGAGCGCGTGATCGCGTACCCGTTGCAGGCCGCGGAGCTTCGCGGCGAGATGAACGTCGCGGACATACCTCGCCAGAGTGGCGCTCCGCTTGACTATTCGAAGGCGCCGATCGCGATGACCCGTGACTTCTCCGGCGTGGACATGCCGACCGTCACCGAGCCGATATCCAATGTGATTGCCATGCAGCCGGGGCTCACTCGGGCGAGCAGCGGCCCGCTGATCGTCGGCTGTGATTCGATGTTCCTGTTTGACGGCGAATGCTACGGCAAACCGCACAGCGTCGAGGTGGCGCGTGAGCGACTGCACCGCATGAGCGGCGCCACCGGCGAGCTGTGGACCGGGCACTGCGTGATCGACTTCGCGTCCGGGCGCGTCGAGCGCGGCGCGAGTCATGCCGTCGTGCGGTTCGGCGAGTTCAGCGACCGCGACATCGAACGATACATCGCCACCGGCGAGCCGCTGGAAGTCGCGGGATCGTTTACGCTGGAAGGTTTCGGCGGCGCGTTCATCGACGGCATCGACGGCGACCCGCACGGCATCATCGGTATCAGTCTGCCGCTGCTTCGCCGACTCGTCGGCAAGCTCGGCGTGGACTGGACCGACCTGTGGAACGTGGCCCGCGGGGAATCGGCGCCCGAAGACAAGACCGGAGGCAGCGGAGTCGTGCCGCCCAAGGAGAACGTGCATCAGCCCGGCGACGGCTGGATCGACTGCGCATGCGGGCGCAAGCACTGGGGATTGAACGGTGCCTCCGGCGTGCTGCTCGCGCGGCGTGACCCCAAGAGCGGCGAAGTGACCAGCGTGGTGATGCAGCATCGCGCCGCGTGGAGCGCGGAAGGCGGCACATGGGGCATTCCCGGCGGCGCGACGGCCGACGGCGAAAGCCCGATCGAGGGTGCGCTGCGCGAGAGCTACGAGGAGGCGAACATCACGCCCGAAGACATCGAGGTGGTCGGGTCCTACCGTGAGGATCACGGGCCATGGGCGTACACCACGGTCTTCGCGTTCGAGAAGCCCGGTCACCGGGTCGTGCCGCGGGCGAACGATGACGAGAGCATGGAAATCGAATGGGTGCCGATCGACGAAGTGCCCGACCGCAAGCTCTTGACCGCGATGCGCACAGACTGGCCGCGCTTCGCCGAGCGCCTGCACGCGCTGGCCGCTGCCGCACGGTGTTCGTGACGGTTACTGCAGTTGCGCCAAACGCTGGTAGATGTCGGATGGAAGGTGGCGGTTTGCGAATCCTTTGACGCGAATTCCCGTGTCGAGAGGCATATACACGATGCGCATGCCGGCGCGCGACTGTTGGCCTCGTCGATGTTGGAAGTGGAAGGAACGCCACCCGCTGAAACCGTACTTGAGAGGGCTTCCTTCCACGTTGCCCTCCACGAGCTGTGTCAGGGCTCGGTGAACTCTGGCCACCGCCATCTTGAATTCGCCTTCGTCGGGCCAGACATATGCCAGAAGAATCACATCATCCGCAAGTGCATCCGGATCCATATACAGACCGCGGACGGACGAGATGATGGCAATGGCTTGCTCCAATAATGCGTAGTCGGCGGCCATCAGCGACCGCCATCAAGGAACGCGTGAATCTTCTCCTTGCGCCGCTTCAGGCTTTCCTGCGCCGACTGTGACAGTTCGGAGCCGGTCTCCCATTGTTCCTTATCGCCTCGGGCGGTGAACATCTGCTGTATGGTGAGGCGTTCTACCTCGGATTCCAGCGCATTGATGACATCCAGCATCTCGTTGAGAGAGTCCACGGACACCAGATAGCCGGCTGCGTCGGCGCGGTCGACGATTTCCAGCAATCCCCGCTGCTCCAGCGCCTTTCGCCATGCGTTCGAACGGGACAACTCGGTCAACCCGATGCGAGAGCCCGGCGTGGAGATCTCTCGTAACGCCTCCGCACGTTCCTTGATGTCCATGTAAGTCACCACCTTAATCACAACAAAATATGCATTATATTACGCATAGTACTACATGATATAATGCAATATATATTCACGACTGCCGAGCCGTACCGCAGACGAGCGACTGGGGGCCTTAGTCTCGCTTCGCGACAGACCTCCGGGCCCTGCAATCACGGACGCCCTGTGGGCGCTCAGGGTAGTGCCACCACTCTCTTCCCCTAATCCTTCCGGATGAGGGGAGAACCGGTTCGCCGCAAGGCTCATACCGCCGCCCGATGGCCGGTCGCGTGCCGCCTGCGTAATCTCGGAGGCATGAACACAGCAACATCGCAATCTCAGTCCCGTGCCCGGTCTCAGTCGTGGACGCCGGTGATCGAGGCCCGTGACCTGGTCATGGACTACACCGCAGGCATGGCCCGTGTGCAGGCGGACCACAGTGTCACCGGCGTGATGCCGCGAGGCGCCGGAACCGGCGGCCCCCATCCGTATGCGGCCGGCGGAACCGGCCACGCCATGCCCGCCGTGCATACGCTAGCGCTCAATCACGTGAACTTCGACTTGGCCCCCGGCGAGACGGTCGCCGTGATGGGACCGTCCGGTTCCGGCAAGTCGACGCTGCTGCACGCGCTCGCCGGCATCATCCGCCCGACGTCGGGCACGGTGACCTTCCAAGGCGCGAATCTGACCGCGATGAGCGACGCGGACCGGACCAAACTGCGCCGCGGTGCGTTCGGCTTCGTGTTCCAATCCGGACAGCTGTTGCCCGAGTTGCCGGCGGTGGAGAACATCGCGTTGCCGATGATGCTGGACGGCGCCGACTACCGTTCCGCCACCGATGCGGCGATGCTGTGGCTGGAACGGCTGGGTTTGCGGCAGCTGGCCTCGCAGCGGCCCGGCGAGATGAGTGGCGGGCAGATGCAGCGCATCGCCATCGCCCGCGCGCTTGCCGTACAGCCGGCGGTCGTCTTCGCCGACGAGCCGACCGGCGCGCTCGACCAGGCCACCGGCCGCGAGGTCATGAGCATTCTCATGGAAGCCGCGCGTGATAATGGCGCTGCCGTGGTGATCGTCACTCATGATCCCAACGTTGCCGGCTTCTGCGGCCGCACGATGACGATGCAGGACGGCCGCCTCAGCCAGACGGCCGAAGCCGGCCTTGCTCCCGCTGGCGGGGTTCGGCATCCGCAGGCTGACTGGGGGCGGCCCGAGAGCGCTGAACCACCCTCAGTCTCGCTGCACCCGGCAGTTCCCGCAGGAGGCGCCCAATGAGCACGTTCGCACTATGGCGGCTGTTCCACCGCCCAGGCCGGCGCGGCGGCTCCGGCCACACATCGGCGTTGGCCATCGTCGCGTTCGCGGCGGCGACGGCCATCTTCCTGACCGTGCTGGGCGGCGTGCACGGGTTCATCTGGCGCGCGTCCGCCGACCATACGCTGAAATGCCTGATTGACAGGTCGACCTGCGCGCCGGGCACATGGGCGGTGTGGGCCGGACGGCTCAAGGACCAGCACGACTGGGCGCAATACGCCAGCACGTACGTGATGCTGGCGGCCTTCGCCTGCATACTGCTGATCGTGCCGTTCGTGGCGCTCGCCGGCTCGGCGGCGCGATTGGCGGCATCGCGGCGGGACGCGCGATTGGCGGCACTGCGCCTCGCGGGCGCCACCACCAGTCAGGTGACCAGACTGACCGCGTTGGATGCCGCCGGACAGGCGCTCATTGGCGCGTTGATCGGCATCGTCGGCTATTTCGCGATCATGCCGCTGATCATGCTGCTGAATTTCCAGGATCAGAGGTTCACGTTCGAGCAGTTGTGGGTGGGATCCCTGTCGCTGATCGTCGTGCTGGTGGCGGTCACGGTCCTGGCGCTGATCTCCGCATTGCTGACGCTGCGTCGGGTCGCCATCACCCCGCTGGGCGTCACCGCTCGGACCGCCCAGCCGCTGCCCACGAAGTGGCGCGTAATCGTGTTCCTGGTCGTGCTGGTGGCCGCGATCGTGCTGTTCAAGAACCCGCAGGGCCTGCTGCATTACGGTGAGGTGACGATGTATGCGGTGATTATCGGGTTCATCGCGCTGTGCTTCGCTCTAGTGAACCTGATCGGCTCATGGGTGGTGACCGCACGGGCGAGGTTGCGGTCCCGCCGTCCTAAGGACGCCGCCACGATGATCGCGATGCGGCGCATCCTCGACAATCCCAAGCGGGCATGGCGCAATGTGTCGGGCATCGCGCTGGCGGTGTTCATCGCTGGCATCACCTCGATCTGCGGGTTCATCGGCGCATCGTCGACCGCGCCTGTCGAAGGCGTACCCGAACCGGGACTGGCTTTCATCCGCGACATCGGCACCGGAGGGCTGCTGACGCTCGGATTCGCGGCCGTGCTGGCGGCCGTCAGCTCCGGAGTGATGCAGGCGGGCAGCGTCTACGACCAGGTTTCCGAATACCGCATGCTGGTGTTGGAGGGGACGGACGTGAAAACGTTGAACCGTGCGCGTTTCATCGAGGTGCTGACCCCGCTCAACACGGTGGTGGCCGTTGCCGGCGGCTGCTCGATGCTGCTGATGTTCCCGCTGTTCGCCGCATCCATGACCAAGCCCGCCACGCTGCTCAGCTTCTTCGGCGGCATAGCGTTGTGTTACGCGCTGGTCTCCGTCGGCGCATTCGCCTCGAACCGTGTCGCCGCCAGCCTGAATCTCACCGACTGGCGTGCCGACGACTGATCGCACGCTCTCAAAACTCGCAGATAGGGGGCCTTTTTCGTTAAAAGGCCCCCTATCTGCGAGTTTTGAGAGCGTCAACTCAGCAGAGCGGCGATAACCGCGATGAATATGGGGCTCGTCATCGTGCTCATCAGGATGCCGTCGCGTGCGAACGTAAGTCCAACGTTGTACCGGGCGGCGTAATTGTAGACGTTCTGGCCGGTCGGCAGCGCCGCCAGCACCACGCAGGCGTACAGCGTCGCGCCGCGGAATCCCATGACGAAATAGGAGAGCAGGAAGGCGATGATCGGCATCACGATGTTCTTCAGTACGGCTACGGTGAAGATCGCCGGGCGGTCGCCCTTCTGCTGCAGCGGCTTGGTGCCGTGCAGCGACATGCCGAACGCCATCAGGATCATCGGAACCGCGGAGTCCCCGATCATGTCAATCGGGTCGAAGATGAAGTTCGGCACGGGGAACCAGCCGATCTTCGCGCCGATCGCCGAAACCAGGATGCCGCCCAGGGAGCCGATCAGCAGCGGCTGATGCAGCGGCTGCTTCAGGATTTCCTTGACCGATACCTTGCCCTTGGTGGTCACGTCGAGCACCGTCAGGCCGACCGGCGTGAAGATCGCCTGCTGCATGACCAGGATCGGTGCCACCAGGGCTCCGTTGCCGAGGATGTACGTGGCTATGGGCAGGCCGATGTTGTTCGAGTTCAGATACAGTGAGTTCAGCGCGCCGACGGTCGCGTCTGCCGGGTCCAAGTGGAAGAACAGCTTGTTCAGCACCAGGAACAGCGCGCCGACGAGTACAGCGGAGAAGAACGCCACGATGATCGACGAATGGAAGATCTCGAAGATCGGCTCTTTCGACAGAATTGCGAACATCAGACACGGGCTGGACACGAAGAAGCTGAAACGGTTGAGCACCATCTGGGCGCTCGGCCCGCCTATGCGCATTCGAGCGGCCACATATCCGACTCCGATTACGATGCCGATGACGCAGAAGCCTTCCATCGCGTTTAATAGACCCGGCATATTCCCATCCCTTTTCCGTTTGCTGGCATACCCCATACTGCCATACGCATGTGTTTCGCGAGGTTCTGTCTCATAACGTAGGCGAAACCCGTCTCGCGAGCCACGGTAGCACGGCATGCTGCGCGTCGCGCGCTTGTTCTCGCCGCCGACGGGGAGTTCGACCGTCTCATTCCGGCCCGGCAGCGGGCTCCGACGGGACGTGCTGCCGTTAGGATGGTCAGCATGACTACGACAACGACGATGGCAGCGGCCGGCGCTGACCCGCGCTCGGCGATCGCGCCGATCACCTGCGACACGACCGGCACGCGCGAGAAGGCGCTCGCCTCACTGCTCGAACAGATCATGGACTCGTATTCCGTCAGCGATGACGAGAAGCCGCTGGCCGACGCCGTAGAGGCGTTCCTGCGGTCGAAGCCGCACCTGACGGTGCACAGGCACAGCGACACGGTGGTCGCGTCCACGTCGCTCGGCAGGCCTCGGCGCGTGGTGCTCGCCGGGCACCTTGACACGGTTCCGGTGATCGACAACTTCCCGCCGCGCTGGCTGGCGCCAGGCGACCCGCTGATCCGGGAGGACGTCGCCGCGGCGCACCCTGGCGAGCGGGTGATGTGGGGCCGCGGCGCGACCGACATGAAGGCATCCGACGCGGTGTTCCTGTACCTCGCCGCCACGCTGGTCGACCCGCAATATGACCTGACGTACGTGTTCTACGACCATGAGGAGGTTGCGGCCGAGAAGAACGGTCTGCGGAAGGTGGCCGAGGCGCATCCTGATTGGCTCGCCGGCGATTTCGCGATCATCGGCGAGCCGACTGACTGCGGCATCGAGGGCGGCTGCAACGGCACCATGCGGTTCGACGTGGTCACGCACGGGGTCGCGGCGCATTCGGCCAGGGCATGGATGGGGGAGAACGCCATTCACAAGGCCGCCGATGTCCTGAACCGCCTGAACTCCTACGAGCCGCGAACCATCACGGTGGATGGGCTGGATTATCGCGAGGGGCTGAACGCGACGCTGATTTCCGGCGGCAAGGGGACGAATGTCATCCCCGACGAATGCCGTGTCCATGTGAACTACCGGTTCGCGCCCGACAAGACGCTGCCGCAGGCGAAGGCACTGATGATGGGCGCGGATGCCGGCGCGGAGCTCGGCAATGGCGAGCATGTCGCCACCGGTGGCGTGTTCGAGGGCTTCGGCATCGAGATGAAGGACGAGTCGCCGTCCGCCCGGCCGGGCATGGACGCGCCGATGGCGGTGTCGTTGGCGAAGCTGGTGCGTGAGCGTACGGGACGGGAACCGCTGGCGAAGCTCGGGTGGACCGATGTCGCGCGGTTCTCGCTGCTGGGTGTGCCCGCGGTGAACCTGGGCGCGGGGAGCCCGCTGCTTGCGCACAAGCATGACGAGCAGATCGCCGAAAGCGAGTTGGCGACCATGGCCGGCATCCTGGAGGACTGGCTCACCGGCCGCGCGTGAGCGGGGTTCGGGCGCGGATGTCGGCATCCGTGCCATCGAATAGTGTGCGGACGGCTGCCCGCACAACGCTGTCAGTTGGCGCTGTAGGTTTTGTCGACGATGTCGTCGCCGTCCGCATCGGTGACGATGATACGGATCCTGACACCGTTCGCGGAGCGAAAGCGTCTGCGTACAAGCATGGGCTGAGCGTTGTCGCCACGCCAAAAGAACGTTGAATATGGTGAGATGGTCATGGCCGGTCAAATTGTGTGCCATACTTAAAGATGGTGGTTCTGCAAACCACCTGAGCGTGAAAGGCGTCGATCCCCTCGCATGCATGAAGATGCGCGAGCGCTGGTGTCCGCCGAAGCACGCACACGGACTTTTAACGGATTTGCTTCCTGCGGGCGCAAGCGTAGCGCGGCCACGGTGAGAGCGTGGTGTGAGACCGCATGAGGCCATGAGTGTGCGACGTGGTGCAGCACGTCGTGAGGAGTATCGTGCCTAGTGTGAACGATAACGGTTTCAGTCGTGACGAAACCGAAGAACAGCAGCCTACCCACGCCGATGCGGCCCAGTCGCCTGATTCGGCCGATAAAACGCCTGCGGCGCCGCGTCGTCGTCGCGGTGGCCGCCGCGTGGTTCGTGGCGCCGGTGCCGCCGGTGCCGCGGTCGCGCTGAAGGTCGAGGACCATTCCGCTCCGCTGTTCGCGGAACCTGTGGTGGAGCAGCCCCTTACCCGTCGTCGCCGCTCGAAGGCGGCCGACGAATCGCCGGAGACCGCCGCATCGGCCGATTCCGAAAAGAAGGATGATGCGCGGCACGCCAAGGCCGACGGCAAGTCTCGGTCCGCGTCGCGCTCCTCGAAAGCGACGAAGCGCCATGACGATGACGCCGATCAGGCCGAACCCCGGCGCACCCGCGTGCGTCGTCGCACCGCCATGTTCTCCTCGCGCGAGGACGCTTCGCTGGCCGTTCCGGGCGAGCCGTCGGATGACGACCTCGGCATCGATACCGGCACCGATATCATCGTCCGCGATGATTCCGCCGATCTGTCCCGCGCCCTGGATGTCGTTAGCACGCTGCCGCAACCTGCGCCGCGCGCTCACGCGATGACGTCCGTGCTGTTCCAGGAGCCGGTGCTGCCCGTGACGGGAATCGTGCGCGACGCGCGCGATGACGACCGCGAGGATGACGACCGCGACAGCCGCGGCGGTGGCAAGTCCCGTCGCTCGCGCAATGGTCGTGTGTCACGTGACGGCGCGCAGGGGGACAAGGACAAGAGCGCTTCCTCCCGTCGCGATATCGACGGTCTGAGCCACATCGAGCGCGTCGACAGCTTCGATACCGACGACAGCCGCAGCCGTGACGAATCCGGTGAGGCCGACGAGCCGGTGCGTTCGTCGCGCCGCAACCGTCGCCTGAACGCGCAGGAGCGCCGTGCGGCCGCCGAAGTGGAGCAGATCGAGGAGGACCTGGAGCTCGACGGCATCTCCTATACGCCGGTCGACGACGAGGAGCCCTCCGAGGATTCGGGCACGAGATCCCGTCGCCGTCGCCGCTCCCGTCAGAACCGTGCCGACGACAGCCGCGGCAACGGCGAGTCGGACAGCAGCCAGTCCGCGGCGCAGCAGGACGAGCCGGCCAAGCCGTCGTCCCGCCGCACACGCGACGAGGAAGAGGACGATGACTCCAACGTCACCCGTCGCCGTCGCCGTCGCCGCTCCCGCGCGTCCGACGAGCAGGGTGACGATGAGATGACCGTGCGCCGCTCGCGCAAGCAGCAGTACATCGACGAGATCACCGACGTCGAGGGCTCCACCCGACTGGAGGCGAAGAAGCAGCGCCGCCGCGACAACCGCCGCGAGCGCAGCCGCCAGAGCCAGCTGGTCGAGCAGGACTTCCTCGCGCGCCGCGAGCACGTGAACCGTCTCATGGTGGTGCGCGAACGCGGCCATCACACGCAGATCTCCGTCATCGAGGACAACGTGCTCGTCGAGCATTACGTCTCCGACATCCAGGAGGTCGCCACGGTCGGCAACATCTACCTCGGCCGCGTGCAGAACGTGCTGCCGAGCATGGAGGCGGCGTTCGTCGACATCGGCCAGTCCCGCAACGGCGTGCTGTATGCCGGTGAGGTGAACTGGGACGCGACCCGCCTCGAAGGGCAGCCGCGCCGCATCGAGCTGGCGTTCAAATCTGGCGACCCGGTGCTCGTGCAGGTCACCAAGGATCCGATCGGCCACAAGGGCGCTCGCCTGACTTCGCAGGTCACGCTCGCCGGGCGTTTCCTGGTGCTCGTGCCGTCCGGCGGCATGACCGGCGTGAGCCGCAAGCTGAGCGAGCGCGAGCGTTCGCGCCTCAAGGGCATTGTCTCGAAGATCGCACCGAAGGACATGGGCGTGATTATCCGCACCGCGGCCGAAGGTGCCAAGGAGGAGGCGATCGTCAAGGATCTGGAGAGCCTGGTCCGCCAGTGGGAGCGCATCAACGCCAAGCGCGAGGAGTTCTGGCACGGCAAGCGGCCGAAGCTGCTGCAGGGCGAGCCGGACGTCGCGATCCGCGTGGTGCGCGACATCTTCAACGACAATTTCGGCGAGCTGATCGTCGAGGGCGACAAGGTGTACGAGCGCATCGAGGAATACCTCGACACGATGGCGCCCGATCTCAAGGAGAAGTTGTCCAAGTGGGATCCGTCCGAGCATCAGGGCAAGGATGTGTTCGACAAGTGGCAGATCGACGCGCAGCTCAGGAAGGGCATGGAGCGTCAGGTGTACCTGCCTTCCGGCGGGTCGATCGTCATCGATCGCACCGAGGCCATGACCACGATCGACGTGAACACCGGCCGGTTCATCGGCCGCGGCAAGAGCCTTGAGGAGACGGTGACGCGATGCAACCTGGAGGCGGCCGAGGAGATCGCGCGCCAGCTGCGTCTGCGCGATATCGGCGGCATGGTCATGATCGATTTCGTCGACATGGTGATGCCCGCCAACCGCGATCTGGTGCTGCGGCGTCTGGTCGAATGCCTGGCGCGTGACCGCACCAAGCATCAGGTGGCGGAGGTCACGTCGCTGGGTCTGGTGCAGATGACGCGCAAGCGCATCGGCCAGGGCCTGGTCGAAGCGTTCTCCGAGGAGTGCCCGACCTGCCATGGCCGCGGGTTCATCCTGCATGACGAGCCGACCGTCAGCGCGGATTACGACGATCCGTATGCGCTCAAGGGCGGCGATCCGTTCATCAAGACCAACAAGCACGGCCGCGGTACGGATGTGCAGGTGCCGCAGGGCTCCTCGCCGGATATCAAGGCCAAGCTCGCGCAGATCGCCGCCGCGGCGGTCGCCGCGAACGGCACCGACGAGGATGAGTGACCCGACGCGCTGAATGAATCATGATTTCCGGTGTGTCAACCTGACACGCCGGAAATATGATTTGCGTTAGTACATGGGTCAGTGTAAATTAGATTGCTGGTGTCTGACCAGCGGCTTGCGTGCGTCAGGCAAGTAGCTTTTATAACACCATAGCAAGGAACGAAGCATGTACGCGATTGTGAAGGCCGGTGGCCATCAGGAAAAGGTCGAGGTCGGTGACGTGATTCTCGTCAACCGTCTTGAGGCGAAGAAAGGCGAGACCGTTGAATTCCCGGTCGCGCTGGTTGTGGATGGTGCCAAGGTGACGCTGGGCGCCAAGGATCTCGCCGCGGTGTCCGCCAAGGGTGAAGTCATTGACGACGAGGCCAAGGGCCCCAAGATCAACATCATGAAGTACAAGAACAAGACCGGCGTGACTCGTCGCAAGGGTCACCGTCAGAAGCTGACCGCCGTGAAGATCACGGCGATCGCCTGAGCCAATACAGGAAGGATCTGAATCATGGCACATAAGAAGGGTGCTTCCAGCTCGCGCAACGGTCGCGATTCGAAGCCTCAGTACCTCGGCGTCAAGAAGTTCGGCGGCGAAGCCGTCGTCGCCGGCAACATCATCATTCGTCAGCGTGGCACCAACTTCCACCCTGGCCAGAACGTCGGCATGGGCAAGGATCACACCCTGTTCGCGCTGACCGACGGCAGCGTGAAGTTCGGCGTCCGTCACGACCGCAAGGTCGTCGATGTCATCGCCGCCTGAGCGATACCGCATTAAGTGTCAAGCCGCATCCCACCCGGGTGCGGCTTTTTCGTTTGCCGCCCTAGCATTCCCGGCATGCCCGCACCGCACGACGCATCCCCACAGAGCCGTCACGCCTGTGCCATGCGATGTCACGCCTCCCTCATCAGACACCACATCACTCTCCGAGGACCCCCCCCAACCTCCTCTGGTACACCGGTACATTACGGGTTGAAATAGCCGATTCCGGCAATTCCCCGTGTGAAATCGCCGTTTTCAGGCCCCAAAACGACCATTTGGCACGGGGAATTCCGGATA
>JABLTR010098171.1_pt1 | contig 23805 bp, 26 predicted proteins | sample 7160071 | NCBI WGS metagenome assembly JABLTR01 (sample SAMN14651230, study PRJNA627086) | human gut metagenome | isolation source: feces | host: Homo sapiens | reverse complement strand
TTCCTGCCCCTGACCACTCCTGAATCACAGAGTATTTTCATATGGTGGGAAAGGGTCGACTGGGATATATCAAGTTCCTCCACCAGTTTACAGGCGCATTTTTCACCGCTTTTAAGCATATCCAGTATCTGCAGCCTGTTTTCATCGCAGAAGGCCTTGAATATTTTTGCTCTCTCTTTATAGGATTCCAAAATGTCCGCCTCCCTGTTTTTTTCTTTCTGTAATCATATTATATTCACATATCGAAAAATATCAATATGTTTTTTAAAAAAATTAAAAAAATCCCCGGCACCTATTTCAGGCACCGGGGAATATGATTTTTATAATATCAAAACCGGCCGTCATCAGCCCTGTATGGAGGCTATGATGGCAGGTATGAACTGCTTCTTTCTGGAAACTACTCCGGGAAGTTTTATGGTCTCTCCGTCCTTTACATCAGTCCTGAAGGCTTTTTTGAGTATGTCAGCGGCTTCCTCGCCTTCAAACATAAGCTCTGAGCCCTCCTCGATGATGTTGGTAAGGAGCATGCATGCCATGTCTATGCCATGGTTTTTGCTGAATCCCTGCATATAGGGCTCAAGGAGTTTCTTTACATCCTCAAGGCCGGCCTTATCGATGGAGGATATCTGTCCAACACCAAACTTTATGCCGTTAACGGAAAATGTCTTATAATCCTGGTAAAATATCTCCTCAGCTGTCTTTCCCGTAAGACTGCTTCCCGCATGGAACATATCCGAAGCAAACTTCTCTATGTCTATGCCCGCAGTCTGGGCAAGCCTGTTTCCCGCTGCCACATCGGCGGGTGTGCATGTGGGTGAACGGAAAAGAAGGGTATCAGAAAGTATGGCAGCACATAAAAGTCCGCTGGTCTCCCTGTCGGGAACAAGTCCTGCCTCGCGGTACATCTGCTCAACTATGGTAGCTGTACAGCCCACGGGCTGGTTCCTGAAAAATATCGGTGACACGGTCTCGATGCTGGCCAGTCTGTGATGGTCGATTATCTCAAGTATAGACGCCTCATCTATGCCGTCCACTGCCTGGGATTTCTCATTGTGGTCCACAAGTATGAGCTGTCTTCCCTGGATATCCATAAGGTATCGGCGGGATATCATTCCGCAGTACTTTCCTTCCATATCCAGTACGGGGAAATCACGGTACCTCTTTTCAGCCATTACCTTCTTTACATCATCGATATATGTGTCCTCACGGAAGGTCACCACATCGTCCTTTTTCATAAAGTGTCCCACGGGCGCGCTCTGGTTTATGAGCCTTGCCACTGAGTATGAATCGTATTTTGTGGATATTATGCTGCATCCCTTGGCCTGGGCCAGTGCCATGGTCGTCTTGGGTATGGACGTGCCGTTGGTGATTATTATACACTTGGCTCCCATCTCGATGGCGCATATCTGGGCATCGCTTCGGTTGCTCACTATTACTATGTCGTCAGGCTCGATATATTCCTCCATGATCTCCGGATTTCCGGCTCCCACCAGTATCCTGCCCCTCTCGATGGTCTCCTGGGCGTCACCTATTATGAGCTCTCCATCCAGGGTCTCGATGAGGTTTATATAGGGTGTTTTGGCCTGGGCCAGTATCTCCTGGTCATATATCTCCATGTAGGCGTTTACTATGTCCTTGATGGTTATTATGCCCTCCAGCTTTCCTTCGGCCGTTACGGGAAGGGTCACCGCACTGCTCCCCTTCATCTGCTCCCACGCCTTTTTCAATGAGGTCTCACGGCCTATGCCAGGAGCCTTCCTTATCTCTATGTCGCTTATCCTAGTCTTTACGTCAGCCACATACTCCGGAGCCTTTACTCCAAAATAATCCAGCACATACTGTGTCTCTCCATTCACCTGTCCTGAACGTCCGGCACGGTAGTCTGTATCAGGGTCCAGGGCAGATTTTAAAGAAGCATAGGCTATGGCCGAACAGATGGAATCTGTATCGGGATTTTTATGTCCTATGACTGTTATCTGCTTGTTCTTTTCACTCATTCAAATTCTCCTTATCAGTCGATACTATTTATATTTACATCTATTATTTTTTCCACTGTGACATATATAAATATAACACCCATACGGCCTGTATACAATATCAAAATATCTTAATTTTTCAATGATATTTACGTTTTCAGCCCATCCGCGGTCCTTTTAGGGCACATTTTATGCCCCATAGGGGCTGTATTCTTTATGGTTTCCACCAGCGTTTATTTTATCCAGTGGCCATGGGGATGGACAAGGCGTGACTGCCCTGGGACTGGGGTGAAGATGTCCGGAACATGCCCCCTCTTTGGATGGTGGGTAAAAAAATCCCCGGATGCTCTCCGGGGAAATATGTCTTGCTTTTACTTGAATGATGCCACACGCTCAAAAAGTATCTTATTGAACAGGTCTCTGTCAGCACTCAGAGCCACATGGCAGTTATCGGGCAGGTTGTGGAAATGACGGGTATCAACTATGGTCATACCATCGGCGAATCCTCCGCTTATATCCACGTCCACACGGGTGAATATAACGTTTTTCAATACGTCAGGATTTATGAGGTATGCCACGCATAATGCGTCATGTATAGGGCAGAGGTCAGGCTCCTTAAGGGGCTGGAGTATGTTATATGCCCTTGTCCTTATCTCTATGAGCTCGGCTATCATATCGCCAACGGGTGTGTGCAGGTCTTTATACTGCTGTACCTCGCTGAGCCTTGTGGATGCGGCATGGGTAGCGTCCAGGGGAACAAGGGTTATTTTTGCTCCGCAGTTCATTACTATCTCAGCTGCCTCCGGGTCTTTCCAGATGTTGAACTCAGCTGCGGCTGTGGAGTTCCTCTCCATATGTCCGCCGCCCATGATGACTATTTCCTCGATATTGTCAACGATGGAAGGTTCAGCCCTGAGGAGTATGGCTATGTCCGTAAGGGGTCCCACGGGAACTATGGTCACCTTTTCGGGGCTGTTTCTGATGGTGTTTATGTACCATGTAACAAAGTTTTCAGGTACGGGCTTTGTCACAGGCTCCGGAAGATTGAATTTCTTAGGATGGTAGCATACTTCCTCACCGTTTTCATCATACTGTATCTCCGGTGTCTTGGGATTTTTCGTCCTGCCGGGAAGGAGCTCATGTACAAGGGGTGATGCTGCTCCCTTTACTACAGGTATCTTATCCTGCATGCCTAAAAGCTCTACTACCTTCAATGTGTTAGTAAGGGTGTCCTCCAGCGGTCTGTTTCCATTTACGGCGCATACGCCAAGAAGATTTATTTCCGGAGACAGTGCCGCCAGTATGATGGCGCAGGCATCATCTGATCCGGTATCACAATCAAGAATAACATTTTTTGCCATAATAATTCCTCCTGATATTTTTCATATATTTTGTAGACAATTTCCTTTTTGTGTCCTATAAAATAGTGGAAATTAGTTCTGTTTTATAATCATACCACATTTTTATTGACATATAAATATATTTTTCTTTTCATTTCTGATTTATTATTGTATATTTTAAGGGTAGATAAAATATTTTAATATCTAAAAAATAATACATAGTCAGACATTGAAAGGATGATGAAAATGGCTTTAATGACAGGCGAACAATATCTTGAAAGTATGCGTAAACTGAAACTCAATATCTATATGTTTGGAGAAAAAATCGAAAATTCCGAGAGCAGCCCCATATTAAGGCCCTCTCTCAATTCCGTAAAGGCCACCTATGACCTGGCCGCTGACCCACAGTATGAGAGCATCATGACAGCTGTCTCCCACCTCACCGGCGAGAAGATAAACCGCTTCACCCATATACACCAGAGCACCGATGACCTTATCAAAAAGGTCAAAATGCAGAGGCTCTGCGGCAGCAAGACCGCTTCCTGCTTCCAGAGATGCGTGGGACTGGATGCCTTCAACGCCGTATACTCCACCACCTATGAAGTGGACCAGAAATGCGGCACCTCATATTTTGAAAACTTTAAAAAATTCCTTACATACGTTCAGAATAACGACCTTACCGTGGACGGCGCCATGACCGACCCCAAGGGCGACCGCAGTCTTTCACCTTCAGCCCAGGCTGACCCTGACCTCTATCTCCATGTGGTGGAAAGAAGGGAGGACGGTGTCATCGTAAGGGGCGCCAAGGTACATCAGACAGGTATATGCAACTCCCATGAGGTGCTGGTCATGCCTACCTGTTCCATGGGACCCGCTGACAAGGACTATGCCATATCCTTCTCAGTGCCCACGGATACCGAAGGCATAATAATGATAATCGGCCGCCAGTCCTGCGATACAAGGAAACTGGAAGGCTCCCAGATGGACGTTGGAAACAGCACCTACGGCGGTGTGGAAGCCTTAGTCGTATTCGACGACGTATTCGTTCCCAATGACAGGATATTCTTAAACGGTGAGACCGAATTTGCCGGCATGCTGGTGGAGCGTTTCGCAGGATTCCACAGACAGAGCTACGGCGGATGCAAGGTCGGCGTCGGTGATGTGCTCATAGGCGCCTCAGCCCTGGCCGCTGAATACAACGGAGCCCAGAAGGCCTCCCACGTCAAAGACAAACTCATAGAGATGATACATCTCAACGAATCCATATATTCCTGCGGCATCGCCTGCTCGGCTGAAGGGTGCAAAACAGCTTCCGGCGGATATATGATAGACCTGCTGCTGGCCAATGTATGCAAGCAGAACGTCACCCGTTTCCCCTATGAGATATCCAGGCTCGCCCAGGATATAGCCGGAGGACTTATGGTCACAGCTCCCTCGGAAAAGGACCTGAGAGACGAAAAACTCGGGCCCTACATCGACAAATATTTCAGGGGCGTAAACGACGTTCCCACGGAATACAGGCTCAAGATAATGCGCCTCATAGAAAATATGACCCTTGGCTCTGCGGCGGTTGGATACCTGACCGAATCCATGCATGGCGCCGGTTCTCCCCAGGCCCAGAGGATCATGATATCCAGACAGAGCGACATCGAAGCCAAAAAACAGCTGGCTAAGGATATCGCTAAAATAGATGACTGAAAAATGGATGGCTGAAAAATGAATGACTGAGATATTCAGGCGGCGGAGCCCTGAAAGTCTCTGCTAAATCTATACAAAAAGCTCCATTTGTTCACAAAAATAATAAAAATATATAAATTTTAAAAAAATTTACCGGATATGAAAACTTTTTAACTTTTAAGCCGGTCTTGTTTTTACAATCCCTCTATCCGGCCGGTGTGCTCAACGGAGGCATCCTAAGGCTGCGCCGGCCGGCAGAATAATATAAATGCCAGTGGTATCTTAAATTTTCCAGAAGGTATTTTTAAGAAAAAACAAATCCATTGACAATTATATATCCTCTCAATATAATTAATTTCGTTAACCGTTCAAAAAATTAACTATTAAGGAGAAAACCATGGACCAAAAAAGAGAAATAGGCGAACAACTTATCAAGGCATGGCTGAACCTGTCCTCAACGGTATGGAACAGACGTGTAGTATCATATATGACATTCAATGAAATGTCCGTATGCAGCCTTCTTAAGTACCAGATGGATGAAGACCCCCAGAACCGTCTCACGGCCACGGACCTTTGTGAAAAAACCAGGCTGTTTAAAAGCCAGATGAACAAGGTCCTCAATACCATGGAAACCAGGGGCCTTATAAAACGTGTCCGTTCCGATAAGGATAAGCGTTTTGTATACATCGAACTTACGGAAGAAGGCGTAAAACAGTACCTCAAAGAACATGAGGAAATAATGACCACCATCGACAGCCTTGTGGATGCAGTGGGTGAGGATATGGCTGTTAAGGCCACAGACGCGGTTAACAAATTTGCTGATGAATTAAAAAGGCTCATATAAACCACGATTTGATCTGAGCCGCTGTTTTGAGAGGAGAAAGAAATGATAAGGATAATAACCGATTCCGCCGCTGATATGGAAAGGGCGGAACTTGAAAAATATTCGGTCACATGTATCCCCCTGGCCGTAAGCTTTGGGGATAAGGCCTACCTGGACGGGGTCGACCTGGAAAGACCGGAATTTTACAGACTGCTCCAGAGTGAAAGTGAATTCCCTAAAACTTCCCAGCCTTCCCCAGATGCCTTCCTTAAGGAATTCGAGGCGGCTAAGGAAGCCAAAGATGAGGTAATTGCCATACTCGTTTCGGGAGGACTCAGCGGAACGGTGCAGAGCGCCAATATCGCAAAGGAAATGGCTGATTATGATAAAATATACATAGTCGACAGCCTCCTTGCCACCGGCGGACAGCAGATGCTCGTCCTCCATGCCGCATCCCTCAGGGATAAGGGATATGATGCCCCTTACATAGTTTCTGAAGTGGAAAAACTCAGGGACAGGAGCCGTCTTGTGGCAGGCCTGGATACCCTGGAATATCTATGCAGGGGCGGAAGGCTTTCAAAAACAGCCGCAGGCATCGGCACTCTGGCTAACATAAAGCCCATAATAAGACTGACCCCTGAAGGAAAAGTCGTTCTGGCTGAAAAATGCCTGGGAAGAAAAAGCATGATAAATAAACTCACAAAATATCTGGATAAAACCGGTGTGGACTATGATTTCCCCCTCTGTTTCCTTTACTGCCATGACAGGACCAACTGTGACGAGTTCATGGATAAACTCAGGGACAAGGGGTATGATCTTTCAAACATCATGTGTATAAATATCGGCCCGGCCATAGGCTCCCATATAGGTGTGGGTGCCCTGGGAGTGGTTTATTTTGCTCCAGAAGAATGACAGATTTGATAAAAAACCGTTTCGGATGACCGAAACGGTTTTTTATTTTTACCGCCCATGGGTTTTCAGAAAACAGCTGGCCCTTTGGATCTATGCCCTCCCGGCCTGAGCACCGCTGCCCCAGACAGTGGACCCCCATTCTTGTCCTGCCACCTATGTCAGGCGGTAAAGCTGCATCCTTACCCCCTTACCCCTTTACCCAGCTCACTCTGCCCCGGCAGCGCTCTCATCTCCTTACCCTGCCCTCAGCATTGAACCTCCATCTTTTCCCTGCCGCTTAAGTCTTTCCTGTCTTTCACTTCCTCCTTTATAAAGGGCGCGGCCCTATACCTGCCCCATTTTCTGCCTTTGTTCAGTGTGCATACTTTTTATACTAAAGTTTGTATATAATTTACGGTGACAAAGTTCAGTCAAATACCGTACAATTAAGACATCAAACGTATGATGTTTTAAAACTGGAACATAACAAATATGGAGGTGCTTAAATTGGAAGAAAAATTGATGCGTTCACTTATCGACAAGGAACTTCTGGCAAACTATGAGGCTTCACCGGGATTTGACCTGGAACATCTGGCTGAATTCAAGGTATCCAGCTATGAACAGGAAAAGAAAAACCTCAAGGATGACCCCGCTGTAAAGGTATACGAAAAAATGATACCAGGACCTGAGGGCGCTCCCGATATAAAACTCAGGATATATGAGCCTGCTGATAAGGGCACGGAACTCCTTCCCTGCGGAATGTTCTTCCATGGCGGCGGATATGTGTTTGGAAGCGTCATAAGACAGAACGACATGTGCCTCAGAATGGTAAAAAATGTTGGTATGGTCGTTGTTTCAGTGGAATACAGGCTTGCCCCGGAATACAGATACCCCGCTGCCATCGAGGACGCATATACAGCCCTCCTGTGGGTGGATAAAAACGGAGCTTCCATCGGTGTGGATACTTCCAGGATAGCCATAACCGGCCTTTCAGCCGGCGGCGGCCTTACGGCTGCCCTTGCCCTCATGACCAGGGACAGAAAGGGTCCTAAACCCGTATTACAGATACCCTTATATGCAATGCTCGACCATAGGGCTGATACGGTGTCCCAGAAGGCTGTCACAAGCCATAAGGTATGGTGCTATGATTACAGCAAAATAGGCTGGGCCGCATATCTTGGAGATAAAGAGCCTGACTGCTACGCATCTCCCACCATGGCTGAGGATCTCAGCGGACTGCCTCCTGTATTTTCATTCATCGGCACCGTGGATCCCCTGCTTGATGAAAATATCGAATACTGGACAAGGCTCATCAGAGCTGGTGTGAGCGTGGAATATCATATATTCCCCGGCTGCTACCATAGTTTTGAAATATCCGTTCCCGAATCGGGATACGCAAAGATGGCCTACAGCCTTATGTACAATGCTCTCAGAAAGGCTTTTGGCATAAAGGAGGCTTAAGTATGCCTTTGGAAAAAGTTAAGGGTAAGAAAAAAGAGTCCGCCGTGGATTTTGTCATAAAGACATTTAAGGAGCAGCTGGAAAAAAAGGAACTGCGCCCCGGCGACAGGATCCCCAATGAAACGGAGCTTTCAGAAATGCTCTCGGTCAGCCTCGGCTCTGTCAGGGAGGCCATGAAAATACTCTCAGCCCTTGGCGTCATAGATATACAAAGGGGCAACGGGACTTTCATAAGCCAGCCCGACAGTCTCTCCAGCATGGACCCGGTGCTTTTCAGCTTCCTGCTCATGAGCCCCACTAAAAAGGAGATCATGGATTTCAGGACAGCCATAGAAAGGGAAGTGCTTTATATGGCGGTGCGTAATGCCGGTGAGGGGGATATAGAAGCTCTTAGGGAAAATCTGGAAAGATTCAAGGGCATATCCGGAAACGGCAGAGAGATAAACGAGGAAAAACTCGAAACTGACCTGGAATTCCACCATCTGCTGAGCCAGGCCACCCATAACGGCTTTATGGAGAGGGTATACGCCTTTGCCATGAACTATTTCAGCCCCTACCTGCTCAAGACCTATGAAAACCAGGATGATGTGCCAAATCTTTCCGTCAGGTGTCATGAGATGCTCCTGGAGCCCATAGTTAAAAAGGATATGTCCCTGGTGGAAGGGGCCATCAAAGACAGTAATGATATATGGATAAGTTTAGCCATGCTCATATAAAACACGGACAAGGAGGAAAAATATGTATAACAGTCTCGTAATAAAGGAAACAGACAGCGTCGTAACGGTCATAGCTCCCATCAAGGCCGGCGAAAAAATAATATATGACCTGGGCGGAGAGGAAAAAAGCATCACCGCCGCAACGGATATACCCATCTACCATAAGGCTGCCCTGAGGGATATTAAAAAGGGCGAAGTCATCACAAAATACGGCTGTAAAATCGGCTATGCCCTCACTGACATAAAACAGGGCGAACATATACATACATGGAACCTGGACAGCATGATGAAATGATATGCATATAAGAAATTTATGATAGATGATCGGAGGAATACAGATGAAATTCAAAGGATATAGAAGACCCGACGGAAAAATAGGCATAAGGAACCATGTGCTCATTCTCCCCTGTTCCCTGTGCGCCAGCGAGACAGCAAGATTCATAGCTTCCCAGGTGCCCGGAGCCGTTTACATACCCAACCAGGGCGGATGTGCAGCTTCAGCCGCTGACATAGAGATGACATTCAAGGTGCTTTCAGGCTTTGCCGCAAACCCCAATGTATACGGCACCGTAGTCGTTGGAAACAACTGTGAGGGAGTACAGGCCCCCGTGCTCGTGGAGAGGATAAAGGCTCTCACCAACAAGCCTCTGGAGAGCGTAGTAATAAGGGAGGCCGGCGGAACCATAAAGGCCGTTGAGCTGGGTGTGAAATATGCCATGAAAATGAGCATGGAAGCTTCCATGTGCGTCAAGGAGGAAGCCGACATATCAGAGCTCATACTGGCTACGGAATGCGGCGGCAGTGACCCCACCAGCGGACTGGCAGCAAATCCCGCTTTAGGATATGTCAGCGACAAACTGGTATCTTTAGGAGCCACCAGCATACTTTCAGAAACTACGGAGCTTATGGGCACCGAGGACATACTGGCCGCAAGATGTATAGATGAGAGGGTGGCCAAGGACCTTCTGGATATGATAAAGAATAACGAGGAGCACTTTGCCCTGGCAGGTGAGAACATAAGGGACGGCAACCCTTCCCCCGGAAACAAGGAAGGCGGCCTCACCACCATCGAGGAAAAATCCCTTGGCTGCATAAACAAAGCCGGATATTCCACCATCAATGAGGTATACGGCTATGGCGAACAGATAACCAAAAAGGGCCTTGTGGTAATGGATACACCGGGACAGGATATAGCTTCCATAGCTGCCATGGTGGCAGGCGGAGCCCAGATAGTAATATTCACCACCGGACGCGGAACACCCACAGGCAACGGCATCGTTCCCGTCATAAAACTTACGGGAAATGCCGAGACATTCTCCCTTATGAACGACAATATCGACTTTGACGCCAGCGCCATCGTTGCCGGAAAGGCTTCCATCGCCGAAACAGGAGAAAAATTATTCGACCTTATGATGGAGGTAGTAAACGGCAGGATGAGCAAGGCTGAAGCCCTTGGATTCAACGACATGTCCATGGCAAGAAAATGTAATTTCTGCTGATGCATGACCAGCGGACAGGGAGCCAAGGGGGCCGAACCCTGAATGGCTTACTGGATTTGATGGATCTAATGGTCTTAATGGCTGGACCCGGATAAATGGACCTGCTGACTGGACCCATCTCATGGTATCGGGCTCATCACACCGGCGCACAGCGGCCTAAGGCTCAGGGACTTTTAAATGATCTTTAAGGGGTCATATGGCTTTTAAGGGCTTATAAGGAGGCTTATAGATGAAAAAGATAGATTTCCCGGATATGAATTTTTTCGTTCAGGGGATAGAGGACGTTAAGATCCCTAAAATGGTAAGGATAAGGGAAAAATACGAGGATGATAAAATAGATGACATAAGGGCCCATCTTGAAGGAGAACTGGACGCCCTTGACATAGACAAGGCAGCCCTTAAGGGCAAGAGCATAGCTGTGACCGTTGGCAGCCGAGGCATACCCGGAAATGATATATTAGTCAGGACCATATGCGATAAGCTCAAGGAATGGGGAGCTGAACCATTCATCATACCGGCCATGGGAAGCCACGGCGGCGGCACCGTTGAGGGAAATTTACAGATAATAACGGACTACGGCATAACCGAAGAAGCCATGGGAGTGCCTATCAAGGCTTCCATGGAGGTGGTGCGCATAGGCACCCTCAATGACGGAGCCGACACCCCCGTATACTGCGACAAATACGCCGCTGAGGCCGACGGCATCGTTATATACAACAAAATAAAGCCCCATACGGATTACAAGGGATATGTGGAAAGCGGCATGTGCAAGATGATGGCCATAGGTATAGCCAAACATTATGGCTGCTCCTGGTTCCACAGACAGGGCTTTGACACCTTTGCCCAGAGGATACCCATGGTGGCTGAGGAATTTTTAAATAAGATGAACGTCATAATGGGTATAGGCGTAGTACAGAACGCCTATGATGAAATATCCGAAATAAAGGCCTTCCCCAAGGATAAAATAATCGAGGGAGACCATGAACTGCTCCAGACAGCTAAAAGAAGGCTGCCCAGGATGAAGTTCGACAACATAGACGTGCTCATCGTGGACAGGATAGGCAAAAACATCAGCGGCGCCGGAGCTGACCCCAATGTCACCGGCAGGGGATGTATGCCTGGATTCGAGGACGATTTCCACTGCAAAAAGCTGCTCATAAGGGGACTTACGCCCCAGAGCCATGGCAATGCCTGCGGTCTTGGATATGCTGACATTACTACTAAAAAATGTCTGGAAAGCGTGGACTGGGAAAGCACCTGGATAAACTTCTCCACAAACACCATGCTCAGCGCCGGAAAAATACCCGTATACCAGAATACGGATTTTGAGGCCATAAGGCTGGCCATCCGCACCTGCGCCAAATTAAACGACTATTCCAAGGCAAGGATAGCCAGGTTAAAGGATACCCTTTCCCTTTCTGAGATAGAGATCTCCGAAGCCCTCCTTCCCGATGTCATAGGCAGGGACGATGTGGAGATACTCTCAGAGCCCTATGAACTCAAATTTGAGGAGGACGGCTCCTTGAAGGATCTTGAGTGCTGATAAAGTACAGTTTTTCTATGATAATAAAAAACCCTGACGGTCTCGTCAGGGTTTTTTGTTATTCAATTGGGCCGTATTTATATTCTTCCGTGGTCATTGTTCCGCTTATTATATCCTCGTAAACGCACTTTATGAGGTTTCCCGCTTCATCATAGGTCCTAGTTTCTTCGCTCATCTGCATGCCGTCTCCATCATAGGTGTATTCCTTTGTCACCTGTCCTCTGTCATCATGTTCATAAACATATCGGACACTTACTTCTCCCTTGTCATAGGCAGTCATTTCCTGGGGCCTGCCATTATCATCATATACATAGGCCATTTCCACGGTTTTTGTTCCGTCCGGGGATACGGTGCTCATCTCCAGTATATTTCCGCTGCTGTCATATGCCCTTTCGCGGCGTTCCCATAATGTTCCGTCCTCATTATATATTATGGCCGCCGTTTCCTTTCCGTAGGAATTATATTCATACTCCATGGGATATTTTTCAGGATCTCCGTTTTCGTCAAAACCTATCCTTCTTATGACGTTTCCATTTTCATCATTTTCAAAAATATAGCTGTTTGTAAGGTCCTCGCTGCCGTTCTCATCATAATTGACAGCCTTTGTCCTATATCCGTTTTCGTCATACTCATAGGTATAGAATCTAACGCCCCTGCTTATTTCCTCCACAAGAAGGCCCCGCTCATCGTATATCCACTGGTCAAAACTTTCCTCCGCTCCGCTCTCGTCATAAAATATCTGCTTTATCATATTTCCTTCCGTGTCATACTCTGCGCTCCATGATACCGCTTGTTTTTGGTCCTTATCATAGGAAGTGTATTTTATCGTCCTTCCTTCTCCGTCCTTTTCCTTAAATATCCTGTAAACAAGCTCATCGTTTTCATAATCCCTTTCCTCAACGCTCCTGCAGCCGTCGGTATATGTTGATTCTTCACGATATACGGTAACAGCCCCGTCGGCTTCCTCCATGGTCTTTACATATTCCAAAAGCACGGTATCCGTACTTTCTTCACTCTGACCGCTGTCCGTTGGGGAAGCGCTTTGGGAAGCACACCCTCCAAGTCCTGCAGAAATCACCGCCGCCAAAGCCAGGATAAAAAATTTCTTCATAAGTACACCTCTTTTCTTAAACAGCCACTTCTAAAAATAAATAATAATTCCAATTCTGTTAATAAAAGCATAGCATAAAAGCCATTTAACGTCCACATAAAAAGGACAGACATCCGTCTGTCCCAAACTTTTATTTTATGGTCTCGATACTCAATACATCATATCCGGCACGGTCCACTATATCCTCTATGATGGAGCTGTCCGCCGGATTTTTCATATACACATCGGCGGTCTTTTTTGAAAGATCCACCTTCGCCATGAATCCTTCCCGGCTGTTGAAGGCGTTTTCCACCCTAATGGCGCAGTTTTTACATGTCATACCTCCTATCCTTACCCTTTTTAAACAGGGATAGGAGTTTTTATCCCCATCCCTGGGCTTTATCCTCTTTACCTGGTCTCCTCCAGCTCCACAGCAGCCGCCGGCCAGCTTTTTCATATAGCTCTTTATCGAAAATACAACTACCACCACCAGCACCACTATTATTACCGCAGTCGACATTTTTCCTTCCTCCCTTCAATTTGCCTGTTTATCAAAAAACAGCCCGGGAGCTTCCTCCCGGACCTATGTATATATTAAGTGATCCTTAATCCTTAGTACTTCCTGTGCGCTTCTCTGGCAGCCTTTTTGCGGCTGTCAAATGCCTTACTAATTTCACTAATTATGCAAGGGCCTTTCCTAAGTCCATAAGCTCCTCTGAAGCGCCGTCGTCAGGGGCACCGCAGCATATTACGCCCTCGTTGACTGTCACGATGCCGTTGTTCCTGCACATTTCTTCCCAGCTCCTCATCCATGCGCCGTCTCCCCAGCCGTAGGAACCAAAAAGCCCTATTTTCTTTTTCTGGAGCACAGGTATGCACGAAATGAACATGGGCTCAAATTCCGCCTCTTCCAGCTGTTCATCTCCCATGGAGGGGCATCCAAAGGCAATGCTTTCAAACTCCTCAGCCTTTGCCGCTGAAAAATCAGAAGCTGTGAATACGCTTACTTCAGCTCCCGCCGCCTTTGCGCCTTCAGCCACCTTATTTGCCATGATCTCTGTATTTCCTGTACCGCTCCAATATACTACCGCTGTTTTCATAACATCTCTCCTTTATATTCTATTCATTTTTATGTTTTATGTTAAACAGCTACGGTGAGCTGTAAAACTGTCCTTCCCCTTTCGTAAAGTTTCCTGTATATGCCAGTGCATTTTTTGAATCTCTCAAAGGTCTTTACCGCCTCACATTCATTGCAGTATACCTTCCAGCAGCCTACGCATTTACAGTTCCTTCCTTCATTTTCTATAAACCCTTTTACGTCCTCCAGGGGGTATCCCAGGAAAACTCCTATTTCATGGGGGAAATCCTCAAACTGGGCCAGCCTGTGCTTTAACCTTGCCACTGACTTTTCCGCCGAGAGCCCATCATATCCGTATTTTTTCAAAAATTCCTTTGTATCCTCATTTTCAAGGGCCTTCTTCAACAGCCCCGCCCTATATACATATATGAGCGCCCTGCCGTCCTTCTTGGTCATCACCGATATGACTATGCCCTTTTTCCCGAGCTCCATATTCAGCTGCCTTATCTCCTCAAGTATTTTCTCCTCCGAGGCCATGCAGCAGCTGAAAAGTCCCGCCGGCTTTATGCCCGCCAGGGTCGGTGAACAATGCTCTATGATGCACTTCTCAATGGAACATATCCTCATATCCACATTCACCTGCCTTAGGGCATCCCTGACAATGCGCCTTCATTATCTCGTGAAGGGCAGCGGCGCTGGATGTGTGAGTGCGCGCCACGGCTGTGCCGTTTTTCTTAGCTTCCTGGAGGGCACAGGCTGTCATGCTGTGGGACACCGTATTGGTAAAAACTATGAGCAGGTCAGGACTTCCGATCTTTCTTTTCAGGGAGCCCGCTTCCTTGGTGAATACCTTGGCCTTATATCCATAGTTTTTGCATATCTGCTGGTACTGCCTCTCCATCCTCTCGTTTCCGCCTATGATAACAACGCTCATTCACATCACCTTTCCCTTTAGATTATAGTTAGTATATCCTAACTCAATGACTTTTTATAAGCGGACTTTCGTCCGCCGTATATGCTGTTTTATATGTTTTATATTATGAAATCATATTATTAGTTAATAACGGCCTTGTGGACAGGGCGCTGATACCCATGGTGGAGGCGTTATGCAAAACCGCCGTCCTTCCCGGAGCCATCAGTCCCGTGAGCCCCATTATGAGAAGGGCCGTATTAAAGCCTATTATAAATTTATAGTTTTTATCTATCCTTGTAAAAAGCCTCTCGGAAAGCTCCCTGAGCACCACAAGCTCCCTCAGGTCGGCGGAAAGAAGGGTTATATCCGCCACTTCCCTGGCTATGTCAGAGGAATCCTTCATGGATACGGATACATCGGCTGCGGCCAGTGCCGGTGAGTCATTTACTCCGTCACCTGCCATTATGACCTTTCCTCCGTGCCCTTTATAGCTCTCCACTATCTCTGCCTTTTTATCGGGCAGCACCTGGGAACGGTATTCATCTATGCCCAGGGTCTCACTTACGGCCCTGGCGGCATCCTCCGAATCCCCGGTGAGCATAACTACCTTTTTTATGCCCCTTTTTCTGAGGGCGGCTATGGTCTGGGCAGCTTCGCTTCTGGGAGGGTCGTCTATGAATATGACCCCGGCCAGCTCTCCGCCCATGGCCAGATACAGCGCTGAACCGCCTTCAGCGGCCCTTTTCACTGCCTCTTTCTGTTCCTCTGTATATATGGTTTTTTCATCCTCAAAGACGAAATGCGCACTGCCTATGAGAGCTCTCTTTCCCTCGAGCCTGGTGACCACTCCATGGGCCACCACATATTCCACATCAGCGTGCCTTTCCTCATGGGTCAGGCCCCTTTCTTCCGCCGCCCTGACCACGGCCCGGGCCATGGAATGGGGGAAGTGCTCCTCTATGCAGGCAGCCGTCCTAAGTATATCATCCTCATCATAGCCCCCAAAGGGAAGTACGTTCCTTACCCTCGGGCAGGCCTCGGTGAGGGTGCCTGTTTTATCAAATATTATTGTATCCGCCTGGGCAAAGGCTTCCAAAAATTTTCCGCCCTTGACCATTATCCTCCTTGAGGCCGCCTCCCTCATGGCCGATATGACCGATATGGAGGCCGAAAGCTTTATGCCGCAGGAATAGTCCACCATGAACACCGACAGTGCCTTGGAGGCGCTCCCCGTAAAAAACCAGGCGGCCAATGCCCCCGCAAAACTAAAGGGCACGATCCTGTCGGCCAGCTGTTCCGCCCTGTTCTGGACGCCGGCTTTCAATTCCTCGGAATTTTCTATGAGACCTACTATCTGCTGTATGCGGCTCTCCTGGGGAAGGGCCGTTATTTTCACATCTATGGAGCCTTCCATGACCACGGTGCCGGCATATACCGTAACACCCCGTTTTTTATGTACGGGCAGGGACTCTCCTGTCATGGACGCCTCATTTACCATGGCGTCTCCCTCTGACACCGTCCCGTCAACGGGTATGAGAGAACCTGTCCTTATCCTGGCGGTCTGGCCCTTTTTCACCTCTGACATGGGTGTGAGCCTTTCCCTGCCGTCCTCACCCACTATCCACAGGGAATCAACATTCACCGCCAGCGACTGGGTGAGTATCGTTGTGGTGCGTTTCCTTGTGTACTCCTCTAATAGCCCGGAAAGTCTGAGCATAAACATTATGGAACCCGCTGTCTTCATATCGCGTTGACAAAAGGCCGCACCTATGGAAGAAGCGTCCAGCACAGGCACATCCAGCCTGCCTGATAGAAGGCTCTCTGCTCCATCTTTCCAGAAAGAAATGGCATTTTTTATGTTCAAAAGGAGCCTTATGGGAGGAGGCAGGAGGTTTTTTAATAAATGTCCCGTAACGAGAGCTGATACCTGTTTAAAGAAATCATCATCGATCTCCCTTTTTATATCATTGTCTCGGGGTCTGCCCTTTGGAAGGGCGCATCTTCTCAGACCATCAAGAATGGCAAAAATGGTCTGGCGTCTGCCTTGGGGGTAGAAGATAAGTATGCTCCCATTGACGGGACAGACCCTCACATCGGAGGCTTCAGCTCCTTTTATTAGCAGTCCAGCTATGCCATAACCTTCCTCCCTGGTGAACACATTGGCTCCACAGCGTACACGCATCCTCCCGGGCCTGTCATAGACGATATCATATCTCATTATTCATCAGCGCCTTTTCTGCCTTCACCAGTTTCTCCCTGTTCATCTTCCATGGCGTCCTCAGCCATTGCCGCCTCTTTTATGGCGTCGGCGCAGAGATCCTCGGCATCCTCCCTGATGTTCTGGATAGCCGCTGAAATATTATTTTTAGCCGTTATGCCAGATGCCAGGCTCTTTACGCATAATTCCCTGGTCTTGGGCATCTTAAGTATTTTTCCGCCAATGATAACGGCAGCGGCCCCTCCGATGAAACTAAGGACCTTCTCATTTTTATACCAGTTCATATTTTTACTTCCTTTCATACACCTGCTTAGAGCCTATATTTTATATATCCTCTGAACAGGAAATTATCATCAGTGCACAGTCCTCAGCATATTCCCTGGGAAGATCAAAGTTTTCCTCAAGTTTTTTAACGGTATCTTTCACCTTTTTGCAAAGACAGTCCGCCTTCTGTTTTCCCTGTTCCGTCAGGGCCACCATTTTGTCATCATTTTTGACCACCAGCCCCTCATCGGAAAGTTTATTGAGCATATTAAAAGCACTGGATCTCTGTATGCTGAGCTTTTTTGCAATATCCACCGTTCTTATGCCCCTGTCCCCGGAAACACTTCCGAGGACGAGCATATATTTTAACTGTGATACCGTTAGTTTCATATATAACAACTCCTATCTCTTACTACTCCTTATGTGCACCGCAGCAGGAGCATCCTCCGCCGCAGCCGGAGCAGCCAGAGCAGCCCGCCCCGTTTTTCTTATCCCTTATCAGCTTTCTTATGATGAGAGCTGTTGCTAACAAGACCAGCATACCTACAATAAAAGTTGCCATATTTTCCTCCTTTTTTTCTTAAGAATTTCTGAACTCAGCGCACGGCGTCTACAGCGTCTACGGCGCGGAGCGGATTTACATCTTTATATTCATATCCCTTCCTGAAAAGAAGGTAAAGCATAATAACAAGTACTGCCAAAGCAGCTATTGTTCCTATTCCAAAGGCTGTCTCGCCCGTAACAAGTCCGCCGAACTGATATACCATAAGGGATACCGCATAGGCAAGACCGCACTGATATCCGATTGCAGCCCATGTCCATTTAGCATTATTCATCTCACGCTTGATTGCTCCGATTGCCGCAAAGCAGGGTGCGCACAGAAGGTTGAATACGAGGAATGAATATGCGGAAAGGCCTGTAAAGTGTGCCGCGATGGGAGCAAGACCTGCAAATGAACCTTCCTCTACCATACCGAGGGCATCGCCTGCAACGGCATAAAGGGTTCCGAATGTTCCTACTACTTCTTCCTTAGCCACAAGACCAAGTACTGTGGCAGCACTTGCCTGCCATGTTCCGAATCCAAGGGGCTTGAATATTACCGCAAGGCCTGCACCTATCTGTGCAAGTATTGAAGCGTCCATTTCTTCTACGGCGCCGAAGCCTTCAGCAGTAAATCCGTAGCTTGATGTAAACCATACGAATATTGATGCGAGAGTGATAACCGTTCCCGCCTTTTTGATGAATGACCAGCCTCTTTCCCATGTTCCTCTGAGTACGTTTACTACTGTGGGTCTATGGTATGCGGGGAGCTCCATAACGAAGGGAGCGGGTTCGCCCGCAAAGGGTTTAGTCTTTTTAAGGATTATACCTGAAATGACTATGGCTGCTACTCCGATGAAGTAAGCAGAAGGCGCTACCCACCATGCTCCGCCGAAGATGGCTCCTGCCATAAGGGCAACTATGGGCATCTTAGCTCCGCAGGGGATAAATGTTGTTGTCATTATTGTCATTTTTCTGTCTCTGTCCTGCTCGATTGTTCTTGAAGCCATTACACCGGGAACTCCGCAGCCCGTTCCTACAAGCATGGGAATGAAGCTCTTTCCGGAAAGACCGAAACGTCTGAATATACGGTCCATGATGAAGGCAATACGTGCCATATATCCGCAGTCCTCAAGTATGCAGAGCATAAGGAAAAGCACAAGCATCTGAGGTACAAAGCCGATAACGGCGCCTACACCCGATACGATACCGTCAACTATAAGTCCCACAAGCCAGGGTGCCGTATTTATGCCTTCAAGGAATCCTCTTAAGGGCTCAACTATCATTTCGCCTACAAATACGTCGTTTGTCCAGCCTGTAAGCATATCGCCTACGGTGCTTATAGCTATGTAATATACACCTATCATAATAAGGGCAAATATGGGAAGGGCAAGCCATCTGTTAGTAACTATCCTGTCTATCTTATCCGATGTGGAAAGTCCTGATTTATTCTTTTTATAGTAGCAGTCCTTTATTATCTTTGATATCCAGTCATATCTTGATGCCGTGATTATGGATTCCGCATCGTCGTCCATTTCGTTTTCGCAGGCAACAATATCGTTTTCGATGTGCTTAAGGGTCTCTGCTGGTATTTTGAGCTGTTCAAGCACCTTTGAATCACGCTCGAAAATCTTTATGGCGTACCATCTCTGCTGTTCCTCGGGCAGTGAGTGAAGCGCCGCTTCCTCAATGTGGGCCAGTGTATGCTCTACGCTTCCGCCGAAGGTATGCATGGGCACTGTCTTTACTCCCGATGAAGCTATGTCCACGGCCGTCTGCGCCGCTTCCATTACGCCCTCACCCTTAAGAGCCGATATTTTGCATACCGTAACTCCCAGTTCCTTTTCAAGCTTGTTTGTGTCTATTTTGTCCCCATTCTTATTCACAACATCCATCATATTCACAGCCATTACTACGGGTATGCCAAGCTCCGTAAGCTGTGTTGTAAGATAGAGGTTTCTTTCGATATTTGTTCCGTCCACGATATTGAGTATTACGTCCGGCCTCTCCTTCACCAGATAATTCCTCGCCACCACTTCCTCCAGAGTATAGGGTGAAAGTGAATATATACCCGGAAGGTCCGTTACCGTTACGTTTTTGCGCCCTTTAAGTTTACCCTCTTTCTTCTCTACAGTTACCCCGGGCCAGTTTCCTACAAACTGATTGGAGCCTGTGAGTGCATTGAACAATGTTGTTTTCCCGCAGTTGGGATTTCCTGCGAGAGCTATTCTGATGTCCATAAAACTGTTTCTCCTTCCTGTTAGTTTAAACTAACATTTATTCAAAAAATAAAAGGTCATTCCACCTCTATCATTTCTGCATCGCTTTTCCTGATGGAAAGCTCATAATTCCTTACGGTCACCTCTATGGGGTCCCCCAGGGGCGCCACCTTCCTTATATATACGGGTATGCCCTTGGTTATACCCATATCCATTATCCTGCGCTTTACGGCTCCGTCTCCATGGAGCTTTTTCACCGTCACCGTATCGCTTATTTTTGCATCTCTCAGAGTCTTCAATGTTCTTCCTCCTTAAACCATAATTTTATTAGCCATCTCTCGGCTTATGGCTACCCTGGCTTCCTTCACCTGTACGATGAGATTACCTCCGGTCTCTGTTATGACCTTTACGCTCTCTCCTACGGTAAAACCCAGATTTTCAAGAAATTTTTTTGTCTCGGCCTTTCCTCCTATCCTCTGTATGGAGAGGACTTCTCCAGAACCTGCCATGGATAAGGGCATCATGTCTGCCTCCTTTATTTATTGTTATATAAGACTAACATTAACTTTTAAAAAACAGCCTAATCTCTTAGGCTTACCTAACTGCTATATAATATTAGTATATACTAACATCTTTGTCAATACCTTTTGAACAAAAAATCAAAAAATACTGCAAATTTTTACCTTATTAATGAATCATCGTGGCTAAAACCGTTAATTTATTTCATTGATATGGAAAATTGAGGCAGGGATGGGGGGCATGGGACATGGAGGGATAGGAACATAAAAGGGATCAAAGGGATGTTGGAACTGTGAAAATAGAATAAAAAAGGAAACGGGGTCCATTAGGCAGACAGGTCCTTGTAAGATCAAAGGCGGGGCTTTCGTCTATGATGGAGCCCGGGCAGACTGAAACACTAATATTTAATGAAGGTATCCCACATTTGATATGTACCATCCCTTACCGCGGCATTTACAGTGAAAATAGTGTCCTTGGGCAGGGTCACAATGATATTTAATGAAGAATGCCTTGGGATGGTCCCCGCCAGCGGCCTTTAGCGGCTCCGGGTCTGGGGTAAATTTACACCAATATTTAATTAAGGTATACCTTGGTATGGTACCAGCCAGCGGCCCTTGGACGGCTTCGGGTCTGGGCAGTTTAGCGTCTATTTAGGAAAGCTGTCAACACCGCCATGGCCACATCCCGAGCTTTCCCCCGCCTATGGAAAGGCTATGCCATTTTTTCTGGGTTTAAGCCTGAAATATACCTGCATTTTATGGCCATGACACCCGTGGGCCGGTCTCTGTTCAGCCCTATTTCCTTGGTATTTTTAGCATTTTTACTGGCTTGATGTCCGGACCGATAAAGTGTTCCCACCGCCGGGCAATTTTTGGAAAAATTCAATTTTAATGTAAGAAAAACTTAAAATACAAAATGAAATTATATGCTATACTGTTGTGCATAAAGGAGGAATATAAATGAAAAAATTTATCGCAATAATCATGGCATCAACAATAGCAATGGGAGTTCTCGGAGGCTGCTCATTATTTATGACTACCACAGATGAAAGCGCTTCTAGCCAGGCCGAGGACCAGGAATTATTAAAAAACGCAGCTGACATCCAGTCAATGACAGAGGAACAGCAGGATATGGTAGAACCCGCTGACGCTATCCTCAGATGTATGGTAGAAAATAATATGGATTATGACCCCCATGATCCCTTGTTCTTCTGGAAGTCTCTCTACTACTTCGCAGGAGCCTATGCCCAGGATTACCCCGAGTCAAAATATGACCCCCAGACAGGTGAGCTCGTACTTCCCAGATATACCATGCGTGCCCTTGGTTCTGTAATATCTTCAGAATATACAGACCTTCCCGCTGTACCTTCAGAAATGAGCGCAAATGTGGTATATAATCCCGATGATGATACATATACCCTCTACACTGGAGATGTGGGACTTGCTAAAACAAATATCACAGCATATACGGATAACGGCGACGGAACATTCGTTATAACAGTTGAACTCAGAGGAGCTGATGATGACAAGCTCATCGCCACAGGTGACTTCACCATAGCTAAGAACGACTATGCATACGACATAATCGATCCTCCCTTCATCTATACTATAACTGCCCTTGATTACAAAGAAGGTGAGTAAATGTCAGAACGAACCATAGGCTCAGCCTGTGCCGCACTTGGCCTTACGATACTCGCGGCGGTATTCTGTTCCACGGGATGCTCGTTCACAGCCGCCAGCAAAGGTGTTAAGGACCTTAACAAAGAAGTAGAAATAACATCATCATTGGGCATAAATGTCACCGACGGGGAATACACCCAGGTATATGACAGCCACGGCGGATTCCATGGGGACGGCACCACATATTCCACAGTGAAGTTTACCGATGACACTGTGCTTGATCAGATAGAGGAACACAGTGAGGACGGTCCCTGGCACAAACTGCCCCTCAGTGAAAATGTTGATATACTGCTCTACGGAGTGGAAAAGGAGACCGAAAACGGCATCGAGTCCATGGGTCCTTTCATAACCGATGACGAGGGCAATGTCCTTGCTCCGGAAGTAAAAAACGGATACTACTTCTTTATGGACCGCCAGGCCGATGACGAAGAATACAAGTTTGATGATTCCAAGGTACTGGACAGGGCCTCTTATAACTGCACCGTGGCACTATATGATACAGATACGGATACACTTCATTATTTCAAATTGGATACATAAACATAAAATATCCGCCTTTTAGGCGGATATTTTTATTTACTCTTTTCTTTCATAATATATTTCCATGGCTATGGATACGATCCAGTAAAATCCAAATATGAGCAGCGGTCCGAAAAATACATATCCCCAGGACAAATTACCGGTCATTATATATCCTGCGATACCAATTATCATCAGGATCATAATAAATATGACCATCAAATCAAGTACTCTGGCCTTTGCCTTAAGTTTTATCAGTTTATTCCGTTCATCATTTTTTTCTATATAGTCTTCAATGGACGCTGTTTTTGAAAGGGCCCTGCATACGGATGTGATCCCTATAGCCAGCAATACTATCGCCAAAACAATGTCTTTTATGACATTTTCCTGGGCTGTAAAGGCAGTTATTAAAATCCATATGCCAAGCAGTGTCCAAATCAAGCCAAATATAAATCCCTTTTTATTGTAGATCCTCATACTGCCTATCCTCCATTTTTTTATTCTCTTCAAGACAACACAATTCCTCAACCGTAACTCCAAATACCTTAGCTATCCTGTAGGCCAGCATCAAAGACGGGCTGTACTTCTCCTTTTCAATGGAAATTATGGTCCTTGAAGAAACATGGACAAGGTCCGCCAATTGCTGCTGTGTCATTTCCGCCGCTGTTCTTAATTCCTTTACCCTTGTTTTCATCTTACACTGCCTTTCCTGATATGAAGTATATTTCATATGAACTGAACTTCATATTACCATCACAATTAAATATTGTCAATTGGTTTTTTCCTTCTGCCACATAATGTATCGTAATATTTTTATAAGTATTTTTATTTTACTGCATA
>JABLTR010070874.1_pt1 | contig 23809 bp, 18 predicted proteins | sample 7160071 | NCBI WGS metagenome assembly JABLTR01 (sample SAMN14651230, study PRJNA627086) | human gut metagenome | isolation source: feces | host: Homo sapiens | reverse complement strand
GAATATGATAAAACCGGCCTTGATAAAATGAGTATTAGATTAACTGAAGGCAGATTACCTCAAAATTCAAATGAAATTATTATACCTGATATATTAAATAAAGAAACAGAAACAAAATATAATGTCGGAGATACAATTACTCTGGAATCAGGTTACAGGATACTCCATTTTGAAGATGGCAGTACAGATACAATTTGGCAGAATTATTCTCTTGTTGAACCAACTGATGATGATCCTGGTTATTATGAAGATTTTCAATCTATTGGTTCAAAAACATATACAATATGCGGGATTATGGAAAATCCCGGTTGGGACCGCAGTATTTCCCCTGGTTATACCGCTATTTCTTATCTTAATGATAATACTTTAACCGATGATTCTTTAATAACAGCTTCTGTTATTATGGATCCACCCAGCCGTAAAATATTAAAAGAACATGAGGCTTTATGCGACCAATTAGCTCAGAATAGTACAGTTGGCATAGAATTTTCTTATAACAAAGACCAGTTGGCTTATAAAGGCATAATAATGAATGAAGGATTATTCAATGCTTTATTAACCTTTGTTCTGGTTATGATCATTATTATTATGATAGGTTCTGTTGCTATGATACGTAATGCATTTGCTATTTCAGTATCAGAACGTTCCCGTTATCTTGGTATTTTATCAAGCGTTGGCGCTACTGCTAAACAAAAGCGTAAAACCGTTTATTTTGAAAGCTTTATAATTGCTGTAATCGGTATACCTTTGGGTATTATAGCCGGTATAGGCGGTATTGCTGTAACGTTTAAACTGCTTGATCCTTTAATTCAAAATATGTCCGGATATGACGTGCCTTTATTAGCAAAAGTTTCTGTTATATCAATTATTATCGCAGTTATATTCTCTGCTCTTACTATATTTATTTCAGCTTATATCCCAGCACGTAAATCAGGTAAAATATCTCCTATTGAATCTATCCGGCGAAATAATGATATTAATATAAAAGGCAAAGATGTTAAAACTTCTAAGCTTACTCAAAAAATCTTTGGTTTTGAAGCAGCTTTATCCCTTAAAAATTTAAAACGCAACCGTAAACAATACCGGGCTACGATCTTTTCTCTTATTATTAGTATTGTATTATTTTTATCTACCGTTACGTTTACCAGTTATGTAAACAGGATCCAGGCATTTGAAACCCAAGGCTATAATTTTGATATAACCATTAATACTGATAATGATAATCCGGAATTACAAAATGAATTTTATAATAATATTGCAAATTCTGATGAAGTAAACGCTTATTCTGTTATTTCTAATACCGCAGGTTATTATGCTGATATTAATAAAAGTTTATTTACATTACAGTTTGCTGAATTATTATCTGAAAACAATATTCCTTCACAGGATGATAAAATATTTACAGGAATTAATATTTATGCTCTTGATGATAATAATCTTCAGGCTTTAGCTGAACAGACTGGCGTATCAATTGATTCGCTTAAAGATATAAATAATCCTGCGGGTATTGTAATTAATAATGTTATAACGGAATATGATTCAAAACGTGTTGAAGGCCAGTTATTAAATTCCAGCGCTGTAGGCCAAACTATCGATGCATATGAATACAGCGGCAACGGTGATGAAATTCCATTAAATAGTCCTATTAAAATAGCTGCTGTTACCGATTCATATCCTTTAGGTATTACTGGTTTTTCTACTAATATACAAATTATCACTTCTCAGGAAGTATTTAATAATTATTTCCCAGAAGATGAAATGATTATAAAAGAATTATATTTAACTCTAAATGAAGATGCAGACAGTTCTGAATTTACAAAACAAATATTTGATGAAGCTGAACGGTTGAATATTGATGCAAGCGTAACCGATATGGCGCAATCCAATTTACAGTTAAAACAAATGGAAACTGTTATTTTAACATTTATATTTGGTTTTATTGCACTTATTTCATTAATTTGTGTTACTAATATCCTTAATACTATATCAACCGGTATACAGCTTCGCAAACGTGAATTTGCTATGTTAAAATCAGTTGGTATGACTCCTAAAGGTTTTAACCGTATGATCCGTTATGAAAGCTTATTCTATGGTATAAAAGCTATATTATGGGGTATCCCTATCAGTATAATTATAGCTGTTATTTTACATTTTACTTTGCTGCAATCGTTTAGTCTTCCATTCTCTCTTCCATGGCTGTATATTATTTATGTTTGTATTGCAGTTTTGCTTATTGTCAGCATATGTATGCTTTATTCAAGCTCTAAAGTTAAAAAACAAAATATTATAGACGGCCTTAGAGAAGAAAATTTTTAAAATTAAAATAATATAAAAGAAAACCGGAAAGCTTAAATTACTTTCCGGTTTTTTATTATTACTTTATTATTACAATAATCTTATAATTTAAATTTTATCCTTCATAAACTACGATTTCAGCTTTATCAATAGTTATTGGAGTTACAGGTACGCTTTTTTCCCCTGATTGTGGATTAGCTTCTACTTCTACGCCTGCTATAGCATCTACAACATCCATACCTTCAAATACCTGGCCAAATACTGTATAACCATATCGTTGATATGTCTCTAAAAATTCTTCCGGATATCTATTATAATCCAAACTTGGATATCCGCCAACTTCAATATATTTATCTATTACGCATTGCGGTATAGATTCAATTGGGAAACCGCTCTCAGCCATTTGTTCAAACATATCTTCAGTAACTGTAGTAGCTTGTACTATAAAGAACTGGCTGCCATTTGAATCCTTTAAACCTGTATTAGCCATAGATAACGCGCCTCTGAAATTGAACAGGTTTTCAGGAAGTTCTATTTCAAAATCTTCACCCCATATTGATTCGCCGCCTGCGCCAGTACCCGTTGGATCGCCGCTCTGAATCATAAAGTCATTTATAACTCTATGGAATGTTACGCCGTTATAATATCCGCTGTTAATTAAGCCTTTAAAATTTTCAACAGCTTTTGGTGCATCATCCGGGAAAAGACGAATTTTTATCGTACCCATTGATGTAGTTAATACTGCGATTTCTTCGCCTATTTCTGGAGGATCAAGCTGTTTAAAATCAACTTCTTCATCAGTTCCTATTTGTGTAGAAGATTTTGAATCTGATCCAGACGCTGTATCCGAATTTGTTTGCGAAGACCCATTACTTATTGCGCTAAGATTACTTTCATCATTGCATGACGAAAATACAAATAATGAAGCAACTACAAGGAAAAGTGCTAATACCGATTTAAATTTCATTTTGCTAAACTCCTTAATCTTCTTTTATTTTTACTCTTAAAAAATTTATGATATCATCAGCCATATATTATTTTGGCTTATATCCTGAAAAATAATTATACAGCATAATAGCTTAATTTAAAATGAGAAAATCATAAGTTTCACGTGAAACAAAGCCGATTATGCCGAAATTTGACGGTACAATAAGCATAATAAGCCCTTATAAAAACGCTTATTATGCTATTATAATTATTAAAATTTATAATTTATATCTAATTTATTTTTTGTGATACTAAATTCATACCATATATACTATCTGCTGCTTTTTTAACAACATATTCAGCATTATATGTATTTGAACCGGAAATTATTTTTGCTTTTACTCTAAAATATGAATTACCTATATCATATACTCCAGAGATAATTTTAGTATGCTCAGGAGCTTTATAAATTCTGTCTATATAATATTTATCATCAACTAATTCCAAACCTGCTGAGCTTGGATTAGATAATGTTTTGCCAAAGAAATCTTTTACAGCCTTATCAAATACATTAGCAGGTACAAAATCCTTATTGCCATTTTCTACGTCTGTATCTATAGAATTATAACAAAGATGCAATCCAACCTTGACCATGATGTTATCATTAATACCAGAATTTTCAAAGCTCTGATCAATTATCGGATCAAGCTTTACAATAGTGGATGCATTTTGATAATTGCTGCTTGATGGATCGACTGGACTTTCTCCAGACGGCGTATTATCACTGCTGGGATTATTAGATGAACTCGAATTATCAGAGCTTTCTGATGAACCAGGGTCGCCCGATGAACTAGGGTTGTCCGATGAACTTGACGAACTGCTGTCCGGTATAGATACATAAGGTATTACGGAAGAATATAATCCTGGAGCTGGAACAAAATAATAACCATTATTATGGTTGTTTTCAGCGTTATATCCACTGACAGCTACAGACGCCGGCAAATCTGATACCAATTGAGATGAAGAATCTCCGTTCCCCTGATTTATATTAGATTGACCGTTATTTTTTTCTGATGATGCAGAATGATTATCAGGGCTGCTAATATTTTTATACATTGAAGGGATTCGGCTTGTACATGACGCCAATGCAGTACATAAAATTATAGCTATAGCCGTCCAAAGAATTCTATAATAGTTTCTCATATTCTTCCTCCTTCCTCAAAATATAAAGATTTATATACATCATTATGCCGTATAATTATGTATATACTTATTATAATTATATTAAATTTATATTAAAAAACAAATAATACCTTAATAAATCCGTATAATTATACTAATTATTTACACTTTTAGTTAATAAAAGAAAAAATTAAAAGGTGGCAACACACGTAAAAATAAAAATATAAATGGTGTAAATGATATTATAACAATCTGCCATATTTTTAATTTTATACGAAATGGAGTATACGGCCGTTTTATTGCATTAATAAACATTGCCACTATTAAAATTAATAATATCAATGCAATTGAACCTATTACAGGATTATACCGAAACGCCTCATAAATATTTAAATTTAATAATTCCTGTATAGCTCTTGTAGTACCGCATCCTGGACAGTTATACCCTGTTAACATTTTAAAATAACAAGGTTTAAATATTCCAGTAAGCTGTATATTAAAGATATTATATATAAAACACGCAGAGAAATATAATACGCAAAGTAATAATGGTGTTAAAATATTCCCTCTTGGAGTATTAAAAGCTATTTGAAATATATTATTTTTGTTTTTTAATTTAATGTTCTTATTCATATTATATATTTAAAAAATAGATTTTTTTATATAACTCTGTCTAATAATCTGAATAGGTTTATTATTAATTATTAATAAAGGAATATCATTTACAGCTTTTGATAAAATTTCAGATGGGATACTGTCAGGGATACTATTTACCATTTCTTTAAGGTTAATACTCCTTCGTCCTGAAGAAGTATGGGCATCGGTCGCTAAAATATCAGCATAACCGTTTTTCAACATTGCCATAGCTAATTTTTTAACTCTCCGTCCAAAACCGCCTAAAAGGCTAAAACAATTTATTTGGAATAAACAGCCCTTATCACCCAGTTCATTAATTATATCATAATTATTCATTATTATTTCAAACCGTTCAGGATGAGCAATTATAGGAATAAGTCCATTATCAAATACACAATCGGCATATTCCATGAGATGTTCTTCTTTTACTGGTATAAATGGAAACTCCAACAATAAATACCGACTGTTATTTATTGTTAATTTATTAAAATTTGTATAATGAAACATAGCATCTGAACAAGCAACTTCAGCGCCAGGCAAGATATTTATATTAATTTTATTATTTTTAATAGCCTGCTGTAATTGTTCTAATTTATCATTACGCATCTGAAAAAATTTTTCAGCTTCATAAAAGCTGAGAAAATGTGGTGTAGCTACAATATCTGATATATTGTTTTGTAAGGCTATTTTACACATATCCAATGATTCATCAATATTTTTTGAACCATCATCTATATTAGGTAAAATATGACAATGTATATCAATCATAATTTAATATTATAATTCAGCCTTTCCTTGATATTTTATAAAGATAATTAATTATTATAGTATACAATAACCACAAAGAGTTCGTCAATGAGAACAATTGTATAATTCATGGTAAAATAATTTGTTTATATTTAATATCTTTAATTTATAAATATCAAATATATAAAGATAAATTCATTAATATAAAACAAAATTATATTAAAAAATCAATATAAATATAATAATATCAAACGCAAAAGTACCTCCTATAAAAGGGGGCGCCTGCGCAGCGCATCCAAAGGATGCGCTTTAAGCAAAATAATTTATCATTATATATACCTTACATAAAAATAGAAACAGATATTTTTAAATAAGCCATATGCTTTTATATAAGAAATTATTTTGCAATAAGCCGCCATATGAAATATGGCGTCGCGCAGGCGCCCCCCTCTCTTAGGTACCGTGACCAGGAATATTTAATTATAATAAAATAAAGAATTAATAACTCAATTTAAAACTTATTCTTGCTATTTTGTATTAATTTATTATTTATATTAAGTTAATACAGCTTCAATTAACCAATTAAAAATTTTGTTTCTCTGCTGTAATTTTATAAATATATTATTTTTTAACTATACAATGAAAATTTTATTAAAATATAAAAATTCATTTTGAAAATAGTTTCATAACATCTAAAATATAACTGTATATACTATAATCATACGGTAACAATGCTGAAAAATGATAAATCATTGAAAAACAGGAATATATATGATAAAATGATTAATATTATGCAAAGTTGTCTTACAAAAATCTTTGCTGCTATTTTATCACTAATAAAACAATCATACCACTAATTGATAAATAAATTGACTAATAAAATATAAGAGGAGTAAGCTTTGTGAAAAAAATCACTTATCTTGTCCTTCATCTAGGTTATGGCGGAGTAGAAAAAGCTGTTGCTAATCAAGCGAATATTTTATGTAAAAATTATGATGTTGAAATTATCAGCGCATATAAAATATATGATACTCCACCTTTTTATATAGATCCCCGTGTTAAAATTACATATTTAATGACCAATTTAAAACCAAATAAAGCTGAATTTAAAGCTGCTATACAATCAAAAAATCCTGTTAATATTATTAAACAGGCTATAATAGCTTTAAAAGTATTAAGAAAACGGGTATCTTTAATGAAAAAGGCTGTTAAAAATCTTAACAGCGATATTATAATTTCTACTAGAATTTTATATAATCCAGTTCTTTCAAAATACCATAAGCCAGGTATAATAACCATTTCGCAGGAACATAGGCATCATGATAATGATGAAAAATATATACAAAAGCTATGTAAATCAGTAGAGAATCTGGATTATTTTATGCCTGTATCACAGGAATTAACTGATTTTTATGCAGCTAGATTAAAAAATAAACATGTAATATGCAAATATATCCCTCATAACCTTGACAGCTGGTATGATAATGTATCTACACTTACAGAAAAAACTATCGTCAGCGTAGGCAGGTTTTCTCCTGAAAAGGGTTACAGCGATCTTATTGATATTTTTAATATATTTTATAAAACTCATCCTGATTGGAAATTAGCATTGATTGGCGATGGGGATCAATTACCGGTTATAAAAGAAAAAATAAATACATTAAAATTAAAAGATAACGTAATTTTATATGGATTTCAGGATAAAGCTCATGTCAATGAAATTTTGCATAACTCTTCAATTTATGCAATGGCGTCTTTTTCCGAATCATTTGGAATTGTATTAATTGAAGCGCAGTCTCATGGTTTGCCATGCGTAGCTTTTGACAGCGCGCGCGGAGCATTGGAAATTATCGAAAATAATATAAACGGCTTTTTAATACCGGATAGAAATAAGGAATTATTCGCTGAAAAATTATCCCTGCTTGCAGATGATAAAATTATAAGACAAAACATGGGTAAAAATGGGCGAAAAAACAGTGAAAAGTATAAAGAAGAAAATATAGCTAAACAGCTAAATGATTTTTTGAATTCAATTTTATAAATCATTTTGCATATGGTTCCGGTAATCTTAATCCTCATGCAGCCTGTCCAAAAACCTATTTAGCAATACTGCCGCAGCTGTTAATCCGGTATTAATGTATTATGTTTTATATAATAATTTAGGAATAATATGATCCGTTTGTTCTGAAGGAGAAATATATGAAAAAAATTAAAGTTATGACGATTTTCGGAACTCGTCCGGAAACAATAAAGATGGCGCCGCTTGTAAAAGAATTAAAATCACGTCAGGAAATTGATTGTATAGTATGCGTAACCGCTCAGCACCGTCAAATGCTTGACCAGGTATTAAAAGCGTTTGATATTATGCCAGATTATGACCTTGATATAATGAAACCCGGCCAAACTCTTTCTGATATTACTATCAATGTATTAAAAGGTATGGAAACTGTTCTTAAAGAAGTCAAACCTGATATAGTTTTAGTGCACGGCGATACTTCTACAACATTTGCCGGCGCTTTAGCTGCATTTTATCAGCAGATTGCTATAGGACATGTTGAAGCTGGATTACGTACTTATAATAAATATTCTCCTTATCCAGAAGAAGCTAACCGTCAATTTGTAGGCGTAATTGCGGATATGAATTTTGCTCCTACTGAACAGAGCAGACAAAATTTATTAAATGAAGGCAAAAATCCGGATACTATCATTGTAACCGGAAATACAGCTATCGACGCTCTTAAAACTACTGTGCGCGACGATTTTACCGACGATGTTATAGAATGGTCAAAAGACAGCCGTTTAATAGTATTAACCGCACATCGCCGTGAAAATTTAGGCGAGCCTATGCGCCATATGTTTAAAGCTATTAAACGTATTATAGAGGAACATAATGACGTCAAGGTTGTATATCCTGTACATTTAAATCCAATAGTAGTTAATACTGCAAATGAAATCTTAGGGGATTGCAGCCGTATTAAACTTATTAAACCGCTGGATGTTGTAGAATTTCATAATCTTCTTGCCAAATCATATCTTATTCTTACTGATAGCGGCGGTATTCAGGAAGAAGCTCCGTCGTTAGGTAAACCGGTTATTGTTTTAAGAGATACTACCGAACGTCCAGAAGGTATTAAAGCGGGCACTTTAAAGCTTGCCGGTACTAATGAAGATACAATTTATACTATGATTAATGAACTTCTTAATAATAAAGAAGAATATAACCGTATGAGTAAAGCTTCCAATCCATATGGAGATGGATTTGCAAGCAAACGTATTACCGATGCTATTATAAAAAATTTTGCTGAGAAATAAATTTAAGATAAATTTTATCAGGAGGGAATAATGGATAACACAATACCAGCTTCTAAAATTAAAAATCGTGAACCAAGTCAGCTTTTAAAGCAGGTTTCATTTTATATATTACTATTTTTCTGTATATTTATTCCATTTCGTAATCCTATTGCTGATCTTACTACTTCTGGTATAAAAATAATAACAGATCTTTTAGTTGTAGCTGTATTTATATGGTATTCATTTGAAATAAGATTAAGATATAAATTTTATGTTCAAGATTTCCTGTTCCTGGCATTTTTGCTTGTTGCCTTTATAAGTACAGTATTTATTAATCATAACGGTATAGGTACCTATATATTCCAGGTAAGAAGTATCGGCATATATTATATTTTTTATTTTGTAATACGTAATTTTGGCTATGGAAAAGATCATTTTATAAAGGTTGTTAGAGTATTACAATATGTCAGCATACCTTTATTTGCATTAGGCTTAGTGGAAAAAATAACGAGCAAGACGGTTTTATTTCCCAGCAGTGTTGCTGACGGTATAATATATCCATCTAATTTTTCCAGGATTTACAGTATGTTTTATAATCCAAATACATTTGGATTATTTATCATGCTGACTTTATTCCTTACCTGGATAGCCCGTATATATTTTAATGAAAAGACAAATATTGCATTTTATTGTATATTATTTGCATCTCTCTGGTTTACAATGTCCCGCAGTTCACTTATCATAACCGCAGTTATATCTGTTGCATTTTTAATTTTTCTTATTTATAATAAACGGATAAAAATACTTTATAAAACCATATTAAAAAGTGCGGCTATTGTATTAGCTGTTGTTATTGCTTTGCATTTTGGCGTAAATTTTGCAACAACGCAATATTATGATAATGTTATAAAGCCTTCCACTCAGCAGGATAATTCTTCTATTCAGGAATCTCTTGATCTTAATTTTATGGATCGTTTAAGTGAAACTTCTGATAAAGCGGCTGTTGACAGCAGTCAGCAGGATGGCAGACTGTTCTCATTAAAAACATCCTTAAAAGTTATGAAGGATTATCCAATATGGGGCGCAGGTTTTGGAAGCTTTGGATCGGCTGCCAGTCTTAACCGTGAATCTGCTCTTATAGAAAAATACGGATTATTTGAGGGCTTTTATTCTGATATAGAATATGCAAAAGTATTTGCTGAAAACGGTATTTTAGGTACAGCGTTATTTTTTGCTTTCCTAATTTCAATTCTTATAAAAAACCGTAAAAACTTTTTCAAACTGTTTTTATGCTTTATAATAGGCTGGTTTGGATTTTTCTTTAATATTTTCGAGGTTCAAATAGGCGCTATGATATTCTGGAGTATGCTAGGATTCAGCGATTTTATACCTGAGCAACCAATTGAAAATAAAAAATTAAAGCAAAAGCCTATGGAGGGAGAAAAATAATGGCTATTCCAAAGATTATCCATTATGTTTGGGTTGGCGGTCAAGAAAAGCCTAAAAATATACGCCTGTGTATGAAATCCTGGCAAAAACATCTTAAAGATTATAAAATTATAGAATGGAATGAATCTAATTTTGATATTAATTCAAATAGATTTGTAAAACAGGCATATGAACGCAAAAAATGGGCTTATGTCAGTGATTATATCCGTGCTTATGCTATATATAATTACGGTGGTATATATTTAGATACTGATGTAATTGTAATGGATAATTTAGAAAAATTTCTTTCTAATAAAGCTTTTGTTGGATTTGAAAATCCACAATATCCTTTTACAGCGGTATTTGGTGCTGAAAAAGGCCATCCTTTTATAAAGGATATGCTGGATTATTATAATGATATTGATTTTGAATATGACAGCAATGATGAAATGGCAAAAGTTAATACAAAAAGTGTTTCTGATATTTTAATAGAAAAATATAATTGTAAAGTTAATAATCAAGAACAGCTTCTTAAAACAGGTATTCATGTTTATCCTGATAATATTTTATGTAACCCATCAATGCAATCCTCTACTATTCATATTTTTACAGGTACATGGATGGAAACTAAAAGTGAATTTAAAAGAAAATTTGTAACATTTTTAAAAGTACATATTTCAAATAGGTTTACAACCAGGTTATACTTATTTTTTAAAAAATTCTTTTAATTTATAATATAAAAAATAAATATAAAGAAAAATGGCTCCTCCTATGAAGTATTATAAAATCTATAATATTCTAAATTAAATAAAATATAAAAATGTTATTAAAAAAACATTTAAGGTTATGTTACCGTAAAAGAAGGGGGGCGCCTGCGTGCAGCCATATTATATATGGCTGCCGCATGCAAAATAATTTGCTATTAATGATACTGCGTATTTAAGATAATACTAGTTTCTCTTTATAGCTCAGTCTGAGTATTAATAATTATTTTGCATAAAGCGCATCAAAGATGCGCTGCGCAGGCGCCCCCCATAAACGGTACTTTTTACATTATCTGTTTCTTTGTCATTTTAGTTTTATTATTTATTTCTTTGTTTTGAGTAATTTAAATTATATTAGACAAATTATAATACTAAGGACAAGTCTCAACTATCCATAGTGAGGTAATTAAATGAATGAATAATCTTGTTAAGTTCCTTAAATCTTCTGGAATATATTTTGTAGGAAATGTACTCACTAAAATGGTATCATTTTTCCTGCTTCCATTATATACAACATATATTCCAACAGAACAATCTGGATATTTTGATTTATCCTATTCATATATCAGCATATTAGTACCGATAGTTTTCCTTGAAATCTGGTCGGCAATTATGCGTTTTACTTTTGATTATACAAAAGAAAAAGACCAGTATAAAACATTATTTAACGGTATGCTGATATTTATGGCGTCATTAGTAATATATATTGGCGGATCAGTTGCATTAGGTATATTTGTACAAATTGATTATTTAATATATATTTTCTTTTACGGTCTTTTTACTGCTTTACAATCCTGTTATTCATTTATAGTACGTACTTTTGGTTATAATGTAATATTTGCAGTATCTGGAATCGTAGGTAGTATAGTAAATTCTGTGTCAAATATTATAATGATTTTAGTATTTGATATGAAAATAACATCGCTTTATCTTGCTGCAATTTTAGGTTTATTTGTCCAGGTTGTAATAATGGAATTTAAGATGAAGCTGTTTAAAAACCTGTCATTTAAAATGTTTGATAAAAACATTATCAAACAAATGATAAAATTTTCTTGGCCTCTTGCTTTAAATACCGCATGTTTCTGGTTTTTATCCAGTTATAACCGTGTAGGCGTATCAAATATATTAGGACTTGAGGCTAATGGTATATATAGTGCGGCTGCTAAATTTACTAACGTTATAGGGCTTGTATCAAATTGTTTTTCAATGGCCTGGCAGGAATTAGTATATTCTTTAGGCAATGATAAAGGAAATAAAAGCAATATGTATACAACCGCATCAAATTATTATATAAAATTTTTAATGTATGGTTTATTATTACTAGTACCTGCCGTTCAGATAGTATTTCCTATCTTTATTAAAAATGATTATCAAGCTGCATTCTCTTTAATCCCATTATATTTATTAGCAACAGTAGCTAATATTTATTCTGTATTTTTAGGCAATATATTTGGTGCTGAAAAGAAAACTGGCGTAATATTCTTTTCTACATTTGTAGCTGCTATTGTAAATGTCGGTTTATTCCATATTCTTGTAGGCCCTATGGGTATACAGGCTGCTAATATTGCTTTATTTTTTGGATTCCTTGTTACAATTATAGTAAGGCTTATTTATCTTAAAAAAAGTATTCCAATTGCTTTGGATTTTAAAATGATTATATTTACTACCATCCTTTTCTGTGCAACATTTGCTATATATATGACTGATAATCTTATCTTTAATATAATTACATTTATTATTTTAACAGGTATATCAATTTGGGCATTTAGAGATATAATAAAAGCATTTTGGAATAAATTCAAAAACCGTAAAAAAACAATATAGAAAATTAATAACCGGTATTATCAAATGAAAATCTGATAATACCGGTTAACTATAGATATCAATATATAAAAATATAATATAAATTATAAATTTAAACAAAACTTTATAACATCCAAAAGCAAGCAATAATGATAAATATAATATATATTTTAAGCATTTCCGGTCGCGGTATCTAAAAAGGGGGCGCCTGCGTGCCGCCATATTTTATATGGCGGCTCATTGCAAAATAATTTTGTATTTATAAGGATACTTCTTATGTAAAAACTATATTTATCTTTTCAGATAAAATGGCATATATTTATATTTTTTTGCATCTTAGCGCATCTAAAGATGCGCTTGGCAGGCGCCCCCTAATTATCGGTACTTTTCTATGTTTTATTTTTATTATGATTATTTTTAAAAATATTTTGTTTTATACTTTAGAATTCCTTTATTATACTAAGATTTATTATACTTTATTTTTTTATAATATTTAAAATAACATATTTTTATAAATTTAATATAGATTTATATAATAAACACTTGCAATTTTATACATGTGATGTTATACTACCATATATAATGTTAGTGTAGGTATTTTAAAGATGTGTATGAAAGAGAGTGGGGCAACCCGCTCTTTATTGTTGCTAAGGTAAATTTTAAAATATTAAAATTATCTATCTTTTTAATATTTACAATATTCAGGAGGAAATAAGCTATATGGGAACAAAAAAAGGCGGTTCAGTTGTAACAACTGTATGGGATTTAGCCCAGCCTGTAGCGCAAAATCTTGGACTTATTTTATGGGATGTACGTTATCTAAAAGAAGGTTCAGATTGGCACTTGCATATTTATCTTGATAAAGAAAATGGCATATCAATAGAAGATTGTGAAAAATTCTACCGTATTTTTGATCCTATACTAGATGAAGCTGATCCTATTGATCATCATTATCAGCTTGAAATAGAATCCCCTGGTATTGAACGTTCTTTAACCCGTGATTTTCATTATGAAATGTGTAAAGGTGAAATGGTTAAAGTAAATTTAATCCGGCCAGATGAACATTCAAAACGTTCATATATAGGTAATCTTATTGGTCTTGATAATGGTATAGTAAATATAAAAACTGATGATGGACAATTATCATTTGATAAAAAAGCTATTTCATCTGTTTGTCTAACATTTGATGAGAATGATTTTAAAGATTTAGATTAAATATTAAATTCTAGTTTATTCTTCACATGAAACTCATATATCATATTAAACAGGAAAATAATTTTAATTCATATATCTTGTTACAATAGCTATAGATTTATATTTGATAATATTTTGACTTGATTTTAATACATTTTTTCACAAATATTATTTAAATGCAAATAATGCCTTAATTAATAAAGATAACATCAAAAATATATTACAATTCATTTTTATGTAATTATACTTTAATTTTTATTAATCTATCTCTTAATACTATTAACCAAATTATGTACCGTTTTAGTGGGGCGCCCGCGTGCAACCATATAAAATGGTTGCTTTTGCAAATGGTGTTGCGAAATAAAATACCATTCATAATTATATATATGTTTTCTGTTTTAATACCATTTCATAAATAAAGCATTTGCATTTAGCGCATCTATGATGCGCTGCGCGGGCGCCCCCACTTTTTGTCAATACTTCAGCCTGGTCTAATATTATAAATTCAAGATAAATACATCAGTATACTGCCGGGTTTATTAGAGCTAATGTTTATATTTACTAAAATATAAATTCAGATTAAGCGCAGCATTAATAATTAATAAATTCTAAAATAAAATTTGATAATAAAAAAACAATATGGAGGTAAGCGCCTTTATGAACAGCGAATTTTTTGAGGCTGTAAGACTGCTTGAAAAGGAAAAAGGAATTCCAGCCGATTATTTATTGGAAAAAATAACAACAGCTGTAATAATAGCAGTAAAACGCGATTATAACGCAAAAGATAATGTAATTGTAAATATTGATCCGGAAAAGCAGGATTTTTCTGTTGCATTAAGAAAAACTGTAGTAGAAGAAGTTACTGATCCAGTTACAGAAATATTACCACAGGAAGCTAAAAAATATAATCGCCGCGCTATGATAGGCGACCAGGTTGATGTAAAGCTAGAAACAAAACAATTTGGCAGAATAGCTGCGCAAACTGCTAAACATGTTATCCGTCAAGGTATTAGAGAAGCAGAACGCGGCCAAATGATGATGGAATTCCAAAGCCGTCAACAAGAGCTTGTTACAGCTGTAGTTAACCGTATTGATCCTAAAAACGGCGCTGTATCCCTTGAAATAGGCCATGCGGAAGCTGTATTAATGAAAAGCGAGCAGGTCCCAGGAGAAACATTTAAAGAAGGCGATCATATAAAGGTATATATCGTAGAAGTAAAAGAAGGCGATAAAGGTCCTCGTGCTATGATAAGCCGTACTCATCCGGGATTAGTAAAACGTCTTTTTGAAATGGAAGTTCCTGAAATATATGATGGTACTGTGGAAATCAAAGCAGTCAGCCGTGAAGCTGGCAGCCGTACAAAATTAGCTGTTTACAGCAGGGATAAAAATGTTGATCCTGTCGGCGCATGTATAGGTTCAAAAGGTACGCGTGTGGGTAAAATAGTGGATGAATTAGGCGGAGAAAAAATTGATATTGTAAAATACAGTGAAGACCCTGTCCAGTTTATTGCTGAATCACTCTCCCCAGCTGACGTCCTTAAAGTAGAACTTGCTCCAAATGGGCAGCATATCTGCCGCGTCACTGTACCGGACAGCCAATTATCTTTAGCTATTGGCAATAAAGGACAAAATGCACGTCTTGCCGCTAAGCTTACTGGATGGAAAATTGATATACGTCCTGAAAGCGGTTTTTATGGCGAAGATGATGATGAATGGGCTAACAATTTATCTGATAATAAACAAAATGATGCTCAGGATACTGCTTTAGAAGAAAATTCAGACAAAAATGCTGAAAATGCATTTGAAAATAAATCTGATGAAACAAATGAAATCACAGCGCCATACAGCGATACTGAATTAATATAGTTTTTCTATAACCAAAATAATATAACTCATCGTAATGTATTGTTTATTAATACTAATAGTAGTAATAAATAAGTTTTCAAATTTTTTATATAAAGGAATGATTTTATGCAGAAACGGCGCATCCCCCTGCGAATGTGTACAGGTTGCGGCGAAATGAAACCTAAAAAAGAACTTGTGCGTGTAGTCCGATCCCCAGAGGGTGAAATATCTCTTGATTTAACCGGGCGTAAATCAGGGCGCGGCGCTTATGTCTGTCATAATATAGATTGTCTAAAAGCAGCACGAAAATCCCGGCGTTTAGAGCGGGCTTTTAACTGTCCTATACCGGAAGAAGTATACGATCAAATGGAGGAGGAATTAACGGCGGATGGATAAAAAATTTCTCTCCATATTAGGCCTTGCAAGGAGAGCAGGAAAATTATCGCTAGGATTTGACGCAGTATGCGTATCCTTGACAAAAAGAAAAGCAAGGCTGGTGCTTATAGCATCGGATACTTCGGAAAAAACGGCCGGACGCATTACGCCCAAATGCGGACTGTCGGACGCTCAATATTATAATATACCGTTTACTATGGATGAAATTGGTATATCTGTCGGCAAAAGAATAGGCGTCCTTTCCATTGATGATAAGGGCTTTGCACAACGTATATCAGAAATGATACCGTATTTGGGACTGGAGGAATGCAAATAATGTTTATTAAATACAGGGTTCATGAGGTTGCTAAGGATTTTGATGAACAAACTAAAAAATTAACGCAAATTCTTAATGATAAATTTCCTGAACCACCTAAAAAATCTATGACCGCTTTAAATGAAGATGAATTAAATTTTATTTTTGATGTTATAACTAAAGAACATCAGGTAGATAATTTTGAAGAATATTTTAATAGCGGTAATGCAAACAATAATACAGCTGATGAAAATAAAAAGCCGGATAATACTGCTGATAATACCCCTAATCTTACTGATGAAGTATCACAAAAGGCTAAACCGGCAACACCGGCAGCAGATAATACAGATAAGGCTGAAAAAACAAAAGCTAAATCAAGAATAGAAGCTGCTAAAGCTGCTATGGATATAGCTAATCAGCAAAAATCAGCTGATAAAGATACTTTAGTTAAACCTGAGGATACTCAGATTGCTGATAATAATATAGCCTCAAAATCTCAGGAACAAGCTGATGCTCCGGCTGACAATAACCAGAAAAATATTGTTAAAGATACTTCAGATGCTATAGCAGAGATTAATATATCAGATAAAACAAAAGATAATAACGATTTACAGGATAAAGCTCAGCCTAATAAAGATAAGGCGGATACAGCGCATTATCCGTTTAAATCATCCGGCTCTAAGGCTTCAAAACAACAGAGCGATAACCAGCATCAGCCTGTAAACCAGCAAAAAGCCAATATTAACCAGCAAAATAAACCTAATCAAAATGCTGCCCGTCCGTCTGGCGAGCATAACGCTCAGGCTAACCGTAATCAAAATGCTAATCAGCCGCGCCATCAGAGCGACCGCAGTGATAATCGCAATGATAAATTTAATAACCGTAATAACCAGGGCGGATTTAACCGCAATCAAAATAATCAAAATAAAAACCAGAATAAAGACCAGAACCAGAATAAACCTGTAGCAAAACAAGTTAAAGTACAGCCACAGCCGCGTCCTGTTGCACAGCAGCAAAATCCTGCTTTGCAGCCGACTGACGGTTCCCGTATTATAAGGCGTACTGTTGATACCCGTTCAGCTACTGTTGACCTTGAAAAATATAATGAAAAATTTGAACAGTTAGCTCCGGAACGTACTAAAAAAGACAGTTTTGTAAGCAAACAAAAATTAACCCAGCGTTCGCAGCAATACAAAGGAAAGCCTCATAACAGCCGTAAGGAAACTGAAGCTGAACGCCTTAAAAGAATTGACCGTGAACGCAAATTAAAACCGATTACTGTAACTATACCGGATGAAATAACCGTAGGCGAATTTGCAGCTAAATTAAAGGTAACTGCAGCACAGGTTATTAAAAAGCTTATGCTTATGGGCGTTATGGCATCTGTTAATGAAACTATTGATTATGATACAGCTGAATTGGTCGCTATGGAGCTGCATGCTAAAGTTGAACATGAAGTTGTTGTAACAATAGAAGAACAAATTATAGATGACAGTGTTGACAGTGATGAAAACCTTCAGCCGCGCAGTCCTGTTGTCGTTGTTATGGGCCATGTTGACCATGGTAAAACCTCCTTGCTCGATTGTATCCGCCATGCTAATGTAACATCAACTGAAGCTGGCGGTATTACACAGCATATCGGCGCTTACAGAGTAAATATTAACGATAGGGAAATTACTTTTCTTGATACTCCGGGCCATGCTGCCTTTACTTCTATGCGTGCAAGAGGCGCTCAGGTTACAGATATCGCCGTACTTGTTGTCGCAGCTGACGACGGTATTATGCCGCAGACAGTTGAAGCTATTAACCATGCTAAAGCTGCGGGTGTATCTATAATAGTAGCTATAAATAAAATGGATAAAGAAGCTGCTAATCCAGACCGTATTAAGCAACAGCTTACTGAATATGAGTTAGTACCGGAAGAATGGGGCGGCGATACAATATGCGTACCTGTATCAGCAGCTAAAAATACTGGTATTGATAATCTGCTTGAGATGATACTGCTTGTTGCTGATATGAAAGAATTAAAAGCTAATCCGGACCGTGCTGCTAAAGGTACTGTTATTGAAGCCCGTCTTGATAAAGGCCGCGGACCTGTTGCAACAATATTAATCCAAAACGGTACTCTTCATACAGGGGATGTTATCGTAGCCGGTACTGCTGTAGGACGTGTGCGCGCTATGACAAACGACCGCGGTGAAAAAACTGACAGCGCCGGTCCGTCTGTACCTGTTGAAATTACCGGTCTTGATGAAGTACCGTCTGCGGGTGATGTATTTGATGCTGTTACAGATGAACGTCTTGCAAGAGAATTAGTTGAACAGCGTAAACAGGCTATTAAAGAAGAACAGTTTAAAGCTTATCATAAAATTACGCTTGATAATTTATTTGAATCCATGCAGGAAGGCGATGTAAAAGAACTTGATATTATCGTAAAAGCCGATGTACAAGGATCTGCTGAAGCTGTAAAACAATCGCTTGAAAAATTATCAAATGATGAAGTGCGTGTTAAAGTTATTCATAACGGCGTGGGTGCTGTAAGCGAATCAGACGTTATGCTTGCTAATGCATCAAATGCTATTATAGTAGGCTTTAATGTGCGTCCTCAGCCAACTGCTCAGGAAATGGCTGAACATGACGGCGTTGATATCAGGTTATACCGTATTATTTACGATTGTATAGAAGAAATCGAAGCTGCTATGAAGGGTATGTTGGCGCCTAAATTCCATGAAGTAGCTCAAGGCCGTCTTGAAGTTAGAAATGTATTTAAAATTTCTAATGTTGGTACTGTTGCCGGTTGTTATGTATTAGACGGTAAAATTACCCGTCAGTCTCAGGTTCGTGTTGTCCGTGATGGTATTGTTATTGCAGAAGATAAAATTGATTCGCTCAAACGTTTTAAAGACGATGTTAAAGAAGTTGCGCAAGGCTTTGAATGCGGCGTTGGTCTTGAAAAGTTTAATGACGTCAAAGAAGGCGATATATATGAAGCCTTTATTATTGAAGAAGTAAAAGATTAAATTTAAAATGTATTTATCATTTAGCTTAATATTATAAAATTATATTTTATTAACACAATTATAATAAAAATTATGGTACAAAGAAAAATAACTAAGAGATAATTTATATTTTTCCTGATTTGTACCTAAAGTAAGCAAACATGTCCGGGAGAAATGGGTAAGGGGGGCGCCAGCGCAGCGCATCTTTATAAAGATGCGCTGTGTGCAAATGTTTGGCTTTAAAATAATCTAAGAAAAAGAAAAAACTGATATTTTTCTTAGATATCTTTGTTTAAATAAAACAATAACATTTGCATTAGGCAACCATATAAAATATGGTTGCCCGCTGGCGCCCCCCTATCCTATCACAGTACCTTAAATCAGTTTATTGTTATTTTTATATATAAGTTAAGTTGTTTTATGTAAACATTATTAATTAAATATTATATATGATCGTTTGAAAATAAAATATTGTTTAAAAATATTATTTATAAAGAATAATATAATATTAAAGCAATTATAAGAAAAACTATCTTTTGTCTTTATATATGGTAAAGTTTTACCGTATATAATAAAAATCAAGGAGAGCTTAAAAAATGCCAAGTCATAGAATAGACCGCTCAGCTGAAGATATAAAAAGGGAATTAACTGATATATTCCGTTCTTTAAAAGATCCGCGTGTTACCAGTTGCCTTTTAAGTATTGTCAGAGTTGAGCTTACTAATGATTTTTCCGTATGCAAGGTATATGTCAGCGCAATGGAAGGTATAGAACATGCACAAAATGCAGTAAAAGGCCTTAAATCAGCAGCAGGTTATATACGTCATGAGCTATCTTTAAGATTAAGGCTCAGGCATACTCCGGAACTGCGGTTTATTGCTGATAATTCTATTGAACACAGCGCTGATATTTCAAAATTATTAGATTCACTTGCCAGGAGTGATAAAAGTGACCAAGATAACGAGGAATGATGCTGCGGATATATTAAAATCTGCTGATAAAATTTTAATATTAACACATCAATCGCCGGATGGAGATACTTTAGGTTCAGGTTATGCTATATGCCGTGCATTACGTTTGCTTAATAAACAAGCCAATGTAATATGCGGCGATTTTGTGCCGGCTAAATATGATTATTTATCCGAAGGTATTGATATACAGGATTTTAAACCGGAATTTATATTAGCTGTAGATATAGCTGATCCTAAATTATTAGGAAAAAATCTTTCTCATTATGGCGATAAGGTTGATTTATGTATAGATCATCACGGTTCTAATACAGGATACGCAAAAAAATTATTATTAGATGATACTTGCGCTGCCTGTGCTGAAATTATTTATGATATTATAAATATTTTAGGCGTTGAAATTGATAAATGTATTGCCGAATGTATATATACCGGTATATCTACTGATACAGGCTGTTTTAGATATTCCAATACAACAGCTAATTCCCATTTTATTGTTGCAAAACTTATGCAAATCGGATTTAATTATTTTAGAATAAACAGAAGCATGTTTGAAATAAAATCCCGTGAAAGAATAGAAATGGAAATGCGCGCTTTAGAAGGTATGGAATATTTTCTTGACGGTAAAGTTGCTATTATCACCCTTACAAAAGATATGATAAATAATTCCGATCCAGGCGAATTGGAGGGTATTACTCCCCTCCCGCGGCAGGTTGAAGGAGTTCGCTGCGGTATAACATTAAAACAGCATGATGATAATGTATACCGTATATCAGTGCGTACCGGCCATGATTTAGACGCATCAAAAATATGCGCCAGGTTAGGAGGCGGCGGACATAAATGTGCTGCTGGCTGTTCTGTCCGCGGTACTCGTGAAGAAGTTATTGATAAACTTTTAAGCGCTGTAAAAGCTGAAATGTCAGTTTGTCTAAAACCGGATGAAGATAATATTATATGCCGTCCTACTATAGACGATATCCAGGGAATGGATGAATTAGCATGAGTGAAATAAATGGAATATTATGTATAGATAAACCTCAGGATTATACCTCGTTTGATATTGCAGCAATATGCCGAAGATTATGTAATACACGTAAAATTGGCCATACGGGTACATTAGACCCTATGGCTACCGGCGTATTGCCTATACTTGTAGGACATGCAACAAAAGCTCTTAATTTTTTACCTACACATAATAAAAGTTATATAACAAAATTTGTCCCCTCAATCGTCACTGATACGGGCGATATCTGGGGACATATTATATCTGAACATAAAGATAAAAATATAATCCCTGAGCAGGTTGAAAATATATTGCCTAAATTAACTGGAAATATTATGCAGGTTCCGCCTATGTATTCAGCAGTAAAAATAAACGGAAAACGTTTATACCAGCTTGCAAGGGAAGGTAAAACAATAGAGCGTGAGGCCCGTCCTGTTTTTATTGAAAAACTTGAATTATTGGATTATGATAAAAATAAAAATGAATATACTCTCTTTTGTTCCTGTTCAACTGGCACATATATCCGTACTATTATTACCGATATAGGCGATATATTGGGCTGCGGCGCTGTTATGACCTATCTTAGGCGGACAAATGCCTGCGGTTTTTCTCTTAATAATTGTATTTCTTTGGATAAAGCTAAGGAATTATCCGATTTGGGTCAATTATTTGATAAAATAATCCCAATAGATAAAGCTTTTGATGTTTATCCTGCTATTACTTTATCTGATAAACAGACGTTTAGATTTATTAATGGCGCTTTATTAAGCCTTGATAGAATATTATCCGGACAGGCTATTGACAGAGAAATAAAATATATAAGAATTTATAATAAAGAAAAGGGATTTATAGGCCTTGGTTTACCTCAATATGATAAAAATAATTTAAAACAGGTTTATTTAAATATCCGGCTGTAAAATACTGATTTATAAATACCTATTGAAAAAAGGCGGCTTTAATATTATGCAGATTATTACTCAATTTGAAAAAAAATATGCTCAGCCGAGCGCTATTGCTTTAGGCAGTTTTGACGGCCTTCATATAGGCCACCGCGCTGTTATAAATAGCGCTGTTGAATATGCTAAACAATCGAATGATCAGCTTATTCCTGGAATTTTTATGATGTCTGGTAATATACACAAAGCTGATATTATTATGCCTTTTTCTATAAAATGTTCTATATTGCCGCATTTAGGTATAAAACGTATATATATGCCAAGATTTTATGATTTGCATAATCTATCGCCGGAACAATTTGTATATGAAATTTTGTATAAAAAATTAAACGCTAAATATATAAGCTGCGGATATAATTATCATTTTGGTAAAAATGCAACGGGTGATTGTAATACTTTGCGCAATTTATGTAATAATTACGGAATAATATGCAATATAATTAAGCCTGTAACATATCTTGGTGATACTGTTAGTTCAACTAGAATAAGAAAATGTTTAGAATCGGGCGATATAAATTCAGCAAATGAAATGCTTCATACGCCTTTTACTATAAATTTTGAAGTGGTATCAGGCAGAAAAATCGGCCGGTTATTAGGTACGCCTACATTAAATCAAATACCTCCAAAAGGATTTGTTTTGCCTAAATTCGGTGTATATGCTTCTTTTGCAAATGTGGGCGGAAAATTTTTGCCATCAGTTACTAATTTTGGTATAAAACCTACTGTAGGAGCTGAAAGTTGGCCTTTATATGAAACTTGGATTATGGATTATAATGGCAGTTTATATGGTAAACATATAGAAGTATCTTTATTAGAATTTTTACGCGCTGAACAAAAATTTGATAATACTGATTTACTGCGTGAAAGAATATTCCTTGATGGAGATAAAAGTAAAGATATATTTAAGAATGCTAAAATAATATAAGAATATAAGTATAAATAGGCTTGTTTGCTTTATATTTAATTTTATTCTTATAAAAAAGAACATGGGAAAATACCGGCAGCGTTGGGGCGCCTGCGCAGCGCATCCTTTGGATGCGCTTTACGCAAAATAATTTAATTCTATAAAGAACATAG
>JABLTR010003713.1_pt1 | contig 23827 bp, 16 predicted proteins | sample 7160071 | NCBI WGS metagenome assembly JABLTR01 (sample SAMN14651230, study PRJNA627086) | human gut metagenome | isolation source: feces | host: Homo sapiens | reverse complement strand
TCGGCGTGGAGGATGGCGTTGAGGCCGGCCTCCCGCATGGCCCCGGCCAGCCGTTCCCGCTCTGCGGGGTCCTGGGCCAGCAGGGCGGAGACGGCGGTGAGCCGCCGGGTGACCATCCCATAGAAGGAGAAGAGGTTCTCCGGGGGCCCCGGCCGGAGGGTGGACAGGGAAAAGCCTGTGTCAGCCTCCTGGTAGGTCAAGCGGAACTGCGGGAACCCCTCCCGCAGCGGCTTCCGTTTGCCCAGGAGAAGGAGCCCCGCCAGGGTGGGGTGGTCCCCCCCGTCCTGCCCCCGCCCCAGGATGCCTGCAGCGGGGAGGAACTGGGGGTCGGGCAGGTAGTTCCAGGGGTGGTCGGGCTGGCGCATGGCCATGAGGGCCCGGAACTGCCGCAGGTCGGTCTGGGACAGGTCGGCGGGGGTGCGGCCCTCCAGCACAGCCAGGTCGGCAGGGGCGTCCTCCCGGTCCCGGAGCATGGCCCGGACCTCCTCGGGGGAGCAGTGGTAGTCCCCCTCCCCGTCCCGGCGGTAGGCCCCGGTGAAGGGGCTGTCTCCGATGTACACCGGCCGCTGGTGCCGGTCCGCCCGGGGCACGGAGATCACCAGGATCTGCTTCCCCTCGACGGTGTGGAGGGCCACATCCTCCGGGGCTAAAATGTTGGCGCTGACCTTGGCGGGGTCCTGCACCGTGGCCCAGAATTGGGCGGCGTACCCCGGCCCGTCAGGCACGCCGGTGATGTGGAGGGTCTTGTCCCGGTCCTCCTCCACCCCCAGGAGGAGGAGACCGCCGATGGTGTTGGCAAAGGCGGAGTAGGTCTCCCACAGGCTGTGGGGGAAGCCCCCGGCGGCCTTCTTGGCCTCGATGCGGTTGTTCTCCCGGTAGCGGGCGATGTGGTTTAGGTCGATCATGGCGGGCCTCCCCTCCCGGCCGGAACCGCCGGCCAGGTGTCTTTGCTCCCATTATAGGAAACGGGCTGGGCCTTGTCAATTTTCCCCAAGGCGGGGCGGGGGAGAAGAAACCCAAAGTTTTTTGAAAAAATGCTTGACAAATGGGGAAGGATCCGATAAAATAAAATTCGCTCCGCAAGAGCCGGACGATTAGCTCAGCTGGTATGAGCATCCGCTTGACGTGCGGGAGGTCACAGGTTCAAGTCCTGTATCGTCCACCAACTTTTTTAGCAAGAAAGCACTGAAAACACACGTTTTCGGTGCTTTTTTGTTATTTTTTTGCAAAGTTGGCAGGAGGGAAATCCGGCGATTCTGCACCGAGGTCAACAAACAGGTCAACAACATCGCCGATTTTCTGGGTAGAATCCAACGCCAGGAAGCCCAAGAGAAAGGATGCTACCTATGGCAACGATCACCCCCCAAAAGAGGAAGGGAGCCCTTGTCTCCTACAAATTCCGCGTCTGCGTCGGCAGGGATGCGGCCAACAAGCAGATCTTCCGCTGCACCACCTGGCCGGTGCCCCAAGGACTTTCCCCCGCCAAGGCGGCAAAGGCCGCCAAACGGGCAGCAGAGGCCTGGGAGAGGGAGACGCGGGCCACGTATGCGCAAGACCTACTATGCCCCGAGCAAGCTAGGGATAGAGAAATGTCCCGCCTCAGGACGGACTTTGCTTCCTTTGTACGTCATACATGGTTTCCCCTTTGTATTGAGGATGGAGCCCATAAACCAAAGACAGTCGCCTTTTATGAGGACACCGTGCGAAACATTATAGACTACTTTCAGGGCTACTACCTCCAGAAGATCCAGGGGATGGACCTTCAAAAATTCATGGCATACCTCCGCACGGAACGGGGGTTCGGCCCCCAGTATGTGCAGCACCATGACCGCACCTTGCGTCGAATCTTCGCCTTCGCCCAGAAGCAGGGACTGATTCCAAAGAATCCCATGGATACGGTAGAGAAACCCAAACTGCCCAAACGTCAGGTAGATGCCCTTTCGGAGGAGGAAGCCCGCACCTTCTTTTCCGCCCTGGAGAGCTGTCCTTTAGACTTTCGCTGTCTGCTGTACCTGATGCTCACCACCGGCCTTCGCCGGGGAGAATGCCTCGGCCTTCAGTGGCGGGACGTGGACACCGCCCACGCGCTTCTCCACGTGGAACGCCATGTCACCCATACCACAGCGCAGGGCACGGTGGTCAGTTCCCCCAAGACAACAGCCAGTGTGCGAGCGGTCCCCCTGCTGGACAGTATGCTCTCTCTTCTCTGTCAGCTCCGAACACAGCAGCAGAAAAACTTTCCCGATGTGGTTCTGGAGGAGAGCTTCCTGTTCCACGGACAGGCAGGGCCCTTTTCTCCCCGGGATCCCAACGCAGTGACCCGGCGTGTCAAACGCTTCATGAAGCGGCATGGGCTCCCAGACCTGTCTCCCCACGATTTAAGGCATAGTTGTGCTACGCTGCTGCTGGGCAGTGGGGCAGACATAAAGAGCGTACAGGAGATTCTAGGCCACACCAACGCCAGTACCACGCTGAACTTTTATGTCAGACCAGACCCAAAACAGATGCGGGCGGCAGCGAATAAGATGGCGGAGGCGTTTCGGTTGTGAAGAACTTGAAAAAACAGGAATTTTTGCAGGAAGAGGGCTACATCTCTGGGGGAGTATCTTTCCCCCAGAGACTGCGTCCCGTGTCAAACAGGATAGATTTCCCAATATATTTTTCTTGTTTTTACACATAGAGTGGTTCTTGCGGCAAAATCTTGCGAGGAAGATAGGGAAAAGAAGTCCATAGCAACAGAAAAGGCCCCTGGTGTCCATGCAGACATCAAGGGCCTTTGGGCTGTTTGGGTTAGGCGAGTTTCCTCCTTATGCCGTCTTTTCTAGGATGCTGCCCAGAGCAGCTACTACGACGGTCTGGCCGTTGGACACATTGTCGAAGTTGCTGTATGCCAAGGGAAGGGCACGAACATTGAAGGTGTCGCCTTCGTAAATCTCAACGGAACCGATATAGTAGAATATAAAGTAGTTGAAATCCCTGTCATTTGCAAGAATTGTCGTATAAGTATGACCATAAGCATTTTCCTCTGACACCTGCATAGCAGTAAGAGAGGTCTGTGTAAACAGAGTTTCTAAATAAGGTGCTGTGTTCTTAGCCAATTGAACATACCCAATGGAGTCATCCGTGAGGGAAATGGCTTCTTGGATGGCGTCATCGGTTTCACAGGGGAAGAGATTCTCGTGGCTGCTGATGAAAGTAGCAGATGTCTCGGCCAACGTAAAGTCATTGAGAATGAACTGGGGCACCGTAGCCACCAACTCGGACAGGGTCGGCGTAAAGGCTCCATTCTCATAGGTTCCTGTTTCTCTCAACTCTTTCTCAGCGTCAAAGACACAGGTTCCCTGACCCTGGAAAACGCCGTTGACAAACTCGCCGTCATAGTACCAAGAGGTCCCTTCCTTGTTTTGGGTATCAAACCGACCGGTACCATTGGGGATACCATCCACCACTTCACCAGTGTAGGTTCCTGTGTTTTCTATATCCGTGAGTGCTAAACCTGTGCTGTCCCAGTCCTTCATGGAAAGGGTGAGTTCCTGGTTTTCCACGGTCTCTGTTTTGGGCTCGGTGGAGGTGGTGCTGCCTTCGCAGCCTGTAAACAGGAACAGGGAAAGGCAGCATAGAAGCAGTGCAGTGATTTTTTTCATGGGAATCTTTCCTCTCTGTATGATTTTTTGCGGGGGATAGATAGGGGATGCTGGGATGGGAAACTGAAAGCGATGTGTTGACGTTATCGTTCCTCCTTTGCTTTGCGTATAACAGCCGTTCCAGAAACAGAGACGGCAACCATATTAGAGGCCATGGAAAAGTACTCATAGTGAATACCAACCACTCGTATCCCTGCATGGCCCAGCACGGCAGCCGTCATATAAGACACGACTCACAAACTATAGATCGGGGCTTACTGTAGGGTTTCCACCGAGCAAGATGACAAACTTCATATTAGAGTCAACCAATTTATGATCCTAACAACCCGGTGTCTAAGGAGAATGACCTTTCCGCAGTCTGTAGGGTCCGGACTATGTGGTGGTGAAACCCCAGTGGGCCTCGATTTCTACTTCTTGGACGGGTACCAAATTGCCGTTAAAACGGATAATGAATAATAACAGATCTGAAAACTGAGAACCTCTAGTAGTGGCCGGTCTATAGAACCCAAACAACGAATAGGCTGTGGCTATTCGACCTTACCACACAGCGAGTTTTGCAAAAAATCCGCGACCGTGTCGGCTGCGCAGACGCATGTCCCCGCCCCGCATCAGCGAGCGAATCTCTGCATGTGCAACGCGCTTTTTCTTCGCGTTCCTGCAGTTTGGACATCTTTTGGGGGCAACCCACCCCTTGGCATCAAAGTGCTTTTGCTGTCGCTCCGTGAAGACGAACTTCCTACAACAATCCTGGCAAACTAAAATCTTGTCTTTCCGCATAGCTCAACATCCTTTCAAAGAACAGCGAGACAGTATTCATTTCTAGAGCTGTCTCTTCCCTCTATATAGGGAAAAATTTTCTAAAAAAGGAATAGCTATTCGAGAAAAACTTGCACAAAAAATTCTTTTTCATATTTGTGCATACTGCCATCTTCAATCGGAGGGAGCGATGGGGTCCGCGTTTATGGCCGCTAAGAGTTGACTCTTATCTATAATTTTAAAAAATTATAGAGTTTTAGCGAGCTATTGTAGTTGCCGCCTCACTCGACTCCCAACGCTTTATATACCGCATCCTCTGCGCTTTGATAGAACACAAGATTGAAGCAGCCGACAAGCTCTGCGGGAACAGAAGCCAGGTCGACAGCGGAAGAAATGGGAAGCAAAACCTTCTTTGCTCCGCTGTCCAGGCAAACTTGCAGGGTATTGGCAAGTTCCTCTACCTTCATCATCGTTCCTGCAATGCTGATTTCCCCTAAGACAGCAAGGCTGCTGACGGTCGGCTTTCCCAATGCAATTGAGGCCAAGGCAATCAAAGTGGGTAAGGCCAAAGTTTCTGTCATACCGAGTCCTTGCAAATCTTGGTAGTTGACAATGTAATCTTTGGTTGTGGTGCTAATTGCTCCGCTGATCCTATTTCCATTGGCTTTGAGATAGTTGAAAGCGGTGTTGGTTGCTTCTTTACATTTAGAATCCGATCCTAATCCAGTTCGTTCAAACTTTCCATTTCCAGGCAGCATTTGTGATTCCAAACGGAAACAACCAATCATCCCGGACTTTCCGTGGGAAATCGTATAGATTTGGCCTGGATTGCACATCCCTTCCGGAATCAATTTGCCGCCGCCTTGTTCCGGAACTGACACATAGTGTTCCTCAAAGCTCTCTGCGTCAATATACGAAAAATTGACATCATAGAATTCCATGCCGCCTAATTTTTTCAGCTGCTCCTTCACCCGGCGCCGCATTTCGAGGGAAATCTTTAGAATCTCTTCTAGTTGCTCTTTGGTGTATTCTCCATCTGGATACATCAGCTTGATAAGGCCACCTACCATTTTTCGGACGGCGATGGTATCTCGTTGATTTAAATTTTTCCCCAGACGAAAGTGCTTATCCAGGGCATCCCCGTACTGTTCCTTTCGGAGCTCGCGAATAAACTCCGCCAAGTAGTCAGTGATAAAGCCGTAGTCATCCGTAAAGTGTTCCGGACGGAATTTGGGGATCTCCCATCCAGGAATATAGCAGTGCATACGGTCCAAAAAAGCGGTGTCTGTTCCCATCTCTGGCGGAAATGGCTCAAAGAGGTTAGAAGTCTTCAGCAACACATCCACACTCTGGTTGATGTTTCCCACGAACACCATGGATGCACTGGCAGACTTTTCCTCTTTCCCTCGTGCAAAGGAACCAGACGCCATATAGTCTTTCATAATTTGGATGCCATCTTTGTCCTTAAATTGGATGCCTGCCACTTCATCGAATGCCACACAGTCCCAAAGGCCAACCAGCCCTACGGTTTTCCGTCCCATGTTATAGAACAAATTGGCTACGGTCGTCTGCCCACCAGAGACCAAAATGCTATTGGGGGAAATCTCTTTGTAAATGTGGGACTTACCTGTGCTCCGAGGTCCCAATTCACAGAGGTTAAAATTGTTCTCTACCAGAGGAAGCACACGGGCCAACAGGAGCCACCGTTCCCGCTCGGTAAACTTGTCGGGTTCCATGCCCACGGATCGCAGCAACACCTTCATCCATTCCTCTTGGGTAAAAGATTTCCGCCCCTGTTTTAACTCCTCAATGTCGACATGCGGCATTTGAATGGGGGTCAGCTTGTGGATACGGATCGGGGAAGCCTTTTTGTCCTCCTCGATGTACTCATATTCCAGCTGCACAATGCACCAGATCCCACCGCAAAGCAGGCGGTCATATTTGGTGGGATATTCTTCCGAAATAGGAATGTTCTTGACACCCAGGTTAGAAAACTCTGCCTCATACCGGTCTGTTTTGATGTTTAAGTTGACGGTAATCTTATCAATTACTGTATAGCTTCCTCTCTGGCGGAGCACGGAAAGGATCTTCTGGGCTTCATCCGGTCGCACGTAGTTTTCCGCGAGAATGCGTTTTACATTGTTGACCCCCGTATCAATCACATCAGGGTCATCCGAACTGCAATACTGCCCCAGCAGAAATTCCAAGACATAGACAGGCACATTGGCCCCCTCTTTGATTTTCTTGGTCAAGTCTTTCCGGACAATCCTGCCATCAAACATTTGCCGCAACTTTCGGTTGATCTCTGCGTTGGCATCCTCTGGAACCGCAGTTTGTGTATGGTCCTGCATCCTAACATCCCCCTTTACAAATCAAATCCGAAGTCATCCGCAAAGGCAACGTCAATCTGGAACCCAACCTCTTCCGGCACATCCGTCCCATTGGCAATCACCAAGCGGTATTCTTGCTTCCTGTCGTAGGTCCCCGCCTTTAAGTTAAAGCGAACCCGAAACACTCGCTCGGAAGCATTGGCACTGGTACGGTCTGCGATCACCGTCTGTCGGTCGCTGACTACCACACCTCCGCCGTCCGTCATATAAATGGTATAAGTACAGGGCTGTATCTTGTCTCCCACAGGTTGTTCCTGGAGGAAATCCAGGGAAAACAACAGGTTTGTGATTTTGCGGCTTTCGCTGAGCAGCTTCAACCCCGCGTTTTTTACTTCCACGTACTGCTTGCTCTTGCTCCGCAAATTCTTAAAGGCAATCACAGGGACCACCATCTCTTGCAGACTCACGCCGCCATGTACGTAGTTCTCTCCCCCACCGGAGACCTTGATCCGTGTTGCGTCTCTGGGGGTATACCCATTGAGGGGGAACCCCTCCAGCACGCCGGTCCGTTGTACGGGCAGCAGATGCTCTGCCTGGGCGTCCAGGGATGTGAGGGCATATCGCCTACCGATCTCATAGATTGTGCCAGTCATGACCTCCCGGCCCACTTTGTCCCCTTCCGTCAAAGGGCGGTAGGTATACAGGAAGCCGTGGTCAGCCGTGATCAAAATGTCTGTCCCCTGCATGTCGTTGACAATTACCCGCACCAGGCCGGCCAGTTCTTCCAGGGCATCGGTACAGGCTTCAAACACCTTTTGCTCTGTAGGAGCCTTGTCTCCGATGGCATCAATGGTATTGTGATAGATATATACGACTTCTTTCCCCTGGATCAGTTCCCGCCGCTGGGCTCGTTTCATGCCAATAATATCTCCATACTGTACAGCAACACTGTTGGGGTTGCTGGCGCATAGGATCTTTTCCCGGTCTGCCGTAGTCCGGGTAGGCATTTCATCGACGAACACATGCATGTCTTCCGTTACAGACAACGTTTTACCCGGGAGCAGCGCTGCCATGCCGAACTTGGTAATGGACGGGAACATGCTCTGCACCGCCTCCAACTTCACCGTCCCCTTGGTGGTGCGGGGGAGGGACTCACTCAGTTCCTCCGCCACTTCAAATCGCAGGGCATCGGAGAGGATCACGAACACCCGGCCCCCTTTCCCAGTAAGGGGACGGACATAGTGTGTGTAGAAATCCCGCTGCCTGCCAATCTCTGAGAGGTACCCCAGGTGAGCCAGCTCTTCTTCGGCCGCAGTGGTCCAGCATCGGGTCAGTTCTTGGAGGAACCAGTTTTGGTAGAGCCCTTCCACATAGTCCGTGGCCCCCTTGAGTTTGTCCTCCAGGACTACGTTGCTATCTTTGAGGGAGGCCCCGAAAGCGGTGTGAAACTGGCGGTAAAACCGGTCCATTTCCCAAGCGGTTGCGGTATATAGCTTCCAGACGGCTTTGGGCTCTACGAGGTGGAAGCCTTCGCTGTGGTCTCGGTAAAAGGCCTGCATCTTGGCAATGGCATACAGACATTCGTAATAGGGCGCGAAGGAAAGGTACCAGCCCGCCGTGCGCTGGTGTTCTGCGGCCTTTAGCATACCGTCGATTTTCACCACCTGTTCTGCTGTCTCCTGGAAGAACCGTTTCAGGATGCTCTCGTGGATGGCGGGGAAGATATCTCCGGTGAGCAAGGTCTCCACCTCCAGCTTGTCAAAGCGTTCTGGCAGACGGAGTTCCTGTTCCACCGAGCGGCAAAGCGCCCAAAGGGTGTCCCGGTCCCCTCGCTCTCTCCACTCGCTGACCAGGCTGTAGCAGTAGGCCGTGTTGGACTGGGAGACGAACCGCTCCAACCCTTTCCAAACCTCCATTGGCATGGTCTGGGCCTGGGCCGTCAGCAGGACGTGGGCGGCAAAAAAACCCAACGGCTTGTCTTCCTCCTGGAGATAACCGGTGTATTTCCGCGCAAGCTGCCAAAAGACCTCGATGTCCCCAAACTTTTTGATCTGGTTCAGGGGTGCATTGTCTTCTCCCTCTAGGCCGCCAGACAGCACAGCCTGGAGGACATCCTGGGCCGTGCTCCCTTGCTTCTTCTGCCCGGCTAAAACGGCCAGAATGGCAATGTGCAGCTGCAAAGGCGTCTGGTAGGACTCCCGCCCCAGTCGGCGCAGCTTGTCCACCCGCTCCTTGTTGGCGAAGAAGGTGGCATACCGCTTCATGGTCTTGCGCAGGGGAGGGCTGGGCTCGATATGCAGGTCCTCCATGAGCAGAGAGGTATAGTCTGCCCGGAAAGACTCGCTGTACTTCTCCATATCCAACAGCCAGTTGTCCTGGGGGTGTGCATAGGAGAAGGGATCATAGATCAAATAGTTTCCCTGGGGATCATCGTGGAGCAGCAGCTTTTTTATCGCAAAGTTGTTGCTCCCGGTGCGCTTGACCACGGTTACGCCGGGGAGGTCCAGGCTGTCCACCAGGTCCGCAAACTCCCTGTCCTCATCGTGCCAGAACAGGATGCGGCGCTGGTAAAACTCCGGCAAAGGCGCCGCAAAGCGGGCCTGTAGGGTGGATTGAATGGATTCTGTGGACATATCTTTATAACTTCCTAACTATTTGACTAAAATGGGAGCCAACTTCTGACTTCCTTTAATCCTTTGTATGTTTTCATAGCTAAAGAATTTTCGTTTAAGTATTCTAAACCTCTTATTGTTAGTTTTACGTGTTCTATATCACACCGTATAATCTGCCTACCGCCGAAATTAACGTCGATAATGTCGGCATCTTTGATAAGACCATCATCCTGGCACGCATCAATAATGTCCCAAAATTCGTTATTTGTTAGTTGATAGTCTGCTGCGCATGGAATATTTCCATCATTAATCTCACGTAAAAAACTAAGTACAACTTTTAATTTATTGATTGCCATTCTATTTCCCCTCACTTGATCTTCGCCAACACATCCCCAAACAGGGCATAGTTGTGCTTTACCCCATCGTCCAGATCAATGGGGATGTTTTTGTCAGCCAGGTGGTGGATCTTCTCCTCGTATTTCTGGATCTCCAGGGACTGCTCCTGGAGCTTTTTCTGCTGCTTGGTGAGCTTGACCCGCGCGGACCCGGTGGCATGCTCCAGGTTCTCGGTGAGGTGGGCCAGCTGGGTGCGGTAGCGCTCCTGCTGCTCATGGACGTAGTCGGTGCGCATCCGGGCCAGGAGGTCGCTCTGGTACCGGTGCAGGTAGATGAGTGCTTTAAACCCATTCTTCTTGCCCGAGTCAAAGAGCCAGTAGATGGGCCGCTTTTGGTAGGTCTTGCAGTGGTCCTTGTAGAAGTCGTTGAGGAAGTACCGGCGAATGACCTCTCGGGACGTCCCCTTGCCCTCCAGGGCATCGGCAATGAAGCGGAGGTTTTCCTCCAGGGTGTCGCTGCCATAGACCGTTTCCACCCACTTCACGAAGCGGCCGGTGATGTCGTCATCGAAGTAGTCGTCATCGCAGATGGGGATGATGTTGTCTGGGTCAGGGGGGAACGAGGCCTCCACCCACTGCCCCTCCACTTGGATGTATCGATACTCCTTGGAGGAGGATGCGCCTGCGCCCTCTTCCCGGCGAAACGCATCCTCAAACGCGCCTCCGGCAAAGACGAGGCCCTCCCGTTCCAGAGCATAGCGGCCAAACATGCAGCCCACGGCATAGGAGAGCAGGGAGACGATCTCATCCCGGAGGGTGCGGACGTAGCTGCTGCCCTGCATGCTCTCGGGGACCTCCTCCTTGGTGCGGAAGATCCGGTGGACGGTGACGTCCCTGTCCGCCACCTCGGGGGTGAGTTCCTCCTGGAGGCCGTAGATGTCGATGAAAATGCGGTTGAGCTCCTCCTCGTTGGCCTTGAGCTGCTGGAAGCGGGATTCACACTCCGCCTGCCAGGCGGTGAATTTGTCGGAAATTAGTGTTCCCATGGCTTACCTCAATGATACTGATATTCAACGACATATTCAAAAAGAGTGTTGCTTAACTTCTTGCGGCCGAGGAAGCGCGCGGTATACCCACACTCTTTGAATGCAGATATAATATTATCTATAATACGTTGGGCTTCCTCCTGATCAGAAACATGGTTGAACTTCACCAGGTGGTTTTCCTCATCCAGCCACATGCTATGACCATTTCTCACATATGTACTAAGATTTTCGTTCTTGTGATGCCGTATGGCAACCAGTTGCAATTTTTCTTTCAATGATTTTTCCATCATAATTCCCCTTTCACACCAACGGATGCCGCTTGAAATCCCAAGAGGTTTCGTAAGAATTCCAATCAGAACAAGAAAAAGCGATACAATGACATACAATGTTACCAACGCTTTTAATGCTTTTATTCTCATTTACCACTAGTGGAAGATTTTTCACATCACCCACTTGTAAATTTAGTGTTGGACTAACGATACTCAGTAGATAGGCACCAACTGTTGAATTCAAAAAGGCCATAGTTAAGTAGAGCCTATTATTTGAAATGGCCGGTGCTCCAGAATCAAAAAGACAGTTCTCCGAAAAAAATCTAAAAGGATTACCTTTACTACTAATTTTTGACCAACTGATAAAGGTCTTAAAATACATTGACCTTCCTTGTAGCCCAGAATGCTCTGACCTTTTTATATCCCTTCCATCATCTTCCCAATTTATAACCCACTCTCTATTCCCGTACCACTTGCGAAATTCCCCGCCCTTATGGTGCGGATACCATTTTTTTCCTTTGCACACACTTGCAAACGAGAAATATTTTTCATTGATTTCAAACCACAATCTAAGGTATTTCCCATTATCTCCGGACTTGATTCCTTCAGATACTATTGAAAAGTCACCTATTTTTTGACCGATCTCAAAATCATAGAACACTCTCTCACTCACCCAATACGCCACCGGCGACCCAGGGATTTTGGAGAAGTTGGCCTGCTGGGCCTCGTAACGGTTCTCCCCTGCCAGGAACAGTTCCTCCTTCCCCTGCTGAGTGGTGGGTTCAATGAGGCGGCAGTAGGCCCCTTGATATCCTTCCACATGAGCCCTGTGCAGCACAAAGCTAGTGGTTTGCACCACCTCGCCGCCAATTTCCTCAAAGGCCCGGGGGCCCAGGTGAGCCATGTTCACAATGTCCACAGATTGGAGCAGCTTCGTCCGCAGCTTTTCATAACTGCTGAGGAACATCCAGGCATGCTGGGTGATCATGGCCTGGTAGCCGTTGGGCCGCACCATCTCCTCGCACCGCTCCATAAAGCAGGCGAACAGATCGCCCTTGCTGTCCGGGTAATGCGCTTTGACAAACTGGTTCAGGGCCGTGTTGCCGTTGCTCACCGCCATATAGGGTGGGTTGGTTACCACCACATCGTACTGCTGGGCCAGCAGCCGCCGGAAATTCCAGGCATTCAACTTGTCCTCATAGTTTCCGTCAAACAGGGTTATCGTCTCCGGTCTCTCCGGCTTGTCCTCCAAAGCTTCCACCATCAGCAGTGCTCCGTATTCCTTTCCCTCGGCGTAGCCCTGGGGAGAATACAGGTTGGGTTGAATCCCCCTGGTGAGGAGGCGGCGGTCATACTGCCGGGCCTTCATCATCACGGCGAAGTAGGCCAGCTGGGCGGCCCGGTCGTCGATGTCCAGGCCGTAGAGGTTGTTTTCCAGGATGCTCTGGGCGGCGTCCCGCTGGCTCCACCCCTGGCTCTCGTACATCTGCATCAGCACATCGAAGGCGTAGACCAGGATGTGCCCGCTGCCCATGCAGAGGTCGATGAGTTTCAGGTCGGTCAGCGCAGGTCGGTCTGCCTCCAGAGCACCCAGCTGGGCGCGGACGGCGGGATCCTGCTCCGCTTCCGGTAGATAGTACTTCCACCCCATACGCGCCGCCAGTTCCTGTTCCCGTGCGGCTCGGTCCGCTTCCGCTATCGGGCCACTGGCCTCTGACAGCTGCTCGCGCACCCACAGCCGCCCTAAACTGTTCTCCACCATGTACCGCACAATCCAGTCCGGCGTGAAGAGCTGGGTGGCTGCGGGGATGCGCTCCTTGGTGATCTTGACGTTCTTTTTCAGCAGCGCAAAGGTCTCATCTTTCAGCGCTGCGTTGTAATATTGATACAGCCATCCAATGATCTGCACCTGATCCGCCCAATCCTCCTCCGGGATGTCCGCCACCAGATGGCCCAGCACGCTGTCCGGCCGGAGGATGTTGTTGGGGAAGAGGAGCTCGGTGTAGCTCCCCATCCGTTCAAACATCTGGGGCAGAGCTTCGTTGAGGGCGTTGCACTGGGTGAGGAGGAGGTAGCGGTAGAGGGCCTCGGTCTGGTTCTGCTCCAGGTACTGGGCCACTTTCTCCCGGTCCAGCCCGGGCAGATCCAGGTGGAGCACGTCATGGAGGATCTCCGGCTTAAAGGCCCCGCTTCCATCGGAGAACACCCGGACGTGGGAGGGCAGGTAGTTGTTCACCTCCATGAACCGCAGGGCGATGAAGCGGTTGAACCAGGTGTAGGCCACCTCCTCCATCACCTGGTCATAGCCCTTTTGGGCGATGGCGTGGAGCAGGTCCCGGCGCTGCTGCTGTTCCTCTGTCGTGAGGGCTTGGCCATTGACGGCGGCTGCACTGGCCTCCCCGGATCCCTCGGCGGTGATGCCATATTGGTAGGCCCGCTGGGCCACCTGGGAGAGGAGTTCCTCCCGGGCCCACATGGCGAAGGTTTGGATGGCTTTCTTGTTCATGGTGATTCGCTCCTTTAGCTGATCTGCACGCCGTCACAGGCTTCCAGGGTTTGGTAGAGTTTGTCCCGGATGCTTTCCACGTATTTGTCGATGTCTGCCTTGGTTTGCAGGCGTTTGGCCGCGCACAAATCGTACCGGCGGACGGTGGCAATCTTTTTGGGCTTGGGGGCCGGTTGGGAGGCGCTGGGCTGCTTTGTCCCTACCGCTGCGGGCTTGGGGGGCTCCGGTTCCGGCGCGGGGGCGGCTAGGACCTCCATCCGCTTGCAGATGTTGTCCTTGTAGGCCAGCAGCTGGGTGGTCATGGCGTCCAGGTCGGTGAGGGCGGTGGCTGTCTTGGCCACGGTGCGTTTGTTGGCAAAGTGGTCATCGGCTTGGCGGAGGAGTTGGTCGGCGTTGCGGGCCTCCCCAGCCAGCTGGTGGACGTCCTCCATACACTGGCGGATGATCTCGGCCACTTCCTCCTTCTTCTGGTTCAGGAGAGCTTCATAGGCGGCTTTCACCTGGGATAGGAGCTCTGGCAGCTCCCCGATCCGCCGATAGGGCTTGGGCATGGACAGGATCTCCGCGATGGTTTTGAAGGTGTCCTGGGTATTCAGATCGGTGGAAAAGTAATCCCGCTCCTTGCTGATGCGGTTCATCTGCTGTATGGCACTGTCATACACGGGGCGTTGGCTCTGGAAGAAGGCCTCCACCTCTTCCAGGTCCTCGCTGCTGTCCAACAGGTCATCTTGCCGCTGCACCATGCGGGTGAGGAGGGCCACATTGTCCTTTCGCTGGCTGAGCACATCCTGCATCAGGTCCCGGGCCTGGGTGACCAAGTCTTTGTCCGGGTAGCGGTGGCCTTCGTAGGCCTGGAGCAGCTTTTGGTAGTGGGCCAGCTTGTCCTCAAAGGTGGCCAGCACATACTGGATCAGGCCGTCTTCGTCCTCGGGAATGCTCATGGCCCCTTGGTACTCCCGAAGGAAGGCGATGCTCTTGCGCATGAGGTCCTCCGAAGGGGCGATCCGGCGGGTGACTACGGCCTTATCTACCTCAGACTTTTTCCGCAGATAATCCACCAGCCGTTTTTCCTCCCGGTTCACAATGGCCCCGCCATACTTGATGGAGATCTTTTGCTGCGCAATGAGCCGGGCCAGGAGAGCAGCGATGTCAATCTCCTTCCAACCGAAGGGGATGGCCTGGTAGCGGCGCTGGACATCTCCCACAGAAATGGTGGGACCATTGGCCTTCAACTCCAGCCACTGGCTGATCTCGTTGAGGGCATCCTCGTTGTTGGCGCCGCTGCCAGCGATGCCGGCGGGTTCCTGGGCTGTGCCGTTGAGAATGGCTAAGATGTCTGCATCGCTCTTGGCAAAGCGGTTGACCATGGGGAGCTTGTCATAGACGCTCTCCACCAAGCTCTGGAGGGCTGCGTCCAGCTTGTCCTTGGCATGGGCCGCTTTGAGGTCTAGTACTTCGCCGTGCACGACCACTTGCGCCCCTGCGATGGCCTTCTCCAGATGGTCCCGAGCCTGGGTCTCTAGATTGCGCGCCTCGTGCTGGCGTTTGCGGATGATGTCTTGAATGTTGTCCGGCAATTGGCTGACATTTCGCTGTTTGACGTAACGGCGAATCTTCATGGCCTGCTCCAATTCCTCAAAATAGGGCAGGTCGTTGGAGAGGACGAGAATGGCTTCCTTATTTACTTGGGAATCCATTTTCAGCTGCTGTTCTGCGGCGCCATAGTAGTCTCCAGCTACCGTGACCAGACGCAGCCGAATGCCTCCACTGGCAGAACCAATGAGGGTCTCGTCTATGTATTGGTCATAGGGGAAGTCATACTCCCTGTGCTTGTATTTCTTGGCGGGATAGATCTCTCCGAACACGGTACTGCCGATGCTCTGGGTGATTTGTGCCGTATCCACCGAGGTGTTTTTGATTTCCATGGCCACATCTTGTTCTTCGTCGGTGAGGAAGGCATAGGTATCCCCGTTGCGGGAAATGTAGTTTTGAGAGAGTAAGCGCTCCAGCGATTCCGCGACAGAAGTACGCAGGGAAATCTTGTCGGTCCGGAGATCCTCAATCATCAAGGTTGCAATGTTGTCGATGTTTGAAGGAATGTCGTCAATGTACCGGATCAGGTAGAGGAGCTTCAGGATGCTGACGTCCTGCTGCTCGATGCCATCCTGGTTGTCGGCCGCAGTTTGGCAGCGATCGATCACCCGGCGAATGGCGCTTTCCAGGAAGGTATGTACGGTGTCATAGAACAGGCAGAAGGGGACCAGTGCATTTTCATCCTTATCTTGCACTTTTTGGGCGGCCTCCTGGAAACCAGAAAGCATTGACCGCTCGCCCCCAGACAGGTGCTTGCCGGAGTTGCCATGCTTTCGAATCTCCTGGAGCACATCTTGGATGATGAGGAACTGATAGGGGACAAAGGGGAAGGTCGCCGCGAACTCCTCCCCGTCGGAGAATCCCTTGACGTCCAGCACTTGATTATTAAAGGTATAGAGATTTTTGAGGACGGCATGTTCCTTATCATAGACTGTGTGAAGGAGATGATCGGCCTCCTCCGTTTTGGCAAGCACACGCTTTTTGATCACCTCATCCACCGACGAGGAGGAAAGGCTCAGACGTGTGTTGAACCGGCCTTGGATCTTGGAAAAGTCATCCCCGGTGATGTGAACCACGGAGTCAATGGCTTCCTGACTCGTGACCATGACCCAAACCTTTCCCATACAGCGGGTACCGATCTCTTCTACTAGGGATTGAAGGTTGATCATCAGATCCCCGTCATCACCAATGTACTGACCCACTTCGTCCACCATGAACAGCAGCCGGAACTGCTTTCCCTTGCTGTCCACATACTTCTGAATGTCCGCAACAAGCTGTGCAATACTTAGCTCCTTGGTCTCCTCTCCGTTGAACCAATTGCGAGCGGCTTGCTCACTCATGCCAAGGACGGATTGCAGCACTGCTACCACGTCATCCTCGAAAAACGCAAAGGAGTCGCGTGCTTCTACCCAAGGTGCACCGTTCACCTGTTCAAAGGCAGCGCGGAATGCCGCGGTTTTTCCTTGCTCTTCCAAAAATTGTTCCAGGCGTACGACCTTCAAGTCATCGCCATAAAAGCCACAGTGGGTATAAAACACCTTGGCAAAGGTGCGCAAAACTGCGGTTTTGTCTTTGTTGCTGGGGCCTTCAATGTCAATATTAAATAGGATAGACTCAGTGGGAACCGACACACTCTTCACTGCCTGCGCGTACATCATGGCATCGTCAAACTTATCAGCAAAGTAGTCGATGGCATATTTCCCTCCAACCTCGGCATTGCTAAGCAGATAGGAAAGCATTTTTAAGAAGTGAGATTTACCGCTTCCAAAGAAACCGGAAATCCACACCCCAATTTTGTCTGTGGGGGTATCGATTGCCTTGGTATAGTGATCAAAAAACGTCCGAAAATGTTTCCGTAATTCTTTGGTGATAATGTACTCACTGAGTTCCTGCTGTAAGCTGTGTTCATCGTCCTGTCGGACTTTAATCACGCCATTGATATCCCGGTTGATATCTTTTTCAAACATGGTTTGGATTTTCATGGTCTTCCTCCATTACAGCAAATTGAATGCACGGTAATAATGGCCTTCCTCGAAGGCGCCAAACAAACTTAGCGTCTGCCCATCGAAGGTTCCTGGATAAAACATCACAATAGGAATATCTGCAAAAAGATGCTGCATGCTGTCTAGGATTCTATGGGCACGCATAAAGGGGTGTACTTTCCCAATCCCTGTCAGGAATAAAACGTCCTGTCCCCTCACATGGGGGGAATACTCCATGCGTTTTAAGAACGCATCTGGCGTTGCAATTTTTTGCAGCTGACCGAGGAGATACGCGGATCCCTTCCGATCCTCAATTCCTTCAATGGACGTTAAGATCCGTTTTTCCTCTAGCAACGTGAGGAAAATTTCATAGAGGTCATACTCTAGGATGCGATACGGTGGATTGGCTTCTTTCTTCAGCCAATGAATGTACTCTTGTATGGTCATTTCCTCTTTGGGATCGTAGCAAAAGACATGAATCCCTACCTCATTGCTCAACCCTTGATTGGCTAGAAAACTGGGATCAGAGATTCTGCCCTTGATCTGATCCAGCTTCTGTTTGATGGTCTCCACAACGGCCCTCCTTACTTCAGACAATGAAACGCAGGCAGAGCATCCTCATCCCCATTGGCGCGAATGCCCTGCTCCAGTTCCGGGGACAAGATCACACGGTTCAGCGTATTCGCCTGTATGCTGTCCAGGTATTCTGTCTCCATCAGGGAACGTACTAGGACACTCTTAATCTTTTGAATCGTTCCCGTACTCCAAGCGGCTGCACGATCGTTCTGCTCCTGTAGACGAGCAAAGAAGGCATGTAAATCCTTGCGAGAAAAGGAAAAATCCTGATCCTGGAACTTCTCTCCGATCACCTGCAACATAAAGTCCCAGACCAGAGCGTTGTACCGCATCATGGCATAGAGGTTGATCTGTTTGGCCACTGGGCTAGGCCCGTAAGCAAGTTCTTGCCGCAGCATGTCATTGTCCAACGCCTCCAGCCGCTTGTAGCATGCCCTGGCAATTCGGGACACTTCTCGCTCTGTGGGGTATTGAAATAAATTGTTGGCTTTTATTTCGTCTATCGCTTCAGTCATTCCTTTTTTGGCGAGATATAGCTTAGCCACAGTACGTATCTCACGGAAAAGAAACTGTTCTGCGGTTAAGCCACCATAATAAATGCGTATCCTCTCCACAGTTTTCGCTCCATTTTCCAATCTTGAAAAACCCGCAAAACCTTTACTATGCCAATTATTGATTTCTTTTCATGGATTGCTCCGTGTTCTTTACATTGTCACAGCTTACTTTTCCCAAAATCTCCGCAGACTCCCGATAGTACCGGTTGCTTTTCTGCTTCTCTTTGGCGATGTCTGCGTTGATTTTTAGCAGCAGTTTTTCAATTTGGTCTGCTTTTGCCCGGTTTTTTCTCTGGTGAATCACTTCCTTTTTGAAGAAGCTGTAGCGGATCTCACCCAAGTAACTGAACCGAAATTCCCCCACGCCTTCATAGGTGGCGGTGAGCTCTCCCAAAGTCCAGGACTCTGGGTTTAAGTAATATAACGCCTGAAATTGCCGGAACTTGAGTTTGGGCAGGTCCCGGTTTTTGGCGGAGGGTCCCTTGGCCCAGCGGATTACCACCCAGGAGATGAGGATGGTAGAGAGTAGAACGGCAAAAATGAGGATGGTTTGCAAGGTTCCTTCAAAATGGCGCATGGTAGATTCCCTCTTTCCTTCTCACAGCCGAGGTTCCGTTTTTTACTGCGGTAAAGCGTATGAAAATCCCATTTTCAATATTTATAGTATATCGTTCTATAGGTTCGGAATCAATAGTCTATGTAAAAATCAAAAAAATATCAATAGTATATCCTCCAAAGGAGGGAATACCATTGAACCTTTCCAAAATCATTGGCGAAAGACTACGGGGATACCGCAATCAACTCGGATGGAGCCAAGAACGACTGGCAGAACGGGCTAATTTGCATCCAACGTATATCGGACAATTAGAGCGGGGCGAGAAAAACGCCACGATAGAGAGCATTTCTAAGGTCAGCGCTGCGCTAGATATCTCCCTGTCACAGCTGTTTGAAAACATTTCTCCCTCCGCCTCTGCGCAGGATATTCCATCCAGATGTTACGATATTATTCAAGCACAGCCCACGAAAGAGCAGGAGGATTTACTTCTTATCTTGGAACAGATTGTGTACTATAAGCACAGAAAATAAGTGATGATGGCGCGGTGAATTTCAAGTGCCATGGGATAACTATAGTATAGTAAGCTGTATGTTGTCTTTTCTGGATGCATTGAGCAAGGGATGCGCTTCTGTGGTAATCTGAAACTCTTCCCGATAGGGACAGAAATCGCCCTTTGATATAGAACGGGTTGTGTTCTGTATCAAAGGGCGATTTCTCATCTTCTATTATTTGGGGAGATCTCGTATCATCCCCGCATGCTTCTGGTTACCCCAGGTTACACTACCATACATACTTTTTCCAAGGCGCGCAGAAGAATAAATATTGGTAAAGGTGTGTTGTGTGGCGTAACCTGGAGTAACTCTCTTAACAGAGTCAACTCTGTTGCGTAGTTTTCTGTTTATCCTCTCGATTCCCTGACGAAAAACCTGGAAGTTGATACCTTTCGTTGAGATTTAAACATAAACCAAGCCATGTCTTTTTGTTCTGAGGCCGGATTTTCTGAAATCCCATGCACTCCATAGCGGCGTTAAAATCGTTCTGTCGGCGAATCATCTCGCCAGAATGCTCTGCCCAATTTTGATAATCCCGGTATAGCTCCATAGCTCCAACACGGGAATTGGGATCCTGAATGCATCGATCCTCCACAAAATTGAGCAGCCAGTTTTCTTGTTCCCGATAATTCTCTGTCGCTTGTCTGACTGCATCGGGGATGGATAAACGATATCCCGAATCAGAAAAGTGCACGGCACCTTCTACTGCCCAGGCGAGGATTGCCCCGCCTGCGTGCTCAATGAGAAACTGAGCGTAGTTGGGAATTCCATCCGCTTCCGGAATGGTTGCATTGAAGGGAATCACCAACAGCCGACGCCAAGTGCCTTCATCCGTAGAGGCCACCTTAGGCAAGTGATTGGTAAACAGCACTAAGGTGTGAGTCGGTTTAACGGTTTCCGGTTGCTTAAACTTTTCTTCAATCACCAGCTTATCTGTGCTGGAGATCTGCTTTAAGGTGGACACGGAAAGCCGTTGGGATTCCTCCAGCTCCCCTGTTACCACTAAACGCTTTCCCCGCAGGGTGGCAAGAGCGGCCCCTTTGTTCGAGCGGTCGGTCGAAATAACCTTGATATCTATGCTGCCGGCGTAATCACCGAGGACCTCACTGAGTGCATTGAAATAGGTGCTTTTTCCGTTTCTCCCACTTCCGTAGGCAATCACGATTCCTTCGTGATATACCTCACCAAAGAGAGACATCCCAGCGATCTGTTGAAGGAAATGCTGAATGCTCCTATCTCCACAAGTAATCGTGTCCAAGAAATCAGCCCAAACGTCTGCTCCATGGTGATCCATTGTTGCTGCCGTGATTTTGGTGCAGTATGCGCCAGCCTCGTGGGGGCGAATGGTGCCGGTACGCAGATCCACAATACCGTCTGGTGTATTGAGCACAAAGGGATTTGCGTCCAATTGGGCCGCAGGAAGAGCCAAAGCTGGTTTAGATAGCTCTATCATATTTTTGAGGCGGGATGCCCCTCTCGATGCTTTTGCATGGGATAGAAATTCTTTGGATCGGGAAAGAACTTTCTTCTTCTGCGCCTGGTCCATTTCATCCTTGGAATCTCCACTCGCATCATAGGCAGCAGAGGCCCTTGCATACTCGCTATGGGCGGTTTGATTTCGCTGGATAGCACTGTTGAGCATTTCTTCCGAAAGCCTGATTGCACATGCCATGGCACAATAGTCGTTCTGCTCCCAGACCTGATCGTTCCATTGAAACCAGCCCAAAGCAAATTCTCTTGATATACCTTCGTAAATACCTCTGCATTGCCTGCGTCGGAATAGTCCGGCGGAATAATACTGGGCAGTACTTCCTGACGATACCCCGGTTCATACCGTTCAATACTCTTTGCAATGGAAGCAATTTCCGCCTCTGAGAGAGGGGACATGCAGAGGTCCGCATTTTTTTGCTGCAGTGCCGCATGAATTTCCTCTGTGGTAGCGCCCTTGCCCCGGAGGGAACATCCATAACGGAAGAGCGTGTCATTTCTTGTCCCTACAGGAATTTTTTCCTCGGGATTCCCCTCTGTTTTGCCCGGGGTAATAGATGCTCTCTTCCCCTTGTGCTTGGGTTCCATAAGATCGTGAAGCCAATCCGGCAATGGCGCAAGGGGGGTATCTTCCGGGAGATGGTTGACTTCCCATTCATAGCGCCGCCCACTGGCTGGATGGATCGAAGGGGGTGCAATCACATATCCTCCGGTTCCCCGATAATCCAACCCCGGCAGAAATCCTGCCGCTACGGTAAGGTCTGGGTCGTCGCATTGGAAATAATAGTGGACACCGCCTCCACCAGTTAAGCACATCCAGGTGTCTGGCAGGGGGCCATATTCTTCCTCTAAGTGGGAGAGGGTCTCATCCCCATATTTCCCAGCATTGTGGTCGATGTCCACGTCTAGTACAACAATCCCATGGCCTGTGGCAATGGCGATATTGTGGGTACTATCCTCATCCCACCACTGTTCAATTTGGGTGAAGTCATCGGTTGCGTCTTTGTATCCATGTTTTGTAACCGGTTTCTTCCCTTTGCAGGGAAAAACCTGGAGTCCAAAGTCTTCGGCGTAACTTTTTGCAGATCTTAACAGTAAACTTCCGTTATTAATTTTCATAAATGTGTCCTTTGTTATTAAATTTATCTGCTGATAGTTGCGTGTCACCATGTGAATAAAACAATGAACGCACAAATTTTTCCTATAGGTGATCATAAGGAAGATGAAATTGGCAGATATTTATGTGAAGTTATTTTCTATGAAGCACATTCTTTACTGCATGATAGTATACACCATTTTGTATAATTTGTCAAGATTTTTGATGCTGCTGTTTGTTCTATCTTACCAAGGCTGTCGTGTTACGAGGATGCCCTACGCTAGGGCGTTCTCATAGCATCCACCGATCATTTTCTTCACACATGCTGAAAAAATTTTTTATTTTTTGATTTTTTTATTGCTCCTCCAGAAGAGAGAAAACGCTGCTTTTTCTACGCAGATATCAGCAGGGGCAACATATTCTCCCAGACACCCCCTAGGGACAGAAAAATTTTCATGACGCGTGGACCGAAGCCTATCTTGGGTGGGCGAAGGATCATAGCAAGCAGGACGCTAGGATACTTGTGGCATATGGGCGTATCGATTCCCTGATTACGTGCTTCCCAGACCGTTCTACCCCCTGCTCCCTGTGGTTTCCTGGGTTTCATTGGTTGGATACTGTCCCCCCAACCAAGCAAACCCTTAAAAATCCTACCTGTTTTTTCGCTCACTTTTCCCAAGCCCCCCCCTTACCTACCAAGGAAAACACCCCGCATTTTAGGTCAACAAACAGGTCAACAAACCGCGTCAAATCGCCTGCATCTCCACGGTTATCCCTTGCATTCGTCCAGGAACTATGCTATACTCCCAGGCAGGGAAACCCAATAAAACCAGTGCTTTTCTGTGCGATTGGTTCACGGACGATTAGCTCAGCTGGTATGAGCATCCGCTTGACGTGCGGGAGGTCACAGGTTCAAGTCCTGTATCGTCCACCAAAAAGCTCCCTGACCATCAGGGAGCTTTTTTTGATTTCCTACGGCTTTCGTTTTGCCGGTACGCTGGAGGAGGAATCCCAATGGCACCAGCTTCCAAACCAGCTCACAGGCCCACCACGCGGATGTGGCTCCTGCTGCTCCAGGGGATGATCATCGGCACCGGGGCCATCCTCCCTGGGATCAGCGGCGGGGTGCTCTGCTTGGCCTTCGGGCTGTATGAGCCTATGATCCAGCTGTTCACCCACCCCCTGCCCACCTTGCGGCGGCACCTGCGTCTCTTCCTCCCTCTGATCGGCGGGGGACTGGTGGGGTTTATCCTTCTGGCCCGGGTGGTGGAATACCTGCTTACCGTCTCCTCGGGGCCCACCATGACCCTCTTCGCCGGGCTCATTTTCGGCACCATGCCCGCCCTCTTCCATAAGACCGTCCGGGGGGAGGAGCGGAAGGCGGCCGCCTGGGTGGGGTTTGTCCTCTCCCTGGCCCTGTCTTTCACCCTCTTCCAGGTGCTGGACGAGGGGCCCAAGGACGCCTTCCTCCAGCCGGGACCGGGGCTGTTCCTGTTCTGCGGAGCGGTGTGGGGGTTGAGCATGCTCCTGCCAGGGCTGAGCTCCTCCTCCGTCCTCCTCTTCCTGGGGCTCTACCAGCCCATGGCCCAGGGGATTGGCCATCTGGACTTGACGGTGCTCCTGCCCATGGGGGCAGGGTTTTTGCTGACCATCCTGCTGCTGGCCCGGCTGGTGTCTTGGCTGCTGGAGCGGTACTACGTGGGCCTGACCCGGGTGCTGCTGGGGTTTGCCCTGGCTTCCACCCTGATGATCCTCCCCACCTCCTTTGCCGGGCCTGGGGCCCTGGCGCTGAGCTGCCTCACCTTCGCCGGGGGCTTTGCCCTGGCTTTCTGGATGGGCGGCAAGGCAAAATCATAATGGATCCATTCCCCAAGGGGGCGGGCGTTCGGCAGACGCCCGCCCCCTTGGTCTGGACAAGGGAAGCGCCCCCAGC
>JABLTR010112773.1_pt1 | contig 23828 bp, 15 predicted proteins | sample 7160071 | NCBI WGS metagenome assembly JABLTR01 (sample SAMN14651230, study PRJNA627086) | human gut metagenome | isolation source: feces | host: Homo sapiens | reverse complement strand
GCCGCCTACCTCGCGTTCGCTGACATGAGCGCAGCCAACGGCTGGCAGGCGCTCGCCCTCACGCTGGCGGGCGTGGGCGTGGCGGCGCTAGCGGCGTTCCTGGTGATCAGCGTGTTCTTCTCGCGCTGGGCGCTGCGGCCGGTAGAGGACGCATGGACGCGGCAGCGCCGGTTCGTGGCCGACGCGTCGCACGATCTGAAGACGCCGCTCACGGTGATCCTGGCGAACACGTCCATCCTGATGGAGCACCCCGAACGCAGCGTGGCCAGCCAGAGCCAGTGGGTGGAGAGCACGCAGCACGAGGCCGAGCAGATGCAGGGCCTGGTGGGCGACCTACTGCTGCTCGCGCAGGCGGACGAGAGCGCGTCGAAGCCCTCGATGGAGCGGCTCGATCTGGCCGACCTCGTGGAGGGCGAGCTGTTGCAGTTCGAGTCCGTGGCGTTCGAACGCGGGGTGGAGCTTCGCTCCCAGCTTGAGCCAAGCGTAGAGATACGCGGCAACGTGAACCGCCTGCGCAAGCTCGCGGGCACGCTGCTGGACAACGCCTGCAAGTACGCCGACGAGGGAGGCCAAGTGAACGTCGAGCTGCGCCGGAGCCCGCGGCGTGTGGAGCTTGCGGTGCGCAACACCGGCTTCGCCATCGCGCCCGAGGACCTGCCGCACGTCTTCGATCGCTTCTACCGCGGCGACAAGGCCCGTACGCGCGACGAGGGCGGCTACGGATTGGGCCTGGCCATCGCCCGCGCCATCGCTGAGGAGCACGGCGGAACCCTCTCCGCCGCCAGCGACGAGGCCAGCGGCACCACCTTCACCCTCGCGCTGCCGGTCTGCGAGTAACGGACGCTCGCGAAGTCCTCTATAATGGGGCTTCGTCCGAATCCGTTCGAACTCGCTGAGGAGAGAGAATCCTACACATGGCGCTTCACTCATGGCTGACGCGACCGCAACGGCGGCTGGGCCCACTGGGCCTCATCGCGCTGCTCGTCATTACCTCGCTGGTCACTCCCCTGTCGCTGGACATGTACACGCCGGCCGTGCCGCACATGACCGAGCACTTCGACACGTCCGAGGCGATGGTGAACCTCACGCTCGTGGGATACTTTCTGTTCTTCGCCGTGGGGCTGCTGGCGTTCGGTCCCGCAAGCGACCGATACGGCCGCAAGCCCGTGCTGGTGACCGGCATTCTAACGTATGCTCTGGCCAGCGCCTTGTGCGCAGTGTCGAGCAGCATCGGCATGCTCATCGCCATGCGCGTGCTGCAGGCACTGGGCGCGGGCGCGGTGAGCGCAGTGTCCACCGCCGTGGTGAAAGACGCGGTGGTGCCCGAACGGCGCGAGGCGCTGCTGTCCATCGTGCAGGTGATGTTCGTGGTGGGGCCGGTGCTCGCACCGGTAGCGGGCGCGCTTATCCTGCAGGTGGCCGACTGGCGCATGACGTTCTGGGTGCTCGCAGCCATCGGACTGGGATGCGCGGCGCTGGCGCTGCTGTTCGAGGAGACACTGCCCGTCGGAGAGCGCTACGAGGGCACGGTGCTCGGCAGCGTGAAGCAGCTCGGCGTCGTGGCGCGCAACAAAGGGTTCTCGACGTTTCTGGCCATCGTCGGGTCGTTCAATCTGCCGTTCATGGCCTACATCGCCGTAGGATCGTACGTGTACATCGCGTTCTTCGGACTGACCGAGCTCGAGTACAGCCTGTACTTCGCATTCGCCGCACTGCTCACGGCGGCGGGACCGTTCGTATGGCTCGTCGCTTCGCACTTCGTATCGGCGCGACGGTTCACCAGCATCGTACTGGGCGTCGCGCTGGCGTCGGGCGCGGCCATGCTGGCCGTAGGCCAGGCGGGGCCGACGCTGTTCTGCCTCGTATTCCTCGTATTCGCGCTGTGCGAAGCAGCCATCCGACCCTACAGCACGAACATTCTGCTCTCTCAGCAGGAAGGCGACACCGGGGCCGCCTCGTCGCTCATCAACTTCGCCCACACGGCCATCGGCTGCCTGGGGATGCTGGTCGCCGTACTCCCGTGGCCGAACTACGTGGTAGGGGTGGGGGTCATCATCGCTGCGTCGATGGCCGCCGCGCTGGCGGGATGGGTCGCGCTCCTGCGATCGAGCATCCCACTCGTCGGAGTCAAAGACGCATGCGCCGCAAAGAACGCGCGATTCGGCGATGACGGCGCGCTCGAAGGACGCTAACGCTCGCCCGCGCAGCTGCTCCTGCTAGCATCCGCACGTGGCGGCTGGCAAGCCGCCGGAACCTCAGACGTAGAACAGCATGTTGTTGTACGAGGGCACCGGCCAATGATTGCGATCGGTGATGATCTCCATGGCATCCACCGCGGCGCGCAGGCCCTCCATGATGGGGAGAAGCTCGTGGGCGTTGTATTTCGCCTTGGCCAACTCGTCTTCAAGCGCTTCGACCGTGGCGCACGCATCGTCAAGTGCCTTCAGCTGCACGTTGATCTCCTTGATACCGCCCAACAGATCGGCGAGCAGCTCCTCCTGCGCGCCCGTCTCAGCACCGACGACGGCCTCCTTGAACGCGACCACGCTCGCGGCGACCTCAGAAGCATAGCGGTTGATGGCGGGCAGGTAGGTGCGCCGCGCCATCCGCTTCATCACGCGGGCCTCGATGTTGATGAGCTTGTTGTACTTCTCCAGCTTAACCTCGTAGCGGCTGTGGACCTCCGTCTCGGAGAGGATGTCGAATTCAGCGAACAGGTCGATGCTCTTCTGCTCGATGAAGCACGGCAGCGCATCGGCTGTGGTCTTGTGGTTTGCCAAGCCGCGCCGCTGCGCTTCGACGGGCCACTCCTCGGAGTATCCGTTGCCGTTGAATACGATGCGCTGGTGGTCCGAAAGCGTCTTCTTGATGTAGGCTATGGCCTTGGCTTCGAATTCCTCGCCCGAGGAACCATCCATCGCGTCGGCGAACTCTTTCAGGCTCTTCGCCACGGCCGTGTTGAGGATCATATTGGCATCGGACAGGTTCACGTGAGAACCGGGCATGCGAAACTCGAATTTGTTTCCGGTGAAGGCAAAGGGCGAGGTGCGGTTGCGATCGGTGTTGTCCTTGAGGAAGTTCGGCAGCACGGCCACGCCCAGATCCAGAGCCACCCGCTCGGCATTCGTGTAGTCCGTACCCGTGATCAGGGCATCCACAATGGCGCCCAGCTCGTCACCCAGGAAGATAGAGATAATGGCCGGAGGCGCTTCGTTCGCTCCCAGGCGATGATCGTTGCCGGCGGAAGCAACCGACATGCGCAAGAGCTCCTGGTACTCGTCGACAGCCTGGATGACGGAGGTCAAAAACACGAGGAACCGGAGGTTGTCCATAGGGCTCTCGCCCGGATCGAGCAAGTTCTTCTTGCCGGCCGATATTGACCAGTTGTTATGCTTGCCCGATCCATTGATGCCCTCGAACGGCTTTTCGTGCAGTAGGCACACCAAGTTGTAATGCGACGCCAGAAGCTGCATCTTTTCCATCGTCAGCAGGTTCTCATCGATGGCACGGTTGGCATTCGCGAAGATAGGGGCCAGCTCGTGCTGGGCCGGCGCCACTTCGTTGTGCTTGGTGCGCGCAGGCACGCCGAGCGCCCACAGCTCGTCGTCGAGCTCCTTCATGAATTCATTGACCGTCGGACGGATGGCACCGAAGTAGTGCTCTTCGAGCTCCTGGCCCTTGCACGGTGCGTAGCCGAACAGCGTCCGGCCGGTGAGCACGAGATCTTCGCGCCGCTCGTACTCCTTCTCGGGGATGAGAAAGAACTCCTGCTCCGATCCGACCGTAGCGACCACGCGCTGGCGAGGCTCGCCGAACAGTGCGAGCACGCGATTCGTCTGCTCCTCGATGGCGTTCATAGATCGCAGAAGCGGGGTCTTTTTGTCCAGAGCTTCACCGGTGTAGCTGCAGAATGCCGTGGGAATGCACAGCACCTCGTCCTTGATGAACGCATAGGACGTGGGATCCCACGCCGTGTAGCCCCGCGCCTCGAAGGTAGCGCGTAGGCCGCCGGACGGGAAGCTGGACGCGTCGGGTTCGCCCTGGATGAGCTCCTTGCCCGAGAAACTCATGATGGCACGACCGTCGCCGGTAGGGTCGAGGAAGCCGTCGTGCTTTTCGGAGGTGACGCCGGAGAGCGGCTGGAACCAGTGCGTGAAGTGGGTCGCGCCTTTCTCGATAGCCCATTCCTTCATGGCATGCGCCACGACATTGGCAACTTCGATGTCGAGCGGCTTGCCTTCGGTGATGGTTTTGAGCAGGCTTTTATACGTCGCAGAAGGCAGGCGCTCCTGCATCGTGTGCTCGTTGAACACCATCGAGCCGTAGATATCCGAAACTTGCGCCATGGGTGTGCGCTCCTTATTCGTCGCTTTCAAGGCGTATCCTCCCCGCGTCGTACTAACCACCGCTGCGAACGGCACCGCACTACGATAGCACGACGTCGGGGCTGCTCGCATCGACATCGTACGGTTCTCAAACTAACCTCGAAATGTTTCAGGTTCTTTTCGGGACGCGAAAGAGCGCCGCGAATGTCGATCGCAGGCGGCGGAAGCTTTCAAGCACCCTCGCGCGCCAGGAGGCCCTCCACCAGCCGGTGCAACTCCTCCTTGCTATGGATGCCAAAGCTCACGCCGCGTCCCCTTATATCGGCAGCCGACGCGGGATCGACATCAACCTGATGCGTCACCACCCCTCCTGTCTGAACGCCTTCGCAGCCATAAGCGCATTCAGCGCGCCGCTCGGAGCGATGGCGTGCCCGAATCGGATGCCGATCGCTGACGCATGCGACGCGCCGACCAACGTGCCGACGGGCTCAAATCCGCACCTCCTCAAGCTCGCCCTCTTCTTCCATCCCGAGCGCGCGCTGCTCGGCGACGACAGCGGCGAATACGTCCTGCTGAGAGTGGATATCCATTTTGCGATAGATGTTGCGCACGTGGGTCTTCACCGTCTCCTTGGACAGCGTCAGCACCTCGCCGATATCCGCACGCGGCACATTGCGCGCGAGCAGAGCAAACACCTCCTGCTCGCGCGCGGTCAAGTCGTAGCGCCGGCAGACGAGCTCGCAACCCCGCTCGAAACTGTCAGGAAGCTCTTCGATATCGCCGGGCCGCACCATGCCCCAGCCCGTCTGCAAGTTCTTGCGGTCGCTCAAGATAAGCGACACCCCCAGCAAGACGAACACCATGACCGTCGCCAGATCGCGCGCTGTGTGGACCGTGATATCGAACGCATACACCACACCGCTTCCCACAAGCGCTCCGACCACTTGACCCAAAAGCAGAAAGCACGTCGTGATGGCAAACACCCAGTTCGCCGGTAGACCGCGCTGACTGATCAGGAACGTGCACAGCGCCCACATCATGATGTCGACGAAACGGTACCCCATGGTGTGGATGAACAGTCCGCCCAAAGCATCGGGGCTGACCACCGCCAGAATCAGGTAGCCCGCAGCCATAATGAAGAACCCAACCTGATAGATGAGCTGGTTGAAGTCCATGCGGAAAAACAGCGCACACACGAACAGCGCCACGGCCGAGAGCGCGAAGCTCGCGGCAGAAAGCGCCGCGACCGGCCCTGCAACCCCGCCCAGCAGCAGAACGGCCTGCGCGATGCCGAACGAAAGCCCTTGCGTAAACGATGTCACCAGAAACCGGCGCGGGATGTGCAGCGGCGCGTCCAGCCCGTGCGAGAGCATCGCGGGGGTAGCCGGCGCGTCCCGCACGAGCAGCCGCATGCACACGGGGGGCAGAACGATGGCCGCAAGCCACACCACGGCATCCGGCAGAAAGGTGATGAGCACGGTCAGAAGCGCTGCGAACACCGTTCCCACCACACCGTGCAGGATAGTTGTGCGAGGACCCAAATCGCCCAGGACCCGACCCCATTCCACATGCAAGCAGGCCGTGCCTGCGCCCATGAGCAGACCGCCGAAGCACGTGACGGCAGCGTTAACGGAAAAAACGGTAAGGGGCGAGTATGTCAGCATGCCGCACAAGCCGACGCCCATCGACATGGAGACCGGTATGCAGACGAGGTACCAGCGCCCCTGAGGGACGATCCCTTTCAGCTTAAGCAGAAATCCCAGCAGGAGGAACGTCAGCGCATAGGCCGAAAGCGGCACGACCCAACCAGGTAGAATGAAGTCGAGCTCGTCCAGGAACGTGGGGCTGAACAACGTCGTCTGGAACACGAGCCACACCCATGTCCAGAACAAGCCGAAGCCAGCCGACAGTCGGGGATGCAGGCGCATTTCGCGCAGAAACGACGCGAGCATCGCATGTCGCTCGTTCCAGCCGGTCACGGTTCCGCGCGCGTCGTGGTCGTACCCCGCTTCGGCAGCCGATCCAAACTTCGAGCCGTTCTCGTTGCGCATGACCAAAACGCCCCTCCCTGAGCATCCGCCAAGCATGCGGCTCATCCTATCACAGCGCGCCAAAATGCGCCGCTCTCGTTCCTACCCCTTCCGGGGGTAGATGTTCTCACCTGCGAATTTACCGCGTAGGGGGGATGGCGTGATGCTGTATAGCGGCGGTAAGGTGCGCTCGTACCCGGGATGCGACAGCAACCCGAACCGGCCCCGTCGATCGACGGGGTGGAACGGAGGCAGAACAAGGGAGGAAGGGAGCACCATGAAAGAGAATCGAGAACAGACTTCGAAGCAGGGCGTCTCACGCCGTCAGTTCCTGGTGGGCGCTGGCCTGGCAGGCCTCGGCGTAGCGGGAGCGGGCATTGCAGGATGCGCGCCGGCGAGCCAGTCGAGCGGGGATGCCGGCGCCGCTAGCGCAGGGACGGCCGACTCCGCATCGCTCGCCAACAACCCGCTTGGCGCAAACGCCGCAGTGAACTGGACGTTCCTGACACCGCCGGAGGACATCGCCGAAGACCAGATCAAAGGCACCGAAGACGTGGACGTGCTCGTAGTGGGCTGCGGCTTCGCCGGAGCCATCGCGTCGGTCACCGCAGCCGAGCAAGGCGCCAAGACGCTCTGCATAGACAAGCAGGACACCTGGTCGGGCCGCGGCGGCCACATTACGGCTTACGGCTCGAAGATCGTGAAGCAGTACGCGGGCGAGGGCTGGTTCCAGGAAGCCGACTACTCCCATGTGGTCCGCCGCCTCATCGAATGGGCGACCGGCCGCGTGAAGGAGCCGCTCATGTGGCAGTTCGCGAAGAAGTCCGGCGCCTGCATGGATTGGCTCGTGGACCTCGTGGCCGATTCCGGGTTGCACCCGACGCTTTGGGCCGGCTTCTACAAGGGCCCCGACTACACCGAGGAGCCTATCACGCACTTCTTCTACGATGACAGCACTGACTTCGTCTACCTCGACGGCGTGTCCACGGGACTCGGCATGGCCGTGCTCATCCCCGCAGTCATCGCCGAAGGCGAAAAGCTGGGCGTCGAGTACCGATACAGCACGCCGTGCGCTCGTCTTGTGCGCGACGGAGACGGCCCCGTGACAGGCGCCATCGTGGGCGAAGAGGGCAACTACACGAAGATCAACGCAAAATCCGTCATCATCGCCGCCGGCGACTACCTGGATGACGACGAGATGCGCAGCCGCTACCAGCCGTTCACCTGGCACGCCGACAGCCGCCTGTACATCCCCTTCGGCATCTCCACGGGCGACCTGCACAAACAGGCCCTGTGGGTGGGTGGCGCCATGCAGGAGTCCGAACCCCACTGCGCCACCATCCACCTGGAGTCAGGCGCGCAGAGCTACAACTTCCTACACGTGAACAAGAACGGCGAGCGCTTCATGAACGAGGACGTGAACACCCAGTCCAAGTCGTGCGTGAAGTCCTACCAGCCCGAGGGCAAGGCGTTCACCATCTACGATGCCAACTCGCTTGAGAAGTTCGCGCAGTCGTGCAACGACGGCATCTCCGGCGGCATCTCGTCCGACCAGCAGTACCGTCGCTACGGCGTGCCCTTCGATATGGAGGTGGAGCTGAAGCTGCGCGAAGCCAAGATCGAGCAAGGGCTGCTGTTCCAGGCCGACACACTTGACGAGCTGGCAGAGAAGGCGGGCATCGACGCCGAGGGCCTGAAAGCTACCGTGGCGCGCTACAACGAACTGGCCGCCAAGGGCAACGACGACGACTTCGGCAAGCGCCCAGAAATCCTGTGGCCCGTCGATACGCCTCCGTTCTTCGCCGGCCAGCTGGTGTCCACGCTGCTTGCGGCATCGGGCGGCCTGCGCCAGGACACCGCGTGCCACGTGCTCGACGAGGAGAACAACGCCATCGAGGGCCTGTACGTGTGCGGCGCCGCAGGCGGCGAGTACTTCTCTAATGACTACCCCACCATCTGCCCCGGTACGAACCACGGTCGCTGCCTGACCTTCGGACGCATCGCCGGCATCAACGCCGCCGGCGGCGATGCTGACAAGGAGATCCCCGACCTTGAGATCCCGAGTGGGAACATGCCCGAAGAAGACCGCATCAACACGGTGACGCCCTCGAAGCTGTAGGCCTCGAGGCTGCCCCGGAGCACCATTCCGACAGTGCGGGACTTCACCGCGGCATTCCCGCCGCGACCCGCCATGTGCAAGAGCCGCCTGGCCCCTCCCTCCCCGCCGGGCGGCTCTCCGCTATCCTCGTTCGGGAACGCGCTGCCAGAAAACAGGCCGGTTTGGCACGGATTCGGGTGAAGACAGGGCCTTTCGAGCCCAGATGTTCCGACAGCGCTGCAAAACCCCAGTCGGCACGTTCTCCATTTGAAATCTGTACCGGGCCGGCGTGCCAAACCGGCGCTTTTTCTGGCGCTCCGCATCGGCGCACTCCATCGTGCGATAGTGCCGAGCGCGAAATGCAGGTGCAAACGCGGCGAAGACACGAGGAGATGATATCGAATAGCTTGACGTGTCCGATATGCCGTTGCTGATCAGACGAACGACCACGGCGTCAAGGCGCCCAGCGCCGCAACGTCGGCCTTGCGCACGCTCCGCGCGAAGCCGACCGAAGGGTCGCATGCTCCCGTGCGCGCCCACTGCTCGACCAGGCTTGCGATACATCGCGCTACGGCCGGGTCGAACGTGCGGCGCGGCGGCCACCCCAGCGGAACGCTCGGAGTACCGCTGGCGAGCGCATCGACGAACAAGGTCTCGCATTCCCCTGCGCGCGCATCCCCCAGAACGACGATCGAAAGCGGCGGACGATCGTCGTCGAACAGGCCGCCGGGAAGCGCTATCACCGCACGCACGCATCCCGACGCGATAAGCTCGGCACGGACTGCGGGTTCGCAACCCCGTCCTTCATGCAGAAGCGCGTTCGCCGCAAGCAGCACTGCGTATCCGCCTGGCGCCCGGTGCGCATGGGCATGCTGTAGCCAAGCGAGATTCGCTTTATTCCGCGGAGGCACGCCGAAGGCCCAGCGCAGATCAGCCGGATCGGGAGCGGAAACGCACCACTCCCCCTGGTTCGGAGGCAGCACGGATGCAACCAGGTCGAACATCACACCTGAGAATCGATCGTCCGTAAGCGACGGCCCCGTCCGCACCGAGTCCTGCTCGAACGACCAGCCTTCGCACCGAGCAGCCAACGCGGATGCAAGCGCATCCGAAAACCGCTCAACCTGACCCGCGAGAGCAGCTTGCGGAAAACGTTCACGAATCGCCGCAAGCACGGAGCCATCACGCATGCAAGGATCGAATGCACGCGCCGCATTCGGCGCGAACGCACGGGCAACGTCGGCTAACAGATCGATTACCGTGCGAGGACACGGTGCATCGAGGTGACGCTCGGAAGTGAGCGAACCCTTGGAAACAAGCTCCGTCTGACATGCGAGCGCAAGCCATCTGACGAGCGCTCCCGTGCACGCAGCCGGAGCCAGCTCATCGAGTTCACGGATAATCCGCGTTCGCTCGTGCGCGTTCAACGCCGACGATGCACCGGTGAGCGCTTCGAGGAAGGCAAGCATCGGCTCTTCGGCGGCCAGCGCTTCAAGCTGAAGGTCCGCCGCAGCAGCAGGATCGCCCGCAGTAGCGATGCCCTTCCACCGGTCTCCCCGGTCGACCGAGCGCAAGAAGAGCAGCGGCAGAATCTCCCAAGCGGCATCGAAGGACGAACGGGGCGTACCAGCCGCATGAGCCATGTTTGAGCGCACTTCCTGCACGAGTCCGGACAGCAGCGCTTTCGCCGCCATATCGGTTCCGTTGTCGGTCCCGCACGTGCAACCGGTCGCAGAAAACGCAGAACCAATCGCCATGCGCGCATCCGCCCCAGCCGCGCATCCGCGTTTCCCCGACTCGACAGCGCACGCCTTCTGATCCGCATCGTCCGCCCACGCCCTCGACAACAGATTGGCTTCCACATCGTCGCTGCATTCCATCAACCTGCGCGCCGTGTCTTCAACCTGCTTTCGCATCCGAACGGCACGCGCCTCAAGCCGATCGATCTCCTTGATCGTCCGAACCGCCTCATCTTGGAACGCGCGCCGCTCTTCTTGCGGAACTGCACGCACCTCCAGCTCGCCAATACGCTCGAGCGACATCGCCAACGCGTCGACAGCACGCCCCGCCACCCGCAGGCGCGGCCGCACGCCCGCGGCGGCAAGCGCAAGCACAAGTGTCTCGAATCCTATCGACGTGCCATCGGCAACCGTCACGGCAGCGCAGTCTGCCAGCGGGTACGCGCTTCTCTCCATGCGCCGGCCGAGCACGTACTGCCCCGCCTGGCCGAGCACCAGACACGGCCCTGGCACACCCGCCTCGTCGGTCGAGCCCACGATTCCCTGCGATGACACCACCGCGACAGACCCTTCGCGAGCGCGAGCCGATGCGTCGAGCGGCCGACCTTCGTGCACCGTGCACGCCTCGTCGAGCCGGAACGTCTCCGACGAGGCTGCCGTCGCTTCGAGATAGCGTGCCGCCCCTTCGTCGAAGAGCCGTCGCGCCCGCTCCTCATCTTCGGCAACCGCCGCTTCACGTTCCTCCATGAACCGCACGAACGCGCGACGCACGGCGACGTCCGGCCAAGGCACGCGGATATGGCGGAGGCTGTTCTCGGACAGGCGAACCGTCTGCCCGCTCACGTCCGCGTGTGCGTGAGCGGGAATGCGCGACAGGATCAGCCGCAGGTACGCGATGTCCTCGTCACACTCGCAGGCTATCACGTGATACAGATCGGTTGCGGCGAACCTTCCGTGCGCCTCGACCACGCGCAGGCACCCATCGGGCGCCTCCACGTTGCACACCGATCCCAGCAGCAGATACGTACCATCGAAAGCATAATCGTCGAACGGAACGGTTCCCGTCTCCACGTACAGCGGATACGGGCCGCGCCTCAGCAGGCGCTGCACGCCGCGAACCGCGCCGCAGCGTTCGTCGAGCACGTCAGCCACTTCTTCGAGGCGCCTCGTCTCAATCGACATGGCATTCCTCCCTCTCTCTATACTCCTCCACCAGGTCGAACACCTGCTGCCTATTGTGCACTCCCAGCTTGCGATACAGGTTCTTGCAATGTGAGCGCACCGTGTTCTCCGAAACGAACAGGGTTTCCGACATGCGGGCGACGTCGCGCCCGCGTATGATGAGCTCGAGCACATCGGTCTCGCGGTTCGACAGCCCGTATGTCTTCTTCATCATGCGGCTGCACACCGGGACCATATCTTGCGCGACGATGACGTTGCGCACGAGCGGTCGGATAGGTGCCTGGGGATCCTCAACCGCCTCGGCGCCTCCGGCCGAACGCGTTTTTCCAGGCGTATCCATTCCCGTGCGATCCGATCTCGGACCCTCATCTGAAGGCGCGCCCGCGATCGGGTCGAACTCATGATCGGCCCGTCCTCCCCGCCGGAGGTTGACCACCACGCCGGCGAACGAGAGCACATACGTCGACAAAAGCGCGATGACGAGTATCTGCGACACATCGAAGGTCTGGCCGAGCGCGTCGCCCACTGCCCGGCCCACCAGCACCCCGCCGTACACGATGGCGGAGAACACGCCGAACGCGGCGATAGGATCAACCTGCCGAAGCTTCGCTATCTTGATGCACGTGAGCATCATGAAGATGGACACGACTGAGAAGGCCGCGTTCGCAAGGCCGGCGAACAGCACGCGATACCCCGCATCGAAGAAGGGCAGGAACAAGAACCCCGTCATGACGGCCAAAAACAGTGCCGTATACACCGCCGAAAACGACAGTCGTCCCCGCACCTTGTCCCACGCGATCGCCAAACTCGCTGCGGCCGCGAGCATCCCCAAGGCCAGCGTGGCGTTCAGTACCGTAGACGAGCCGCCCGCCTGCTGGGCGAACATGCGCGACACGCCGCCGACGTAGCCGATGGCGGCCGTGCACAGCATGTAGCGCCACGTGCTGCTTACGATATTCGCGAACGTTCCGGCACCGCTTTGACCGACGATGATGCCGCCGGAAGCTCGATCGAACACGTTCCCCCTGCAGTGTCGCAGAAAGAGCGCGTTCAGTACCACGAAGCAGAACAGCACGACCATATAGAGCCAGAGCCACGCAATGAAGGCCACGGCAAGGTAGAATACGGCCGAAAGTGCCGAACCGACGATGATCCTGGATGCAGCCGCATCGACATCCTGTTCGGCGAACAGGCGCTGCCACACGATGAACGACAGCGATGAGCCCGCTCCGATGAGGACCGCCGAAACCAGTATCAGCGCATCGTTGGGTACGTGCATCGCGGCAAACAGTCCCGCATACCCCGCGATCAAGCAGACCGTGGAATGGTATGTCGTATCGCGTTTGCATTGCGCAGGCAGATACAGGCATCCCAGCCCGAACACGACCAGAACGCCTATGTAGCCGATGGAGCGGGCAGTCTCGGCACCGCCCATGCCGCTGAACGAAAACGGCGACATGGAAGCAAGCCAGAGCAGCCCCCATGCGGAGGTCGAGCTCAAAACAAGGTATATCGCGAATCCGACGCTGTATGAATCGAAGACGCGAGCGCTTTGACCGGACATTGCGTCCTCCTCGATGCGAAACGCGCCGCTGGGCGGCGCGATCCCAGATTTCCCATATACACCATAACGTCTCGCACCCTGTCAAACGGGTGAAAACGGAGAAATTCACCTATGCCATGTGAGGTTCGCGCCCAGATTTTTTCTACACTGCGAACCAGTAGGAATGCATGCGTTCGAGCATGCGAAAGACCGAGGAGGGTTATATGGATAGCAAGAGCAAAGCGTTCGATCGTCGAAGCTTCCTCAAGGGAGCGGTGCTCGCGGGAGCCGGTACTGCGGCATTCGGATTGGCCGGATGCGCGCCGAGCGGAGAAAGCTCGTCGTCTGATGGTTCTTCGAGCGGCGCATCCTCTGCTTCTGCCGATGGGCACCTGACGGCGGACAGCATCAACAATGGCACGTGGGCGTTCGAAGTCGCACCCGAACCCGTGGCCGACAGCGAGATTGCGAACACCTACGAAGCCGACATCATCATTGTGGGCGCAGGCGTGTCGGGCCTCGCGTGCGCGGCCTCTGCGACCGAAGAGGGCGCCGAGGTAATACTCTTCGCGGCCAGCTCCCAGCCCGTTGCACGCGGCGGATCGAACCACGGCATCGGCACGAAGTTCCACGAGCGCCTGGGCATCACCGACTACACGAAGGACTCGATCGGCGGGTTCATCCGCCAGGAACTGGCGCGCAATGGATACCGCGTCGACCAGAAGAAGTGGTACAAGTGGATCAACAACTCCGCCTCAACCATGAACTGGCTCATCGATCTCATGGAAGCGAAGGGCTATACCACCACGATGGAGATCGGCTACACCGACACCGAAGGCGTGTTCTCCGCACATCCCGGATCGCATAACTGGGTGGAAACCGCCGACGGCAAAGAATCCGGCGCAGCCACTGGCGAGAACCTGGTCATCGCCATGTACGAGGAGAAGATCAAGGAGCAAGGCGGCGAGATTCACTACAACACCATCGGCCAGTACCTCGTCCGCGACGACGACGGAAAGGGCCGTGTGTCGGCCATCGTCGCAAAGGACCCTGATGGCAACTACGTGAAGTACGTCGGCCGCAAGGGCATCGTGCTGGCCACCGGCGACTTCTCCGCCAACCAGGACATGATGGCGAAGTACTGCTCATGGGTAGCCCCGCTTCTGCAGTACAACGAGGTGGACTACGACGCCATGTTCCAGTTCGGCGGCCTTGGACCGGGAGACGGCCAGAAGATGGGTCTGTGGGCAGGCGCTGCTTGGCAGCAGACGCTTCCCAACGCGCCTATGATCGACGCCGTGGGCCCCATGCCCTACCGCCAGTCCATCGCCGACTTCTCGGGCTTGCTGCTCAACAAAAAAGGACAGCGCTACTCAAACGAAGACGTCATCTTCTCGTATGGCACCTACGCCATGATGATGCAGCCCGATATGACCCGCTACGGCGTATGGGATGCCGCCTACGCAAACCACTTCGACTCCTGGGAGACCTTCGGCACCACTATCGTTGAGCATGAGGGTAAAGACGCCTACACGCCCGAGCAGTACCGGGCCCTGTGGGACGAGAACGTGGAGAAGGGGACGTTCGTTAGGGGCGACACGATCGAAGAAGTGTTGGCCCAGCTGGACGGCCTGGATGCCGAGCAGGCCAAGGCATCCGTCGATCGCTACAACGAGCTGTGCGCCGCCGGCAAGGACGAGGACTTCCACAAGGATGCTTCGCTCATGGCCCCCATCACGGAGGGTCCCTTCTACGGTTGCAAGCTCGAAATGAGTCCTGCGAATTTCCTGTGCGTCACGGGTGGATTGCGCACCAACGAGAACATGCAGGTGTGCGACGCCGAGGACAACCCCATCGAAGGCCTGTACAACCTCGGTATCATGGTGGGCGACAGCTACGCGAACTGCTACAACTTCGCCATCTGCGGCCACAACCTGGGCATGAACTGCAACACGTTTGCTTATCTGCTGGGCAAGGACTTGGCTGAAGCGTAGGCGAGAGCCTGCCGACCCGAGCCTGGCTGTTCCGGCAGGCTCGGGTCGAGCCTCCTCGGCAAGTCCGGACCCGGCTGCGACTCGTCCGTCAGAGCGGAGAGCGGAATGGCCGGGTCGAAGCCGGCTAACCAACTGCGGCGAGCCGACGCGTTTCCTAAAACAATACCGGCTTGCGTGCATCGTGCACTCGAGCGCGGGCCGCGCGCCCGCATTTCCCCCGAACGAGACCGGGGCCGATTTCCCTCCCTCCCCTGGCCCCGGCTCGTTTCACTTTCATTCAGGATCCTGCCCGCTGCAGAAACCAGTGCGCAGAATGCCCGTATCAGGCGCTCCCTCTGCAAGCCCAGCCTTGCGAGCTTGCGCTCGTGTTGCCAAAAAAGTGCCGGTTTGGCACAGATTTTGGCAGAATCGAGGCCTTCCAAGCCCAGCGCCTTCGGTAGTGAGGGCAAAACCCCAGGTGATCACTTCTCGACCTTGATCTCAACCGCAGTTGGCGTGCCAAACCGACGCTTTTTTGGCGCTCCGCATCGGTGCGCTTTAGCATGCTATAGCGTCGAAAATCGACTCGTGAATAACGGCTCAGCCTGGGCCATTGCAGGAACCGCCGACCACCGGACGTTTCAACGTGTAAAGTCGCCGGTCGTTCCAACGTGTAAAGGCCCACCTCCGAAGAGACGGGCCTTTACATTCGTGCAAGAGGCGCATGCGGAACGCCGAAACGCACCGCGAATGCGAATCCTAGCGCTTGCTGAACTGCGGGCGCTTGCGAGCCTTCTTCAAGCCGTACTTCTTGCGCTCCACCATACGAGAGTCGCGCGTGAGGTAGCCGGCCTTCTTGAGCTCGGCGCGGTAGTCGCCGGCATCGAGCAGGGCGCGGGAAATGCCGTGGCGCAGTGCCCCGGCCTGGCCCGAAATGCCGCCGCCGTTGATGCGGGCGATAACGTCGAAATGATCCATCGTATCCGTGACTTTGAACGGCGTCTTCGCGTAGTTCACGAGCGCGTCGCGACCGAAGTAGTCCTGCGCCTCGCGACCGTTGATAGTCATCTTACCGGTGCCGGGAACAAGGCGCACGCGAGCGACGGCGTTCTTGCGGCGGCCGGTGCCGTAGTACAAAGCTTCACCTGCCATTGGTTAACCCTCCATCTTGATCTCGCGGGGCTTCTGAGCCATGTGCGGATGCTCCGCGCCCGTATAAACCTTGAGCTTCTTGCCCATGGCGCGGCCGAGCGTGTTCTTCGGAAGCATGCCCTTCACGGCATGCTCGATGACGCGCTCAGGATGCTTGGCCATGGCCTCTTCGAAGGTTTCGGACTTGAGACCGCCGGGAAAACCGCTGTGGCGGAAGTATTCCTTCGAGCTGGCCTTCGTGCCCGTCACGCGGATCTTGTCCGCATTGATGATGATCACGAAATCGCCCGTGTCCACGTGCGGCGTGTACTGCGGCTTGTGCTTGCCCTTGAGGATATGAGCGGCCTTGGTGGCGACGCGGCCGAGCACTTGGTCCGTCGCATCGATCAAGACCCATTCGCGCTCAACTTCGTTGGGCTTCGCGTAATACGTCTTCACTGCTGTCCTCCATACATCTGTCCTGCCCCGCCATGCGGGGCGGGTCCCCGTCGCGAGTCGCGGCATTTCGCCCCACGGCTTGCAACGGCTGTTTGTTTTCAAAAGTGCAGGTCGATCGGATGCCGGGTTCCTACGCCGACGCGCGACTTCGGGCCTGGACTCCCTTGTCTGCGTTTCCGCCTTATCCTGCATGCACGGGGCTTTTGAAAGCGAACCTTTGCATTGTAAACAGCGGGGGCCCACGAAGTCAACGGGAAACATCCACGTTCTGACCGATCTGCACAAATGAGCCGCCGGGCCGCATCTCAACAGGCAGCCCGGCGGCTGGAGAACCCCCTTTCAGATCGCGCATGCAACGTGTGCAAGCGCGCGGGCAACGGTACCAAACCCGCCAACGTGCAAAGCCTTCCGAACGCCTACGACCGCATCGAGAGCAGCTGCTGATGCTCGTCGTGGATCTTCGGCACAAGCAAACGGAATGTCGCGAGCAGGACCAGCGTTGCAACCGACACCGGCTCGAACGCCCCCGCCAGCAGCACGGCCGTCGCGCACCACGCCGCGCATGCAAGGCCGAGCCCCAGCGCGATGCGTCGGGCGGGCCTCAGCGCGTATCCATCGTAGAGCCAGGAAAACCCGTAGAGATGGACGGCCACCGATGCAATGCCGACAGCCAGGCAGAACAGAGCCTCGAACCGTAGAAGCGTGGCGATGCTGAGCCCGTTGCGGTACGCCCCTCCTTCAGCGACGAGCTCCCAGCTCGAAAGTTCTTGCCCTTGGAACGTGGCAAGCACGGTGAACCCTGCGCACAGCAGACCCGCGAACGCACCCCAGACGAAGAACCCGTTCAACAGGCGATGGGCGCGCGTGCGGTACTTCGTCATGGGCAAGCCGTCGTCGCCGATGCGACGGCCTTGGGCATCGAAACGCTTCTCCTGGCGCGGCCGACTCGCGAACCCGCGCTGGCAAGGCGCCGGCTTCTGTTTCTGCTTTTTCTTGCTCATGATCCCTCGATCCCGGTAATGTCAGAACGGCCCTTCCCTGCTGCGACCAACGACCGATGAGAGCGCCGGCAGACGCATCGGCGCTCTCCACGAGCCTACCTGGCTCAATCGGCATCCAGCTCGACGACGCTTCGACTCTCGGCCGACTTCAATATCGCCTGGACGACCTTGAGCGTGGCCAGGCCCTCCTCGCCCGAGCAGCGCGGAACCAGCTCCACGCCGTCGATCAGGTCGCCGAAATGCTCGAGCGTCGCCGTGGCAGGATCGGGACGGCCCACCTCGTAATGGGTTTTCAAAAGCGGCTCGGTCCAGCCGTACTGACCGGGGCCGTAACGGTAGAAATCCATGTTCGGAAGCCCGAACGACCCTTTGGTCCCGAATACGCGCAGGCTGTTCTCGCCCGGCCGGCAGTTGATGAAATGCATCTCCTCGGCCGCCAGATCGTAGCCCCAGGGACCAGGCACGCCGTCCGACACGAAGTACGTGCACGTGGGTCCTTCGGCATACTCGAACACGATGGAGGCGGAGTCTTCGACCTCACCGCCGCGAATGCTGTTGCGCGCAGCCGCGTACAGACGCTTTACCCGCATGCCCGTGAGGTAGTGCAGATCGTCAACGTCATGGATCGCGTTGATCAGCAGCGGGCCTGTCGTGCGGTGCCAATCTATGTCGAAGTAGGAATCGGGCTTGGCGTAGATTGCCGAACACTGAATGCCCACGATATCGCCCAGATTGCCCGCTTCTATAAACTGCTTGAGGAAGAGCATCGTGGCCGACGACCGCCTTTGATGGCCGATGAGCAGCGTCGCCCCCGCCTGATCGCACGCATCGATGATCATGCGCGCATCCTCTTCGGTGTCGGCGATGGGCTTTTCGACCAGCAGGTGCTTGATGCCCACCGCTAAAGCTGCCTTCACGGCCGGCAAGTGCAGGCCGTTGGGAAGGGCGATTACAACGCCGTCCAGCACAACTGATTCCAGCAGCTCCTGGTAATCCTCGTAGAGCGGAGCGCCCAGCTCGGCGGCGACAGCCTGCGCCTGCGGCCCCATTCCCGCCACCGCCGCAAGGTCGAACCGCTCGCTTGCTGCCGCATCGCGCGCGGCCTTCGCCCCCTGGTTCAGGCCCAGGACGGCCAGTCTGATTGCTTCCATGTTCGGTACCTCCTCAAGTCGTGTTGCCACAAGGCCGCACGTCCAACGAGGTCCGCATCCGAATAGACAGCCACGTCTTTCTTCTTCGAGGGTACCAGGTGCGCCCGAAACCGTACAATTAAATCTGTTCAGGGAAGATGCCTTCGTTTGAGAGTTTCAATCCGCAGAGCGGAAGCACACCGGGCGCGAAGGAGCCGAGTGCCGAGAAAGACGCCACGATGATCTTGAACGCGCGACTCCCAGACGCGCAGAAGGGCCGGTGCCCCTCCCCCAGGAGGCCCCGGCCCTTCTTATGCAGCTGCCGCTGTTGCTGTAGCGGCGGCGCGCTCGAGATGCAGGCGAACTGCCGGCACGACGCGTCTCGGGCTAACGGGTGCAACCGGGAAAATTCAGCTGCCCATGCCCTCGGCTGCGCCCGCTCGGGCCGGATAGCGCGGGCCGCATTCCGCGCCTGTCCCTACTTCGTATCCTGAAGCACGCCCTCGCTGATCTCCTCGAGCGATTTGCCGCGCGTCTCAACGCCCAGCACGGCCACGATAACGGCCCCGACAATCGCGATGCCGCCCGAAGCCAGGTACACGCCCACGGCCCCGATGCCGCTATTCAGGAAGAACGCGATCCAGATAGGATTCAATATGGCGCCGATACGGCCGAACGCGTTGGCCAACCCGGCGCCGCGCACGCGGATCTGGGTGGGGAACGGCTCAGGCAGGTACACGGAACTGCAGATCAGCGACCAGTAGTACGTGATGACGGTCATAAGGAAGCCGACGATGATGATGAGTACGGTCTGATCGACCGGAATCATGGCCCAAGCGTAGCCGAACACCGCCGTGAGCGTGAAGCCCACCACCAGCTGTATCTTGCGGCCCAGCTTGTCGACGAACACGCTCAACAGCGCGACGCCCACCGGGATGCCCAGCAGCATGATCGTGGTGAGCGCAACCGAGTACGTGACATCGAATCCGCGCGAGACGAAGATGGTCGGCGTCCACGTGACGATGGTGTAGACGCACACGAAGTTGACGAAACAGATAGTGCAGGCGACGATGGTCCGGGGCAGCATCTTCTTAGTGAACAGGAACGTGAAGGGAAGCTGCTTGACCTCGGTAGCGGCCGCGCGCGACGCGTCGGCTTCGATCTTGCAATCCGGCACCGGCTCGATATCGTGGCCGGCGGCACGCATGATGTCCTCGTATTTCGTGACGATGGCATCGGCCTCTTCGTTGCGCCCATGCTGGGCGAGCCAACGGGGCGAATCGTCCATGTACTTGAGCACGAGCACCGCGACAATGAGGCCGACGAGGCCGCACACTCCGAAGATGGCACGCCATCCGACAAGCGGGAGCATGATCAGGCACATGAACGACGCGATAGGCGTTCCGCAGTTGGCGATGAGCCCGACCCACGCCTGGTAGCGCCCTCGGACCTTCGGGGGAGTGTATTCGCTGAGCGACCCGTATCCGGCAGGATAGGCCGCCCCCAAGCCGAATCCCATGAAGAACCGGCAGACGATGAGGACGGTCATGTTCGGGGCAAAGGTCGCCACCAGGCAGAACACCGAGAACAGCGATGCGAAGAACACGAGTCCCTTCCTGCGCCCGAACTTGTCCGATACGATGCCGGCCAACAATCCACCGATCAGATAACCGAACGCCGTCATCGATACGAAGATGGAGTTCAGGTTGTTGTCCGACCATCCCGAAGCCAGCAGCTGGGCGATGATGGGACCGGCGATGTTCATGTCGAGGCTGTCGCAGAATGCGACGCCGCCGATAAGCCACAGCACTTTGCGATGCGCCTTGCCGGCCGGCAGCCTGTCCAAGCGGGCCGCTATACCGTGGTACGAGCGCTGCACGATGTCGGCATTGACTGCTTCGAGCCGGTCGATGCGCGCGTTGATATTTGCAGCTGAAGCCATGTTCCCTCCTTGAGATAGGGTTGATGTGCAGAAAGACATCTGTTCCGTGGCTGAATGCGGATGCGGATCCCGCCAGATGCGGCTCTCGCCTCTCTCCTGCCCATCGGATTGGGCTCCCCCCGCCTCCTTCCTCTCGGCTTATTCGATAGTAAAGAACATGCGCACCCCGGTGAACGCACATGGTTTTGCATCGGCAATCCGCATGCCCTCCGGTTGAAAAAGCCAATGGGAGACGGGGTTTGTCGCGATTCGGAACAGCGCATGAGCGCGGCGATGCCTCATCCAGCATGGAGAAGCAGCCTCGAAGGATTCGAGTAGAATCGTGCAACCGCAGGACGCGCTTGCGCAAGCTTCAGCGCGGCGAGATCATCATATCCCCGCCGCCGCTGCGGGGACTCGCGTTCTTAAACTCGTAGCCTTTCATGAAGGAGACAAACTCTTCAACCGCGAAAGGCAGGCGCTCGCGCTTGCGGTAGCTCAGATAGAACGTGTGGAAGTCCGTCGGAGCCTCTTTGACGGGGATCGGCACGATGTCGGGGAACGCATCGAGCAGCCACGAGTGGCATGCGATGGCCATCACGTCGGGATCGGCCGTCACCAGGGAGCAGAGCGTGATCTCGTCGGAATACTCGCACGAAACGTTCAATCCGCTCCCTTTGCTCAGCAAGGCGTTCACCTCGACGGCGAACGGACCTGCAGTATTGCGATAGGTGATGAGCTTGATGCCACGAAGCTCGTTGAGCGAAATCTCCGCCCTTCCAGCAAGAGGATGGGAGCGGTTGACCACGAGAGCGACCCGCTGCGTGAAGCAGGGTATGGAGGCCACATCCGAATCGCCTTTGCCGAGCACGCCAGCGAAGATAACGTCGACCGAACCGTTCTTCAGCTCGTGCATGAGGCTTTCGGTCGTGCCCTGCTTCCATTTGAACTGCACCTTGCTATGCGAGTGCTCGCGGTAGTCCCTGATGGCTTCTGACCACGCCTGACTCTGGATAGAGTAGACCGTACCCACGGTCATAACGCCGAATTCGAGCGAAGCTCGCTCCCGAATAAGCGAGACGGCGTGGTCGAGCGCGTTCGTGGCCACGACCACCGCCTCATAAAGATCTTCCCCGTCGATCGTGAGCTCGAGGGTGTTGCGCTTCTTCTTGATGAGCGCGACCCCCAGCTCCTTCTCTAAGTTCGAAACCGCAAGCGACAGCGTGGGCTGTGCGATGAACAGTTCCTTCGCTGCACGCGAATAGTTCCGCACCTCGACGAGCTTCCTGAAGTAGTACAGATGCGCGAGATTCATCGTAGCCTCACTCTCAGTGAGAAAGCCCCCCCCCGACATATCTCTTGACACGTATCGTGCGTTCGTGCGAGGGGTTGGCAATCGCAGAGAGCGCGATTGCTCCGAGATCGCTCCGATCAAGACGGGAGACCCTTCCATTGCCGACGGCCTTCCGCACCCGGCCAAGCCGTCGGCCTCATTGTAGCGTCCACAAGCCGAGCCTTGTCAATACTCAGCGGCGACGTTCTGGGCAAACGCACGGGCCAGACCCGCCCACTCGTCGATGCAGGCGAGGTCCGATGCGGAGCGAGGCGGCAAGCCGTTCGACGCGGTTCGAAGGCGATGCTATGTTCGGAACGCGCGGCGTCGGCCGGGTAAGGGAGGGGGAGCCGGCCGACGGCGCGCAGGAGGATGCCGAGGCGGATCGAACCCGCCCCGGCCGGGATGAGCTTTACGCTTGAGCCAGCTCCTGGCCCAGAAGATAGCCGTAGGTGATGCAACGCCCGTGGCTGTTGCCGGCCACGTTGATGGGATAGTCGACGGCGGTGATGTCGCCCATCGTGTTGCCGAGCGCATACAGGCCCTCGATGGGGGCGCCTTCGGCGTCGAGGCACTGGAAATCGACGTTGGTGCGCAGGCCCCCCGTGACGGTGAGCAGCGCCGGACCGACCTTCAGCGCGTAGAACGGACCCTGCTTGACCGGCGTCAGGAACACGGGCTTCTTGTAGTAGTCGGTGTCCTCGCCCGCTTCGCACATGCCGTTGTAGCGCTCGACCGTCGCCATGAGTGTGGCGGCGTCGCAGCCGATCTGCTTCGCCAGCTCTTCCAGCGTGTCGGCCTGGTAGGCGATGCCTTGCTCGACGTAAGCCGGGATCTGCGTCTCGAAGTAGTCGGCCGCCAGCTGCGGATCGCTGCCGTACGGGCGGAAGGAGTCCCAGAACATACCGCCGCCGTAGGGCAGGCCGTTCACGAGGTCGGTAGGCCAATTCGCATCGAAGACGGACCAGGCCTCGCCGTTCGGCTGGCGGTTGATGGCCAGCGACTTGCCCTGCACCCACGTGTCCTCGCACATGAAGCGCTCGCCGTTGTCGTTCACGAACAAAAACGGCCCGTGGAACCAGCAGAACGCCTGCGGGTGCATCATCGTGGGCAGCGGCAGATCCTGCAACTGCGCGCCGGCCCACATGCCCATCTTGTGGCCGTCGCCCGTATTCACGCCCACCGGCGTGTACTGGCTGCGCGGCTGACCGTACTCGGCGCAGATGGGAGCATACGCCTTGCACATCTCGATATCGCCGCCGATATCGCCCGTGCACAGCACCACGCCCTTGCTGGCGTTGTACTGCACGTAACCGTCCGACGTCTCGCAGATGCAGCCAATCACTTTATTCCCGTCCTTGACCAGCTGGATGGCGGGGCTGTCGAACACGAACTGGGCGCCGGCCTCGACTGCGTCGAGGTAGCACAGCTCGGCGCCAGCGAAACCGGTGGAGGTGAGCCCGGCGTCCTCGGGAAACATGAGCATATGGTAGCCGGGCTGCTCGGCGTAGACGTCGTCATGACTGTAGAACGCGCCGACCATGGCGGAGCCGCCGCGCGCTTCGGCCTTGTCGAGCAGCCAGTTCGACGCCTCTTCGGAATTGTTGAAGAACTTGACGATGAGATCCTCATTCGCGCGGCTGGCGCACTGCGCGATCCAGTGCTGCTTGGCGTTCACCTTGTCCACCTTGATGCCCAACTCGTCCATGTAGCGCGAATTGATGGCGCCGAACCCACCGCCGCGGCCGTTCCAGCTGGGGGACTTCTCCACGACGGTCACGGAGCCGCCCTTCTCGGCAGCCGAGCAGGCACAGGCGCAGCCCGCGATGCCCGCGCCGATGATGAGGATGTCGGCGTCCACCGTGCTCGCGATATCCGTGATGGGCTCGGGCGCGACCTCCCATGCGTACTGCGCCTGACCCGTTGCCGCGGATTCACTCGAGTCGGACGAGCCGGCCGCCGG
>JABLTR010075641.1_pt1 | contig 23843 bp, 16 predicted proteins | sample 7160071 | NCBI WGS metagenome assembly JABLTR01 (sample SAMN14651230, study PRJNA627086) | human gut metagenome | isolation source: feces | host: Homo sapiens | reverse complement strand
GACCGGCGCAACCACGCCAGCCCGAACAGCGCGCAGACGGAAAGCGCCTGCGCCGGGGCGCTGGGCGTTCAGCTGGCCGGGCCGGCGACCTATTTCGGCGAATACTACGACAAGCCGACCATCGGCGACGCGGCGCGCGCGATCGAGCCGAAGGACATTCTGCGGGCCAATCGGATGATGCGCGTCGCCAGCGTGCTGGGGCTGATTGCCGCGACGGGGATCAGACTGATGATAGGAGTTTGACAGATGAAACTGGTACACGGCGGCGACACAGTCGGCTATCGGGAACGATACGGACATGACGCTTTGGATTTTTCGGCGAACGTCAGCCCGCTGGGCGTGCCGGAAGCGGTGGCGCGCGCCATCGGCGAGGCGGCGTTTCAGGCGGATCAATACCCCGATCCGCTCTGCCGCGCACTGACTGCGGCGCTGAGCCGGACGGAGGCTGTGCCCAAAGCGTGGATTCTCTGCGGAAACGGCGCGGCGGATTTGATTTTCCGGCTGGCTCTGGCGGAAAAGCCCAAGCATGCGCTGGTTCTCGCGCCGACGTTCGCCGAATACGCGGCGGCGCTGGAAACGGTCGATTGCGAGATTCATCGGCATATGCTGCGTGAAGAAAACGATTTTGCGCTGACGGACGACGTTTTGAATGCGATTGAGCCGCCCATCGACAGGGTGTTTCTCTGCCAGCCGAACAACCCGACGGGTCAGGCCGCGGACAGGACGCTCATGCGGCGGATTCTGGCGAAGTGCGAGGCCGTTGGCGCGCGGCTGGCAGTGGACGAGTGCTTCCTCGACTTTCTGCCGGATGGCGAAGCATGGACGATGAAGCCGGAGCTGGCGGCGCACCCCGGTCTGTTTATTTTAAAGGCGTTTACAAAGCTCTACGGCATGGCGGGCGTTCGGCTGGGCTACGGTCTCTGCGCAGACGAGGATTTGCTTGCGCGAATGCGGCGCGCGGGTCAGCCGTGGGCCGTTTCGTCTTTGGCGCAGACGGCGGGACTGGCGGCGCTTGGGCAGACGGAATATGTCGCGCAGGTCCGGACGCTGATAGAGACGGAGAGGCCGTATCTATTGGAGGGGCTGCGGGCGCTGGGGCTGCGCGTGATCGAAGGCAGGGCCAACTATCTGCTCTTCCGGGCGGATGAAACGCTGGGAGAGCGGCTGGAAAAACTCGGCGTGGTCGTTCGGAGCTGCGGCAACTATCCGGGGCTGGACGACAGCTGGTACAGGACGGCGGTGCGCACGCGGCGAGAAAACGACGCGCTTCTGGCGGCGCTGCGGGAGGCGATGGCATGAGCAGAGCAAAGCGGATCATGGTGCAGGGGACGATGAGCGGCGCGGGCAAGAGTCTGCTCTGTGCGGCGCTGTGCCGCATTTTTGCGCAGGACGGATACCGTGTCGCACCGTTCAAGAGCCAGAACATGGCGCTCAACAGTTTTGTCACCCGCGACGGGCTGGAAATGGGGCGCGCACAGGTCGTGCAGGCTCAGGCGGCGGGCATCGAGCCGGACGTGCGCATGAACCCGATTCTGCTCAAGCCGAGCAGCGACACGGGCAGTCAGGTGATCGTGGGCGGCGAGGTGCGCGGGCAGATGAGCGCGGCAGACTATTTCAAGATGAAGCGGCAGCTCATTCCCGATATTCTCGCCGCGTTCAACAGCCTGAGCGAGGATGTGGACATCGTCGTCATCGAGGGCGCGGGCAGTCCGGCGGAAATCAACCTCAAGGCGGACGACATCGTCAACATGGGGCTGGCAAAGCTGGTGGACGCGCCGGTGCTGCTGGCTGGCGACATCGACCGGGGCGGCGTGTTCGCCCAGCTTTACGGCACGGTGGCGCTGCTTGAACAGGAGGAGCGCGCGCGCATTGCGGGGCTGGTTATCAACAAGTTCCGCGGCGACGTGGAGATTCTGCGGCCCGGCCTGGCGATGCTGGAGGAAAAGACGGGCCTGCCCGTTCTGGGCGTTGTGCCGTATCTGCACGTGGAGATCGAGGACGAGGATTCGCTTTCCGAACGGCTGAACGCGAACCGCGCGGTTAAGCCGCTGGATGCGGCGGTCATCCGCCTGCCGCACATCAGCAATTTCACGGATTTCATGTCGCTGGAGCAGCACGAGCTGCTCGGCGTCCGCTATGTGCAGCGGGCGCGGGAGCTGGGGCGGCCCGATCTGGTGATTCTGCCGGGCACGAAAAACACGATGGAGGATTTGCTCTGGCTGCGGCAGAACGGGCTGGAAGCGGCGGCGCTCAAGCTGGCGCACGCGGGCACGCCGATACTCGGCGTATGCGGCGGCTACCAGATGCTGGGGCAGACGCTTGACGATCCGCAGGGCACGGAGAGCGGCAGGCCGATGGCGCTCTCCGGGCTGGGTCTTCTGCCGACGCGGACGGTGTTCGACGCGCAGAAGCGGCGCATGCAGGTGCGCGCGGCCGCACAGGGCGAACTGTTCGGCGGGGCAAGGCTGACGGGTTACGAGATTCACAACGGGCGGACGGAAGTCGGCGGCGCGCCGTTTTGCGTGCTGGAAGATGGAACGCCGGAGGGATGCGTCAACCGGAATGTGTTTGGCACCTATCTGCACGGCTTATTTGACAGCGGCGAGCTGACGGGCGCGCTGGTCAGAATGCTGTGCGCGCGTAAGGGAATTTCGCCGACGCAGACGAAGCTGATGTCGATGGCGGATTATCGGCAGCAGCAGTTTGATTTGCTGGCCGACGGCGTGCGGCAGGCGCTCGACATGGGCGCGGTTTACCGCGCGATAAACACGGCTTGAGGCCGTTCTCGCTTCCGCCAAAGTCTTATACACGCGGAAAACGGATTGCAGTGTTCAGCAAAGAGAAAAAAGGGGCTGTCTCAAAATGATTTTAGAGAATCATTTTGAGACAGCCCTTTTTTTTAGCGCATGGAAAACAACGGCCGGTTGGCCGCGCAGGCAGAAACTTGAAGTTTTACAAGAATTTGGCAGGCATAATGATGGAGCGAAAGCGCAAGCCATCAGACCACTTGTCTATCTATTACAGAAAATTTGCCGAAATTCAAACGAAAATACTTGAATGCTTCCGGCGTTTCGACTATAATAAACAAAGTTATTGCCTAAAAATTCATTTTCGGAGGTCATCTATGGGAAACAATGCCATCGTCGGCCAGAGCGGCGGCCCGACATCCGTCATCAACGCCAGCCTTGCGGGCGTGTTTCAGGCATGCGTCATGCGCGGCGCGAACCGCGTTTACGGCATGCTCAACGGCGTGGAGGGATTGATGAATGAGCGCGTCGCCGATTTGACCGCGACGCTTGGCTCTTCGCTTGAAATTGAACTGCTCAAGCGCACGCCGTCCTCCTATCTGGGCAGCTGCCGCTACAAACTGCCGGACAGTCTGGAACATCCGGAAGTCTATGAAAAGCTGTTTGCCATTCTCAAAAAGCTGGATATCGGCTATTTCTTCTATATTGGCGGCAACGACAGCATGGATACCATCTGCAAGCTGAGCGATTACGCCAAGCGCGTCGGCAGCGACATCCGCTTCATGGGCGTGCCCAAAACCATTGACAACGACCTCATGCACACCGATCACACGCCCGGCTATGGCTCGGCGGCGAAATACATCGGCGTGGTGATGAAAGAAATCATCCGCGATGCGACGGTGTACGGCACGAATTACGTCACCATCGTGGAGATCATGGGCCGCAACGCCGGATGGCTGACCGCCGCGGCGGCGCTGGCGCGCGGCGAAGACTGCGAAGGCGTGAACATGATCTGCCTGCCGGAAGTGCCGTTCCATGTGGACAACTTCATCGACAAGGTGGAACGCATGCAGCGGGAGAGCAAATCCGTCGTCATCGCCGTGAGCGAGGGTGTCAAGCTGGAAGATGGGCGCTATGTCTGTGAGCTTTCCGACGACGCGCACTTTGTAGATGCTTTCGGCCACAAGAGCCTGACCGGCACGGCGCGCTATCTGGCCAATCAGGTGGCAGGCAAGCTCAAGACCAAGACGCGCTCCATCGAGCTGTCCACGCTCCAGCGCTGCGCGGCGCACGTCTCCAGCCGCACGGACATCACCGAGGCCTATCAGGTCGGCGGCGCGGCGGCAAAGGCGGCGTTTGAAGGGCATACGGGCGAAATGGTTGCGCTCAACCGCATTTCCAACGACCCGTATCAGTGCACGACGCATTTGGTGGACATCCACAAGATCGCCAACTTTGAAAAGAAAGTGCCGCTGGACTGGGTGAACGCCTATCACACGGACATGGGGCCGGAGTTCCTGCAATACGCCCGTCCGCTGATTCAGGCGGAGCTGACCCCGGTGTACATCGACGGCCTGCCGAGGCATATCTTCATGAAGTAAGCGGACTCCTTCAGTCACGGCTTCGCCGTGCCAGCTCCCTCGAAGAGGGAGCCTTTGGTACGATTAAAGCACAAACTCTATCAAACCAGGTAGAGCTTGTGCTTGTTTTTATTTAGGCTCCAATAGCGCAAGAATAATGCCTCCCTCTCAGAGGAAGACGGCTGCCGGAAGGCAGACGGAAGAAGTTATACAGCATATGATTCGAAACGCCGTTTATTTTCTGTTAAAGAAATCAAATCACGTGTCAAAAAATGACAACATCGCTATGAAAGCGGCGCCCGTTCACATAAAATTAAGATATCAGACGGCCGACGGCGAAAAGGCCAAACAAAGGAGGAAATTGTGTTATGCAAACGGGCAAAGCTGGGGGAGGGGGAACGCCCATGAACAAAGGAGGATTTGCCTCTGCGTTGGTCAGGCTCAACCACATCACGCACAGAATCGTGCTGTTCATCGCGCAGACCTCCATTCTGGCGATGGTAGCCATTGTGACGCTGACGGTCATTCTGCGCTATTGTTTCAACACGGGGCTGTCCTGGGCGGAAGAAGTGCCGCGCCTGCTGGTGACGGTATTTGCTTTCATCGCCTGCGCCATCGGCGTGCGCGACCACATGCACGTCGCGGTGAACGCGATCTATAACAAGTTTCCGGTCGGGGGAACGGCGCGCAAGGCGCTTGACAACCTGACGGATATCGTGGTGCTGCTGTGCGGCCTGTTCATGCTCATCAGCGGCGGCGCGCGCACGGCGAAGCTCTTTACCCTGCCGGGCGTATTGCCGATCACGGGCATTTCGACCGCGTGGCAGTATCTGCCGATTCCGGTCGCGGGCTTTGTGATGAGCTTTGATTCCGTTCTCTTTCTGACGGGTATTGTATCCCGCGACGACCTGCTCTATTCCGAGCCGGAAGTGGATTTCACCGATGAAGCGGCCGTTGCCGCCATGACGAAGGAGGCGGAGAAGAAATGACGACCGCGACATTGGCCGGTTTGGTTTTGATCGGCGGATTTGTGCTCTTGCTGCTGCTGCGTGTGCCGATTTCCTTTGCGATGCTGCTCTCAACGCTGGGCAGCGCAATGGTGACGGGCACGAACTTCTCCGTGCTGGTTCGCCAGATGGTGGACGGCGCGAACAACTTTTCGCTGCTCTCGATTCCGTTTTTTATCGTGATGGGTGAATTCATGAGCGCGGGCGGCATATCCGAAAAGATCGTCGATCTGGCGAATCTGGCGGTGGGCCGTTTCCGCGGTGGCCTGGCTTACGTGAACGTGCTGGACTCGATGTTCTTCGGCGGCATTTCCGGTTCGGCCGTGGCGGACGTGTCTTCGCTGGGCACGATCGTCATCCCGATGATGGTGAAACAGGGCTATGACGAGGATTTCTCCGTCGGTCTGACTGTTACCACAGCCTGTCAGGGCGTGCTCATTCCGCCGAGCCACAACATGGTCATCTATGCTTTGGCGGCGGGCGGCGTTTCCATCGGCACGCTGTTCATGGCGGGTCTGCTGCCGGGCATAGCGCTGGGCTGTGGCATGATCATCATGTGCATGCTGATGGCCAAGCGCTACAATTTCCCCAATGGCGAAGGCGTGGCGAAGGGCGAGGGCATCAAGATTCTGCTGCGCGGCATTCTGCCGATGATGACACTGCTCATCATCATGGTCGGCACGGGCGCGGGCGTGTTCACCGCGACGGAGGCATCGGCCATCGCGTGCGTCTACACGATGTTCCTGTCGATGGTGGTTTTCCGTTCGGTGAAACTGCGCGACGTGGGGCAGATTCTCAAAAACAGCCTCAAGACGCTGGCGATCGTCATGACGCTGCTGGCGACGGCGAAGGCGTTTGCCTACATGATGACCGAACTGCGCATTCCGGCGGCGATTTCCAACGGCCTGCTGAGCATTACGGATAACAAGTATATCCTGCTGCTGATCATCAACGTGATGCTGCTCCTGCTGGGCTGTTTCATGGATATGGCGCCGCTGATTACCATCATGACTCCGATTCTCGTGCCGGTCGTGACCAATCCGGCCATCGGCATGGACCCGGTGCATTTCGGCGTGGTGATGATCTTCAACCTCGCCGTCGGTCTGTGCACGCCGCCGGTCGGCAGCGCGCTGTTCGTCGGCTGCGCCATCGGTAAGACGCCGATTGAACGCACGGCAAAGAACATGATGCCGCTGTATCTGACGATGGTGATTGTGCTCATGCTGGTTACCTATATTCCGGATGTTTCGCTGCTGCTTCCGCGTCTGCTGATGGGTTACGGCGCGTAAAGATTTATAAACGGGATTGAACGAAATGATGAAATATTTCGATTGTTTATTGACAGATTCACCATGACAGCGTTATAATAAATGCAATGAAACGGAAAAATGAACAAAAAACGGCAAAACGTATGAATCTATCCGCACGGAACGAAAAATGTGCGGTGGAGAATAAAACAAAATGGAGGATGACCATCATGAAAAAGCTGCTTACTCTTGCTGTTGCCGCCGCGATGACCCTGTCCGTCGCCGCTGCGAGCGCTACGACGCTCAAGCTGAGCGAGGTTCACGCCGAGGGCTACCCGACCACGCTGGCGGATCAGGAATTCGCTCGTCTGATCGAAGAGAGGACCGAAGGCCGCATCAAAGTGGAAGTGTATTCCGGCGGTCAACTCTACGGCGAAGAAACCGGCGCGATCGAAGCGTTGCAGCTGGGCGACATCGCGTTCGCGCGCGTGTCTGCTTCTCCGGTGGCCAGCTATGTGCCGGCGCTGAACGCGATCCAGATGCCGTATCTGTATAAGAACGCCGACCACATGTGGGCGGTGCTCGACGGCGAAATCGGCCAGGACATGCTGGCGCAGATCGAGTCCTCCGGTTCCGGCCTCGTCGGCCTGTGCTGGTATGACGCCGGCGCGCGCAGCTACTACACCACCAAGCAGGTCTCTTCCGTGGCCGACATGAAGGGCCTCAAGATCCGCATGCAGAATAACGCCATGATGGTTGACATGACCAACGTGCTGGGCGGCACCGGTGTGACCGGCATCGGCCCGAACGAAGTTTACTCCGCCATCAAGCAGGGTACCATCGACGGCGCTGAGAACAACTGGCCGACCTACCAGAACATGGGCGACTACGAGGCCGCGACCTACTACGTGCTCGACGAGCACACCCGCGTGCCGGAAATCCTGCTGGCCTCTGCGGAAGTGCTGAGCGGCCTTGACGCGGCGGATGTGGAAATCATCAAGCAGTGCGCGATCGAGACCGAAGCCTATGAGAAGCAGAAGTGGGCTGAGAAGGAAGAATCCTCCGAGAAGATCGTCCGAGAAGCGGGCTGCACCATCACCGAGCTGACGCCGGAAGCCTACGCCGAGTTCCAGGCTGCGATGACCAATCCGAGCGACGCGCTGGGCGGCAAGAGCCTGTATGAGAAGTACGGCGCGGACTATCAGGACGTCATCGACGCGATCGCTGCTGTCGGCGAAGCCTACTAATCTTTAAAGCCAAAAACGCCGGGGGACGGCCCTTTGGGGGTCGCCCCCTTCTTTTTACAGACGGGTCTTAACGAAAACGAAAGACCGTGTTACGAAAACGAAATGCAAACTTGATAAGTGCCGAACACATGTTAAAATCTCGTGCAGACGCGGGGCATGCGCTCGGCCAGACTGAGTCCGGAGGAATCGTATGAAAAACGTTCAGGATGTGCTGCGCAAGGTGCTTGTGCCGCTGAATCACTTCGTACACCGGATCGTGCTGCTAATCGCGCAGATCTCCATGATGGCGATGGTCGCGATTGTCACGCTGACGGTTGTGCTTCGCTACTGCTTTAACACCGGCCTGTCGTGGGCGGAGGAAGTGCCGCGCCTGCTGGTCACGCTCTTCGCCTTTATTGCCTGCGCCATCGGCGTGCGCGACCACCTGCATGTGGCCGTCAACGCGATTTACAATCAGCTGCCCGTGGGCGGCAAGGCGCGCAAGGTGCTCGACGTGCTGACGGACGTCGTGGTGCTGCTGTGCGGCCTGTTCATGCTCTTCACCGGCGGCGCGCGCACGATGAAGCTGTTCGGCATGCCGGGCACGCTCCCCATCACGGGCATTTCGACTGCATGGCAGTATCTGCCGATCCCGATTGCGGGTTTTGTCATCACGTTTGACTCGATTCTGTTTCTGACGGGCATTGTCAGCCGCGACGATCTGCTCTATTCCGAAAAGGAAATCGACTATACCGACGTGGCTGCGCTCAAAGAAATGGAAAAGAAGGAGGATGAACACAAATGACGACAGCAACCCTTGCCGCAATCGTGCTCATCGGCGGCTTTATCGCGCTGATGCTGCTGCGCGTTCCGGTGTCCTTTGCGATGCTGCTCTCTACGCTGGGCTGCGCGCTGGTGACGGGAACGAACTTCTCCGTGCTGGTTCGCCAGATGGTGGACGGCGTCAACAACTTCTCGCTGCTTTCCATTCCGTTCTTCATTCTGATGGGCGAAATCATGGGCGCGGGCGGCATTTCCGATAAGATCATCGATCTGGCGAACCTCGCCGTCGGCCGTTTCCGCGGCGGTTTGGCGTATGTGAACTGCCTGAGCTCGATGTTCTTCGGCGGCATTTCCGGCTCGGCCGTGGCAGACGTGTCCTCTCTCGGCTCCGTCGTCATCCCGATGATGAAGCAGCAGGGCTACACGGACGATTTTTCCGTTGGCCTGACCGTGACCACCGCCTGCCAGGGCGTGCTCATTCCGCCGAGCCACAACATGGTCATCTATGCGCTGGCGGCTGGCGGCGGCGTATCCATCGGTTCGCTGTTCATGGCGGGCGCGGTGCCGGGCATTCTGCTGGGCTGCGCGATGATGGCGCTGTGCTTCTTCATGGGCAAGAAGTATAACTTCCCCAAGGGCGTGACCGTTCCGCCGGAACAGAAGAAGAGCGTCATCCTGCGCGGTATTCTGCCGATGCTGACGCTGATCATTATTCTGGTCGGCACGGGTCTGGGCGTGTTCACCGCGACGGAATCTTCCGCCATCGCTGTGGTCTATACCATGTTCCTCGCGTATGTGGTCTTCCGCGACGCGAAGCTGCGCGACTTCGGCAAGGTGATTAAGAACGCGCTCAAGACGCTGGCCATCGTCATGACGCTGCTGGCGACGGCGAAGGCGTTCGCTTACATGATGACCGAACTGCGCATTCCGGCGATGATTACCGAAGTGCTGCTGAGCGTGACGAGCAACAAATATGTGCTCATGCTCATCATCAACATCCTGCTGCTGCTGCTGGGCTGTTTCATGGATATGGCGCCGCTGATTACCATCATGACCCCGATTCTGCTGCCGGTTGTGACCAATCCGGCCATCGGCATGGATCCGGTGCACTTTGGCGTGGTCATGATCTTCAACCTCGCCGTCGGCCTGTGCACGCCGCCGGTCGGCAGCGCGCTGTTTGTCGGCTGCGCCATCGGTAAGACTCCGATCGAGCGCACCAGCAAGAACATGCTGCCGCTTTACGCCGTGATGGTGACGGTGCTGCTGCTGGTCACCTATATCCCGGAAATCTCCCTTTGGCTGCCGCGTCTGACGGGTTACGCCGGTTAAAAAACGAAAAACACATGAAGCGCCTTTCCTCGAAAAACGGGGAAGGGCGTTTTTGCTGTGACGGTGAAAGAAAAGGTTGACAGATAGATTTCAAAAAGCATAAAATGAAAACTCAATGAATCAGCAAGGCCTCACGCTGCAATGAAAGGGAAAACGATGTATGACACGCTTTGAACAGCTTTATGGCATACCGCTGGCCAAACGGAGGCGGATGGAAATCCTCATTGCGCTGATGGCGCTGGAAATCATCTTCGCGTTTTCCTATCTGGGATTTATCATCATCCCGCCCATTTCGATTACGACCATGCATCTGCTGGTGATGATTGCCGCGATAATTTTGGGCACGAGGGAAAGCATGGCGGTTTCGCTGGTGTTTGCGCTGACCTCGATGTGGCAGGCAGGCGTATCGGGCGTGCAATACAGCGATCTCATCTTTTCGCCAATTCAAAGCGGCGAGCCGCTGAACTCGCTGCTGCTCAATTCCGCCCGATTGATCGGCGGCTTTGCGGCGGGAGAATTGTTTAAGCTGTGCTTCGCCCGAAAGCGGAAGCATGTGTATCTCTGCATTGCGCTGACGACGCTGGCGGCTACATGGATTTTCGGCACGCTGACCTATCTGTTCATGGCGTTGCTGTTCCCCCAAACAGGTGTGACGGTTTCCATGGCGCTGATGGCATGGATAGAGCCAAACAATCTGGCGGTCTATGTGCTGACGGTGCTGGCGATGATGCTGGTGCATTTTGCGCTGTCGCAAAACGGAGTGAAACGGTACATGACGGCGGTCGCCGGATTGGAGGGACACTTTAAATCGAAGGGCCTGCACGCATATTACGGCATGATCGTCGCGGCGACGGCGCTGTGCGTGACGGTCATGATGCACCTGATCGACCGGCTTAAAATTGTGCTGGGGCAGAAGGGCTATACGGCGGCGTTTGCCATTCGATCCAGGGAATCGCAGATTCTGTTTCAATTTTTCTGCGCGTTCAGCGGCATTTTGCTGCTGCTGTATGTGACGGTACGCTGGATTGGCGAATACCACGCGGCGAAGAGCATTTCGCTTCAAAAGCAGACGGACGCGCTCGAAAAGCTGAAAGCGGAACAGATTCTTAACCGCAAATTGCAGGAACAGAACGCCATGCTGGAGAGCCAGCAGCAGCAGCTTCGCGAGGCGGCGGCCCGCGCAGAGGCGGCGCAGCGGGAAAGCCAGCGGCTGGCGGACGAAGCCCGCGCGGCGAACGCGGCCAAAACGAACTTCCTTGCCCGCGTGACGCATGATATCCGCACGCCGCTCAACGGCATTTTCGGCCTGCTCAAAATCAATGAAATGCACTCGGACGACGTAGAGCTGCTTCGGAGCAATCACGAAAAGATGATGGTTTCGGCCAAACATCTGCTGTCGCTCATCAACGACATGCTGCAAATGAGCAAGCTGGAGGATGGCGAATATGTGCTTTCACGGGAATGGGTGGATTTGAACGAGCTTTTGCGGGACGTTCTGACGATCGTGAGCCAGCGCGCCGCGGAAGTCGGCGTGACGATGACCTATGACCGAAACGCCGACTGGGTGGTGTATCCATATATTTACGCCAGTCCTCTGCATGTGCGTCAGCTTTTCCTGAATATTTATGGCAACTGCATCAAATACAACCATGTCGGCGGCCGCGTGGATACGGTGCTGGACTGCATGGGCGTGGAAAACGGAAAGGTTACCTATCGCTGAACGATCAGCGACACGGGCGTGGGCATGAGCGAGGATTTTTTGCAGCACATCTTCGAGCCGTTCGCGCAGGAAAACAGTGACGCGCGAAGTGTGTATCAGGGGACGGGCCTCGGTATGGCCATCGCCAAAAGCCTTGCGGATAAAATGGGCGGCGATATCCGCGTAACGAGCGAAAAAGGAAAGGGGTCTGTTTTTGTCGTCACGCTTGCCTTTGAAATCGCCGAAGAGAAGCGGAGCGAAGAGACGAGCGCGGCGGCGGATATCGCGGGGCTGCGCCTGCTGCTGGCGGAGGACAATGAGCTGAATGCGGAGATCGCCGAGCGGCTGCTCAGCGACGAAGGCGCGCGCATCGTCATGGTTCGGGATGGACAGAAAGCGGTGGAGACCTTCCGGGATCAACCGCCGGGGACGTTTGACGCCATTTTGATGGATGTGATGATGCCGGTGATGGACGGACTTTCGGCCACCCGCGCCATCCGCGAGATGGACAGGCCGGACGCGAAGACGATCCCCATTATCGCGATGACGGCCAGCGCGTTTGAAGAGGATGCGCAGCGGTGCATGAAAGCAGGCATGAACGCCCATATTCCCAAGCCGCTGCAAATGGAGAGGGTGCTGACGACGATTGCAAAGTGCTGTCGGCATTGAAAAAAACGGGCGGACGCTGAAAAATGCGTCCGCCTGTTTTCGTATAAAAATTAAAAACAACGCTCAAACGTGCAACTTTTTGGTCGTTTCATCCGTCTAATAAGCAGAGGGACGTTAACGGATGAAGTTGGTGCGCATTTTCGGCTTCTCCATGTCGGGCGGAAGCAGCCCGTTTTCCCGCGCCAGCGCAAAGGCGCGGATCATATACGCCATGTTGCGCCCCAGCATGCGCATGATCTGCATGCCTTCTTCATCCTGACGCACATCCTCCGGCGTGCTGCCGTGCACCATCGGCCAATACTGGCTGGGCGCAATGGGCATGCCGCAGATGGTGAAATACTTGGAAAGCTGGTCGAGCGTGGCGGTCGTGCCCGCGCGGCGCGCGCTGCAAACGGCTGCGCCGACTTTGGCGCGCATCTGGCTGCCGCCCGCATAGAACATGCGATCCAGGAAAGAGGTGATGCTGCCGCCCGCCGCCGCGTAATGCACGGGCGAACCGACGACCAGCCCGTCGCAAGAGCGCATTTTATCCAGGGCGGTATTGACGAGATCGTCGCCGAAGACGCAGCGGCGTTTGCCGCTTCTGGCGCAGCCGCCGCAGCCGATGCAGCCGCGAACCGCCTGATTGCCAATCCACAGAATTTCCGTTTCGATGCCGCTTTCCTCGATTGCGCGGGCGACTTCGCAGAGCGCGGTATGGGTGCAGCCGTGTTGATTGGGGCTGCCGTTGAGCAAAAGAACCTTCATGACGCGTTTCCTCCCTGAGGATGTTTTGCTTTGATTATACTGCGGCGAAGCGCGGAAGGCAAGAAAAGCCGAACGACAAATGTTTTGCGAATTTTGGGGATATGGCTTGAAGGAAAGCGCTGAATCCTGTATAATGTCGGAAGAAACCAATCGATTTTATCGAGGAGGACATAGATATGGGTGCAACGCTTTTGATTATGGCTGCCGGTATGGGTTCCCGTTACGGCGGAAACAAGCAGGTGGACGGTCTCGGCCCGAACGGCGAAATCCTGATGGAGTATTCCATCTATGACGCGATCCGCGCGGGTTTTGACAAGGTGGTTTTCGTCATCAAGCCGGGCATGAAGGAAACGCTTGCTTCCATCTGCGGCGATCGTATCGCCAAGAAGGTGAAGGTGGATTACGCCTTCCAGGATTTCACGAGCGTGCCGGCTTTCTATCACGTGCCTGAAGAGCGCACCAAGCCGTTCGGCACGGTGCACGCGGTGCTCGTTGCGCGCGACTACATCGACCAGCCGTTCGCCGTCATCAACGCGGACGACTATTACGGCGTGTCCGCGTTCAGCACGATTTACGAAAAATTGCAGACGCTGGCGCCGGAGGGCGAGGCGACGATGGTGGGCTATCAGCTGCAAAACACCGTTTCCAAAAACGGCACGGTGTCGCGCGGCGTCTGCCACGCCGTCGGCGGCAACCTGGACAAGGTTGTGGAAACCCTCAAGATCAAGCTGTGCGAGAACGGCGAAATCCGCGATATCGGCGCGGGTGAGCCGGGCGAGCTGCTGGATCCTCTCGCGCCGGTGAGCATGAACTTCTGGGGCTTTACCCCGTGGATTTTCGGCAAGCTGGAGGAGTATTTCGCGAACTTCCTCAAGGGGCTTGCGCCGGATGCGATCAAGGCTGAATGCCTGCTGCCGGTGTTTGTGGATGAGCTGATGCACAAGGGCGAATTGACCGTGCCGATGCTCACGACCGACGCCGTGTGGTTTGGCGTGACCTATAAGGAAGACAAGCCGTTTGTGCAGGCGGAACTCCGCAAGCTGCACGAAAGCGGCGTGTATCCGGCTTCGCTTCACGAATAATCGGCGAACAGGAAAAATCCCGTGCGGTCACCGGAAGGGCATCGCATGGGATTTTTGGTTTTGATAGGGAACGAGCATGAAATTCAATCTGACCAGGGAAGAGATGCACGATCACCTTAAGGTGAAGAAGGCGGCGCTGCTGTCCATCGCCATCAACGTGCTGGAAATCATCGCGGGCGTGGTGATGATGCTGCTCGTGCGCAAAGTGCTGCTCGGCGGGGTGGAAGAGAGCATCGTGCGGATGGTTTCGCTGATGTGTTTCACCATCGTCGGCTGGGGCGCGCTGACGGATATCGGCGCGTCGCTGACCAGCCTGCGCATGGTGCGCCGCACGCAGGAGCTTGAGGAAGCCTATGTGCAGCTCGAAGATCTCAACCGCGAGATGCGCGCCCAGCGCCATGACTTCATGAACCACATTCAGGTCGTATACAGCCTGATTGAGATGAACGAGCCGGGCGAGGCGATGGCCTATATGGACAAGATCTACGGCGACATGCAGCGCGTGAGCCGCATGATGCGCACGGCCTGTCCGGCAGTCAACGCGCTGATTCAGGCAAAGGTGGTCGAGGCCAGCCAGCGCGGCGCAGAGCTGAAGCTTTCCATTGCGGCGAAGTGGGATGATCCGCTGATGCCCGCGTGGGAAATCTGCCGCGTGCTGGCCAATCTCATCGACAACGCGCTGGATGCGGCGACGGGCGCTGAGCTGCCCGCGGGCGAAAAGCCGACGGTTGAGCTGGTTTTGGGCGAGGATCTGCGCAGCTGGTTCTTCTCCGTGCGCAACAACGGCCCGGCTATTCCCGAAAAGGCGCGCGTCAAAATCTTTGAGCCGGGCTTCACCACCAAAAAGACGGGGCAGGGCATGGGGCTGTTCATCGTGAATCAGACGGTCACGGAAATGGGCGGGCGGATCACGGTTGAATCCCATGACGGGGACACGGTGTTCTCCGGCTTTGTGCCGCGCAAGCGTCTCAAGCTCGGCGAGGGCGCGGACGAAAGCCCAAAAGAAACGCCTCAAACGCCGGATGAAGCGCGTAAATATGAAGAAAACGCGCAAAAGGATGACAATTCCATAAACAAATCCGACGAGAACAGTTGACAAATTAACAGAATTGTAATAAAATTGTTTCGTAATGATAGAAAGGAATGGGTATATCCGATTGGGGGAAGGCCCGTTCCCAAAAAAGTCCGTATTCCAAAAAACGGATGTGAAAGAGGGGATTTCATCATGAAAAGCGGCAGGATCAACAAACGCTTTGCGCTGCTTGCGATCCTGTGCGTGCTGGCGATGGTTTTTGCCGTGCCTGTGGCGAGCGCCGCAGGTTACAGCAAGGTCTACGGCCAGACGCAGGACAAAATCCGCGTGCGCGAAAGCGCATCGACCAACGCGACGATTATCGATAACATCGTCAAAGACGCGTGCGTGTATATCACCTCCTCCAAGGTGAGCGGTTCCAACACGTTTGTGCAGGTCAAGTACCGCGCCAGCGACGGTTCCACCGAGACCGGCTGGGTGTGCCAGAGCGACGGCAAGGACACCTATGTCAAGATTCTCTCAGCGGAACAGGCCAAGAGCAAGTTCAAGGTGAGCGGCGGCAATGTGCCCAGCAAGGCGGTCGGCACGTTTACCGCGGCGGAGCGCAAGGCCAGCGCGGCCAATTCGGATAACACCTATATCCGCCAGAACGCCAGCGGCGAGACGGTCAAGCGCATTCAGACCGAACTCAAGGCGCTGAACTATTACAGCGGCAAGATCACCGGCAACGCGGGCGAAAAGACCGTCGCGGCCATCAAGAGCTTTCAGCGCAAAAACGGCCTGACCGCCGACGGCATCGCCGGCCCGCAGACCATCGCGAAGATCGACGCGGCCTATGAGAGCAAGACCGGCAAATCCTCTTCGAGCGCGACCTCTTCTTCGGCAAGCGGCCTCAAGCTCAACTCGAAGGGCACGGACGTTCGCAACCTTCAGCAGGATTTGACGACGCTCGGCTATTACTGGGCGGAAATCACCGGCAATTTTGGCGCGAAGACGGAAACTGCCGTCAAGCGCTTCCAGGAAGAAAACGGCCTGACCGCCGACGGCGTTGCGGGCGCCAAGACGCTCAATGCCATCGCGGCGGCTGTCGCCAGAAAGGGCGGCACGTCCGCTTCCAGCAGCAGCGCAGGCACGGCGCTCAAGCTCAACAGCCAGGGTACGAAGGTCAGCCAGCTGCAAACCGACCTTAAGCAGCTCGGTTACTATTACGCGGAAATCACCGGCAACTTCGGCAGCAAGACCGAGGCGGCCGTCAAGGCTTTCCAGAAGGCCAAGGGTCTGACGGCGGACGGCGTTGCGGGCACGAGAACGCTTGACGCGATCGCCGCGGCGGTGAGCGGTGCGGGCGGCTCTTCCAGCACGTCTACCAGCACGAACATGAAGCTCGGCTCCACCGGCACCGCCGTCAGCACGCTCCAGCAGAACCTGACCACGCTGGGCTATTACTACGGCGACATCACCGGCCACTACGGCAACCTGACGCAGCAGGCCGTCAAGAAATTCCAGAAGGCGAGGGGCCTTACGCAGGACGGCGTGGCCAGCACCTCGACCCTCAACGCGATTGCAGGCGCGCTGAAGAATGCGGGTGTGGACACGGGTTCCACCACGACGGGCACGGCGCTCCGCGAAGGCGACAAGGGCACGGCCGTCACCGAACTTCAGACGATGCTCAAGAGCCTGAAGTACTATTATGGCGAAATCACCGGCAGCTTCGGCAGCCTGACCAAGAGGGCCGTCCGCAAGTTCCAGGATGACAACAACCTGACCGTGGACGGCATTGCGGGTACGAGCACCATCAACCTGCTGCGCAGCAAGACGGGCACCAGCGGCTCGACGAGCGGCTCCAGCACGGGTTCGACCGTGACGACCGCAGAATCCTACGGCCGCACGACGAAGGACAACGTGTATCTGCGTTCCTCCTATTCCACCACGTCCAGCGCGAAGGCGAGCCTGCCGAAGGGACAGAAGTTCCGCATTTCCAAGGTCTATACCATCAGCGGCGTGAAGTGGTATTACGTGACCGTGACGCTGGGCAGCTATACCTACAAGGGTTATATCCGCAGCGACATGATGGAACAGATTACCGCTTCGGATTTCGGCGACGATTCCAACTCCGGCGAACAGGAAACCATCGGCATGATTAAGGTGACGGGCAACAATGTTTCCCTGCGCTATCAGCCGAGCACCAGCGCGAATCGCGTCGGTACGGCCAACGTCGGCGACTGCTTCTACTATGTGGATACGGTTGACGGCTGGTTCCAGACCAAGTCCGGCTACTGGATTTCCAGAGACTATGCGGCGGTGATGACGGACGCCGAAGTTGAGGCGTACATTAAGAACAACGGCGGCAGCGGCGACACCGGCACAAGCTTTACCCTCGGTTCCACGGGTTCGACCGTCAGCTACATCCAGACTGCGTTGACGGCGCTCGACTACTACGATCGCGAAGTTACCGGCCACTACGGCAAGTACACGCGCGACGCAGTGCGTGAATTCCAGCGTGATCACAATCTGACCGCGGATGGCGTCTGCGGCCCGGCAACGCTTGCTGCGATTCGCACGACGTACTCCGGATCGAGCAGCGCGACGACAGACTATCAGGCGACGGTTTACAAACTTGATTGGAGCTATATGAAGGCCAATGCGACGGCGCTTGGCATTGCCAGGGGTTCGTCCATCAAGCTGACGGATCTGACGTCCGGCAAGTCGCTGAACATCCACGTTCAGTCCACCGGCAACCACATCGACGCCGAGCCGCTGACTTCTGCGGATACGACGACGCTGTGCGAAATCTACGGTGTGTCTTCGCCGAACTCCATCAGCTACAAGCGCCGCCCGATGATGATTACGACGAGCGCGGGTCAGTTCCTCTGCTCGATCTACGGCCAGCCCCACGGCGCACAGGATATCACCAATAACGGCTACGACGGTCAGTTCTGCCTGCATTTTGTCAATTCCAGAACGCATGGCACGAACCGCGTGGATACGGATCATCAGAACGCCATCAACAGCGCTGAGTCCATCGTGAAGAATATCAAGGTGAACGGCGTGAATGTGGTGGTTTCCACGACCTATAAGTAAGCCAAACGAATAAGCCCCCCCAATCCCCTCTTTTGCAGGAGCGGCGCTGAAAATGCGCCGCTCCTGGTGGTTTTGGGGACTTGACAATCCTCCTTTTTCTGACTATAATAAACGCGATATGCAAAGACGATGACGTGCAAAGAGCCGAATTGATCGGGCGCAGAGCGAACCGGGGAGGGTGCAAGCCCGGTGCGCAGGCAGTTCGGCAGCCCTGCAAGGAGTCCCCGGCGAGGAGCCGGGCGTGCCGCCCGCGTTATGGGCGCTGAGAGGATGCGTCTGTCCGTTTGGCAGGCGTATCAACCGGAGTGGTACCACGAATGCGTCTGTTCGTCCCCGGACGGCAGGCGCTTTTTTGTACCCTGAAAAATCTGAATACCATCGAAGGAGAGAATTTCACCATGAAGAAGATGACTTCCGGCGAACTGCGCAGCATGTGGCTCAATTTCTTTAAGAGCAAGGGCCATGCCGTGATTCCGAGCGCTTCCGTCATTCCGGAAAACGACCCGACCGTTCTGTTCACCACCGCGGGCATGCATCCGCTCGTTCCGTATCTGCTGGGCAGCAAGCATCCGGCCGGCACGCGCCTGACCGACGTGCAGAAGTGCATCCGCACGGGCGATATCGACGAGGTGGGCGACGCGTCCCACCTGACGTTCTTCGAGATGCTGGGTAACTGGTCGCTGGGCGACTATTTCAAGAAGGAAATGATCGCTTGGAGCTGGGAGTTCCTGACCAGCCCGGAGTACCTCGGTCTCGACAAGGACAAGCTTGCGTTCACCGTGTTTGAGGGCGAAGGCGATATCCCGCGCGACGACGAAGCTGCGGGTTATTGGATGGAGAACGGCGTGAAGAAGGAGAACATCTACTTCCTCCCGCGCGAGCATAACTGGTGGGGCCCGGCGGGCCAGACCGGCCCCTGCGGCCCGGATACCGAGATGTTTATCATCAAGGATCAGCCGCCGTGCGGCCCGGACTGCTCTCCGGCCTGCTCCTGCGGCCGCTTCCTGGAAATCTGGAACGACGTGTTCATGCAGTATAACAAGACCGCCGATGGCCAGTATGTGCCGATGGCGAAGAAGAACGTGGATACCGGCATGGGCCTTGAGCGCACGGTCTGCACCCTCAACGGCTGCAAGACGGTCTACGAGACGGACGCGTTCACGAACATCATCGCGAAGATTTCCGAGCTGTCCGGCAAGCACTATGACGACGACGAGGCGACCACCAAGGCGTTCCGCATTGTGGCCGACCATCTGCGCACCTCGACCTTCATCATGGGCGATCCGCGCGGCGTCAGCCCCAGCAACGTCGATCAGGGTTACGTGCTGCGCCGCCTGATCCGCCGTGCCGTGCGTTTTGGTATGGGGCTGGGCATGCCGGAGGGCTTCACCGCCGAAATCGGCAAGGTCGTCATCAATCAGTATGCCGAGGTCTATCCGGAACTCAAGCAGAACGAGAACTTCGTGCTGGAGCAGTTCAAGCTGGAAGAGACTCGGTTCGCCCGCACGCTGCGTCAGGGCGAGCGCGAGTTTGAGAAGGCCGTGTCCCGCATGGGCGAGAGCAAAGTCATCGACGGCGTGGTTGCGTTCAACCTGTACGCGACCTATGGTTTCCCGATTGAGATGACCCGCGAGCTGGCGAAAGAGCACGGCCTGACGGTGGACGAGGCGGGCTTCGAGAAGCACTTCGCCGAGCATCAGAAGAGCAGCCATGCGGGCGCTGAGCAGCGCTTCAAGGGCGGCTTGGCGGACAGCAGCGCCCAGAGCGCGCGCCTGCATACCGCGACCCACCTGCTTCATGCGGCGCTGCGCCGTGTGCTGGGCGACGAGGTTGCGCAGAAGGGCTCCAACATCACGCCGGAGCGCCTGCGTTTCGACTTCTCCTTTGGCCGCAAGGTGACCAAGGACGAGCTGGCGCAGGTTGAGGCGCTGGTTAACGAGTGGATTAAGGCGGATGTGCCGGTTGTGATGACCGAGACGACCGTTGAGGAAGCCAAGAAGGAAGGCGCGATCGGCCTGTTCGAGAGCAAGTACGGCGAGCGCGTCCGCATGTACACCATGGGCGAGTATTCTAAGGAAATCTGCGGCGGCCCGCACGCCAGCCACACCGGCGAGCTGGTCAGCTTCAAGATTCTGAAGGAAGAATCCTCTTCCGCCGGCGTCCGCCGCATTAAGGCGGTTATCGGCGCGAAGCCGGAAGACTGAGCTGCCTGAGGCTACGCGCATTTCCGACGAAAGTCGGCGAAAGCTTTGGCTGAAACCATATGGCCGAAGAATGGCAGAAAACTGAATCGATCAAAAAGGCGCTTTCCCGCACAAAACCGGGAGAGCGCCTTCTTTGGTTTTCATGTGGGAAGGCCGGAAACCTCAGGTTTCCGGTGGGGTTTGGGGAAACGCTCCCAAGCGTTTCCTTCAAACCTTCTCAAACGCAATCCGTTCCGCGCCGCTGGCGATGTGGATGATGCCGCAGCGCGTGAAGCCGTTTTTCAAAATGACGTGCTGCATGATCGCGTTGTCGTGGTGGGTGTCGATGCGCAGATGTTTTGTTGTCTGCTCGCAGTAGGCAACGATTTGGCTCAGCAGGCCGTGAATCTGCCCGTCGCTGGCAACCGCGTGAATCGTGCCATACGGCGCGTCGGAAAGCCAGGCGCCCTGCTCGATGACGCGGTAGGTTGGGTCTTCGCCGAGAATGAACGCGAAAACGCCGTGGATTGCGTCGGCCTCGCGCAGCACATACAGCTCACGCGCGGCGATGTGCGCGGTAATGTCCGCTTCCGTTGGGCGGCTTGCTCCCCATTGGTTCGGGTTGCCGTGCTGCGCCATAAACGCGCGGGCATGAGCATAAATGGCGAGAATCTGCGGCAGATCGGCGGCAGTGGCAAGCGTAATCATCAAAAACACTCCTTTTGCAAACTGCCCTCATGATACGCGAAAATCAGCGAAACGTCAACGCGCAAATTGGATAAAACGCGCGCCCTTGTATTGTGTGGAGCCAGGCTTTATTTCAGCGAAGAGAGGCGGTGACCGAGACCATCGGCGAATTGTAAAATGCGTGGGTTGTGTGCTATAATTGAGAAAAAACGCGAAGGAAACGGAGGCAGATTCACATGGAACCGAAATGGCAGAGAATCCGATTCATGCCCGCTACGCCGCTGGGCGCGGACGGCGCGCGCGTCACCGGCTGCGAAGCACACATCGCGCTTTCCCGCAGAGCGGCGACGGAGGGCATGGTGTTGCTCAAAAACGAAAACGAAACGCTCCCGTTGAAGCATGGCACGCGCGTGGCGGTGTTTGGAAAAGCGCAGGCGGATTATGTCAAGGGCGGCGGCGGAAGCGGCGATACGACGGTCGCTTACGTCCGTTCGCTGGCTCAGGGGCTTCGCATCAAGCAGGGGGAAGGCAAGATCGAGGTTTTTGAGCCGCTGGAGCGGTTTTATGCCGAAAACGTCAGCGCGCAGTTTGCCGCGGGTGCGACGCCGGGCAAAACGCGCGAACCCATTTTGAGCGACGAACTCGTGAAGCAGGCGCGCGCGTTTACGGATACCGCCATCCTCACCATCTGCCGCTTCTCCGGTGAGGATTACGACCGAACGGGTCAGCCGCACGACGGCGATTATTTCCTTTCCTTTGAGGAAGAGCACATGGTCAAAAAGGTGCTGGCGGCGTTCCCGCGCGTGGCGGTGGTGCTCAACACCGGCGGCATGATGGATACCCTCTGGTTTAGGGATAACCCCGCCGTCGGCGCGGCGCTGCTGGCGTGGCAGGGCGGCATGGAGGGCGGCCAGGCGGCGGCGGATATTTTGGTTGGCGACGTCTGCCCCTCCGGCCATCTGACGGATACGTTCGCGTCGTCGTTTGCGGCCTATCCGTCTTCGGCGAATTTCGCGGAATCCAGGCTGTATGTGGAGTATCAGGAGGATGTGTTCGTCGGCTATCGCTACTTTGAAACGATCCCCGGCGCGGCGGCCTCCGTCTGCTATCCGTTCGGTTACGGCCTGAGCTACACGACGTTTGCGCTGAGCGATGTGCGCGGCGGCATGAACGGAGCGGGAGAAATCGCGCTGAGCGCGACGGTCACGAACACGGGTTTGTGCGCGGGCAAATACGTTTTGCAGGCGTATGTCAACCCGCCGAAGGGACGAATTGCCAAGCCTGCGACAGCGCTGGTCGGCTTTGCCAAAACGCGGCTGCTCGAACCGAATGAGAGCGAAACGCTGACGGTTTCGTTTGCGCCATATGCGTTCGCGACCTACGACGACGAGGGCGCGGTTCGGAAGTCCGCCTACGTATTGGAAAAGGGCGCATACGGCTTCCGCGTGGGCGAAAACGTCCGCGAGACGGTGAATGTCGATTACCGCTATGAGCTGGATGACGACGCGATTTTGGAGCAGCTGTCGCCCAAATGCGCGCCGACGCTGCTGCACCGCCGCATGCTGGCGGACGGCAGCTATCGCGAGATTGCCTGTGCGCCCGAAACGCCGCGCGAGGATTGGCGCAAGCTGGAAGGCATTCCGGACGAGGGGCAGTATCCGCTGGAGAACCCCGATCAGATTCCCGGCTGCGCGTGGATTCCGCCGATGAAGCCTCAGCTCATCGAGGTGGCCGAAGGCGACCTGACGCTCGACGAGTTCATGAGCCTGCTCAGCGACGAGGATATGGCGCGCCTGCTTGGCGGCCAGCCAAACCGCGGCGTGGCGAATACCTTCGGTTTCGGCAACCTGCCGACCTACGGCGTGCCCAACGTGATGACGGCGGACGGCCCGGCAGGTTTGCGCATCAAGCCGGAATGCGGCGTGACGACGACGGCTTTCCCGTGTGCGACGCTGCTGGCCTGCACGTGGAACACGGAGATCGTGCGCGAGATCGGCGCGGCGGGCGCACGCGAGGTGCATGAAAACGGCATCGGCGTATGGCTGACCCCGGCGATCAACATCCACCGCACGCCGCTGTGCGGGCGCAACTTTGAATATTATTCGGAAGATCCGCTCGTTGCGGGCGAGATGGCGGCGGCGATGGTTGAGGGCATTCAAAGCGAGGGCGTGGGCGCGTCGCTCAAGCACTTTGCCTGCAACAACAAGGAGACGAACCGCAAGGACTGCGATTCCCGCCTGTCCGAGCGCGCGCTGCGCGAAATCTATCTCAAGGGATTTGAGCTTTGCGTGAAAAAGGCGCAGCCGCTCACCGTGATGAGCAGCTATAACCTGGTCAACGGCCTGTGGGCCAGCCAGAACCGCGAACTGCTGACCGATATTCTGCGCGGCGAGTGGGGCTTTAAAGGCATGGTCACGACCGACTGGTATACGCACGCGCCGCAGTATACCGAAATCGCGGCGGGCAACGACGTGAAGATGGGCTGCGGCGATCCGGCGCATGTTTTGCAGATGATGCGCGAGGGCAGACTCAAGCGGGAAGATGTGGTCGTCAGCGTCAGAAGATTGCTGGAGATGATTCTCAAGCTGGCATAAACAGAGAACAGACATCCAAAAGACCTCCTGCCGTTGAACGGGCGGGAGGTCTTTTTGTAAAAACGAAAACCCCCGCTTCGAGCGGGGGTTCCGGAAAGCTTAAAGCTATCAGTCCAAAGGGTACAACCCTGTGCTAGAATAGATGCAAG
>JABLTR010094551.1_pt1 | contig 23929 bp, 25 predicted proteins | sample 7160071 | NCBI WGS metagenome assembly JABLTR01 (sample SAMN14651230, study PRJNA627086) | human gut metagenome | isolation source: feces | host: Homo sapiens | reverse complement strand
TCCCAATAGATAGTCACGCTTTGCGTGCCTCATCTATTCTACTGCCTGGACTTGCAACCGTACACCTGGACTCATCTCCACCGTGACCCTGGACCGATTTCCTCCGTTTTGCTGGCCTGTTTGGGGCGGAATATTCAGTACAGTTCCTCGAGCTGGGCGTTATGCAGGTGGACAGGTGCGCTAGCAGGCATCCTGATTTTTCAGTTTAGTGCACATACCAGTTGTTCGTGACGCTCAAATGCCATATTGCCCTCGCTCCTGCCTATATATCACACCTTCATGAAAAGTAAAAGAAGAACTTCGGATTCTCCACAGAGTTTCCGAAGTTCTTCTTTTGTTTTATCAGCTCAGGACTTCCCGGAGGAATGTAAGTGTTTGAACGCATCGTGGTCTTTTGGAAAGGCTATGACATTGTCCACCTCCTTGGGGGATTCCTCCGGTTTGGAGCGCAGGACAAGGGCCCGGACCAGCAGCACTGCCAGCAGCCCTGCGGAGAACCCGGCGAAATCCAGCCACACGTCCTGGAGCTGGGAGCCCCGGCCCGTAAAGATTTGGATGGTTTCATCGATCGCAGCCACAAAAAAGCCTCCCGCCCACACGTGGAAAAAGGGGTGCAGCTTCACGGTCCGCGCCGCGGCCAGCAGCCCGCAGGACAGCCCGCCCAGGCAGGCAAATTCGGTAAAGTGGGCCATCTTCCGCACAATGTGCACCAGCTGTTCTTGGTTGGGGAACAAGTCCCGGATGAATCCGGGCAAAAAGCCCAGCACCCCCACGCTGAGATCGTGGGAGTCGGAACGGCTCACCAGGGAGTTCCCCCAGATAAAGGCCAGGTTGCACACCAGCAAAAGGCTTAACACCGTCAGTAAGATTTTCCGCTTTCCAGTCATAAATATCCCTTCTCCTGTTGAACTTCGCAATCCGTGTATCCGTATAATGAAGCATTATACCACATTCCTGGGGGGAGGATACAAGAAATATCTGAAAAAAGAAAACTCTCCTGGGGGCCGATCCCAGGAGAGCCTTTGTATAGATGGGCACTTTCACGATACAATAGTACTCATCTCATTTTTTAAGGAGGCCATCTTATATGGAACAACACACCATTTCGAACCACCAAATTGCATCCTTTGCCGGGAAACTCCAGGAAGACGAGCGTTCCCCCGCCACCATTGAAAATTACTTGCGCCACATCCGGGCTTTCGCAGCTTGGGCCGGGGAGCAGGCCGTCACCAAAGAGCTGGTTGCCTCTTGGAAAGAGCACTTAACCGGCAAAGACTACCGCCCCGGCACCGTCAACACCATGCTGGTGTCGCTCAACCGGTTCCTGGGCTTTTTGGGGTGGCACGACTGCGTCGTGAAGACCCTGCGCATCCAGCGGCGGCTGTTCCGGGAGGACAGCAAAGAGCTGACCCGAGAGGAGTACGAGCGCCTGGTTTCCACCGCACAGGCCAGTGGCCGGGAGCGGCTGGTGCTTCTGTTGGAAACCATCTGCTCCACCGGCATCCGCGTCTCAGAGGTCAAGTATATCACCGTAGAGGCCCTCCGTCTTGGAAAAGCGGAAATCTCCCTGAAGGGCAAGATACGCACCATCCTGCTGCCCAACAAGCTGTGCCGGAAGCTGCTGAAGTATGCCAAAAAACAAAAGACCGTCTCCGGCGAGGTGTTCCTCACCCGAAACGGCACAGGGCTTTCCAGAAAACAAATTTGGGCGGAGATGAAGTCCCTTTGCGAAAAGGCTAAGGTGGCGGCCAGCAAAGTGTTTCCCCACAACCTGCGGCACCTGTTTGCCCGCACGTTCTACAAAGTCTGCCGGGACGTGGCCCGGCTGGCGGATGTTCTAGGCCACTCCAGCGTGGAAACCACCCGCATCTACCTGATTTCCACCGGGGCGGAACACGCCCACACCTTGGAGCGATTACGGCTTATCCTTTAAGGACTAAATGATAAAAATGTCAACACCGGAGGAAAAGGAATTCGTTTGCCCTCTCTAACCATTTCTTGCCAAAACACGTTTTCCGGCAGCGGGCCGGCTTCCAATATTTAGAAAGAGAACATATCGAAAAAGAAATATAGACCCTTGAAAGCGCAAAAAGGATGACGCATGCCAAATTTTATGAGGAAATCTGCGATTTTTACTTGAATTGCCTGCGGACCTGTGCTAGAATAAATTTAAGCTAGTTCGAAAAGATAAGGTTCCATATAAATTTCTGGACATTTTTATCATAATGACTGGTAAAGCAGAGGTGAGATTGTGGCGAATGCTCAAAGGCGGGAATCCTCCTATTATGTGTTAGCGCGGAGCGATATCGACTTGTACCTACAAGATGTGGCGTCCCGTGGATGCAAGCAGGGCACGCTGGAGAATTATCGCCGCAGTTTGTTAAACTTCTTCGATTGGCTTCCCGAAGGGAAGCAGGTCAGCCGCGAGAAGGTCTATGAATACCAAGAGTATTTAATAGGAAAATACACTTCCAGAACGGTCAACATGAAGATGACCGCCATCAATGGGATTTTAGGCTTTTTAGACTTGCGTGAATACCAGTCCACCGTCAAGGCGAGTGTGGACGACACGGCAATCCAGCCGGAGCTTTCCCGGAACGAGTACCTGCGCATGTTGTCCGCGGCCAAAGCCATCGGTGACGAGAGGCTGTATCTCATTATTAAATTGTTTGGCACAACGGGCATCGCCGTGCAGGAGTTTGACAAGGTCACCGTAGAGGCGGTGCGTTCGGGCACAATCGTTACCTTCCCCAACCGGAACCGGCTGGCCTTGCGGATTCCCGCCTGCGTGCAAAGCGAGCTTTTAGAGTACGCCAAGGAAAAAGGGGTAAAATCGGGCCCCATTTTCCTCACGAAGGAGGGGAGGCCCTTGGGGCGGACCACCTTGTCCAACATGGTCCCCCACATTGCCCGGTATGCCAAGGTGGAGGAGAATAAATGTACGCCGCGGTGTCTGCAGAAGCTTTACGCCGAAACCTGGGACACCATCAAAAGCAACGTCAATGTCATGCTGCAGATGACCTATGACAAGCTGCTGGAGCAGGAGCAAGTGATATACGGCTGGCAAGACGTCCAGCTCCGCGCCTGACCCGAGGCTTGTCAAAATGCGAAAAATGTCTAGTAACTGATGTGCGCTTTTTTAATTGATCATGGTGAAAGCCAAATTATCTTCTAGTATTGGCAGCCATATGGGCTTGCTGTCTGTATACAGCGGGCAGCAGGCCTGTTTTTTTACTGGGAAGAACGTTCTTTTCTTCCTGTCTAGGACATTTTTCGCATTTGGTCCTCAAATAGAAAAAGGGAAAATGGTGTAGGAAAACCTGCGATAGCGCAGCGCCAGTAGGACCCATAGGAATGGAGAGAGTATCCGGTGGATAAGACGCAGAATCCAAACAACAACGAGATGGTCATCGACCTGGTGCAGCTTGCCAAAGCGCTGTGGCACCGGGCCTGGGCCATTGTGCTGGCCATGGTGATTTTCGGCGGGGCGGCTTTTGGTTACGCCCGGTTTCTCATCACCCCCTTGTACCAGGCCAGCGCCATGATGTATGTGAACAACAGCTCCATCAACGTGGGCAGCACCCAGGTGGACTTAAGCGACCTGAGCGCCGCCCAAAGCTTGGTGGAAACCTATATTGTCATCTTGAAGACCCGGGGCACCCTGGAGCAGGTCATCGAGCAGGAGAACCTCTCTTACGATTACGAGACCCTCTCCGACATGATCGAAGCGGGGGCCGTAAACTCCACCGAGGTGTTCGAAATCCAGGTCACCAGCGCCGACCCGGAAGAGGCGGAGCGCATCGCCAACTGCATCGCCGAGCTGTTGCCGGGGCGCATCTCGGAAATCGTGGAGGGCAGCTCAGTGAAGATTGTGGATTACGCCATTGTGCCCAGCCAAAAATCTTCCCCCAGCATCTCCCGATACACACTACTTGGGCTGTTGCTGGGCGCGGTGGTCAGTTGCGGCGTCATCGTGCTGATGGAGCTCTTTGACGAGCAAATCCGGGACGAGGACTACGTCCGGCAAACCTTCGACCTGCCCCTGCTGGCAGCTGTCCCGGACCTCACCGGGCAGGGCGCCGGCCATTCCTATTACAAAACCACCTCCGGAAAGGAGGCGCAGTCTTAAATGTTTGGAAAGAACAAGAAAGGGAATGTTTCCGATTCGGAATACGGCGCCATGCTGGGCGGCCACCTGAACTTCGCCGCCTCCGAAGCCTACAAGCTGCTGCGCACCAATTTAATGTATGCCCTCACCGGGGAGGAAACGGACGAGTGCCGCGTGGTGGGCGTCACCAGTTCCGTCCGGGGCGAGGGGAAATCCACCACCACCTTAAATTTAGCGTACTCCATCGCCGAGGCGGGCCAGTTCGTCTTGGTGCTTGAATGCGATATGCGTCTGCCCACCTTGGCAAAGCGCCTGGGGATAGACGGCTCCAAGGGCATTTCCAACCTGCTGGCTGGGCTGTGCAACGGCTCGGAAGTGATCAAGCGCACCGACCTCCACCAGAACCTGTATGTGCTCCCGGCGGGGGAGATCCCCCCCAACCCTTCGGAGCTGCTGGGTTCCGAGCGGATGAAGGTCAGCTTGGACGTGCTGCGCAAAGACTTTGACTACATCCTGCTGGATTTGCCCCCGGTCAATGCCGTGTCCGACCCCCTGATAGCCTCCAAGCTGACAGACGGCATGATCCTGGTGGTGCGGCAGAACTACAGCAACAAGCGCTCCTTGGCGGAAGCGGTGCGGCAGCTGCGGTTTGTGGACGCCAAAATCCTGGGCTTTGTTATGACCGGCTCCGATTCCGGCGCCAAGGGCAGCAAGAAGTACTATAAGAAGTACTACAAACAATACGGGTATGGCTACGGCTATGGCCAACAGAAAGAGAAATCCAGTTCATGATTGATACACATACCCACGTGCTCCCCGGCCTGGACGATGGCAGCGGCTCGCTGGAGGAAAGCCTGTGGCTGGGCCACGTCCTGGCCCGGCAGGGAGTCAAGCTCTTTGCGGCCACGCCTCACTTCTACGCCACCCAGGAGAGCCCCCAGGACTTCCTCCGGCGGCGGGAGCGGGCAGAGCACCAGCTGTTCCTTCACTGGCCCCAAGAGTTCCCTCCCTTCCTCATGGGGGCGGAGGTGCGCTTCTTCGACGGCATGAGCCGCACCCAAGAGCTGCCCTTGCTCGTTCTGGAAGGCACCAACCTGCTCCTGCTGGAGATGCCCTTTTCCCCGTGGAGTTCGCGGATGGTGGAGGAGGTGCTGGAAATCCAAGAGCGCCGGGGCCTGCAAGTGCTTTTGGCCCACGTGGAGCGGTACCTGCCCTACCAGGAGCCCAAGGTGTGGGAGAAGCTCCGCCAGGGGAAGGTTTGGATGCAGTGCAACGCCAGCTTTTTCCTCCACTGGAGGACGAAACCCAAGGCGCTGCGGATGCTTCGGAAAGGAGAAATCCACATGCTTGGTTCCGATTGCCACAATAAGACCACAAGGCCGCCCCGTCTGGGCGAGGCGGCAGAAGTGATAGAAAAATCCCTGGGGCAGGGGACATGGCGGGCATTTAACCGCCGTGCCCTGGCCCTGCTGAAATCTGTGAGCCGCCCATGAAGAAACGCGGTTTAGCCATTCTCATCGCCGTGCTGGGGGTGCTGTGCGTGGTGTGCGGCGCGCTGCTGCTGCAGGGGAATTCTACCCCGGTGACCGCAGAGCCCTCGCCCAGTTCCACCGTGGAAGCCACACCCAGCCCCGCACCGGCGGAAACCCCGGAGCCTGTCAGTTCCCAGCCGGAAACGGAGGAGCCCTACGTCAGCCCCATCGATTTTGCCTCCCTTCAAGCGCAAAACCCGGACATTTACGGCTGGCTGCGTATCCCGGGCACGGAGTTTGACTTCCCTCTGGTGCAGCGCCAAGGCGACGACAGCTTCTACCTGACCCACGACAGCGACGGCAACGAAAGTTCCGCCGGGGCTATCTTCACGGAGAGCGCCTACAACTCCACCACCATGGAAGACCCGGTCACCGTGGCCTACGGCCACCAGATGCACGCGGGCACCATGTTCGGCAAGCTCCAGGAGACCTACTCCCAGGAGAACGCCCTGGAGGACTACGGCGAGGTGATTGTCTACCTGCCGGAGAAGGAGCTTCACTACCAGGTGTTTGCCGCCGTGCCCTACGACAACCGGCACATCCTCTACAACTACGACTGCACCGACAGCCGCCGGTTCAACGCCTTTTTAAACAGCATTTACGAAGTCCGGGAGATCGGCGCCCAGTTTGCAAGCGGCGTCACTGTCTCCAACGGCGACAAAGTGCTGGTCCTGTCCACTTGTTTGGCGGGCAACTCCCAACGAAGGTATCTGGTCCTGGCCGTGTGCCAGGCTGAGATAGAGTAAATTGGAAAAAATCTGAAAGGATGATTCCCCATGAAAAAGTTCGCAATGTTCCTCTCTGTGCTCCTCATCGCGGTGACTTTGGCGGCGCCTGTTTCCGCGGCTGTCAACTTCAACCCCAGCGTGGAGCAGAAGCCCGCCCCCACTGTGGACACGGTGACAGACGCCAATGGCAACGAAGTGTCCGCCATCATCCGGGACCAGGACGGCAACGAAGTCCACGGTGTCGCCTCCGGGGACATCACGGTGACCCCTGTCTCTGCATTGGACCAGGCGGCAGCCGACATCAGCGAGATGTTGACCAACGCCTATGAGCAGATCCAGCAGGCGAACACCATCGCCGACTTGGTGCCCACCATTGGCGATTTCCTCCAGACCATTGGCAGCGCTGCCCAGGTGGCTGACCTGGTGGTGCGGGATGTGTTCGACGTGTCCCTGACCGGCACCGCCGCCGAGTACCTGGCCCAGGAAGGCAACAACATCACTTTGCGCTTTGATGTGGGTGTTGCCCCCAGTGCCACCCTGATTGTCCTCCACAACTACGAGGGCTCCAACTGGGAGATCATCCCCGATGACCGTGTGGTGCAGAACGCCGACGGCACCGTGGACGTGACCTTCGACAGCCTGTCTCCCATCGCCTTTGTGGTGGACAGCACCGAGACCGACACCAGCGCTTCCACCGACGCCAACGCCCCCACCTCTCCCCAGACCGGGGACAGCAGCCTGCCTCCCGTGGCCGGCGCTGGGCTGATTGCCCTGGGCTGCGTGGCCCTGGCCTCCGCCGCTGTGGTGTGGAAGAAGCGCGCCCAGAACTAAATGAAATTCCGAGTGGACGTCCGCGTCCTGAAAGGGACCGTGGCAATCCTCGCCGTGGTCCTTGTTCTTTTGGCGGGCATGCTGTTGCTGCAGCGCTGGGAGAACACCCAGGACGCGCCTGTCTCCTCCTCGGGGCCGTCTTCGGCTGTAGAGGCCGACGCCCCCGTGGATGGCAGGGAAATCACCTATTATAACGGCACTGCCTACGCCAGACGAGAGGACCTGGAAACGGTGCTCCTCCTGGGTGTGGACAAATTCGAGGGGGAAACCCCAGAAGGGTATATAAACAACCAGCAGGCGGACTTTCTTCTGCTGTTGGTGCTGGACGAAGAAAACGAAACCTGCACTCCTATCCAGCTCAACCGGGACACCATGACCCAAATTCAGATTTTGGGCGTCACCGGGGAGCCGGCGGGGACCTTCACCGGCCAACTGGCCTTAGCCCACACCTATGGCAGCGGGGAAGAGGACAGTTGTGAGAACACGGTGCTGGCCGTGGAGAATTTGCTCTACGGCGTGGGGATCGACCACTACGTCTCCCTGACCATGGACGGGGTGGCCTTGCTCAACGACCTGGTGGGCGGCGTCACCGTGGAGGTGCTGGACGATTTCTCCGGCATCGACGACAGCCTGGTGCAGGGGGAGACCGTAACGCTCCAGGGCCAGCAGGCCTTGACCTATGTCCGCTCCCGCGGCGGTCTGGAGGACAGTTCCAACCTCCGCCGCATGGAGCGCCAGCGGCAGTACCTGAGCGCTCTGCAGCAGCAACTCAAGGCAGCGGTCCAGCAGGAAGATGGCTTCACCTTGGACGCCCTGCTCCAGCTCAACGAGTACATGGTGTCCGACTGTACCGTGGAGCAGCTTTCCGCCTTGGCTGACAATATGGCACACTATCAAGTAAGCGACATCCTCACCACCCCGGGCGACGCCCAGGAGGGAGAGGAGTACATGGAGTTCACCGTGGACGAGTACGCCCTCCAACAGATGGTCATGGACGTGTTCTACGAGCCCGTGGAAGAATCTTAAAGGCAAAGGGGAGAATGCATGAAAACCCGATGGCTTGTTCTCTCTTTGGCCTTGGTGGCCGTGGCGGCCCTGGCTGCGGTGGTGTTTTCCAGTCAGCCAGGGGAAACCTCCCACGGCGTAAGCCGAGGTATCATTCTCTGGGTATTAGATTGGTTGCACTTGGAGGTTTCAGAAGAGACCATGGGGTGGATCAATTACTTTTTGCGGAGAGGTGCCCATCTCACCATCTATTTCTGCATGGGCCTTGGCTTGGCTTTGGCATTTCAATGGCAGAAGAAAGTGGCTCCTTGGATACCGGCTATGGCCCTTGGGGTGGTTTTCGCAGCCTCCGATGAACTGCACCAGTTCTACACGGGAAACCGCACGGCCAGTCCTGGGGATGTGCTGTTGGATTCCGTGGGCCTTGCGGCGGGGTGCGCAGCAGCCTGGTTCCTGCGGCGTTGTTGGGAAAAACGCCATACGTAGCCGTAATGGATGTTTTGCTATCAATGTAAGTCTTACGATACTTGAGGATGACTGAGGGAAGGACTAAGTGAACAGGTATGAGTAGAATGCAGCATGATGTGAAAGTAGGAACCGCAAAGGTTGTAAATCCTATTCTGTTGACGCTGCCGTTTCTAGGAATATGGTTTTTCTACTATGCTGAACGCACAGTATCACCATTTTACTACTGGGGAAATTGGGTGGTTGTGGCTCTGTTTTTTATTCTGTACATACTGTTCTGCCGTATTTATGACGGTTTTCTCATTTCCATCAATCGGATTTCTGAGATTGTTTATAGCCAGGCATTGGCCTCTGTCATTTCCGATTTTCTCCTGTATGTGGTGATTTGCTTGCTAAGCAAGCGTTTGGTCAATCCACTGCCGTTGTTTGGCGCCTTGGTTGTCCAGGTGCTTTTGTCAGGATTGTGGGCGTATTATGCTCATCGCTGGTATTTCTCCAAGTTCCCTGCAAAAAGAACAGCCGTGATTTATGATGTGCGGGAAGGTTTGGAGCGGCTGGTGGAAGAATACGGGTTGGAAAAAAAGTTCAAGATCCAGATTGCCATGAACGTCCAGCAGGCATTGGCCAATAAGGAATTGTTGAACAGAATGGAAACCGTCTTTCTCAGCGGCATCCACAGCCATGACCGGAACATCCTTCTCAAATACTGTGTGGAAAAGGACATTAACGTGTATGTGATTCCCCGCATTGGCGATGTGCTTATGAGCGGCGCCCAGTCCATGCACATGTTCCACTTGCCCATGCTCCAGGTGGGAAGGTACCACCCCTCGCCGGTGTATTTGTTCCTTAAACGAGGGTTTGATATCCTGGCATCTGGCATCGCGACAGTGATTCTGTCCCCTGTATTCGCTGCGACTGCTATCGCTATTAAACGGTACGATGGAGGTCCTGTGTTTTACAAACAGCAGCGTTTGACCAAGGACGGCAAGATTTTTGAGGTTCTCAAGTTTCGCAGCATGCGAGTGGATGCGGAAAAAGACGGCGTGGCCCGTCTCTCTACCGGCGATAAGGATGACCGTATCACCCTTGTAGGCCGGTTTATCCGCAAGGTTCGCATCGACGAGCTGCCCCAGCTGTTGAATATCCTCAAGGGGGATATGACCATCTGTGGTCCTCGTCCCGAGCGGCCGGAGATTGCCGCCCAGTATGAGGAGGAGCTGCCGGAGTTCCGCCTGCGCCTCCAGGCCAAAGCAGGACTCACCGGGTATGCTCAGGTTTACGGCAAGTACAACACCACGCCCTACGATAAACTGGTCATGGATTTGATGTACATAGCCCATCCCAGTTTTCTTCAGGATTTGCAGATCATGTTCGCTACGGTGAAGATTTTGTTTATGAAGGAGAGTACGGAGGGGTTTGCCCAGGCGACAGTGCAGGAGAATGGAGCTGGGAAGAAAGCGGATGAGGGGAAGATTGCGTGAGGGAGATTTGTATGGAAAAAAAGCCGCTGGTTAGTGTAATTATGCCCACATTTAACTGTGGGCAATACATTATCCAGTCTATTGAGTCTGTGATTGCCCAGACTGTTACGGATTGGGAGTTACTAATTGTGGACGATTGCAGCACGGATAACACTGCCGAAGTGTTGAAGCCGTACTTGGAGAAATATCCCAATATCCACTACTATGTTCTTCCGCAGAATGGGGGACCAGCGGTTGCCCGGACGGAGGCCATGAAGCGGGCGACTGGCAAGTATATCGCATTTCTGGATAGCGATGACTTGTGGATGCCGGATAAACTGGAAAAGCAGATCGCCTTTATGGAGCGGACTGGCGCAAAGTTTAGTGCGACCGGCTATGGCTGGATGGACGAGGAAGGAAACGACCTGCACACGGTATTCATTCCTCCGAAGAAAACTGACTACAAGAAAATGATTCGTCTTTCCAATCCAATCGGCAACCTGTCGGTGATGTACGATCAGGAGGCACTGGGAAAGTTTGAAGTGCCGCCGATTAAGAAGCGCAATGACTTTGCTCTGTGGCTGAAGATCCTGAAGAAAACGGATTACTGCTATGGCATGGAAGAAGTCTTGGGTACATATCGGATGGGCCGTGCTGGATCGGTGTCCAGTAACAAGTTGAAACAGGCAAAGTACCATTGGCAGCTATACCATGAAATCGAGGGTCACAATGTGGTACGCAGCTTGTATGAACTTGGATGCTGGGCGTGGGTAAAGGGTACTGGCATCGGGATTGATAAGAGGAAGGTTTAATTGCTGAATAAAAGGACACAACAGGTAAGTGTTTCAGTGCATGGAGGAATAGGTTGTGAATAATGCCATATTACAGGACAAAGTATTTAAGTTTTACACAAAACTTCCGCACTGCATAGTTTGCCGGAAAAGACATATGAAGAATGTTCGTTCGCGATTTAATTATAGCGATCTGAGTGATATCTCTATCTTTGCAGCAAATTGCATTGGCGGAGAGCTTTACTATCTTTTGGGGCTGAAATTTAGCTCGCCGTTAATTAACATTTCGATTGACAGAAATCAATTTATTACATTGTGTTCAAATCTTAAGGAGTATTTATCGCAGCCTATTTCTGTTTCGCTGCATAATGGGATGTGTGTTGGAAAAATCGGGGGGGTCTGGACTAAAGGAAGTAGAGATTCGATTCCCGCATGACACGGATTGTGAAAGCGTCAAGAAAAAATGTGCCGAACGCTGCAAGCGGGCAAATTATGAAAAGATTGTTCTGATAAATGACGACAAAGGACTAACGGTATCAGATTATGAGGCTTATAAGGCAATCCCAGCGTTCAGAAAGATTCTTTTTACAGCAAAAGATATGAGTGGAGAATATGAGTTCTGCCATCAGTTGACGGAATATGATGGACAAACTTATACGGGCAGCTACAACGGGAAGTCGCTGGATGGACTTTGGAAATTCACTAAAATGTGGGATTATGTATCGTTTTTGAATGGGGATACTCATTAGGATGGGAGATTCGGGATGAAAAAGGTGGGAATCGTTGGACATTTTGGGTTTGGTTATGACTTGTTGAATGGTCAGACAATTAAGGTCAAAATTCTGTTTCATGAATTTCAAAAACAGCTTGGAACAGAAAGTACTATGGCTGTAGACACACACGGCGGAGCTAAGAAAGCTCCTGCGATGATTGCCGGTACAATAAAAATGTTCCAGCAGTGTGAAAATTGCATGGTTTTACCGGCGTACAAGGGCGTGCTGATTTTTACACCCTTGTTTTCGGTACTTAATAAAATTTACCACCGCAAAACATACTATATTGTTGTCGGTGGCTGGCTTGATAGTTATCTGGATAAGTACAGGTGGCTTGAAAAACAGCTCAAAAATTATACAGCAATTTGCGTAGAGACAACAACGATGAAGAAGGCTCTTGAAAGACGTGGCTTCAGCAATATTGAGTTGATGGCGAATTGCAAAGAACTGGCGCAGCTTTCAGCTTCTGATTTGCAACATTCATTCGAAGAACCTTATGCGCTCTGTACATTTTCACGTGTTATGAAAGGTAAAGGAATCGAAAACCTTATTAACGCCATCAAGAAAGTTAATGAGAAAAGCGGAAGCGTTGTGTATACGCTCGATATTTATGGAGAAGTTTGGAAGGACTATACCCATGAATTTGAAGAGCTACAGAAGCATTTCCCGGAATATATCAAATATAAGGGAAGTGTGAACTACGACGACAGTGTGGAAACGCTGAAGAACTATTTCGCACTTGTGTTCCCGACACTTTTTTATACCGAGGGAATACCTGGGACGATCATAGATGCGTATGCTGCCGGCCTACCTGTAATATCATCAAAATGGGAAAGCTATGATGATGTGATCGAAGATAATATTACGGGTATTGGCTATAAATTTGGCAGTGACGATGCACTTGTTGAAATACTTGAAATGATAAAAAGCAATCCTCAAATGATAATTGACATGAAAGAGGCTTGCTTACGGAAAGCAAAAGATTTTTCGCCAAAAGTAATTGTGAGCGGATTCATACGGAAGTTTTTCTAAGGAGTAAGCTATGATTTCTAATGCAATGATTCAGAAGTGGATAAAAATGCTTCGACATGATAGTGTTCTTCATGTGGAACAAGATGAAGGAAAATACTATTCGGTATCTGAAATTGCTGGATACTATAACAATTTTTGTGGGAAGATTCAAAACACAAAGAATATTGATACATCCGGTATTCCGCAGAACATTGCATCACATGGAAATGATAGAGAACAAGTTTATTTCCCGATTGCCATATTTCAATACGGTCTGGGAGCATATGATCTTTGGCTTGAAACTAAAAAGCGCGACTATTACAATGCCTTTTTGGCGATGGCGGATTGGGCAGTCAGTAATCAGGAAAAGTCCGGCGCATGGAATACATTTGGGGTACTGCACTATAATAATCCTTATTCTTCGATGGCACAGGGCGAAGGCGCATCCTTATTGGCTCGTGCATATAAGGAAACAGAGAATCAGAAATACTATACTGCATGCACAAAAGCAATCGACTTTATGCTTTTGCCGGTAGCAGAAGGCGGGACAAGTGAATACTCCCCCGATGGACTGGTTCTAAAGGAGTATCCAGACAAAGCTCCTGTGCTGAATGGATGGATTTTTTCAGCTTTTGGATTATTTGACGCATGGAAACTGACAGGAAAGTTGGAATACTCAGAGGCGTGGAAACAAACCTCTGATGGAATAAAAAACAGTTTATGTAAGTTCGATGCGGGTCATTGGAGCTACTATGATATGGGCGGAAAGCTTACGAGTCCATTCTACCATTCTTTGCACATTGAACTCCTGAAAGCGTTGAATCATCTGTTGCCTGATTCAGAATATGAAAGATATATAGATAAGTGGATCACCGAAAAAAATAGTTGGATTTGGAATAAGGTCGCTTTTGTACGAAAGGCTATGCAAAAGATTACCGAAAAGCAGACGCAGGAATGGGTCATGGTCAGCTGAAAATGCTGCATCTAGTAATCAGGATATATGGAGCAATATATGAAGATAATTCAGATTATGCCGGATTTTGGACTGGCCGGTGCAGAAACCATGGTGGAAAATCTATCATGTAGTCTTGCTGCAGAAGGCCACGATGTTTTAGTTATTAGTTTTTTTGATTTGCATACTGCTATAACGGAACGCATTGAAAACAAGGGTATTAAAATAGAGTACCTAGGCAAAAAAAGAGGATTTGATCCGTCTATTATTTCAAAAATGCGGAGAATAATAAAGGCATATCAACCAGATGTCATACACACGCATCGGTATGTTTTGCCGTATGCCTTTTTGGCTTCACTGGGTTTAAAGGTTAAAAGGGTGCATACGGTGCACAATGTTGCCCAGAAGGAGCAGACGAAAGCAGGAAAAACCATTAATGGGGTACTATTCCAACATTTTAATGTGGTTCCTGTGGCACTGAGTGAAGAAATCCAAAAGACGATTCAAGAAGTGTATGGATTGCCAGACAACAGAATACCAGTTGTATTTAACGGAATTGACCTTTCACGATGCATTGTAAAGGAAAGTTATGCGAGAAAAGATACCTTTACAGTTCTTCATATAGGTCGGTTCATGGATGTGAAGAACCATGAACTTCTGTTGAGAAGCTTTGCTCGTTTCAAAGAACACCATTCGGATGCAAGACTACAGTTGCTGGGAGATGGTGAACTCAAAGAGAATATGATGCAGCTTGCAGGTCAACTCAATATTACAGATGCAGTCGAATTTGCTGGTTTACAGAGCAACGTTTACCCTTGGCTGCACAATGCAGATGTTTTTGTTCTTCCGTCTAAATTTGAGGGAATGCCAATGACATTGATTGAGGCAATGGGAACTGGACTCCCTATTATTGCAAGCGATGTTGGCGGAATTCCTGATATGCTCATGGATCAAAAGGATGCGCTACTGATTGCCCCCAAAGAGGAGAATATCCTTGTAGCTCTCGAGTCGATTTATTCTGATGAAGAAAAGAGAAAGCGTCTAGGGCGGAATGCATGGGATAAGTCAGCTGCTTTTTCGGCGATAACGATGGCAAAAAAGTATGCCGACATATACGAAAATATAAGTGAGGATGTAGTCTAATGAAGTGCTTATTTGTCGCATCAAGTATGAATTTTGGCGGAGCAGAGCGTGTGATGAGCATTCTTTCTAATGCATGGTGTGATAAAGGCTGTGAAGTTAAAATTTTGCTTACAGGAACAGCTGCTGAAAGTAACTATGCATTAAAATCTCAAGTAGAGCTCCTGAGCTGCTACAGTGAAAAAAAGATGGGTATTCCTCATATTGTAATCATAAGAGCGATTCGTTCTCTGTGTAGAAGGTGGAAACCGGATGTTGTAATATCCTTTTACAATGATGTTGCTGCTCTAACAGCGGTGGCAATTACAGGACTTCATATTCCGCTGATTTATTCTGAACGAAATGATCCGAATCATGTTAATCAGAGAAAAGTTGATAAGATTTATAGAAAAATTGTAGAACACAGAGCGGATGAATTTGTCTTCCAGACTACAGGTGCACAAGAATGTTATCCGGAAAAAGTGCAAAAACGTAGTGCCGTTATTCTCAATCCGCTTGATGTAACAGGATTCCCTACGCACGATTTTACCGTAGAAAGAAAAGAAATTGTAACAGTTGGTCGATTGGAGCCTCAAAAAAATCAGAAGTTACTTATCAATGCATTCTCCGAACTTGCAAAAAAAATTCCTGACTATACGCTCGTTATATACGGTGAAGGAAGCCTAAGAAAGGAGCTTGAAAAATTTATTGAGTCTAAGGGCCTTAAGGATAGGATCTTTTTGCCTGGGGCGAAAAATAATATTCAGGAATATATCAAGGATGCTTCGCTTTTTGTACTAAGTTCAGATTACGAGGGAATTCCTAATGCATTAATTGAAGCTATGGCAATTGGTTTGCCATGTGTTTCAACAGATTGTTCGCCAGGTGGCGCAAGAGAATTGATAACCAATGGAGAAAATGGAGTTATCGTAGAATGTAGGAATTCTAATGAATTGGCAACGGCGATGGCCCGTCTGTTGACGGATAGGGAAAGCGCAAAAAAAATGGGCACTAATGCAAAGAAGATTTATACGCGAGTAGACAAAAATCTTGTTTGCAATAGATGGCTTGATTTAATTAGGGATTGTCGGGGAAGAAAAAATGGAGTTTAAGCAAAAAAGAGCGTGTATAGTATACTCAATAATTGCTCTGTTTATGGCACTGGTCTACTCATATAAAGATGCTATATGGGTAAATGAACAGTATGCAATGTATTTTAAGCGAGGCGATACGTCAACACCGATATATCTTATACTCATTTATTCTGCCTTGTTTGTGATTTTTATAGTTGCCGTGGCAAAGATTTGTGAAAACAGGGCGCATTTCTTATACGGTTCAATATTGTTCTTGACAATTGTGTTCTATTTTTCAAAAATGCTCCTCGAAGATGGCTTGTATTCTGCAATTACTTCGCCAACAACGCCACTTGTCTATTTGGTGAGTCTGGCTGTTTTTGTTGGAATGGACGATGGAATATGGAATGCAGTTAGAAGAATTTTGCCGATATTAATAATTGCATATATTTGTTTACTTGGATATGAATATATAACGCTTGTGGTCAGGTATGGCGTAGTAGTTGTTGGAAATTCTTCGCTGATTTACTATTATGTATCCTTGTTTTGGTGTTCAGTAGTTTATTTGACGGATAGAATTTTGCGTGATGATGGGATTGGGTTGCCACAAGCGCTTCTAATTGGATTTAATGTTATTTTTGCAGTCATTATTAATTCTAGAAGTTGGATTATCCAATCGTGCCTTGTCGGTATAGCTATTTATTTGCTGGGAACAACACAGCATAATGTTCGAATTAAAATATTGCGTGTAATACTGCTTATGTTGACGGGTTATTTGATTGTTTGCCTCTTGCAGAGCTATTTTTCAAATAACTTGATTTTTTTGAGCGATAAACTTGGTCGTGACAGTCGAAGCCACCAATATGCAGATATTGCAGGAGCATCTTCTTTTCTGGGATGGGTATTTGGTAACGGAGCAAGTGCTGTATATTATGACTCTACACAGGGCTATATTTCAAATATAGATAACCAATATGTGTTTATTGCGTTTCATTACGGCATAGTTGTTCTTTTACAGTGGCTTGTTCCTCAAGTGAAAACGCTCTTATCAATAATAAAATCTCATTCAATAAAATGGATCGCCATGCTTCCAATAGTTTGTTGGCTTATGGCCTTGGGAGGATTGTCGGTTTTTAATGTGGTGTATTGTGATGTGAAGCAATTGGTGATAATGCTTTATATGGGGCATATTCTGTCGCTAAGTGATCACGGAGGATATGCAGATGAGTAAGGTTTTATATATTGGTTGGTCTGGATTACCTGAGACGGCAGCGGGAATAAGGGTATACCAAATTGCCAAGGTATTACGAGAAGCAGGCAATGAGGTCATCTTTTTATGCTTAAGTCAGCCGACACCTGGAAAGCAAGACGAAATTGAGTATGATGGATTCCGCTATATTTTAAAGGAACAATCAAAGTCAAAAATTAAGAATGTAGAAAACATATTTTGTGGTTGTGCTGATTTCTGTGTAATTAAAGATACGATTGTTGCCGAAAAGCCGGATACCGTCATTGTCTATAATGAAAAAGAGAGGCTGACTAAAAAGATAATTGCTTTTTGCCACCCACGCGGGATTACGGTTGGCGCAGACGTAACAGAATGGTATGAGCTATCACGATCAAAAAAGTGGAACTATGTAGTTGCTAAAAACGTGGATTATCGTATCCGAAACATGGATTCCAAGTTGGATTACATCATATCCATTAGTCCTTATCTTACAGCATACTATCAGTCCCGTGGCTGTAAAAATGTGATTGAGATACCGCCTATTATGAACTGTGTCAAATCTGAAATTGTGCCGACAATCCATGGAGTTCGCCATTTGGTATATGCAGGGTCGCCGGCGCAAAAGGACTTGATTCTTCCGTATCTAATCGCAATCAAGGACATAAACAATGACCAAGTAAGGGTTGTTGCGGATATCGTTGGGGTGACAAAAGAGCAGGTTAAAACGCTTTTGCAAATCGATGATCCGGAGAAAATTGGCATCATCGCGTATGGTCGTGTTCCTCATGAAGAATGCGTGAAGGTGATTGAAAAAGCAGACTTCAGCATTCTCTTTCGAGAGAATCTTCGGTATGCAAAAGCAGGTTTTTCTACGAAGCTTTCTGAGAGTCTATCACTAGGAATTCCTGTTCTATGTAATGCAGTTGGTGGTGCTGATGAAATCATTAAAGATGGTTTCAACGGTGTAAAAATTGAAGGATGCGATTCTGTATCCATTATGAAGGCCATTGAACGAATTTTTTTATTGGATGAAGGTTCGATTGATGCTATGAAACAACACGCAATAGAGACGGCAAAGCAGCTTTTTGTTGGTGAGTTGTACACTGGCGTTTTGGATAGAGCTGTCAATATGAAACCGTGATTGATACAGTGTACGGAAGGAGGAGGAAGATGATTACTGCAAAGTTGACAAAAGAAAATGCCGCAAAACTAATTGGTACAAGATGTGCAATGAAATCAAACCCGCGCAGTTTTCTGGGCTATAAAAGAATTATTGACACAGAAGAGTATGCAGTATTTGAACACCCAGTGAAGGCAGCTTCTGTGGTCGCGGCATATGGCGATATTGTGGTAAAGCGAAGAGGGAACACGTTGTTTTACATTCCAAATGTCCGAGCCCCTTTTCTTAATTATCGCATTGAACTGTGTGATAGAAACTTTCCCGGTTTGATTCAAGGCAGCAATTTTATGCAGTGCCTTTTGCTTCCGTATATGCGTGTTGTAAAACAGGACATCTATGTTAAAGATGTTCGACTTTGCATTTTTACAGATAAAGGCCAAATTTATCATAACAAGCCGGCAAGAAATAAAACCTGTGAAGGCTTTTCAAAATCTGGAGATAGTATCAAATTTGAAGAAAGTGTTGTTTGGGATCTGCCGGGGAGAAAACATCCAGCACCTCATAATAATGTTTCGGAATGTGAATGCTATTATCCGGGGCTACCAAACCGCTGCTATTCTTATACACCTTGTGTAAATTCAGATTCAAGCTACCACGATACATATGGAAATGGTGGATTTGGAAAGAGCAAGGAAGTGTCTATTGGGGGCGAAGCGAAACTGTGTTCGCGTTTCTACCGATACTCACAGACAGTCCAGGCTAATGCCTTTCGCTTTATTGGAACAGGAACCAGAAATGACAAAATGAACCTGATTGGGACATACTGTTCCAATGTTGAAGAAGGGGTCAGAGTTTGTATTTTTGCGTCCAGTGACGGCGGAAGACAGTGGTATTGTAAATACGAGTTTAGTGACATAGGCGAGTATGAATTTCAACAGGGTCATAGTAACGCTTGGGGAACAAACTTTGGAAATAAAATAAGGATAGAGGGTGATGTAGATTGCACTGATAGCAATATAACTATCTGTAAGAGAACAGTGCTTTTGCCTGAAACGGTGGATGGGACTGTAAGGACACGATTCAAATGGAATGAATCAGGTATGGTGTCGCAATTACAAAAAGGCGATACAGTAAAAGTTATTACACAAACACCACACGGCCTTACAACGGGAAATATTATTACACTGTGCAGCAAGAAAATCAAACCTCATGCGATTGACTGGATGCTTGCAGATGGAGTAGATGAGAACGGAAATAGAAATGGCTTCCAATTTAAGGTTAAAGTGGTTGATGATCATTGTTTTGAACTATATGAATTGGTTTCCAGTGCAAAGCCAACCTTGCCTTGTAGACACATCCACCATATCAATACCTTAAAAGATGGGTGGATCATTGGTACGGGAGAAATCTATCCAAATGGATGGCTTTTGTATCTGCAACAGAAAAAAGCTGATACTTACTCTATTACTGACGCAAGTGAAGAATTGACCATCAGGAGAATTAATACAAAAAATGACTCTGTTCAAAGAACAATGGGCGCAATTCTGAATGATTCGTCTGCAGGAGATTTGATCTATGCGTCAGATCATGACACGCTAGAGCGCAATGCAGTCAATGACAGTAGTCTTAGTGGGATATCGAGAAGCTCTATAGGTGTGTTTGTTGGAAAACTGGATGCAATAGATAATAGAAACCACTTTGAATGTGTGTATGAGGCAACTGAGCCATGTTATTATTTCCAAAAGCTCGATGATATGCTGGTGTTTACTGGTCAAAGAGGTGAGCTCGCAATCTGTTTTGACCCGGATTATAAGAAATGGCATCATGAAAACTTGGGCTGCACCGTGATGTATTATTATGGGTGTTGCCACCAGTATCAAATATTCAATGATTACATACTACTCAGAAAATAAGAGAGGGACCGCCTTCATTTATGGAAAAAAAGAAATCAAAAATTTCAATACCAGTCGGGTTTAAATCAGCAATAGTATATTTGTTTGCAACTGTTTTTACACGAGGACTTGCTATTATTACCACCCCGATCTTTACCAGAATTATGACTACAGATCAAGTGGGTGTGGTCAATTTATACAGCTCGTGGTATTCAATGATAACAGTTGTTTCAACGTTGGCTTTAACGTCGGGTGGATTTTCTATTGCGTTGCGTGAGTTTGAGAAAGAGCGCGATCAATATGTATCTTCGGTACTCTCCCTAACATCTATTGTTGCAATTGGGCTGGCACTTCTTTATTTTGTTGCACCCTCGTTCTGGAACAATATAACAGGACTTCCGACACACCTGATGATATTGCTTCTGATAGGATTGCTTGTTGCACCAGCTAGAGATTTTTGGCTCTCGCGACAGAGATTTGAATATCGCTATAAGCTATCAGGTACGATGACAGTGCTTTCGGCGGTAGCGGCGTCTGGCTTAGCGGTTGCAGCTGTTTTATATGCAAATAGTATTGGATTTTCCGATATTGCAAGCGTTCGGCTCTTTGCCAATTATTCAATTATCTATGGCGTCGCTTTTGTTATTTGGCTTTCCATTTTCCTGAAAGGGCGTTGCTTTTACTCTTCAAAATATTGGAAGTTCTCACTTCAACTGAGTTTGCCACTGATTGGCTATTCGATTGCTTCTCAGATTTTGAGTGTTTCGGATCGTCTTATGATTAGCAAAATGGTTGGTAATTCAGCTGTTGGCGTCTATAGCACATTGTATACGGTGAGTTCGCTTTCACTGATGGTTTGGACGGCAATCAATGCTTCTTTTGAACCGTATTTATATCAAAATATGGAGAATCCCAAAAGCAAGATTAAAAAACTGTCGATGTCGATGCTTGGAATGTATTCGTTGCTGGCTATTTTATTAGTGTACCTTGCACCGGAAATTGTTCGAATTCTTGCGACTGAAGAATACTACAAAGGTATATACATAATGCCTCCAATTGCCGGTGGAGTTTACTTTATTGCAGTTTCAAATCTGTATTCGGACATTCTGGTATATCTTAAGAAAACAAAGATGGTTATGGTGTCATCTGCCATTGCAGCCGCGCTTAATGTGGTATTGAACTATATCATGATTAACGCATATGGTTATATGGCTGCGGCTTACACAACGCTGATTTCTTACATTGTTATGGCATTGCTTTTGTCGATATGGGCAAATCGGGAATTTAAAAAGCATATAAAAGAAGTCGATTTTGTGTACGATAACAAACTGATTCTTGCAATTTCAATTATGACACTTATCGTTTCGCTTTTTGCAATTTCGATTTATGATTACGCGATTGTACGTTATGCAGTGGCGGCGGTTATTTTCATTGCAACGGCCGTGTACGGCATTCATTACCTGAAACAAAACAAGGATATGAAAAAGGACAGAGCCTAAAGGAAAGTTGCAACCCGGTAAATGGAAGGCTTGAGTCAATTACGATATGGAGGATAGGCAAAGTGGGTGTTATTTCAAAAATAGCCGATAGAATGGCTCGGAGAAATCCAATTGAATATGCGCGTAAACTAGGCGTCAAGGTTGGAAAAGAATGCAGATTTACTGGTAACCCTAGTTGGGGCAGTGAACCTTGGCTTATCCAAATAGGAGATCACGTTCTTCTATCGGCTGATGTTAAATTTAGCACTCACGATGCGGCAACATTTTTATTTCGAGATTCAGAGGAATATAAAGATGTTTTCAAATTTGCACCTGTCGTAATACGGGATAACTGCTTTATTGGTATGCGAGCAACAATATTGCCAGGGGTTGAAATTGGTCCCAATTCTATTGTGGCGGCTGGAAGTGTGGTAACTAGATCCGTACCGCCCGGAGAAGTCTGGGGGGGGTACCGGCCCACTTCATTGAAACAACAAAAGAATACGCAGATAAGTGCAAGAAAAATAGGTTGCCGTATGACATGAAAGCGTATAAAGATGATATGAAATCTGAAGTGTTAAGAGTAACACGTCAAGAATTCAGCTTTTTTAATGAATAATAAAGAAAAGAGAGGAAATAAAAATGTCAGCATTTGATAACGCAACCCTTATGATTACTGGTGGTACTGGTTCTTTCGGTTCTACCGTTCTGAAACACTTCCTTGACTCTGACCTCAAGGAAATCCGCATCTTCTCCCGCGACGAAAAGAAGCAGGACGATATGCGTCATGAACTCCAGGCTAAGCACCCGGAGGCCGCCAAGAAGGTCAAGTTCTACATCGGCGATGTCCGCAATCCGCAGTCTATCAAGGACGCCATGCCGGGTGTTGACTACATTTTCCATGCGGCTGCTCTGAAGCAGGTTCCGTCCTGCGAGTTCTTCCCGATGCAGGCTGTTCAGACCAACATCATCGGCACGGACAACGTCCTCCACGCCGCTATTGACGCTGGTGTTAAGCGTGTTGTCTGCCTGTCCACCGACAAGGCGGCCTATCCGATCAACGCTATGGGTATCTCCAAGGCCATGATGGAGCACGTCATCTACGCAAATGCCCGTGTAGCGGCTGAGCGTGGTGGTACGACCATCTGCTGCACCCGTTACGGCAACGTTATGTGCAGCCGCGGCAGTGTTATTCCGCTGTTCATTGACCAGATCAAGGCCGGCAACCCTATCACCATCACTGACCCCAACATGACTCGTTTCCTGATGAATCTGGATGAGGCTGTGGATCTGGTTATGTTTGCCTTCCAGCATGGCAACCCCGGCGACCTGTTCATTCAGAAGTCCGATGCATCTACCATTGGCGATCTGGCAAAGGCTGTCCAGCAGTTGTTCGGCGACACCGGTACGAACATCATTGGCACTCGTCACGGCGAGAAGCTGTTTGAGACTCTGATGACCCGTGAGGAGCGCCTGCGTAGCGAGGATATGGGCCACTACTTCCGTGTTGCTGCTGACAACCGCGACCTGAACTACGATAAGTTCGTGGTCAAGGGCGAGGTTCATACCATGGCTGACGAGTCCTACACCAGCCACAACACCAATCGGCTGGATGTGGAAGGCACCGTCAAGAAGATCATGACCACCGAGTATGTCCAGAACGAGCTGAAGGGCATTCCCAATGTCTAAGGAAAAGCTCCTGCTGGTGGGCACTGGTGGCTTTGGCCGTATGGTTGCGGAACAGGCAATGATCCAGTATGACTGTGCCTTTGTGGACGATGGACAACCTGCTGGCTCTGTGATTTGTGGGATTCCTGTTGTTGGCGGCATTGCGGATTTGCCCGAACTGCGTAAGGACTATGACCTGCTGATGGTTGGCATCGGTAATAACAACTTCAGGGCGCAGGTGTATGAAAAGGCCACCACTTTAGGCTATACTTTCCCTAATATCATCGCTCCAAGTGCCTATGTCAGTCCCTTTGCTGAAATCGGTAAAGGCTGTGTGATCCTGCAAAATGCCTGTATACAGAACGGTGCAGTCGTGGGTGACAGTGTACTGCTGAACGCAGGAGCAGAAATCCATTGCAATGCGACCGTGGAGGATTACGCGCTTATCTATACAAACAGCGTCATTCGTACCGGTGCAAAAGTTGGTCACTGCGCCCGAATCGGAAGTAATGTGACGATTTGCAATAATGCTACTGTGCCGGATGGGGCGGATGTCCCTGACTGCACAGCGGTATACCCGGAGGTGAAGGTTGAAACATTGTGATTTAAGCACCATTTCGAAAAAGGGCGCACAAAACCAAGCCCCCTAAAAGCGGGCTAAAAACACAGTAAAGCTAAAAATCTAAGAAGTGGAT
>JABLTR010087033.1_pt1 | contig 24052 bp, 20 predicted proteins | sample 7160071 | NCBI WGS metagenome assembly JABLTR01 (sample SAMN14651230, study PRJNA627086) | human gut metagenome | isolation source: feces | host: Homo sapiens | reverse complement strand
GGACGCCCTGCGCCGCCAGGGCCTCTGACCGCTCCCCCAACAAGCCGGTGGATAAGCCACCCGGCCTTGCTACGCCCAAGGAACCAAAGGCGAACACAAGCCGAAAAACAGGCGGCATGCCCCAAAATACAATGCTCCCTCTCCAGGCGGCAGGGCTTCTGTTTCCCTGCCGCGCACAGAGGGAGCATCTTGCATCCATACAAAGTCTCGACCCGCCCGCCGGACCGGCGGGCGGTCTTTCAAGGAGGGGTTATTTCAGCAATTCCTGCTTCAGCCGCTGCTGCACGTTCTCCAAATCCGGGTCGCACAGCAGCGGCAAAAATTCCACCAGCTTTTCTTCGGGAAAATCCCACCATTTGAGCTCCAAAAGAATCTGGATCAATTCGTCGTGGAAACGCTTCTTGATGAATCGAGCGGGATTTCCCCCGACGACGCAGTAGGGCGGGACATCTCGGGTGACGACGGCGTAAGCTCCGATGATGGAGCCGTCGCCGATTTTCACGCCCGGCATAATCACGCTTTCTCTGCCGATCCATACGTCGTTGCCCACCACAATGTCCCCTTTGAAGGGAAGCTGAGACAGATGCGGCGGCGTCTGTTCGCTCCATCTCCCGCCGAAGACAGAAAACGGGTATGTGGTGACGCTGGAAATGCGGTGATTGGCCGGGCCCATGATAAACTTTGCCCCGGAAGCAATTTGACAGAATTTCCCGATGATCAGCCGGTCTCCGAACTCCGGATAGTTGAACAAGATGTTATTCTGTTCAAAGCCGGTGGGGTTATCGCGGTCGTCGTAATATGTGTAATCTCCAATGGAGATGTTGGGAGCCTGAACGACATGCTTCACAAAGCAGGACGTTCCATATTGGTTTGGGAAAATCTCGTTGGGATTGGGCACACGCTGCATGTTTCTTACTCCTTTTTGTTGTCGTTTCACATCACTTCCTTCCCGGTTTTTGCCGCCGTAGCCACGGCCCTCTTTTTTCGAATCTCTTTCATGGTATCACCTTGCTGATTGTGACAATTTTCGCCGCTTCCTGCGGGCTCTGTGGGAAATGGACGGGCAGATGGTTCTCTCCCCATGGCCGGAAGCCCTGCCGGACTGCCCTTTCGGCATTTTCCCATTTTCATTCTACCACGACGCCCCAAAGGCGGCAAGAGCGTCTGGAACCTCCGTGAAACCCTTGAAAAAACGTCCCGGCGCGGAAAGCATACCAAAAGCCGCCGCCATTGCCGGGCAGATATCGTGGGCCGGTTCATTCACAATGCGGCGACAGCCCGGCCCTGGGCGGACCGTCCTGCGGGTAAAATTGGTAAACCGGTTTGGTTATATTTTTAGAGTTGCCTTTTTCTTGCCTATCAAAGCTGTGAACGAAAACGAAAGTTACATACTGCGGATATAAAATTTAAAATTTTTTTATTTTTCTGCTTGCAATTTCAAAATTAATATGATAACATAGAATATATAAAAAATACGAAAATGGGGTGGGCACTATGAACGCAATGCAACAACTTTACGATTTTATGCAGTTACGTCCATGGTGTGGTATCCATCTGTGGAGGATACGAATAAAACGTAACAGTTAACGCATAAGTCGTGGTTGCAGATACACCGGCTTATGCGTTTTTTCTCAAAAATTGAAGGGATAGGAGTTGTCTCTATGCCGAACCATTTTACAAAGTCTGGCAAAAAGATGCCGATTTTCGTCTTGTGTATTGTCCTCATTCTCATTTTAGGAGGCGTGGGCATTACGGCAATTTGGCGCAGTTCTTGTGTCAGGATTGCAACTCCGTCTGATTTTGAAAACTTCTGCTTTACAAGCGAAAAAAATGGTCCCGTTCTGACATTTGAAGGTAATTCGACATACAACTTGTTCCTATCTTATGAATCCTCGATTGTCCCAAGGGGTTATTTTATCATTGATGGCGATCTGTTGAAGCTATCGACCGATGAAGTAACAGATGCATTCGTCTTTCGGATCACAAAAAGCGAGGGAGGGGACCTTTTACTCACCTACATGGACAGCCTGTCACAATCCAGACTTTTAAACAGCAGGGGAATTGCAGACGGAACAATATTTAAAAACAGAGTTGATATATAAATTCTTATTACGTTATGATATGGAGGATAATTATGAATAAGATAAATAACATCAAGAAACTAATATGCTTATTTGCTGTGTTATTAATTGCATTTTCTGCTACAACACCGGTGGCCTTTGCGGATGAGAGAATTTCCGCAACGGAACAACAGCTTTATCCCGCAAGCTACTCTGGCTATGTTTTTCCTCTTCGTCCGGGTACATCGGCATGGTCAAAACTAGAAAACCATCAAAAAATGGTTGATGTGTGCCAAATTCCCGATGAAGTTTTGGCGAAAATGCCGACCTCAGCGTTGGTAGAAACGATTTTGTTCTATCCATTGGGAATGGACATGTTTGCCTATGATGATGTTGCAATAGGATATAAAGTTGTAGCAGAACATTTTAATGGGCTGCAAGAGCTTGAGACACGGGACGATGCTGCGGAGGAATTGATTGCTGCATACGTCGATGCAGTACCTGCAAAAGTGTTGCGGGGAACTTCGGAACAGGTAAACGACGCTTCAGGTGTGTATCTATTATCCGCCCTTTTAGGGCAAGATGTCTACCAACAAAAAATGAATAAGGTAGATGTGGACACTTTGGCATCTCTGTGTTCGGGTATTAGCGAACCAAACGAGCCGGATGTTCTGGTCCATGATGTAGGTACCACGGCAACACCAGTATCCTTTTATGCGTATATGCCGTATGGTGGAACCCCAAAAACAGTATCGACACCGAATAAGGGGTCTGTTGCTGCCAACTATGACTCTGAGTGTGGAGAAGTTTGGGTATACTCAGATGGGCAGCAGCGTGTAAGATATACATACTCGGATATACCTAGCACATATAAAACTGAGATGAACGAGTATGTAGAGGATACATATGGTCTCACACCCGACCGTCAGCCAACGGTGAAATATAATTGTCACTCTTATGCATGGTACAGCACATCCTCTTCCAACAAGTATTGGATAGATTATCCGGGGGCCTATCTTACGGATGGAAGCTATGATGAAGTCGGGAAAATGCAAGTAGAAGTTGGCGGTAGAATTGTATACTATGATACTATTAATGAGACGTATGGAACCCCCACGCATAGCGCAAAAATAACATCTATAAGAGAGTTAACTAAGTCCAAGCGTAATTTTACAGTTATTTCTAAGTGGGGAATGATGGGATTGTATGAACACTCCTGGGCGACTTGTCCATATTACTATATCAGTAAGTCTCCTGTTGATTTAAAATACTTTAATTAGATAAATCGTAATATCGACAAAAGAAAAGTCAGTTAATGATTTTTTCCATCATCTCTCTGAATCATAGAGGAGATGAAAAAGCTAGTTTAAACTGCAAAGTTCCGCAATTATGGCTCGCCGGTCAATGCCAAGTGGGTGCTACGCGACTGCCACATTCTGGAGGTCCGATTTACGGTAAAATATGCCAGCCGTGGCTGCACCAGGGCGGTGCCTGCTCCGTAGCATCTGACGGAGAATGTGCGGAACTGCCGGTTTCATGCGGATAGGCTCGACGAGAAGCGACTAACAGACCTCTCGGAGTTTTGTTACTGCGTGGGCCTCACTGTGTGCAAGCCCTATTTGAGCGCTATCCTGGACCTATGCAACAGGCGAATCATCTCTTTATGTTCCGAAATGGCAACGGGCCCATGGAAGGCTTCAGGGCATCCTCAAACGGGAACGTTACTATGGCAGGTACTTCACCTTCCACTACCTCCGGTGTAATTTTGGAGTGCGAATATCCATGGAGTTTAAACCGCATTCGGCAATGTAAAATGCGTATGATTTTACCGTCTACCGAGCGAGGAGCATACCATTTTGTCCCGAAGTCCGGGACCGCCATTGCCGGGATCCGGGGCTTTGGGAGAGAGGAAGGGGCGGTTTTCAGGAAATCCCGATCTTGGCTAAGGAACATCCACAAACGAAGCTCCCCGCGAAAGGGGCGACCGGTCCGGGCCGGTGCCGCTTCTGCGGGGAGCTTGCCCTTGGGGCGGGGCGGCTATTCCAGAATGAGAACGTAGGGATCGAAGGTTCGCTCGCGCAGCTGGTCCAGGGCCCGTTCCGGGTCCTGCTCTTGGCTGAGCCACAGGCTGTAGGCGTACGTGCAGAAGCCGGAGAGGTCCATTTTGAAGTTGGTCTCCCAGGTGTTGTTCATAATCCAGGAGTAGACGGGCCGCCGGTTGTTTTCCTCCTTCCCGTCGCACAGGCGAATGGGATGGTGGGCCATCTGCCCCATGTAAAGCAGGGGGGCGTCGTGGGCGGCGATGAGGGCTCCACCCTGGGGGGACAGGTAAGCCAGGCCCTGGTCGGACATGTAGTACTCCATGCAGGTGCCGGGAATCTGGTCCACGCCGGGGCGGAAGGCCTCGGCGCCCTTCCGGAGATACAGGCGGCTGTCCGGGAAGGAGAGGCTGAGAGGCAGGAAGACGCTCTCAATGTCCGTGGAGATGGTTTTGCCCAGCTCCAGCTGGAAATCCACCCGGGGCATGGCCTCGTAAAATTTCACAAGGACGTCGGCGTGGATGGCGCCGGGCAGGCGGTAGCGCAGGCGGAGCAGGGTGAATACGGGGCCGCGCTGGGCGCAGGTGATTTCCTCCAGGGTTCCGGGATACAGCCGGGCGTGCCGCCCCCGGATGTTCCGGCCCAAAAGCCGCCGCTCCTGCTCCTCCCGGCAGGGAAATTCCGGGTACTCCAGGGTCAGGGGCGTCCGCTCGTAAATCGGCATAAAGAAGGGCGCCGCGCCCTGCCCCAGCAGCTCCCGGCCGGTGCGTTTGTCCACAAAGGAGGCGACGCCGGTCTGGGGGCGGTAGGACAGGCGGAACCACTGGTTTTCAAAGCCGTAGGGCAGACGGTAGGTGACGGGGTCGTAATCGTTGACGATGTCCCGGACCCGCTCGGCCCCGACGTAGCACTTCCGGCTGTTGAGGGTCTGAACCGGCGCGGGAAGCTCCCGGTAGGTGTAGGTTTTTTCCTGGAAGGGCGCCAGGGTATCCACAAAGCTGATGTTCCGCCCCCGGGGGTGGGGGGAGACCTGGCAGGGGAGCACCCGACCGGCTTCGTCCCGGATTTCCACTTGGGCCAAGGTGGGGCTTTCGATGTAAAACTCCACCAGCTGGGGACAGTCGGCCCGGCTGACGCTGCAGGCCCGAATGGTGCCGCCGGTGTTGTAGTACCGGAGGATGTCCCCTCGGGCTACGGCAATCCGGTTCAGCATCCGGGAGGCCGCCTCGTGGGCCTTGGAGGCGTAGCTGTTTTTCCGCATGTCCAGATTCAGGACCATGGTGTCGTAGGGGCAGGTGACGGTGGAGGAGTGGCCCCAGGTGTGCTCGGCATAAAGAAGCAGATTGTCCTGGGCGGCGGCGAAGAGCTCCGGATAGTGGGCTTCGGCCTCGGGGTCCAGCCGCCGGCAGAGGTGATAGCGGTGCTGGGCGTCTTTGTAGTGCTTGACCGCGTAAGGCGTGCTGCCGATGCCGTTGGCCCACCAGTCGGTGAGATCGCCCCGGTATACCGGCGCGTCCTGAAGAGACGGGCCGACGGCGGCGTAGAGCTCCTGGAGGCTGACCATGCGCACGGAAACCTCCTGCCCGTAGCGCTGCCCGTAGGCCTGGATGACCTGGAGGATCTCCGGCTCCGGGGGCGCGTTGTCGCTGAACACGCCGGACACGGCGGTGATGATGAAGTCGTAGGGGTATCCGTTTTCCTCGCACAAGGTGAGATACCGCTCCAGATTTTCATGGAGGGCCTCCACCGGATCGGCGGGCGCGGGGGCGCTGCCCAGGTGATTTTGCGTCATGAAGTTGTTGGTTTTGTTGGGCTTGAAGCCCAGGACGTTGCCCAGGTTATAGTGCTCGCCGTTCCAGACCAGCAGCCTCCGCCCGGCGGCGTTTTCCCACCAGAAGGCGGTTTGGTTCCGGTACAGGGGGTACATGCCGTGGTGGCAGTGGATGTTGGCGAACAGGAACTCCACGCCGGCGTCCAGCATGGCGTCCCGGCAGCCCATGGAGATGCCGTTGATGTCGGCGAACATGGCGGTGTTTAGGACGACGCCCCGGCTGCGGAAAAAGTCCCGCCACTGCTGCAGCCGGTGGGCGTAGACGGAGCAGTCCAGCAGGTCGTTGAAGTTCAGGTAGTTGGCCGACAGGCCGATTTTTCCCTGAGCGGCCAGGGCGCAGAAGGCGTCCTGCTCCTCCCGGGAGGCGGTTTTGAAGAATTCTTCCACACAGAACAGCGTCTCGCAGTTCCAGCGGAAGTCGGCGTAGCCGGGCTGCTTCATGAGAGACAGAACGGCGCCGATGTATTGGGCCTGGGTGTCTATGACCCGCTCCTGCAGGTCGGTGTAGCCGATGTCGGTGTGGGAGTGGTGTACCACGTAGACGGTTCGAATCGAATGGGCCATGGGTCGAATCTCCTTAGGTTTCGGATGAGTGGTTGCGCGCTGCCGCGCAGATTCCCCTCCGGTCCGGAGGGGAAATCGGCCCCATCTTACCCCTTCGGCTTCCAAAAGTAAAGATGAAAATCATGCTTTTTTTGTGCATTTTGCAATTGGCGCCGCCTGAGGCCCCAAGGCGGCGGGGATTGATTTTGGGCGGAAGATCTGGTATGCTAACCCCGGCGGCGATGCAGGCCGCGATTACTTACCACAGCGCAGGCTGCGCGGAATAGAAGGTTGCCATGAACGAAAGAGAAGTCGGCGAACTCCGCCGCCGGTTCCGGCCGGATAAAACCAGCGTGACCCGGATTCGGGGATGCTATGTGAACGAGAAAAAAGAGATTGTCTCGGAATTTTCCCAGGCCCTGGGCTTGATGACGGAAGATGAGCAGGAGAAGATGCTGACCCTGCTGAAAAAGGCGCTGTCGGGCAGCCTGGGGAAGAATTTAATCGACCTGTCCTTTTCCACGGCCCAGGTCCAAGACAGCCCGGAGCACCGGCTTCTGACGGCCCTGCGGGACGGGGAAGAGGAGGCGGTCCACCGCTTTTTCGAGACGGTGAAAGAGGCCCTGACCCTGGAGGGCAGCTATCTGATCCTCCTGGCCCAGGATGCCTACGACGTGCCGTTTCGGGGAAAGGACGGCGCGGAGCTGGACGACGGCTCCGAGACGGTGTTCCGCTATGTGCTGTGCAGCATTTGCCCCGTGCGGCTGGCCAAGCCCGCGCTGACCTATTCCGTGACGGCGGGAGAGCTCCACAACCGGGCCTCGGATTGGCTGGTGAGCCCGCCGGAGACGGGCTTTTTGTTCCCGGCCTTCGACAACCGCGGGACCAATTTATACGGCGCTTTGCTGTATTCCCGGGACGCGGGGAACAGCCGGGAGGACTTGGTGGAGGCGGTGTTTCACACCCGGGTCCCCATGGCGGCTCTGGAGCAGCGGGAGACCTTCCACACCCTGCTGGCCGACGCCCTGGAGGAGGAATGCTCCTTTGATACCGTCCAGGCGGTACAGGGGCAGCTGTGCGCCATGATTCAGGAGCACAAAGAGAGTAAGGCGCCGGAGCCGCTGACGGTCACCAAGGGGACGGTCAAGGGCGTCCTGGCCTCCTGCGGCGTGTCCCCGGAGCATGTGGAGGCCTTCGGCAGCCGGTATGACGAGTCCTTCGGCGCGGATACGGATCTGAGCCCGCGCAATCTGGTGGACCCCAGGCTGCTGGAGGTGAAGACCCCCGACGTGACCGTCCGGGTCAGCCCGGAGCGGAGCGATTTGGTGGAGACCAGGGTGCTGGGAGGCGTGAAATACATCCTGATTCGCGCCGACGAGGGCGTGGAGCTCAACGGCGTGGACATCCGGATTGGGGATTGACCATGGAAGCCCCGGCGCAAGAGGCGGCTCCTTCCCTGTAGAGGTTTATGAAAAGCGGCGCAGGACCCGGCGCGATTTCGCCCGGGGCCCCGCGCCGCTTTTTCCCCAGGCTTCCGGCGCCCCGGAGGAGCCGGGGGCAGGCCCGGGGAGTCGAAGCGGGCGGAAAAGGCGGGGATTTGGAAGAAAATACCAGGCATCTGGTTTTGACTTGTGACGTTGGGCGTGCTATAATATTTGAGATTATGTGGAAATTTGGATTGCAATGGCATGAGGCCGCCCCCGGCCCGGTTGGGGCGGGCGCGGGTGATGGGCAATGGGCACAAAGGGAGCATTCGGCATCCCGGGCGCCGTTTGGGCGGCAGGGACTGTGACATAGAACCGAGGGGTTGTTGTGTATCAAAGGTACGTAAAACGGGCGATGGATTGGATCATAGGCATGTTGACCCTGGCCTTGCTCTGGCCGGTCCTTTTGCTGGCGGCTCTGGCAATTTGGGTGGAGGACCCCGGTCCGGTGCTGTTCCGGCAGGAGCGGATTGGAAAAGACGGGAAGGTTTACACCATGCTCAAGCTGCGCTCCATGAGGGTGAACGCAGAGCACACGGGCAGCGGCGTGTACAGCCGACCGGGCGACCCCAGGGTCACCCGGGTCGGCAGAGTCCTCCGGGCCACCAGCCTGGACGAGCTGATTCAGGCGGTGCACCTGGTGAGCGGAAAAATGTCCCTGATCGGCCCCCGGCCGCCGCTGACCTATCATCCCTGGCCCATCGAGGCCTACACCGCCGAGCAGCGGCATATGTTCGACGTCCGCCCCGGGATCACCGGATGGGCCCAGGTCCACGGGCGCAAGGGCGTGGAGTGGCACAAGCGGATTGAGATGAATTGCTGGTACGCCCGCCATGTGTCCTTTTCCCTGGACGCCAAGATATTTTTCATGACCATTGGGAAGGTGTTCCGCAACGCGGACAACGTCAATACCGGCGTCACCGTGGCGGCGGAGTCGAAGGAACTGGAAAAGAGGTGACGGGGCATGCTGAAGCTGATGTACATCACCAATGACCCCCAAACGGCGCAGATTGCCCAGCAGGCGGGGGTGGACCGGATTTTTGTGGACCTGGAGACGGTGGGAAAGGAGCAGCGCCAGGGCGGTATGAACACGGTGCAGTCCCACCATACGGTCCGGGATGTGGAGCGGCTGCGGAAAGAGCTGACCCGAGCCGCGCTTTTGGTGCGGGTGAACCCCATTTACCCCGGCTCGGAGGCGGAGATCGAGGCGGTTTTGGCCTCCGGCGCGGATTTTGTCATGCTGCCCTATTTCCAGCGGGTCGGGCAGGTCCGGACCTTTCTGGAGCTTGTGAGGGGGCGGGCCAAGACCGTCCTGCTGTTTGAAACGCCGGAGGCCGTCCGGGCGGCCGACGAGATCCTCCGGCTGGAGGGGATCGACGAGTGCTACATCGGCCTGAATGATTTGCACCTGGGCTATCATCAGAAATTCCTGTTTCAGCCCCTGGCCGACGGCACGGTGGAGATGCTGTGCCGCCGGTTTCAGGCGGCGGGGAAGCCGTACGGCTTCGGCGGCGTCGCCCGAGTCGGCGTCGGCGCCCTGCCCGCCGAGCGAATCCTGGCCGAGCACGTCCGCCTGGGCTCCTCCACGGTGATCCTCTCCCGCAGCTTTTGCAATGCCCGGCAGGTTGGGGATTACGGGCGGATGGAGGAGATTTTTCACACGGAGGTGGCGAGGCTTCGGAGTGCCGAGAGCCTTTTTTTGACTTGGGATCCCCAGGCGCTGGAGCAAAACAGGCGTCGGGTGCAGGTAGCCGTACGGCAGATTGCGGAGGGGATGGAATGAAGACAATTGTGACCGGAGCTTTGCAGCTGCCGGAGGAGGATTTACGTGATTTGCGCGCGTTTGGCCTGGAGATTTTCCTCCATCCGGATGAGCGGCAGCCGGTGGCGCATCCGGAACAATATGAGGCGGCGATCTGCAACGGCCTCTTTTTGTACAACCCCATCGAACGGTTTACCAAGCTTCGCGCGGTTCAGCTAACCAGCGCCGGCTATGACCGGATGCCCATGGAGTATGCCGCCGCCCACGGCATTCGGGTGTATAATGCCAAAGGGGTGTACAGCAAGCCCATGGCGGAGTTTGCCATATGCGGAATGCTGCAGCTTTGCAAGCAAAGCAGATTTTTTGCAAAAAATCAAAAGGCGCACCACTGGGAAAAACGCAAGGACCTGCTGGAGCTGAGCGAAAAAACGGTCTGCATTGTGGGAGCCGGTAACGTAGGGACAGAGCTGGCCAAACGGCTCAGAGCCTTCGGCTGCTATATCATCGGGGTAAACCGGACCATGTGGCCCAAAAGCGCCTTTGACGAGCTGCTCCCCTTGGATGCCCTTGCGTCGGCTTGTGCCCAGAGTGACATCGTGATCCTCTCCATTGCGCTGACAGACGAGACGCGCGCCATAGTTCGCAGCTGCATTCCGGAAAAAATGCGCAGCGGTGCGATTCTGGTCAACATCGCCCGGGGGGCGCTGGTGGATACCGGCGCGGTGATCGATGCGCTGCAAACCGGGCACATCTGCGGCGCGGTGTTGGATGTCTTTGAAGAGGAGCCCCTGGGGCAGGATAGCCCCTTGTGGGACATGGAAAACGTCATTCTCACGCCGCACAATAGTTTTGTGGGAGAAAACGGACACTTGTTATTTAAGCTGATAAAGGAAAACTTGGTGAGGGAATACGATGGAGCGCAGCTTGTATAGGGATCATATAGAAAACCGTCTGAGAGACTTTCCGGAGTTGGAGCAGTATCTGTTTATTCGCGGATTTGTTGCCTGCGACACGTATTTAGACCCCAATGGCTACCCCTTCTTTGGGAAATGGAAATACTTCAGAATAGAGGGATTCCACTTTTATATTCATCCCAAGCAAACATGGTACTATGTGGATAGCCCGGTTTCTTGCTTTTTGATCGGCCATGCGTATGATCCGTTTACCATGGAAACGGATGAGACGGCGATTCTGCGGAGAATGGCATTGTGCACCCGAGATGTTGATAGAATCAAAATTCTGAATTCTTTAACCGGTATTTTTACGATGGGGTGGTTTGAGAAGGACCGGATGATTCTGGTTGGCGATTGCGCGGGAATGCAGACGACTTACTATGGGTGTGTAAAGGGAAAAATATACTTCTCGAGCCACATGCAGTTAATTGGAGATATCTGCGACCTGGAGCCGAGCGATTATGTAAAAAAACTCACAAGCTACCGGTTTTATCACTATTACGGGGCATATTTACCGGGAGACTTATCTTCTTATCCCTCCGTGAGGCGGATCGTTCCCAATACGCTGATTGAGCGCAAGGGAACCGATTTTAAAATCAAACGCTTCTACCCGGAAGTGCCGCTGGATTGCTGTTCGGGAGAGGAAAGCTATCGAGAAAAATTGGCGTATATTGCAGATCTATTGCATAAAAATATGATTCTCATCACACAAAAGTGGAATCAGCCGGCAATTTCCATGAGCGGCGGGATGGATAGCAAGTGTTCCTTGGCTGCAGCGAATGGACTGTACGATCGGTTCCAGTACTTTAGCTATATATCTATGGCAGGGGAAAGAATCGATGCAGAAGCGGCCCATACAATTGCCGAAGCGATTCACATTCCCCATCGTATCGATTTTATTTCGTCTTCGGACGAAGATTTTCCCGGAGTGGATGGGTTTAGAGCCATTTTGCAGCACAATTTTGGCAACATCGGCAGGAATAATGACAATGATGTAAGGAAACGTGTTTATTATACGCAATATGGACATTGTACATTTGACGTTGAGGTGAAATCATGGGTTTCTGAAATAGGAAGAGCAAATTATTACAAAAAATTCGGGCTGAAACATATGCCGGAGCGGTTGAGTCCACGTCAAATGTCTACCATGTATAAGCTGTTCCTGCACAATCGCAGCCTTCTGAAGGAAACTGACGCTGTATTTGAAGAGTACATAAACAGGGTGCATTTTAATGATATATTCAATTACGATGCATCGGATATGTTTCTCTGGGAGGTGCGTTATGGGAGCTGGGGCGGCCAAGTGATTACCAGCGAGCAACGCCTCCCCTTTGATATAACGATACCCTATAACAACCGGCTTCTCCTGGAAGCTTTTTTGACCTTGCCTTTGGAGCGACGAATTGCTGATCAAGTACATGCGGATTTAATTCATATGTTAAATGCAGAGATAGACAAGACTGGTGTTTCTGTGACGAATTACAATGAGACTAAATCTAGAATGATAAAAGAAAAGGTATATTACCTGGTCAATTCGGCGTTGCCGTTTTAATTATTAGCTGACTGGTGATTTTTGTGAAAGTTCTACTGATAGCCACGGTTCAAAGCCATATTTGCCAATTTCATAAGCCCTATGTCCGCATGCTGCACCGGCATGGCTGTGAGGTTCATGTGGCGGCGCGGGACAATTTGGCGGTTAAAAACGGTTTGAAGCTGGATTTTGTGGAAAGGGTTTTTGACGTGCCGTTTCACCGGTCGCCCTTCAGTCTCCAGAATATGGGCGCGTATCGGGAGCTGAAGAAAATTGTAGATGCAGGCGGATATGATGTGATCCATTGCAATACCCCGGTAGGGGGAATCGTGGGCAGACTGGCGGCCCGGCAGGCCAGAGCGGCGGGGGCACAGGTGTTCTATACTGCCCATGGCTTCCATTTCTTTCAAGGCGCTCCCGGGATCAATTGGGCCGTTTATTATCCCATTGAAAAGTGGATGTGCCGGTATACGGACAAGCTGATTACTGTAAACGAGGAGGATTTTGAGCTGGCGAAACGCAAGTTTCGAACCGAAATTTGCCGGATTCATGGGGTGGGGGCGGATCAACAAAGGTATCAACCGCCGTCCCCAGAGCAGCGGGAGCAGCTGAGAGGAGACCTTGGTTTTGGCCCGGAGGAGAAGCTGATTCTCTGTACCGGTGAGCTGAATGCAAATAAAAATCAGATTACGGCCATCCGCGCCATGGCGCAAGTCGTCCGGAAGGTTCCGGCGGCCAAGCTTCTGCTGGCGGGCAACGGCGGAACGGAGCGCGCCTTGCGGGATGCGGCCGAGAGTCTGGGCCTATCCGGCTGTGTGCAGTTTCTGGGCTACCGTACGGACCTGGAGCGCTACGTAAAGGCGTCTGATCTCATTCTTTCCTGCAGCAAGCGGGAGGGCTTGCCGCTCAACATTGTGGAGGGGATGCTTTGCGGAAAGGCAGTCGTTGCATCGGAAAATCGGGGGCACAGGGAGCTGGTGGAGGAAGAGGTTACCGGCTATTTGGTGGATCCTCTGGATGCCGATGGGTTTGCAGAGCGGATTTGCCGCCTGCTGGCCGCTCCGGAGCCTGCCCGCCGGCTGGGCCAGGAGGCGATTGCCCGGGCAAGCCGCTATACCGATGAGGCTGTGCAAGATGAACTGGAGAAACTGTACGATTGGAGTACGAGCGTACCATGAGCGAATACTTATTTTTGATTGCGGTTGTGCTGCTGCTGGCGTTTTTGACAGAGCGGGGGTATGTTGGAGATTGGAATTCCAGAGGCACGAGAGCAGCGCGTTCCATATTTGTTTTCGTCATATTTATGGCAATTTCCTTTTTTATTGGCCTTCGGGAATTTTACAACGACACCAGTACATACCGGGGTCATTATGAGGCGCTGCAAAGTTTTCCCGGGTTTTGGGATCATTTTGACGCAACGCTTGGTGAGAACCCGGGTTTCCAGCTTGTGAACGGCGTTTTGAAAACTCTGAATGTTTCTTCCCAAGGTTTTATATTAATATATGCTCTTTTTACTTGCGGACTGTATCTTATTTTTATACGCCGGTATAGCGACCATTTTCTGCTTTCCATGTTTTTGCTTTTTACCACAGGCATGTACATGTTTTCTGCTGCGGCCATGAAACAAACCGCCGCGATTGCGATATGCTTGTTGGCAATCCCGTCGGCTTTGAAAAAAAGATGGATTCCCTTTCTCCTTCTGATTGGGCTGGCGGCTACGTTTCATCCGTATGCCCTCATGTACCTGGCGGTTCCCCTTCTGACCTTTCGTCCTTGGAGCAAATGGACATATGTTTTGCTCATCTTATTTGTTACCGCCGGCTTTGCGCTGGATTCTATCCTGGGGACGATCGTGGATATCGCGTCGATGCTGGGCGAGGAATATTCCGAGGAGATTTTTCAGGACAGCGGCGTCAATGTATTTCGCGTTTTGGTTTGCAGCGTTCCCACATTTCTCACATTTGTGTACCGGCGGGAGCTGTTTCGAGACAGTAAACCCAGTGAAAACCTGATGGTCAATCTATGTATGATCAACGGCGCAATTATGTTTGTCGGCCTCTTCGGCACTGCCAATTACTTTGGCCGCCTGGCAAATTACTTCACCATTGCCCAGGTAGTCGCGCTGCCGTGGATTTTAGGAAAACTGAGTCCACACGACCGCAGAGTTTTAACTGCATTGATGGTGATATGCTATACGGGGTACAGCCTGTATGGAAATGTAGTAAACGGATCTTTTGACTCGCAATTTAGCCGGATGACACTAAAAGAGTATTTTACAAATTATGTGTGCGCTGGGAGATAGAAAAATGGAAGCCCCGATTCGTGTATTGGAAATTGTGACAAATATGGCCCGTGGCGGCATTGAGACGATGCTTATGAACTATGATAGGAACATAGATCAGTCTGCGGTTCAGCTGGATTTTTTGGTTCATCGTGCAGAAAGAGCTGTATATGATGATGAAATCGAAGCGCTTGGAGGGAGGATTTATCGTGTTCCAAGGCTTAATCCGATTAGCCCTGCTTATCATAAATCTTTAATAGACTTTTTTTCGTCTCATAGGGAATATAAAGTGGTACATTGTCATCTGGACTGCGTGGCGGGAATTCCGCTGCAGGCTGCTTTACATTGCGGTGTTCCGGTGCGGATCGCCCACGCTCACAGTAGCAACCAGTCTAAAGATTTTCGTTATCCGCTCAAGATAATACTGAAACGAAATATTGCAAAGACGGCGACCCATTTGTTTGCCTGTGGAGAGAAAGCGGGACACTGGATGTTTGGCAAATCGCCGTTTGTAGTTATGCGCAATACAATTCAAACAGAGCGGTTCAGTTTCAAAGAAAATGTTCGATGTGTCATGCGTAAGAAATTATTCCCAGACCGTCCGGATGCGTTTGTGGTAGGGCATGTGGGCAGCTTTTGGCCTCCGAAAAACCACACATTTTTATTAGATATTTTTTATGAGGTGCATAAACAAAAGCCCAACGCAGTCCTTCTTCTGGCAGGAACTGGCGGACTCATGGATGCCGTTCAAAAAAAGGCGCAGAGACTTGGCTTATCTGACAGCGTAAAGTTGCTGGGCGACTGCGGAGATGTCTACAATATTATGCAGGCGATGGATGTTTTTGTGCTGCCGTCTTTGTTCGAAGGCCTTCCCGTCACTATGGTCGAGGCACAGGCAGCCGGGCTGCCTTGCGTGATTTCAGACCGGGTTCCTACGGAATGCATTGTCACGGAGGGGCTTGTGTCGGTCAAGCGATTGTCGGACACGCCGCAAGAATGGGCAAAGTGCATTTTGAGCAGCGCCGCGATTCCCCGGACCGACCGAACGGCGGAGATCCGGGCGAGCGGCTTCGATGTGGCGGAGGCTGCAAAATGGCTGGAGGGTTTTTACATTGAAGCGTACACAAGAGCCTGTGCTGACCATCTTCACCCCGACCTATAATCGGGCCCATACGCTGCCGCGTACTTATGAGAGCCTTTGTAGGCAGTCTTGCAAGGAGTTCATCTGGCTCATCGTGGACGACGGCTCCACAGACCAGACGGCGGAGCTGGTGCGCCGGTGGCAGGACGAAGATAACGGCTTTCCCATTCAGTATCTGTACAAAGAGAACGGCGGAATGCACACGGCGCACAATCTGGCGTATGCCAACATCCACACGGAGCTGAATACCTGCGTGGATTCCGACGATATGCTGGCCGAGGAGGCTGTGGCGAAGATCCTCTCCAAGTGGCAGACGGTGCGGGAGAAGGGATATGCCGGTTTGATCGGCTTGGATGCCGGGCTGGACGGAACGGTCATCGGCAAAGGCTTTCCCGCAGGCATGACGGAGACAACCCTGTCCGGCTACTATGCTTCCGGCGGAAGCGGGGACAAAAAGCTGGTTTACCGAACGGATGTCATCAACAGCGTGCCGCCTTACCCGGTTTTTCCCGGGGAGAAGTATGTGGGATTGAACTATAAATACCTGTTGGTAGATCAGCAATACCGGCTGGCAGTTCTGAATGAGGTGCTTTGTCGGGTAGAGTATCAGCCGGACGGCTCATCCCATCGCATGTTCCGACAATATGTGGAAAATCCCAGGGGCTTTGCATTTTTACGGGTGGTGTATATGCAACATCCGACGTCCGGGAAGCGACTCGTTGTGGATTGTATCCACTATTGCTCCAGTAGCTTTATTGCAAAAGATCGCAAGTATGTCCAGCGGTCGCCCAAAAAACTGCTCACGCTATTGTGTAGTTTACCTGGGCTGGCACTTGCTGCTTACATTAAGAAAAAAGCGAGGAAGTGAAGTTGTGATTCCGAAGACAATCCATTACTGCTGGTTTGGCCGGGGAGAGAAGCCTGCGTTGGCCCGGCGGTGTATTGCCAGCTGGAGAGCGTTTTGTCCGGACTATGAGATTGTGGAATGGAACGAGGACAACTTTGACGTGACGCAAAACGGCTATACCCGCTGGTGCTATGAAAACCGGAAGTTTGCTTTTCTCAGCGACTATGTGCGGCTGGCGGTTGTGGCGGAGCATGGCGGCTTATATTTTGATACGGATGTGGAGCTGCTGCGCAGTCCGGACTTTCTCCTGGATCACGAGGCGTTTTTCGGCTTTGAAACCCGGGAATATGTGGCAAGCGGCCTGGGATTTGGCTCGGAGGCGCATGGGAGCGTGATTGAGGCCATGCGGGCGGAATACGCGCCTTTGCTGGACGGCAGCCATGGAACGGTTGGGTGTCCCCAGCTGAATACGGCGGCGCTGTGCAAACTGGGTCTGCAGCAGAACGGCGCCATGCAGAGCCTATGCGGTGCGGTTATTTATCCCATGGAGTATTTTAACCCGTACGAGAGCGCCACCGGGCGGCTGCGCAGGACCGGATCCACGGTTTCGGTTCACTGGTATGCAGCCAGCTGGATGGACCGGAGACAGAAGCTCCGGAACAGGCTGACCAGACTCCTGCACCGCATGTTCGGCGTGGACTTTTTCCGGAGGTTTCGGAAATGAAGCGAATCCTGATTGTCTCTCATGGGATGGAGCTGGGCGGGGCGGAACGGAGTCTGATTGGGCTGTTGGACGCACTGGACCCGGGCCGCTGCCGGGTGGATCTGTTCCTGCTGCGGCGGGAAGGAGAGCTGCTGGCGGACATCCCCCAATATGTCCGCCTTCTGCCGGAGATTCCGGCCTATACCGTGCTGGCCAGGCCTATGAAGGGTACGTTCCGGGAAGGGCACGTTTTATTGACGGCTGCCCGTCTGGCGGGAAAGCTGGCGGCGGGGCTCTATGAAAAACGCCGCGCCTGCCGGGAGAGCGGCGTTTCCCTGGAGTACAGCCACAAGTTCACCTGCCCCTTTTTGCCCCAAATCCAGCCGGATACGGTGTATGACCTGGCAGTCAGCTTTTTGACGCCGCACTATTTTGTGGCGCGAAAGGTTCGGGCTAGGCGAAAGATTGCCTGGATCCACACGGACTACACCGAGGTGCAGGTGGACGTAGCCTCTGAGAGCGCCATGTGGAGCGCCTATGATTCAATCATGTCCATTTCTGAATCGGTGTCCCGAGGCTTTGCGGCGGTATTCCCCGCCCTGGGGGACCGGCTGATTGAAATGGAGAACATTTTGCCTGCGTCCCTGGTGCGCCGGCAGGCCGAAGCCTTTGACCCGAGCGCGGAGATGCGGCGAGATGGTGCAATTGCGCTTCTGTCTGTGGGCCGTTTTTGTAAGGCTAAGAATTTTGACAACGTCCCCGACCTGTGCCGCCGCATTCGGGGAAGGGGCCTAAACATCAAATGGTATCTCATCGGCTACGGCGGGGACGAGCCGTTGATCCGGCGGAGGATTGCAGAGGCCGGGATGGAGGACTATGTGGTTATTTTGGGAAAGAAGGAGAACCCATATCCCTATATCCGATCCTGCGACTTATATGTGCAGCCTTCCCGTTATGAGGGCAATTGCGTCTGCGTCCGGGAGGCGCAGCTGCTGGGGAAGCCTGTGGTCATCACCCGCTACCCCACCTCCGCCAGCCAGCTGGAGGACGGGGTGGACGGCGTAATCGTCCCCATGGAGAATGAGGAATGCGCAGCGGGAATTGTGAAGCTCCTCCGGGATCCGGAAAAGATGGCGCAATTGTCGGCTTGCTGTAAGCAGAGAGACTATTCCCGTAGGAAAGAAATGGAGAAGCTGTATCGGCTCATGGAGGATTGACATGCCAAAGGTCAGCGTAATTGTCCCGGTGTACAATGCAGAGCGTTATCTGGCCCAGTGTGTGGACAGCATTTTGGCTCAGACCCTGCAGGATATGCAAGTGATTCTGGTGGACGACGGGTCCACGGATTCTTCCCCGGCGATTTGCGACGCCTATGCCGGAAAAGACCGGCGCGTCCAGGTCATTCACAAGGTCAACGGACGGGCGGCCTCTGCCCGAAATGCCGGGCTCCGGGCGGCGGCCGGAGAATACGTTGCGTTTGTGGATGCGGATGACTGGATCTCTCCGGAGATGTATGAGGCTATGCTGGCGGAGGGGGCGGATGTTTGCCTGTGCGATTATGTGCGCTTTCGGGGCAGCGAGGAGTTTCCCTTTTCCCAGCCCAACGTGGCGCAAGGCTTCTATGACAGGGCGGCGATGCGGGAGCAGATTTTTCCTCACTTGGTTATGGACGGCGTGGAATTTCCCATTACCATTTCCAACTGTGTATTGCTGATGAAGCGAAGCGTTCTGGTGGAAAACCACCTGTTTTATCGGGAGGATATCCACATCAGCGAAGACGCGCCCTTTGGTTCCGAGGTGCTTTACTGCGCCAATTCTTTTGCTTATTTAAAAGGGAGGTACCTCTACCATTACCGGGTCACCGATGGCTCGGCGTCCAAAACCTACCGGTCCTGGTGGTGGGAGAGCTATTTGAAAATCAACGAGGAGACGGAACGCTTCTTTGCCGACTGTCCGGACTTCGATTTTACCCAGCAAATCAAATCCAATATGTTTTACCTGGCCCGGGCGGAGATCTACTATATTTTGTGCGATAACGGGCTTTCCCGCCGGGAGCGAAACCAAAAAATCCGGGCGGTGATGAACCACCCCAGAGTGGTGCGGATGATGCGAGGATATGACACATCCGGTCTTCCTCTGTCGTTCCGCATGGTGTATGAGTCGATCCGATACCGCTCCGTCGCCATGCGCCGCTTGGTGTCTGTGTTGTCGAGAGCCAGGAAGCGATGAGCCTATGAAAAAAAAGCTTCTTTTTATAAACGGTCACCTCCAGTCCGGCGGCGTGGAGAAATCTCTTCTGGACATTTTGACCCATTTGGATTACCGCCGTTATGAGGTTGACCTGCTGCTTTTGGAGGCGTGGGGGGATTATGCTCCGGAGCTTCCCAAAGAGGTCCATGCCTCCTTGCGGAGTTTGGAGGGAACGTATGGGCCTCTGTTGCGCTGCTTATTGCGGTGCATAGGCCGAAGAGACTGGTTCAGCCTGAAAATGCGCCTGATTTTTCTGCTGATGCGCCTTTTTGGACAAAAGAGGATCTCTCTTGCCCGAAGGCTGCTGACGGGTGACAAGCACTACCATTGCGTTGTCGGCTTTCGCAGCGGCATTTGTACCCAAATCGCCGCCTTTGCGGTGAGGGCGGACAGGCGGATTGCCTGGTGGCATCACGGGGCGGTGAATGTGGATCTGCCGTCTTATGAAGAGGCGGCGCGGGCCTGCGATCAAATTGTGGCGGTGTCTCAGAGCTGCCGGGATATGCTTGCCGAGGCGGCGCCGAGCTTAAAGGAAAAGCTCACCGTCATACCGAACATGCTGGACCCGGCTGAAATTGCGCGTAAGGCCGGGGAATTTTCTCCATACCGCCCGGAGCGCCTGCCCCGTCTGGTTACCGTCGGACGATTGTCTCCAGAAAAGCACCCGGAGAACGTCATCTTTGCCGCCTGCAGGCTGCGCGAGCACGGCGTTGCCTTTCGGTGGTACTGGGTGGGAGACGGAGAGATGCGCCGGCAGCTGGAGGAGCTGATTCAGCGGCGGCGCCTGCAGGATTGCGTGATCCTGACCGGCAATCAGCCGAATCCCTATCCCTATATCAAGCATGCGGACCTGCTGGTCCACCCGTCCTATGTGGAGTCTCAGGGACTGGCGGTCCTGGAGGCCATGTGCCTGGGCATTCCCTGCGTGGTCACCAAATCCAGAGGTCCGTGTGAGTTTATCGTGGACGGCGAAAATGGGCTGCTGACGGAGCAAAGTCCGGAAGCTTTGGCGGAGCAGGTGGAGCGCATTTTGCGCGATCGGAATTTATACGAAGAGATCCAAGGAAACACGAGGCTGCCTGCTGTGTTTCTTCCTTCCTGTGTGATGAAAAAAATCGAGGGCTTGTTTGGCAGCGTGCCGGAGTAGGAGGGAGCTATGATACGCAAAATTCTGGAAAAATTGAAATTCGTCCGGCCTGTGGACTATAACAGCGTGGAGTACTTACGAAGCCGGGGCGTGCAAATCGGGGAAGATGTGCATTTGTACAACACCAACATTGATTTTGGACACGGTTTTTTGGTTTCCATTGGAAATCATGTGACCTTGACCGGCGTGACGGTTTTGGCCCATGATGCCAGTACGCAGATCCCTTTGGGGGTGAGTAAGGTAGGACGTGTGACCATAGGAAACGAGGTATTTGTAGGGCGCGGGACGATTATTTTGCCGAACGTGACCATTGGGGACCGGGTGGTCATTGGAGCCGGTTCCGTTGTCACGAAGGATATCCCGTCCGGCTCTGTCGCCGGGGGAAATCCGGCCCGGGTGATTTGCACCTATGAGGCGTTTGTGGAGAAGCACAAACAGGCCATGAAGGAGCGGCCCGTGTTTTCCACGCTCTGGAGTGAGAAAACCGGCGAAGAAAAGCAGCGGATGCGAGAACTGCTGCTCGACGGAGTCGGGTATGATTTATAAACCGGGAGGTCGCGTATGCACATTCTTTTTTACGGAAACGGCGGCAGTGGAAATCACGGCTGCGAGGCCATTGTGCGCGGCACGGTAGAATGGCTGGGGACGCGGGAGCATACATATCTGGTTCATTCGGCTTGCTGCCGGGAGGATGCGCAATATGGGCTGGACCGGATCGCCCAAATCAAGCCTGCTGAGTCGGCCAAAAAGCGCGACGGAAGGTTTTTCAGAGCCTATTTGAAAATGAAGCTGCGTCATGATTACACGGAAATGGATGGGCTGAGCTACCTGCCGCAGATTCAGAGCTCCGCGCCGGAGACGGAGGTGGCCCTCTCCGTCGGCGGGGACAACTACTGCTATGGCGGGACGGCCCTGTATGGATATTTAAACCGTGCGTATCACAAAGCAGGCGTCAAAACGGCGCTGTGGGGCTGCTCCATCGAGCCGGAGCTGGTCCGACAAAAGGAGCTCGCAGACGACCTAAGGCGGTATGATTTAATTGTAGCGCGGGAATCGCTGACCTATGAGGCGGTTTGTAAGGTCAACTCCAACACGGTGTTGGCGCCGGATCCGGCTTTTTTTATGCAGCCGCAGAGCGGTTGCGGGGCGCAGAGCCGAACCGGAAACTGCATCGGCATCAATCTCAGCCCCTATATTTTAACATGTGAGACAAACTGCGGGTTGGCCTACCAAAACTACCGGGAGCTGATATCGTATCTTTTGACCCGGACAGACAGCGAAATTGCCCTGATTCCCCATGTTGTTTGGGAACGCAATGACGACCGGAAAGTTTTGCGGCAGCTCTATGAATCCTTTGGCCGCCACGAGCGGTTGATCTTGGTGGAGGATCACCCGGCGCCGGAGCTGAAGTTTCTCATCTCCCAATGCCGGATGTTTGTAGGCGCCCGGACCCATGCCACCATTGCGGCGTATTCCAGCGGGGTGCCCACCTTGGCAGTCGGCTACTCGGTGAAGGCCAGAGGCATTGCCCGGGATTTGTTTGGGTCGGAGGAGCACTATGTGCTGCCGGTGCAGTCGCTGAAGAGGCCGGAGGAATTGACAGAGGCTTTCTGCCGGCTGCAGGACCGGGAGGCGGAGATCCGCGCCCGGCTGCAGGCGGTGTTGCCGGCGTATCTGGCGTCGGCGGAGCAGGCAAAGTGCGCATTGGAGGCGTTGAGATAGCTGTGGCACGAAATCAACTGAAGACAGGAGCTGCGCTCTCGTACATCAATTTAATTATCGGAAATCTCATCCCGCTGGTTTACACGCCCATTATGCTGCGGCTGCTGGGACAGGCGGAGTACGGTCTGTACGGCATTGCCCAGTCCATTATGGGCTACATCGGCCTGCTGAACTTTGGAATCGGCGGGACCATAATCCGGTATCTCTCCAAATACCGGGCGGCAGGGGACCGGGGCCGGGAGGAACGGGTGGCCGGGCTTTTTATTAAGATTTATTCCGTCGTTTGCTGCCTGATTCTGGCTGCGGGTTTCCTGTTTGCGGCCAATCTGCAGATTTACAGCCGCTCCTTAACCGCAGACGAGGTGGCGACGCTGCGGGTGCTGGTCATTTTGATGACGGTCAACACGGCGGTGTTTTTGCCCTTCAGCGTGTTCAGCTCCCTGGTCCTGGCCCATGAGCGATACGTGTTTCACAAGTTGTTGGGGATGTTGTCCTCCCTGGCCGCGCCGCTGCTGAATTTGGCCCTGCTTTTCTGCGGCTTCGGGTCTGTGGGCCTGGTGGCATCCTCCACAGTGCTGAATTTTATCACTTACGGTTCCTATACGGCGTATGCCCTCCGGAAGCTGCGGATCCGTCCCAGCTTCCGGAGGACGGAGCCTGGGCTTTTGGGGGAAATCCTGAAATTTTCGGCTTTCGTGTTTTTGGCCAGTATGGTAGATGTGCTGTATTGGTCGACGGACAAGCTGATCATCGGCTGGGCGTTGGGGGCAGTGGCGACGGCAGTTTATAACATTGGGGCGACCTTCAACACCTATGTGACCGGCCTGTCCACAGCCATCAGCGGCCTTCTGGTGCCCAGACTGACGGAAATGGCGGTGAAGGACGCGCCCCAAGAGCGGTTTTCCGAGATTTTTATTCGGGTCGGCCGCTTGCAGTTTATTCTGGTCTCCTTCATTGTCTCCGCGTTTGTAGCCTTTGGCCGGCAGTTTATTGCCCTTTGGGCAGGGCCGGGATATGAGGAGGCGTACTACGTGGCGCTGCTCACCATGGTGCCGGTGACGGTCCCCTTGATTCAAAATACCGGGCTCAATATTTTGTACGCCTTAAATAAGCACCAGTTTCGTTCCATGGTGTATCTTGGCGTGGCCGTAGCCAATATTGCCCTGACCTTTTGGTGGGTGGAGCGCTACGGCATCATCGGAGCGGCGGCGGCGACCTGTGCGGCGTATGTAGTCGGCAATATTTTCGTGATCAACTGGTATTATTACAAGAAGATCCATATTGATATTCCGCTCTTTTGGAAGAACATTCTCCGCATGTCCCCGGTGATGCTGGTGATGGGAACGGGAGCCTGGTTTTGGATGGACTGCCGGACGGTGGACCATTGGGGTACATTTTTTGGATGGGCCGCGGTTTACACGGTGCTCTATGGAGTCTTGTCCTATTTCTTTATGATGAATCGATATGAACGGGATTTGTGCCTGACGCCTGTGAAGAAAGTGGTCGAAAAGCTGTGCCGGAGGGGATGAAATGGCGAAATGGTATGACGCGGTACGCTGTACCGGCTGCAGCGCCTGCGCGGCGGTCTGTCCCAGGCAGTGCATTCGGATGCGCCCGGATTCCGAGGGCTTTTTACGGCCCTCCGTACAGGAGGACCGGTGCGCGCAGTGCGGCCTGTGCGAGCAGCTTTGCCCGGCGCTGCGCCCGCTTGCGCCGGAGAGCGGGCCGACTGTGGCCTACGCCGGGAAGCATCGGCAG
>JABLTR010108942.1_pt1 | contig 24130 bp, 24 predicted proteins | sample 7160071 | NCBI WGS metagenome assembly JABLTR01 (sample SAMN14651230, study PRJNA627086) | human gut metagenome | isolation source: feces | host: Homo sapiens | reverse complement strand
TAAGAATGATCGAAATCTCACAATTGCTGAAATAAGGCAAGATTTACACGATACATGTGGAATTGATCTTGGGGGAATCCCGTTTGTTGATGGAGTAGCAGATTTCAGTTCTATTGCAATAGCAAGCCTTTCTACAAAGGATATCGTCACTCAAGCAACGGGGATGTCTTCACATGAATATGACCAGTTAGAGCCACTTGAACGCACAAGGCTATTTAGTAAGGTTTTTGGGGAGGGCAAAAGGACATCCAACTTTACAATTGCAGATCGTCTGGTTGCAGAGAGACAGATGCCAATCCCTGGATTGCCCGATGGATATACGGCACAAGATGTAAAAAGATGGCGTAGCGATCCACAGCATCGTTTCACTTGGGACGAACAAGTCAACGGTGGTTATAATCTCGTTCCAACTATTATTCACGGCAATGTATCGCATACTGGGCTGGTCAGCTCATCGTCGAAAGCAATTGAATATTTTGAGGAAAGATCAAATGACCTGCCAGAAAAATACAGTTGGGATGAATCAGAAGCACCTATCTCAATAGACGAGTTTTTAAAAAAGGGCACAACTTAGGAAAGCAATAATGAAGGAGATGCAAACATATGGGTTTGATGGAATACATACTTATCGGAATAGGAATAATTGCGGCGCTGTTCACAGTTGGAAATCTTATTATTAGAGTGAGTGTGTATTACCGTCAGAGATTCAACATGAGTGTTTGGGCAGGAGTTTTTACGCTAGTGATAGCGGGCGTTATGGGTACATACGCAGTAATTCATTATGACAAACCAAATCTCTTTCTGATAGCCATTGCGATGCTCTTAGTCGTTTTAGTCACTTTTCTTGATATTCGCCATGCCGGTGTGGGCATGGGGATTGCAGCACTACTATTCCAAATTGTAATGGCGGCGTTATTTGTTTTCTTATTGCTTGTTTTAGCATTGAGGTTTGTGATTAATACTGCGACTCATAGGCGTGGGCGACAAATACTCGCTTTCGCAGGTGGAGCTGAGGCAGCAAGACTATTTTTTAGGTTTTTTGTTCCATAACGGTATTATAAGATTGAAATTATTCAATCTCATAATAAATCTGAAAGGAAAGGAGGATGCAGTCATGAAGAAGGTTACAGTCAAGGTTGTGAAGCCGGCTACTGATAAGAACAACGTTCAGTGCTGCACTTGCGGAATCATCAGCTAAAAGTTGTTTGAATTCGCAAAAAGGGTGCCAACCGCTCTGCGGTGGCATTGCGGTTGGCATTTCTTATTTACGAGGAGATTAGTGTTATGCAGATTTCAAAGTATGTAAAAACCATTGAATATAAGGACAGTGTCGTCCTTTATCATACAAAAGAGCACTCGATTATTCAACTTCCTAGGGAAGTTGTTGATAACCGAACAATAATCGAAGACTACATTGATAAGGAATCGTTGGAAGCTATCTCAGAAATGAGGTTTAGCGTAGATTCCGATTCGGAAATTGATCTAAAAACAGCACTGATAAATAACAAAAAACTGTTCATTAGTGTAGAACTGAATCTGAGTTGCAATTTAAGATGTCCCTACTGCTATCAGTCCGGAACACATAACGGAAGCATCATAACAGATGCTGCTTTGGATTCTTTGCGCGAATATATAGAAAAAGTGTATAAAATCCAACCGTTTACAGATTTATATTTAAAAATTCTTGGTGGAGAGCCAACATTAGTATGGAATAAGCTCAAAAAAGTCTACGAAGATAGCAAAAAAATTTGCAAAGAATACGGAATTCGCTTTCATCTGCTAATAGATACCAATGGCACAATTATTGACCGATTCGAGGAGTTAAAAGAATTTGAGAGCATTCTGTTCACGATTCCTTTAACCTACAAACAATTTCACGATAAAGTGAGATGTGATTCAAAAGGAAATGGAACCTATGACTTGGTTATAAGTAACATTAATAAAATTAAGGACATGATACCGGAATCGAAAATTGTGATTCGATTTAATGTCGATAAAGATAATATTAATTACTTTGAGAGCTTTCTTAAAGATGTAAAACAAAAGTTGACCTTTTTACCTCTGGTAAGCGTGAATTATACTGCGGAATTAAACGGCAATGCAGAGTTCGGAACTGGTTTGACATATGAAGAGTTTGTTAAATGGTCAAGTTCGGTTGCTGTTGATAGCCTTTTGCGCATCGGATTACCAGTAACAATCTCTCCAATTATATCAATTGAAGAGTGCCAGTTTAGATCCCGATACAGTTTTAAACTATTCTCTGACGGAACAGTTGGTAGTTGTGCAATGTCCTTTTTTGATAAAGAAAGAACAATGATTAGTGACCTCGTTAGCAGCATAGACTGTGGGACGTATACATTTTTTCAAGATAAAGTAAAACAAAGTATGATGTCTGAAGTTCAGTGTTTAAAATGCGCAGATATTTTTGTTTGTGGGGGAACTTGTAAATTGCCGTGCATAAAAGCTCTTGATTCAGATGCCTGTGCTAAAAAACTATATGGGATATCCATTGAGGATTTTATTCCAAGATATATTGACAGTCAGGAGACTGGCAATAGTAATTTGTTTGTCGTGTTTGAAAACGGCGAATCCTACCGATAATGAGTTTGATAGTTTACGGAACTGGAGGTACAAAATGATAATAGTTCGAGGAAATACCTTACCGGATTACTCTCTGTTGAGTATGAAAGCCGGGAGCGCAGAAATTGATGGGTATCAGCATCATGAAAAATGGCAGTATAAGCCAATTATGGGTGTGAATGTTGAAGATGTGACCGGAGATGATATAGCTGAATTGACTCAAGAAGAATTTACAAAGGCGAAGAAGCGAATAGGTACATCAAGATTGATCCCTTCAATGTTTAATCTGATTAGGACATTCGAAGACGGTTTAACATTGGTAATTAATACAATGACAGAAGCTGTTGTTCTTTTGAACGAGGCAGAGAAGGCTTCATTTTTAAATGTGAAAAAAACAGAAGAATATGGAATAGTTGAAATACAACTATTCCTGCTTGGTGTTCTAACGAAGGATGATGATAGCGAATTATTTAAGTTGGAGGTAATTAGAAATCGTTCAGCTTTTGCCTCAAATGATGCTATAAATATCACAATATATCCAACTCAACAGTGTAATGCAAGGTGTTTTTACTGTTTTGAAAATGGAGAAAAGCAACAACCCATGACAATGGAGACGGCAGAAAATGTCGTTAACTATATTACTAATAATGTAACAGAAAATGATGAGGTCGTATTTAGATGGTTTGGTGGAGAGCCACTTGTTGGAGCTGATATCATTGATTACATTACTGAACAAGTTAATGCTAATTTTGGCGGAAAATTGAACTTCAGCTCTATTGTCACTACTAATGGATTTAATATTACAGACAATCTCATTATTCGAGCAAAAGAAAAGTGGCACGCAAAAAAGTTCCATTTAACAATTGATGGTTATAGAGAAGAACACGACAGAAGGAAGAACTACTATAACAAGAGTGTTGATGCCTATCAAAAGTTGCTTTGCGACATGAGAAAGCTTATTGATGCGGGTATATTTGTCGTGTGTAGATTCAATTTGGACAAAAAGAACATAGGGCAACTGGACGATATACTGCATGATCTGGAGCAATTCAGGGGAAGCGATCTTTTTTATATTCACACAACAACATTGCGGAGACCTCCTAATGCTCCTCTTGAAGATTATATTCTAGCACAAGACTATGACTGGGCTTATGATCTGATTTGGAGAAAAATGTTCTCTTATGGTTTTTATGACGGAATAAAACATATTCTTCCGCTACGTCTGAGAGGTAACTGCTTAGCGTGTGTTATGAACGAAGTGCTTATTAATTCCGAGGGTAATCTTTTTAAATGCTTGCAGCATACAACAGAAGAGTCACATAAGGTTGGAGATTGTGTAACAGGCGTAGTTTTTAACCAGAATTATATAGACTGGTTAGATGTTTCAATAAAAAGACCGCAATGTCAGAAGTGTGCATATTTACCTATGTGTGCTGGTGGGTGCAAGGAGTATTGGTTTGAGAATCGACCCGAGATATCTCCTTGTGCCAGGGAAAAAACATACTTCAATACGCTAACGAGTCTAATCCATGAATGGGTAACAACGGGGAAAATCGTGGAGAGGAGCTAGTACATGGACATGAATTTAAGAGAAGATAAATTTCACATAAGAGTATATTTTGCACCGTGCTCGTGCCGTTGCGAATTCTGTTGTTTGGGAAACTACCCCAAGAAGAAAAGGATTTCGTTTGATGAATATGAGAAGGTAATGCTTAAATTTCAGAATATAGAACAGTTGTATGGTATGCGTTTGAGATCATTTATATATAATTGTGCAGAGCACCCATATGTTAAGCGTCAGGTAGAACTCTATGATCGTTTACCGATGGCGGCAGATGAGTATACACAATTGGATTTGAATGGTACAAAAAAGAAATCTAACCAAGAGATTTGCGATTGGTTTGAAAGCCTTATTGATGCCGGAATAAAAAAAGTTGCTTTCTCTTGGTTTGGAAATAATGATACGCATGATAAATTTGTCAATTGCCCTGGTTACTATAAATATCTTTTAGCATGTGCTAATGAGGCAAGAAAACGTTCCATACCTGTCGTTAGCAAGGTCTTTTTACATAAAGGAATCTTAAGCGAGTTGGACAGCCTTTTGGAAGAGTTGATGACAATTAGTGATAGGATTATCCTTGCATTTATGGAGTACACAGGAAATGCAAAAGAGATGTTAGATCAATTTATCACTGAAGAAGATTTAATAGAGCATCCTGAAATTCTACCGCATATGAGCGATGTATATTTGAAGAAATTTAGACCTGAAAGAGAATGGATTCATCTTGCCAGTAACGGAACATTTCCAAACTTCAATATTGTAGATTACATCCTTTACTTGGATTCTGATAATATCGAATATGTTTTGACTAAATCAGTTGATGACATTATTAACGATTTTAGGGTTATGAATAGAGAGTTTATGGAATCAATCCCAAGCATCAAGGCATTGGCTGATAAATATGGTGATAGTAACAGTAATGTGCTTTTTGAGTGTAGGGATGTAATGAGAAAATGGCTGGATTCATTTTATGAGGATGCGTGTCTAGATAAGGAAAGACTATTCAGCTTCACAAAAAATTCTGTGGAATGGAAAGATTATGAAAGGCTGTAAAGATGATTAATGAATTGAAGGCTTTTCCCATAAGATTTTCACATGGATCAAAAGGAAACCAATATCCATGTATGGCAATCGGCACATATGGATTATCAGAAACAGAATTGTTAAGACTGTTTAAGGCGTACCATTATGATGAACTGCTGATAGATACTGCATACAGGTATGAAAACGAAAAAGAAGTGTCCTCCGCAATAATGAAAAGCGGTTATCCGAAGGGGCGTGTTCGGTTTATTGGAAAGATATCCTACAGCCAACAAGTTAGTGGAAGGTCAGTAAGAGAAGAACTACATGGAACATTGAAAAGATTGAAGATAGATATAATTGACTTCTACCTAATACATTCACCTCGATATGAAGGCTTCGATGAAACATGGCAACAATTACAGGAATTGCGGAATGATGGTTATATTAAAGAAATTGGTGTATCAAACTTTACCAAAGAAAATATAGAAAAACTACATGAATTATCAGGCGAATATCCTGCAGTGAATCAGATAGTTTACAACCCTTTTAATCAAATGGAACAAACTGAGCAGTTGATAAATTATTGTTCTTGCAATAATATTTCAATTCAAGTTGCAATGCCGTTTGGAGGCTGTGACAATAGTAGTAAACTTGATGAGGAGAAACGGAGACGGATTATTACAAATCTATGCAATAGTAACCTTTTGAGCATAATAGGTACCCATCAGCATGAACATATGATTCAGAACTTTCAAGTATTAGAGGATTTAAAAAGTGTTTATCTACCGTAAAATTCAAGGAACTGTAATAGACTTTGATCGTTGCATTGAAATATACCCCAACTCTGAATATCGTTCATATGACGAATATAGACATTTGGAGCTGTGTAGTCAGTTAGATGATTACTTTGAACGCTATGAGTCTAGGCACAATGAATTGTTTTATGTGTACCACAATGTGGTTGTGGAATACGATATAAAAAACGAAACACAAAAGATTGTATTTCCTAAAGTATATTACCAGATAAGAATTGAAAAAACACAACCTATTGTAATGTGCTTCAATAGAATAACAAAGGAAGTCAGTATTGCCGATGGCTTTTTGGTGTAATACACTACCGCGCCCACCCGGTTAGCCTGATTTAGTGCTATGACACTAATTAGTAAGCGGTTTATAATCAACCGCTTACCATCATTTTGTGTTAACCCAATGTATTACTAAGATACTCTCGTATTTCGGCATCAAGCCGTTCTTTTGATTTTGTAAACGGCTGTAAGTTTGCCGCCCATGATCTGCCGGGATGGAATCAGTCCCAAGACGGTGTCATCATGCTGCTACGGCCACGACCGGGAGCATGGTTTCCGAAACCTTCAAGCAGGCAGTTCCATACAGGCTTGAACCGCTCGATGACAATTGATTCGGCAAGAGAAATCCAGATGTCATCAACCGCAAGGGTAAGTATGTAATCATCCGTACCTTGACAAAATAAGAAATCCCCCGGTATTTACTAGGGAGAAATCTGTATCTTATTTTTTTAGTTTGGTGCGACAATCTGACGGCAGGCTGGTAGACCAGGGAAGGAGTTTCAACATGGCTTCCTTTTCTGGAAATGAGCCAAAATCTTTCATCCTCTCCATCACATAGGTGAGGTAATTGTATGTCTTCAGCCCGTTCAGCATGGCTATTTCCGTAATACTGTACACTGTCGCGCTAGCCTGCGCTCCACGGATGCTCTTGGCAAAAAGCCAGTTGCGTCTCCCAGTCACAAAGTTTTTCAGCGCTCGTTCAGCCGCCAGATTATTAATACTTAAGTGTCCGTCGTCAAGATATCTCTTCAGATAGACCTTCTGGTTTAGAGTGTATAGGACAACCTCACCGATCAGTGAAGATCGATCTACGGGATCCTCCAGTGTTTGAAGCAACTCAAAGAAGGCCTCTAAAAGCGGTTTTGCCAGCTTTTGACGCTCTTTATACCGATCTTCCGGTGACTTGTCACGGATCATTTCCTCAATCTTATAGAGCATCCCGATCCGTGCCATTGCCTGATATGCGGTTGTCTCCTTCATCTGCTCTTTGGTGAAATCCTTTTTCAGGACGGTCAGGGCTTCCTCAAATCTACGTCTCGCATGGGCCATGCATCCTGTCACAGTGATTCTTTCCGGGAGGCTGTGGTATGCCTAGTAACCATCACAGGTTAAATATCCATTGAACTGATCACCAAGAAATTCTACCGGATGGTATCCAGCCTAGGTTCTTTCATACTGGAAGAGGACTATCCGCGGGGAGCCGCTGTATTCATCCGTGAGATAGACCCACATCCAGTTTTAGGTGGAGCCTTTTGGGTCCGGCTCATCAATTACCTAGATTCGAGTCTCGTCTCCGTGTAAATATTTACTCTGAAACAGTTCTTCTTTTATCAGATCGTAAAGCGGCTGCAGATACCGATCCGCGCATTGAATGCTCCAGTTCGCCATGGTCTTTGTCGAAAGATTCAGGTCATATCGGGTGAATTCACGCTCCTGACGTGCAAGCAGCATCCCGTTTACATACTTGGCATTCATAATGCCTGCAACAAGGGATGGAGTTGCTACACTGCCTTTCAGGAGTGACAGCGCTTTTTCTGGGCGTTTCATGGTTCCACATTTCGGGCAGCTGTAAACAAAGCTCACTTCCTCCGCGACTTCAAACCGTGCGGGTATGAATTTCAGCCTTTTTACAGTTTCCTTTGTGACAACCTTGTATTTCGTATTGCAGTCCGGACAGTAACGGTCTACCCCTGTCAGTTTGTATTCAATGACTTCAGTTGTCTCTAAGAAGGAAAGATCTTCCTCTTTTTTTCCGGAACGTTTCTTTATCTTGTAAAAAGACTGATGGACCTTTTCCAGGTCCGGTTCCGGTGCATTTGGATCTGCTTCCTGTTCTGCTTCATTAAATAGATTCAGCTGAGTATATCCATCCGAATATTCTTCACTGGATTCTCCAAAACGTTTCTTCTGGGCAAGAGTAAGGCGGTCAGAAAGTATGGCGTTCAGGAATTCCAGTTCCTTAGTTTTCTCTTCCAGGAGCTGGATTTTTGTTGCCTGTTTTTGTAATGTCTCTTTCTGCTTCTGATAATGATCCTGCATGATCTTTACCAGTGAGAGCATGTCCTTCCTGCTCATCCAGTTAAGTTGTTCCTCTGTAAAAATCGGATCCATTGCTCAGCCTCATCTTTCTGAAATCTCTATGGATAGTTTACCATAAAAGGATCTGGTTTCTACCGGAAACGGCCTTCGGGAGTAGAGGGAAATACGCGTAAAATCAAGGAATTTTCGGCTTTTTGCGAATTGACAGGAATCGGGCTCAGACCACGATCTTCGGGTGGCATTCTTTAAAGGCGCCACTGAGATTTAAGGATAATCCATCACACAGCCAGTGAATCTCTTTGAGAGTCACTTTCCGCAGTTCATCCGGTGTGTCTGGCCAATGGAAGAAATTCAGATCCAGACGTTTCATCAGGATCCAGAATCCGGATTCGTCCCACTGGAGAATTTTGATCAATGTGCGTCTGCGATTGCAGAATGCGAACATACAGCGGGAGTACGGATCGAGATGGAATTTCAGTTTGATGATTGCGGCCAAACCGGTATAGCTCTTGCGGAGATCTGTAACTCCGCACGCCAGATAGACTGTTGTGCTTCCGGAGAAATCAAGCATAATTCTTCAAAGCCTGCAGAAGCGTAGTCAGCAGTCTGGATGGACAGTCAGCGCCGATTTCAATCCGAATATTTTCCGGAAGAAGGATAGTAACAGAACGATTTCCTGCCCCGGTGTTAAACTGCAGCTCCTGTTCCAAAGGAAGCCTTGCGAACACCGGATCAGAGACGGGTTCTGTTCCCGGGGCTTCTGACTGGATCTTACGGATCCAATAACCCAGAGTAGACTGTGGGACCTCATGCTGTATTGTCATTTGTATTTATTGGCATCACCTCCATCATTCGAGACTATCTTATCAAATGCGGAGATGGATTTGTAGGTACGGATGATTACCTACTTACGAAAAATATCCCTATATCAAGGGGCAACCAGCTTCTTTGGGCATACTTTTCGTTCAAGCAAGATGGGCTGCAAGTCGTACCGTAGATAAATTGGATGCCATTGTAGAGCGTTTTATGATGGCAAAAAAACGATATGATACATGGAATGAAGAAGATGAGGCTGCTTATCAGCTTTATCTTCAGGAGCAGGATATAGAAAAACGAACCTATCGAACATGGTATTTGATTGCCAATCCTCGTAATTTACCGAAAGAGTTCGTTCAACAAGAGTTGGAGTTCCGTTTTAAGTTATTCTCTGAGAGAAAGAAGGAAAAGAAATGAGTGGAGAAGTTTTTCAGCAGAATTTAGATGATAAGAAAGGTTCTCGTCCTGGCGGTCCATTTATCATACAAATGTTATTCAAAGAACAGGTTGAAATGCCGAAGCAAGAACAAATATTGGACACTATGAAGCGTCATATTGGCGAAGTTGATTGCTTTTGCTGTGATGAAAAAATGGCGGGTGTTGCCACTTTGGAACATATAGCGGAGTTTCAAGATGGGAAATCTCCTGTGCAGCTTTTTGTCATGGGATGTTCCAGCTTTGAAGGCAAGAGCTTTGATGCGTTTTTGAAAAGTCAAATGTGGGACTGTCAAAATGACAGAGATCGTATTTTTGAGGAATGTCAGTATCAGGTGATGGCAACGGATATGTTGGCAGGTGCATTGGCTGCTCAGGAACGAGCTGATTTGGATATGGATTTTACTGAGGCTCTTGCGGAACTGTTTCCAACATGCGAGGCTTTCTATTTTCAAAACAGTGGTAAATTGTTTTTGGCTGAAGATGTAAGAAATAATCAAATTTCTGGATATGACCGCTTCATTCGTTTTGGTGTCAATGTGCGTTTTTTCAATATAGAGGGAACGGAGGATATGCTCATTGATACAGTTGGCATGAATACATTGTATTTGCCAGATCTTCAGTATCATTTTCATGATGTAGATCCAAACTGGATTGTAAACCACGCATATAATGTTGCTTCCTATATTTTGGAAAATAATAATCCAATCCAAGATGGAGAAACGGTTGATGGTATGGTAAATGGAAGAATGAGCAGTCAAATACAGTGGAAATGCCAGTACGAGGAAGCCTTGATTCAACCTGTGAGGAAAGTTATAGATATCCATATGGGAAACCATGCTTCAGGTGGACGTTGAAATATGAAAGATATTGTATTTCTCTGATGGAGGTGATGTTTTGAACGGTAAAATTTTATTTTTTGATGAATGGAAAAATTTTAATGCTTCGTTAAACGAAGAAATAGAAAGTCGAAAATTAACCGAAAAGCAAAAAGAAGAATTTTATAAAAATGGTGAGTTTAATAAAAAATATGATGATTTTCTAGAAGAATTTTTGGGGACCATTACAGGTACCATAGCAAACTATATGAGTACATATCATATAGATAAGAAACGAGAAAATGATAAAAACTATAACCATATGGAACAAATATGGGGAGAAGGATTTGATTTATATAGTTTTTATCTTGATAGAATATCAGAATTTAGAAATTCTCTATTAAATTATTTAGATCAGTACTATACGATTGATAATTCCACGAAAGGAATAGTAGTTTTTAAAGTGCTTACTTGCTTACAGGGGAGAGCTATACAAATTGGTAATGAAATACTTGTTTTATTGAGAAACGGATATGCAGATGGAGCATATGCTCGTTTTAGAACTATGTATGAAATATGTGTGCTTGCACATTTTATATCAGATCAAGGTGATGAATGTGCAAAGGCGTATATAGAATACAATGGAGATTGGTATGATTGGGCTGGGCATTTTATGTCTAAGTCCAAAAAACATTATACATTTAATGATATTGAAAAGGAATGTAAAGTCAATCTGCAGCCTTGGAAAGTCGAATATAAATTATCGAATAAATTAGTTCATGCTTCCTCTCAAGGAACATTCTCAAGATTATCGCTAGAAGGAGAGTTTGATGACATTCCTATAGGTCCAGTAGACTCTGGTATTGTTACTCCTGCAACCAACTCTTTAACTACATTATTTGAAATCAATAAAGTGTATTTTAGTATAATTCCAGATCCTATTGTGAATTTATGGATATTGGCACTTCAAAAAATAAAAAATGAGTGCTGTAATAAATTTAAGGAGTTGGAAAAACTTCATTTTCCAGACAAGAAATAATAAGATTATTTCAGTGCAGGGGAGAATATCCTCTGTACTTTTTTATGTAATATTCTTATTTTGCTTTTTGTTCCTTTTGCAGGTTATAATATAATCATAGAAGTATAAAAGAGGTGATAGCATGAGCGAAAAAACATATATCGCTATCGACTTAAAATCATACTATGCTTCCGTGGAATGTATGGAACGTGGACTAGACCCATTGACAACAAATCTTGTGGTGGCAGATGCCAGCAGAACGGATAAAACCATTTGCCTAGCTGTGTCACCTTCTCTTAAAGCAATGGGGATCAAAGGCAGACCAAGGCTTTTTGAGGTAGTGCAAAAGGTAAAGGAAATCAATTATGAACGTAAAGCCCGCTTGCAAAGTAAAGAATTCACAGGCTCCTCCTGTGATGCTGATGAATTAAAAGTAAATCCTGCTCTTGCGGTTGATTATATCGTAGCTTTGCCAAGAATGAGTTATTATATCAAGCAAAGTGCCTATATCTATAATATTTATATGCAGTTTGTTTCCCCTGAGGATATCCATGTTTATTCCATAGATGAGGTGTTTATGAATGTGACACCTTACTTGAAAACCTCTGGATTGACCGCCAAAGAATTTGCAATGGAAATCATTCTCGAGGTTTTGAAGAAAACTGGTATTACAGCTACTGTCGGTATTGGTCCAAATCTGTATTTAGCTAAAGTCGCCATGGACATTGGAGCTAAGCACATACAGCCAGACGAAAATGGCGTGCGTATTGCGGAGCTTGAGGAAATGTCATATCGTAGGCTATTGTGGGAACATAGACCACTCACAGATTTTTGGAGAGTTGGACGAGGCTATGCGAAGAAGCTGGAGGACAATGGTCTGTTTACTATGGGAGATATTGCAAGATGTTCCATAGGAAAAGATACAGATTATCATAATGAGGAATTACTGTATAAACTCTTTGGTATCAATGCAGAATTATTGATTGACCATGCATGGGGATGGGAGCCTTGTACCATTGCGGATATCAAGGCGTATAAACCGGAAAATAATAGTATGGGTTCTGGTCAGGTGTTACATTGTCCTTATCCAAATGAAAAGGCAAAAATCGTGCTATTGGAAATGGCCGATCAGCTTTCTTTAGACTTAGTGGAAAAAGGTTTTGTGACGGATCAACTTGTTTTGACAATAGGTTATGACAGAGAAAATCTGAATGATACTGAAAAAAAACGTTCTTATACTGGCAAGATCAAAATAGACCATTATGGTAGAGCAGTCCCGCAGCATGCACAAGGTACGATTTCACTTGGTAAACCTACTGCTTCCAGCAAAAAGATCATCGATGCAGCAATAAGACTTTTTGAAGATATTACGGATGAAAAGCTTCTGATCCGAAGAATCAATATTGTAGCAAACCATGTGATCGCAGAAGAAGATACTCTAAATAGTCATACTTGTGAACAATTAGACCTCTTTACAGATTACTCTGAAAAGAAAAAATTAGAAGAAAAAGAAGCTGCTGATAGAGAAAAAGAGAAAAAACTACAACAGGCGTTGCTGTCTATTAAGCATAAGTTCGGGAAGAATGCTGTTTTGAAAGGTGTTAGCTTGGAAGAAGGTGCAACAGCAAAAGATAGAAATAATCAGATAGGAGGACATAAAGCATGAGTGGAAAATATGATGATATCATAGATTTGCCGCACCCAACTTCCAAAAAACATCCACGAATGTCAAGACAAAATCGAGCTGCTCAATTTTCGCCTTTTGCAGCACTGACTGGATATGATGCAGCAATTCGTGAAACAGCAAGAATTACGGAAGATAGACGAGAGTTAAGTGAAGATGCAGCAGTTGAGCTGAATTATAAAATTTCTTTGTTACAACAGGAACAAGCTGGAATGAAAAAAATAAAGGTTATTTATTTTCGACAGGATACAACAAAAGATGGTGGTGCATATAGGGAAGAAGATGGAGATTTCAAAAGAATCAAATCGAATGAAGGTATATTGGAACTGACAAATGGTATACAAATTCCATTAGAAGATATTTTTAAGATTGAGATTGTTTGAATAGAGGATTATAGAGCAGAAAGAAGTATAGGTTAAATTACAGTTCTCCTTTCAGATAATGCTAAAAAGAAGAAATAGAATAATTGACAACATCAGTTGCTTATGCTAATCTAAACTTGTAATTATTGGTTTTTGCCTGTTGACTGAAACAGGCAGGCGGTTTAAGGATAAAAAGCGTTTTTGTATTTATGTTTAAAAGACATGAAGCAAAAGCGCTTTTTTTATTTTATCATTTTTTTAAGCTGAAAGGCAGAAAGGAGAATGAGAATGATTCAAATTACAACAGTAGGAAGGGTAACAGCGGACTTAGAACTGAAGGAAAGTGCGAAAAAAGTACCATATCTTCGTTTTGATCTGGCAGTTACAAAGGGATATGGCGAGGGAAAGCATACGGTATTTTTGCCATGCTGGGCTTTCCAGTCCGTAGCCCAAAGAATGGAGTCAGCCGGCGTCAAAAAAGGCAGTCAAATCATGATTTCTGGCGATTTAGACGTAGTTGATTTTGAAAGGAGGGACGGAAGCAAGGGAAAGGCGAATAAAGTAAGTGTTTATGATTGGCAGTTTGTTGCCAGCGGAAAGAAAGAGGAAAAAGAAGAATCTGCACCTGTGTATGATGAACATACCTGTGCTGATGAGGATGATCTTCCTATGTAAACAGCATTGGGAAGAAATGAAGAGGGATGAAATGCAATGGTTTTGTTGATTTCATTCCTCTTTTTTTATTTGATTTTAGAAAGGATGATTGAAAATGAAAAGAAAGAGTGTATGGAAGGCAGCCGGCGTACTTGTAACAATGCTTATTTTATGTGAAATCATTTTGCCAAATTCTTGGAAAATGGCAGCAAGAGGAATCTCGTTGATAAGCAGTATACTTTACTTTCTCTATTTAAACAGAAAAGCTATTGCGGTTTGTTGGTCAAAAAAGACTGGTAAAAAGCAACCAAGAAAAAATACAGCATTGGTTCAGCTGGAGCCGGATTATAAAAAGCTTTTTGTCCAGCAGGCAGCACTTCGTATCCAAGAAAAGATGCAGCAGAAATTCGCAGGTGGAAAAATCTGCCTGTGTGAGGCTGATATCATTCGATTGGCATATCTGAAGCGTCCTTTATGTGTTGCCATCGAAGGTGTGGATGGGTTCAGTCACATGAATATTTCTATGACAGAAGATGGAATGTTCCGCATGAGCCTGTTTACTTTGGTGGATTTTGATACCATTTCGGATGACCAAAGTGAGAAACAGGAACACACCTTGGACGAGGTGCAGATGGAACGCTGGTATACCCTGAAGGGGCAGCATTTGCTGACAGAACTGGTAACAGAGATGAATCAGCAGGGCTTTTCCAGATTATCCATACAGGAGAACGGCGATGTTGTGGTACAGGAAAACGGAAAATATGTGGTAAAAGATCATGTATTGGATTTTCCGCCGAAAAAGAACTGGCTTGACTTAAAGAAAATGATGATGGATACAGGTATCAAAGTAAGGATCAATGAGAAAAAGATGACTTTTATGTGGTAAGGAAAGGAAGTATGGACTATGGCAAAAACAAAGCTATTTGATAATTGGACTTGGAATAGAAAGCTCCCAGAGCCATTTGACGATGTATCCATTGAACAGCGCTCAAAGACACACTATTCAAAGTATTGTATGACGCCTGCTAAGCTTGCGACACTTCATTCCGCAGTGTTAAGTGCGATCCTTTCTGCAATGGAGCTAAATATGGATGACTCCAGTGAGGAGAAAGGTGCCTTTGGTGAGCAGGGCGATTTGATGGATATTGCAGAGTATCCAAGCAGGACAGGCGAGATTCATGTAGTGGTCTATCAGAAGCAAACGGGAAAATTCATTGCGGGCTGCTATGATGATGTGAATCAAATGCCTAAGCCCTATGTACTGAAAGAGGATAAGAACACAGGTACAGCATTGTTCTTTGCATTGATCCGAAAGGCAATGATGGATGAAGAATTTTCTGAAGAATATAATTTGCTGCTGGAAGAGAAAAAAGCAGGTTTTCCTGATTTGCAGAAAGCGGCAAAAAGTGCTTATATTCTCTGTGATAATTTATACCGAAGGATTGAGAATGCTTCTGATTTGGCTGAGGCGGGGATTCCTGTGGTAATCCCGACAACAGGAAATATCCAGCCTTTTACGCCTATCACGCTGAATAAAGGAACCTATCATCCAAGTACCGTATTATATGGCAAATTTAAGGTATTAAAACCAGATGAAACGAAACGTCGAAAGAGCAGAAAGAAAATCCGCAAGGAAGATTTTGTTGGGAAATTTGCCTTTGCGGAAAGAGAATTTTCCTCTTCGGAAATGCTTTTGATCCCCAAATTGCCAGACTGGTATGTAATCCCAAATGAGGTTGTGAGTATTTGCCGTCATGCAAAGGAAACTACTGAAAGCAGAAGACCGATGCGAAATTTTCTGCTTCGAGGCAGAGCTGGTACAGGGAAAACAGAAGGAGCAAAAGCCATTGCCGCAGGTCTTGGTCTTCCATATTTGCATCTGACCTGTTCAGCCAATACGGAAATATTCGATCTGTTAGGACAGATGTTGCCAGTTTTGGATAAACCAGACAGAAAGTTAGGGGAATATCCAACCTTTGATGATATCCGAATGGATACAGCAACAGCGTATTATAAACTGACAGGCGAATATCAGGAGGATGTGACAGAAGATGAGGTCTACAAAAAGCTATTGGAGACAATAGAGGAAAAGGCTGCAAAAACAAGTGATCATAAGACAGAACAAAGGTTTCAATATGTGGATTCTCCTTTGGTGCAGGCAATGAAGAAAGGGTACTTGATAGAAATTCAGGAACCCACAGTCATTTCCAACCCAGGTGTTTTGGTAGGTTTAAACTCCTTGCTGGATACTTGCAGTTCTGTGGTATTGCCAACAGGTGAGCGTGTAGAGCGTCATCCTGATACGGTTGTTGTAATCACGACAAATAATGATTATGAAGGCTGTCACGCCTTGAATCAGTCTGTATTATCCAGAATGGATTTTATTTTGGATATGGCAGAGCCAGATACCAATACGCTGGTCGAAAGGGTTTCTAAGATCACTGGATTTGAGGAACGTAACAAAATCAGTATCATGGCGAAAATCGTACATTCGATTCAGCAACATTGTCGTATGAATATGATTGACGATGGATGCTGTGGTGTACGTGAGCTCATCAGTTGGGTGCAGAGTTACATGATCTGTGGGGATATGATGGAGGCGGCGAAATATACCATTTTGCCATCTGTTTCAGCCGATGAAGAAAACAGAGAAGAAATCATCACAACTTGTCTGGACCCTGTACTCAATCCATAAGGGTGGTGATTGGATGTACGAAAATATTGGTGAAAATCTGAAGCTTTTGAGACAAAGAAGGAAGCCGGAATATTCGCAGAGAGAAATTGCGGAGAAGTTAAAGGTGAACCGAAATACCTATGCGAAATATGAGCAGGGCAAATTGGTGCCACCGGTATGGTTTTTATATGAAGTTGCAAGGTTTTACAGAATAGATTTTTTTGATTTGGTATTTGGACGTATAGAAGGGAATGAAGAAGAATGAGGGTATCACATAAAGAGCTGAAGCGAAAGATCAATCAGGAACAGCTCAAGATAACAGATAGAGAACTATTTTGTTCCAGAGTGTTTGCAGGATTTCTGACAGATATGGCAGAAGCTGCTACAAAACGCTATAAGAGAAAAATAAAGGTTCATGTGTTTTATGACGAAAGTGAAAATGCAAAAACTGCATATACAGACAATGAAATCATTTCTATCAATGCAGGCAATTCGGTTACAAGAAGTTTTCCCACAAAGGTACTGCGTTCTGATAGCTTGATTGGGATGAATGCCCATGAGATCGGACATATCCTTTTTACGGATTTCCCTATGATGAAACACTATTGTCAAGAGATGAGCCGAGGTAGGATGTATCCTGCTGTACCCTCTTTTTCAGAATGGGAGATAGAAGAAAAGGCAAAGGAAGTACAAGAGTTTCTGGAGAATGCGGATGACCTTACCAGACAGGCAATAACGACCGTTTCACAGTTTCTTTTTAATGTGCTGGAGGATGGTTATATTGAGGCACGCATGTGTGATGCTTTCCCCGGAAAATACGCAACAGGTATCAGACTGAATAACATCCGTATTTCAGAAATGGCACAATCCATCAGTGAGCAGCTGAAAAACGGCGCATATCGTTTTTCTGTGCTGCTGAACTTACTGATCCAGTACCACCGTACTGGTGACATCAATAACCGAGATGGATATGACGGTGAAATCCTAGATATGTTTTATGATGTTTTACCTGTATTCGAAGATGCATTATATGATGATGATACAAAAGTCAGATATGAAGCAATCAATCAGATCCTGATCATGTCATGGGATTATGTGCAGGAAATCTTGGAACAGGTAAAAGAAAACCAGAAAAAACAAAATGAGGCTTATGCCATGGAAGAATTGCAGAAAAAACTACATGATGAATTGACAGGCAAAACGGAGGAAGCAAAAGGAGATACAGCTCCTGTTACAGCACAAGGCGGTTTTTCTTTTGACAGAGATAAGGAACAGGAAAAGAGGAAAGAACTGCAGGAAGTGCTCTCTGAGGAAACGGAAAGAATCCCATTGCTTGAGACAGAAGATTTTGAAACAAAGGGAGAAGGTTGTATTTCTTGGGATAAGGAGTACAGTGGTTCCGGTTATGCAAACTCCGGAAGCGATATCCTTCGTATTTTGAATGAGATGTCTAAGTCCAATGCTGTAAGAGGATTGAATGATTCATTGTGGGATCAGCTAAATGAACAGTCCAAACGCTTAGAACTTGGAAATGCACACAAAGGGGTAAATTTCAGGATTTTTCGTATGCCTGGCGTAGATAGCAATCAGATAAAAGCATACAAAATGGTTGCACCTCCATTGCTTTTGTATTCCAAACAATTACAGAAAAGATGGAAACGTATCCTGAAAGAACGAGTTAGTGAAGGAAAGCAGTCAGGACTTTTGATGGGCAGACGTATTGAAAGCCGAATGTTGATGAATCAAGAGGGGAAGATTTTTTCCAAAAGAAACTTGCCTGAGAAAAAACAGGATTTAGCGGTTGCACTGCTTATTGATGAAAGTGGTTCTATGTGTGGGTTGGATCGTGCTACTTATGCAAGAGCTGCTGCCATTATGGTATATGACTTTTGTAAGGCGATGCGTATTCCCCTTTCCATCATAGGACATACTGAAGCCAATGATGTAGAACTGTATGTATATACGGATTTTGATTCTAATGATGAGAATGACTGTTATCGTTTGATGGATATTTCAGCCAGAGACGGCAACAGAGATGGTGCAGCACTGCGTTTTGTTGCGGAACGTCTGATGAAACAGCCGGAAAGTAGCAGGCTTTTGATGTTGATTTCTGATGGACAGCCAGCAGGAAATGGCGGATATATTGGAACAGCGGCAGAAGAAGACTTGAGGGGTATTCATAAGGAATACACAAGGAAAGGTATCATGTTTGTAGCAGCGGCGATCGGTACGGATAAGGAAAACATCGAAAGGATTTACGGCGATGCGTTTCTGGATATTACGGATCTGCAGAAGCTGCCTTTTTTATTGGTCAAAAGAATTGAAAAAGAGATAAGGAGATGAAGATTCACATGAGTGAGAATGAAAAAACCTATATTTCCAGACAGATTTCCGTTTATAAAACAGACAAAAAACTGGTTGAGTTCATAGACAAACTCAAACCAGCACCGGCAGAGTACTATGCACATATCCATTCTTTTGGAGACAAGGATGAATCTGGTGTCAGACAGATTTCCTGTATCGGCATTACACTGCAAAACTACACCAACGGGACAGGAAAAAACATCAAGCGCGTTTCTGCAAATATTTCACCGGATGAAGCGGAGTATATTTTCAATCAGCTGCAAAATGGCGTGCAGGAGTTTAACTTCCAGCAAGAAAAGATATTTGGCACACCGGATGAAAATGGACGCAGTCATGTAACAAAGTTGCGAATCATCAGAGCGGTGACTGGCAGTGATGGAAAACCAAGACGTTATCCGTGGTATGTGGAGATCGCCAATGGAACTGGAGAAAAGGTAAAGAAAGATAATGGCGGGATTTTTATGAAAGCCAATTCTTATCAGGAACAAAATAAGGAGTATATCAACCTGAATGATATGGACTTTTATAAACTTATGATCCGTGTCAGCAAGTATATCAAGGCATGGGAAGCTACTGTGGCACCACATATTATTACGGAGGGCAAACAAGCAATCGCTCAAATGCAGGAAGAAAGTACAAAATAATAGTATATTTGGCAGTTTAAGGATTTTATTGAGCAAGGATGGATTTAGACAAAATGTTTATTTTCATCCTTGCTTTTTTGATTGGAGGATGGAAGCATGGACATTTTTCAAAAGATATCGAAGGAACAACCTCTGGATTTTCGTGTGTTTCAAAATAAAAAAACACATATACCATCAGAACAATCAGAGCAGAAGGAAATAAAGCATACGGATCAGGAACCTGAATTGCAGGATGAACAAGTTGCCGTAAAGGAAGAACCCAAAGACGTTTCTGGTGATGCCAAGTATATGGAAAAAGGCGCTATTTCAAATCAAGGTGAGCGGGCAGACAAAAATGCTATAGCCGAAGAACCGAAACAGGAAGAAAATCAGAATAAAATTCATCCAGAAAAGCAGGAAGAAGCTGTGGTAATCTCTTTTCCCACGCCTAAAAATAAGAATGAAGAAGCGGTTTTGAAATTGGAAGTGCAGCTGGAAACGCAAAAATCGTACATGCTGCCAGTATTTCCTATCGTCAGATACCTGAAAAATAAATGCTTGGCTGATGCGGATTTTGCATCGAAGGTAAACGATGAAAAAAAGACACTGGAAAAGTGTTTTCGCTTTGTTGCGGAGGAAGTGCGAAAAGCACTTTGTGGCAGCAATGGTTGGCTTGATGACAATGAGGTCTATGCTCTTGCAGAAACTTATTTCCTGACAGATGAAGCAGTTTTTGAAAAGATGGAACAGGAACGAAAAGAAGCGGAAAAAAGACGTCAGGAAGAAGTGGCAAAAAAGCGCAAAGAACAGGAAGAAAAGAGAAAGGCTGCTATGAAGAAGTCAAAGAACAAATCGGAAGAAAAAAAAGAACCTGTTGCAGCAACGATAGAAACAGCACAGGCTGATGAGCCTGAAAAACCAATGCAGGAACAGTTATCCCTGATTTGAAGAAAGGCAGATGAAGTTAGAATGGATAAAAGAAGTTTAAAAAGATACCCCATAAAAATGGCTAGTAAAAGTACAGTCAGTCAAGCCTGTAGGATTGAAAATACAGATTTTTATCTGCATGCACATACCGCTTTGATTTCACACCAGAGGATGCTTATTGTTTCTTTGTACGAGAAAGATAAACTGAGAAATAAAGAAAAGTATCCGTCATTTCGTATTTTTATGACAAAAGAGAACTATATTACACAGGACTTTCGTGAAGAAGAGCCTGTATGGCGTACAGGACGTATGGAACATTTAACAGAAAGTACATGGTATAAGAAGATCGAAATTTCTTGCTGTGATGATCGTTCAGCTACTGTTTTGAATCGCTTTTTTTCATATCTCAATATGGAGAAGCTTTCTCCAGTAGATAAGTTGATAAAAGGGCAAAAAAGAATCATGGAAAAGCGGCTGGAGAAAAAACATCAAAGGGAGAAATCGAAAATCGACCAAAAAATGCGTGAGGTGAAAAAACTGCCAAAGAACTTTATGGATTGGATTGATGAAACGGCAATGGCACATAGCAGATATATCTACTATCAATATAGCAGAAAAAAATACATGGATGGATACTGCACCCATTGCCACAGTGATGTGAAAGTAAGCGGTGTAAAGCACAGAAAGATAGGGGTTTGCCCAAACTGTGGCAAAAAAGTGCTGTTTTTGGCGGCAGGCAAGGCAACTCGTATCTTGGATCATGGAGAAGCTGTATATTTCCAGAAAACAAAAAAAGGGTTTGTGGTCAGATTTTTCTCTATCTATAAATACTATGGGAAGCATTATAAAACGCCTGAAATCAGGACGCTAGAATTAAAACGTATCTTTTATGAAGATACAAAGTGCCTGAAGTATGAATGGAGAAATTTCAAGCAGACAGGCGAAATGCGCTGGTGCGCTGGTTGGGATTGCTATACCTTTTATGATGCTGCTTGCTATACAGCAAATTTAGAAAAGGTGTTAACTGGCACGCCATATCAATATTGTGCTATAAAACAGTTTGCAGATCGTTATGAGGGTGCTGGTGTCAACGTGCCTTATTATCTGAAGCGTTATGGTTCAAAGCCGTTCATAGAGTATATGGTAAAAGCGGGACTTTATCATATGGTAGAAGAATTGACACAGCCTTGGTATTTTTTCGGTGAATATAATCAAAATGGGAAAAATCTATTGGAAGTATTAGGCGTGACAAGAGAACAATTCCGTTTTATACAACAGAATGATATGTATAGCTTTGAATTTAGAACCTATAAAAAGATGCTTTCACAAAAAAATTGTAAGATACCGGAAGACTTCCGCAGTTTCTGTCAACAGTATGAGCGTGATATCAGTTTGATCCTGGAACTCATGGAATATACGACGCTGCATAAAGTAGAGCGATATTGCAGCCAGCAGACAACAGAAAAACAACCATATTTTGCAGTTATGCAATTGTGGAGAGATTATCTGAGGTTTGCTGTAAAGTTGGGGTACAACATGAAAAATAGTTTTGTTCTTTTCCCCAAACGTCTGATTCAAGCACATGATGATGCGGCAGATGCGGTGCGGAAAATGGAAGAAAAAGAATTGCGTGAAAAAATGAAACTGGAAAATGAACGGGCAAAGAGTCTGCTGGAGCAGTACAGAAAGATTTATTCCTGGACGGATGGTAAGTTATCTGTAGTGGTACCGGAGGATCTGTTTTCTATTCGAGAGGAAGGTCATAACCTGCATCATTGCGTTGCAAATTATACACATGATGTAGCAGAAGGTAAAACCATTATCTTATTTATTCGCAGAAATGCAGAGCCTACGAAGTCTTTTTATACCATGGAAGTAATGGATAAAAATATCAAACAATGTCAAGGGTTTGGACATTGCGAACAGACAGAAGAAGTGAAAAACTTTGTGAATGCTTATGAAAGGAAAGTACTAAAACCGTTGAAATTGCTGGCTCAGGCTGTTTCGTGATAAGGTGAGGTGATGTTATGGATGATATGGAAAATTTGCAGGAGATTTTTCGACTTTATGAAGCACGATATCAAAAAGCTGAATCTATGGGTGTCAAAGAAGGTTCAAAATATTATCCTGCAATGAAGGAGATTGAGTGCAGATATATAACACTCTATTTTGTTCTGGAAATGCTACGTTCTCTAAAGGAAAAATGCTATGAACAAGGATTCAAAAAATACTGTTATGAGTTTTTTCAGATGATCGCAAAACAAATTGTTCTCTATGAAGAAATTATCAACGAGGATGGGAAGAAAGAGTATATTGTTCAAAAAGTGAGAATATCAAGGCAAGACGCATATGCAATGAACGCCTATCAAAACGCAAAACGAGCATTTATTTCTTTTCAGGAAATGAATTATGAGGAGGATGATAAAAACAAAGTTTGTATGAAAATATCTGAGAATATCTTAAATATGATACATTGGATGATGATGGTCAGGGAAATGCGTTTTCCTGTGAATCGTGGAAAAATTGATATGATATGTAGTAGGTAAATGAAAAAGCTGTGAATCTTATATATTCACAGCTTTTATATCATATTGTCGATTCTTGTCGAAATTTTAGTATGAGTTTTCTTTGTTTTCATATTGATTGTGATAAAGAATAAAATTATAATCGGTTGTAAAAGTGAGACAAAAGCATATTACTCTTTTGTTCCGTTAATCAAATAATCGCAACTTACTTGAAACAAATTGGAAAGTGCCTGTATTTCTAAATCTGTTACATATCTTTTGTTTGTTTCAATGCGAGTGATAACATTTTTATCCATATCAATACCCAAAAGTTGAAGGGCACTTGCTAAATCTCTTTGGGACATACCATGCATTTCACGTAATTCTTTTAAACGATTACTGATCAAATTTTTTCGCCGGAACTTGTTCGTGGTTTTGGCATTGTTATCACCCCATTGTCTCATTTTTTGCACCATTTTAGTTTATCCCAGAATCAAAAATATATTGGTTGTAAAAATGAGACAAGAGAAATAATTGTGTATTTTTATATGCGGAAAAAAGTTTTTGCCAAAGGAGATGTTATAATGTCTGATTTTCCTCAAATATTGAAAACATTAAGGTGTAGCCGAAAAGTAACACAATCAAAGTTAGCTGAAGCTTTAGGATATGGTTGTACGGCGATAGCGAATTATGAATCTGGAAGAAATGAACCAGACATTGATACATTATTAAAAATAGCAAACTTTTTTGATGTGCCTGTAGGTTCTTTATTAGAGAAAAAAAGTAAAATATATAAAGCAGATGAAGAACTGGAATTTGTGATCCAAAAATTTTCTCAGTTAGATAGAGAAAAGAAAGATTATCTGTTATACACATTAAAGCTACTACAAAAGGTAAAATAATATTTCAAATAAAAAGTATATATTAGATACGAAAAGTTAAAAGTTTTATGAATAAAACAT
>JABLTR010089649.1_pt1 | contig 24160 bp, 22 predicted proteins | sample 7160071 | NCBI WGS metagenome assembly JABLTR01 (sample SAMN14651230, study PRJNA627086) | human gut metagenome | isolation source: feces | host: Homo sapiens | reverse complement strand
TGGGAGATCCCCTATCTGCCCATCGACCCCGCCGACGTGGGCCGGGAGTACGAGCCCATCATCCGCATCAACTCCCAGTCCGGCAAGGGCGGCGCCGCCTATATCATGGAACACAATTTCGGCTACGACCTGCCCAAGACCATGCACCCGGAGTTCGGCCACATCGTCCAGGTGGAGACCGACAAGGTGGGCACCGAGATCAGCCCCCAGCGCATCAACGAGCTGTTCCATCAGGAGTATATCGAGGCCAAGGAGCCCTACAAGCTGCTCAAGCACGCTTTCACCGAGACCATCGACGCTGAGGGCCACTCCCACGTGGCCTTCCAGGGCACCCTCCAGCACACCGACACCATCTTCGACGTGTCCGGCGAAGGCAACGGCCCCATCGACGCCTTCTTCCACGCCATCCAGGGGGAGCGCATGGACCACTACACCTTCCTGGACTACAAGTCCCACGCCATCACCAACGGCTCCGACTCCCAGGGCGTGGCCTATATCCTGCTCCAGGACCAGCGGGACGGCAAGAAGTACTGGGGCGTGGGCCTGTCCCACAATATCAACCTGGCTCCCCTCCGGGCCATCCTGTCCGCCATCAACCGCTCCAAGCGGAAGTAAGGTTTTCTCCCGTCCTTCCACAGATACAGACCCGCGCCGGCCTCCCTTCTCTGGGAGCCCGGCGCGTGTTTTCGTTTTTCAGGGGAGTTTGCGCTCTCCCCGTTCGGGGGAGACGGCACAGCCGGGCAAGGGCGGGCGGCCCGGTGTGCCGCCCCTACAGACCTCATCCGCCTCGCTTCGCTCGGCACCTTCCCCTAAAGGGGAAGGCTTGCGGGCGGCTGATAGCCGCCCCTACGGGTAAACACTAAAGCCGTCCCTTCTTCTCGCAGGGGCCGGACACTGGCCGGCCCGCCGTATCTTAGGACGTCGGGAGGGGCGAGCCCCTCCCCTACGGTTCTCAAGAAACTCTTTTGGGATTGGGTAGGGGAGGCCCTTGGGCCTCCCGCCGGGGGCATGCCAAGAGGTCACCCTCATCCGTCACGCTTCGCGTGCCACCTTCCCCCTTGAAGGGGGAAGGCTTGCGGGCGGCTGATAGCCGCCCCTACGGCGAATCCGGAAGCGTTCCTTCTTTTTCGTAGGGGCCGGACACTGGCCGGCCCGCCCAGGAATGAAACACGGTTCGGGACGGGCGGGTGAGGACACCCGCCCCTACAGCAGATCTGGAAGCCGCCTGTTTTTAATGTAGGGGCCGGTCCCAGACCGGCCCGCAGACAACGGACCAGCAAACACCTGCTCGGCAAAGCCAGGCGCAGAAGTGGAACCGCACCAGCGGCAATTTTTGCAAACCCAGGGCCCAGTGGCCCGGATGTAATCGTAAAAAGCCGCTCAGATTTTGCGCGCCGGAAATACTGCAAAATCCAACAGGTACGCGTCCCCCGTAATGGGGGTCCGGGGGTAAGCCGACATGGCGAACGAAGTTCGCCCCTGCGGCGTCCCCCGGTGGCGTTTTGCCTACTTTGCCGCCACGGGCAAAGTAGGTCGCCGCCGGGGCGGCGAAATCCCCTAATACCCCCCCAAAAAAAGAAATCTTTACCTCACGCTGGGAATGAGCAGCATCCGCCCCGTGGGCAAACTCCCCTCCTCCAGCTGGTTGGCCTGGAGGATCTGCTCCATGGTGGTGCCGTAGCACTTGGCCAGCTCCCACAGGCTCTCTCCTTGCTCGGCCAGGCGGAGGACCACCGAGGGCTGGTCCCCCTCTCCCCTGGCCCGGGGCTCGCCCAGGGCGGCGCCGCACACGGCGGTGAGCTTCCGCTCCTCCAGCACCAGGCACTGGAACTCCAGGTTGAAGCGCACCTCCACCCCTCCGGCGGCGGGGGTGGCAAAGACCTCCCCCGGCGTCACCATCCGGCAGCGGCACAGGGCCCCGGCGGGGGCCTCCAGGCGGCAGGCCACCCCCATGGTCTTCTGAAACACCTGGGAAGTCTCCTCCTCGTCCAGATAGAGGACGGTCACCTGGACCTCCCCCTCCAGCACCAGCTCCTCACCCTCCCGGCTGCGGCGGATCTCCCCCAGGGATGCCCAGCTGTCCACTACGCTCCGAGGGGCCGTCCCCGTCTCAAAGAGCTCCCGCACGTTCTGCACCCGGCCGGACAGCTCCAGCAGCTGCCACAGGGACTGCTCCTCCCGCTCCACCTGGGTCTGGAAGGCGGTGCTGTACAGGTCCTGGAGGACAGACACCGGCCGGCGGCTCCAGATCTGGGCCTGGGCCAGCAGATCCACGGTGAGCTCCAGGGTCCGCCCGTCCTCCCCGGAGGGCTCGCAGCTGTACTGGGTGAGCTCCACCGCCAGGCGGCAGTCGCCGCTCTCCCCCACCCCGGGGACCTCCATCACCTGAGAGAAGGGCATGGACTCGTGGTAGGAGGTCAGACCGCCCCCCGCCTCCTGCATGAGGAGCTGGAGCTCCACCGTCCCTTTGAAAATCAGCTTGGTGCCGATGAGCTTGCACTCCCCGCACAGGGGGACCGCCCGGCAGGCCAGCAGCTGGGCCGCCTCCCCCGGTCCGCCGTTGAGGCGCACCTGGTCGGAGAAGGTGAAGGGCTTCTCCTGGACGGCGGAGAGCTGATAGGTCTCCCCCTCGGTGATCTTCTCCTGGACCCCGTTGGCCTCCGGCTCCAGCACCCCCTGGCAGCACACCTGCTCCCTGGGCTGGAAGGCGGTCAGGTCCACCGCCAGGTCCGCCCGCAGCAGCACCTTCCGGGGGTTCAGGGCCCGGGCCTCCGCCCCCCGCAGGCGGACGCAGGCCTGTACCGTTCCCCGGTCCGTGAGGCCGGGGGCCTCCAGCTGGGCGGTAAAGGGCAGGGCCGCCTCCATGCGGCGCAGCCCTCCCCCCGCCTCGGGCTGGTACAGAATCACCGCCCGCACCGTCCCGCTGGCCTGGGCCATCCCCTCTTTGGCCTGCTTGCCGTTGAGGGCCGCCTGTCCGCACACCGCCACAATGCGTAAAATGTCCGGACAGGCGTCCGGCACGATGGACTCCAGCGTCTCCTCCTGGCAGACGGTCCCGTCCGCCAGTACCTCATAGCCTTGGATCACATCCCGGTCAAATTCCAGTTCCATACGGTTCCTCTCCCTTTTCCATCCGTGTCCGCGGTCCCCGCGGCTTGGCTTTGGGACACTATATGTACAAGGGAGAGGAAGTATGCCGGTCTGGTTCAGCCTTTCAGTCCAAAGAGCCTGCGCAGCAGCCCCCGCAGGCATTTGGGGGAACGTACCACCACGATACCCATACCAACACGCGCCTCCCCTCTGTGAGATCATGTGCGGAGCCGCCCTCCCGGGCCTCTCCGTTACATCCCAGTATATGGCGGGGCGGGACCGGCTGACACCGGGGGACAAGACAAAAACGCCTCCGGCCGCTGAGACCGGAGGCGTTTTGTCAAAAAAAGGATCACCCCTTCTTCCGCAGGAAGAAGGTGAGGAAGAACCACACCGCCAGATACAGGGTGATAGCAGCTCCGGCGGAGGACCCCACGTAATAGGAGGTCATCAGACCGGCGATCCCCGCCAGCACCGCCCCCAGCAGGGAGAACAGGTGGTACTGGAACAGGTTCCGGGATACGTTCCGGGCGGCGGCGGCCGGAAGGACCAGCAGGGAGTTGATGACCAGCAGGCCGATCCAGGTCATGGACAGGGTAACCACCACGGCGATGGCCACGGAGAAGATGGTCTCCTGCCAGAAGACCCGCACCCCCCGGCTGTCCGCCAGGGCCGGGTGGACGGCGGAGAGCATGAGCTGGTTGAAGGAGAGCCCCCACAGGGCGCACACCAGCAGCAGAATGAGGGCCAGCACCCCGATCTTGGAGGGCTCCACCGACAAAATATCACCGATGAGCAGGGAGTTGAACTTGGTGAAGGACCGGCTGCCCAGGGTGGAGATGAAGATGCCCAGGGCCACGGCGGTGGAGGAGAACACCCCGATCACCGTGTCGCTGGCCATGGCGGTGCGGCGGCGCACCACGTTGAAGAGGACGGCGAACACCACCGCGAATACCACCGCCGCCCAGGTGGGCTCGGCAAAGCCGCACAGGGCCCCGATGGCCATGCCGGTGAAGGCGGAGTGGCCCAGGGCGTCGGAGAAGAAGGACATGCGGCTGTGGACCACCATGGTGGAGAGGATGCCGAACAGGGGCGAGATGACCAGCACCGCCAGCAGGGCATTTTTCATAAAGTACATGGAGCCAGGCTCCGCCCACTCAAAGGGGAGCAGGTCCACAATGGCGTACCAGAGTTCCATCTCACATCCCCCCTTTCCCCATCCGCAGATGGAAGGTCTCGTAAAACTCCGGGGAGGCGGTGACCTCGTCCGGGGGACCCACCTTCAGGATGCGCTTGTTCAGCAAAATCACTTTATCCGCAAACTGGTTCAGGGTGGCGAAGTCGTGGGTGGACAGGAGGATGGACAGGTCGTACTCGGTGCGCAGCTCGTCCAGCATCTCCAACAGCTGGTGCTCCCCCTCAATGTCCACCCCGGACAGGGGCTCGTCCAGAATGAGGATGTGGGGCACCGGCTCCAGGGCCAGGGCCAGCAGCACCCGCTGGAGCTGTCCCCCGGACAGGCCCCCCATGGGCTTGTCCAGCAGCTCCCCCCCGTGGACCCGCTCCAGGCTCATCCGGCACCGCTCCCGGTATTTTTGTGGGATGGGCAGGCACACCGGCCACTTGGAGGTGGCGGCGGTGAAGAAGTCCAGCACCGAGATGGGGTCCCCCCGGTCAAAGCTGGGGGACTGGGGCACATAGCCGATGAGGGGGCGGGTCCCCCCCATCACCGTCCCGTCCGCCAGGCGGATGGCCGGTCCCCCCGCCGGGGAGAAGGTGATATTCCCCTGGTAGGAGAGCTGGCCCAGAACGCTGCGGAACAGGGTGGACTTGCCCGCCCCGTTGGGGCCGATGAGGGCGGTGATCTCCCCGCAGTGGAGGTGGAAGGACACGTCCTCCAGGATGTCCTCCCCCTGGATGTGGACGGACACCCCCTCCAGCTTCAGACAGCAGGAATCCGAGCAGCCCCCGGACATTTTTCCGTGTTTGATCTTTCTCATGCCAGCACCTCCTCCCCTGCAAAGCCGTTGACGATGGCCCGGATGTTCTCCATCAGGCCGCCGCAGTAGTCATCGGACAAAGTCCCCCCGTCCGGCCCGTCCATGAGCATGGTGAGCTGGGCCACGGCGCAGCCGGTCTCCCGGGAGATGGCCTGGGCGGTGGCGTCGGAGCCGTTCACCTCGGTAAAGATGACCGGCAGGTCGTGCCCCTTTACAAGGGCTGTGATCTCATTGATCTCCTTGGCGCTGGCCTCGCTGCCCTCCTCCTCCTCGATGGAGGCCAGCAGGGGCACGTCCAGGAACTGGGCGAAGTAGCGGAAGCCGTCGTGGAAGGTGACCAGGCCGGAGAGCTCCACTCCGTTCCCCTCCAGAGCCGTGGACAAAATCTCCCGCGCCATAACGCCGAAGCTGCTGACATCTGTCATGGCATTGATAGCGTTCTCCCGGTACTGCTCCTGGTGGTCCGGGTCGGCCTGGTTCAGGCCGGCATATAGATTTTCCACCACCTGGGTCATGTTGTCCGGGTCCATCCAGTAGTGGGGGTCGTAGTGGCCGTGGTCGTGGCCGTCCTCCTCTTCGGTGTGGACGTGGTCGGCGTTCTCCAGGAGGGACACCCCCTCCGAGCAGTCGATGACCAGGGCGCTGGAGGCGGCCAGGGCGTCCTCCATAAACTCCTCCAGGTCCGCCCCGTTCAGGGCGATCACGTCCGCCGTCTCGATCTTCTTCATGTCGGTGACTGTCAGGGTGTAGTCGTGGAGACAGGACACCTCCCCGGTGTTCAGCCGCTCCACCGCCACGCCGTCCACCCCGTCCGTCACCGCCCTGGCGGCCAGATAGACCGGATAGGTGGAGGCCAGAATGGTCAGCCGGGCCTCCTCCCCTCCCCCGGTCCGGGCGCCTCCGCACCCGGGCAGCAGAAGGGTCAGGGCCAGCAGCAGGGCCAGTATGTTTCGTCTGCGCATGGATATAAATTCCTTTCCTCGGTTCAGAGCATTGCCGTTCAGCCCACCTAGTATATCTTTTTTTCCCCAGTTTGTAAATATCCAGCGAGTTTGCTTCGGCTTACTTTTAAAAAATTTTGCCGCTGACGAGCAAAACGCCCCAGAAATGGACCGCACATTTTTATGAAAACCCCGTTGACAGCAGAGGTTTATTATGATAAACTCCACTTAGAAAGAAGGTTTATTCCGATAAACCCGTGAGAGGAGGAATACCCATGGAAAAATTGTCCGAGGGCGAGTGGAAGCTGATGGAGCTTCTTTGGGAGGACGCTCCGGTGAACTCCACCCAGCTGGTGGCCCGGTGCCGGGAAAAACTCCAGTGGAGCAAGAGCACCACCTACACGGTGCTCCGCCGCCTGTGCCACAAGGGGGCGGCGGCCAATGAGGAGGCCACCGTCACCCCCCTGGTCACCCGGGAGGAGGTGCTGAAGGCCCAGGGGGAGGAGCTCTCCCGCCAGGCCGGGGGCCTCTCCCCCTTCCTCACCGCCTTTTTCAGCGGCCGGCGGCTCACCCAGAAGGAGGCGGAGGAGCTGAAGAGGCTCATCGACCAGCACACCTGGGAGGGATGAGGGATGGAGTTTGGAATCACGCTGCTGTTTACCATGGGTAATGTGTGTTTGAATATGGGGGTTGTCTTTGGCGTGTTCCTCCTGCTGCGCCCCCTGCTGGTCCGCGTTGTGACCCCTCAGCAGAGGGTGTGTCTGTGGTATATATTCTGGTACTCCGCGCTGGTCTTCACGGTGTGGGGGTGTGTCTCCTATTTTCGCGTGCTGCCGGTCACCGTATGGGACCTTTTGAAGATCCCGGCAAAAACTAGCTACAGTCCTTTTTCTGGCCCGCTTTTTCTGCCCCCGGACTACGACGGGCCGGGGACCTACGCCCTGACCCTGCCGGGCGGAGTCCGGGTTCCCATAGCGCTCACCGACACTCTGTGTCTGGCTGTGGCGGCGGTCTATCTGGCCGGGGTCGTGTGCCTGGCGGTGTGGATGGTCCGCCGGGCCCTGGCCCTGCGGCGGCTGGGACAGCAGGGGACTCGGACTGAGGTCGGCCTGTGGTCGGATTTCGGCAAGCCCAAGGAGGAGCCGGACGCCCCGGACACCTGTCCGGTGTGGCTCGCTCCCAATCTGCCCACCAGCTTCGCCCTGTGGAACGCCATCTACCTCCAGGAGGAGCTGCCTCCGGAGCGCCGGCGGCTGGTGCTTCTCCACGAGCTGGACCATCTGTGCCTGCGGCACGGCATGATCAAGGGCTATATGTCCTTCGCGCTCATCGCCGGCTGGTGGAACCCCCTGATCTGGCTGGGCTACCGGTACACCTGCCTGGACATGGAGCTCTCCTGCGACGCCAGGACCATGGAGCGCCTCTCCCCCCAGGAGCGGCGGGAGTACGCCCAGACTCTGGTGGAGCTGGGCTCCGGCCAGCGGCTGTGGGACGTGCCTCTGGCCTTCGGGGAGAGCGACGGGGAACGCCGGGTGAAGGCCCTGCTGGCCTGGAAACCCCTGACCATCCCCCGAAAACTGCTGGGCCTGTGCGCGGCGGCGCTGGTCATGTGCCTCTTTCTGGGCACGCCCTAGGCCATGTTCGGTCAATCGAAATTTGCCATCTGTGTGGAACATTTCAGAAAAACCGGGAGGTGCCGTTATGCTGAATCAGCTCCTCTGGGAGTTTTTATCCATCTATTTGAATCTGGGGCTGGCGGTGGGCCTCACCTGCGGGGCGCTTTTACTGCTGCGTCCCCTGCTGAAGCGGGTCCTGTCCCCCCGGCAGCGGCTGCTGCTGTGGATGACCGCCTGGCTCTCCGCCTATGTACCGCAGTGGTACCAGATTCTCTCCTGGCCCCATGTGCTCCCGGTCACCTTCCGGGACCTGATCACCCCCAGGACCATGGAGAACCTCTCCTTTGACCGAGTGCCCGCCTACTTCCCCGACTGCCAGTGGGAGCAGCAGATCAACCTGGCCCTCCCCGGCGGGGCTTACTTGCCTGTCACTCTGGAGCCGTGGATGGTAACCCTGGCCGGGGCAGTTCTTCTGGGGGGCGTTGTCCTCCTGACCCTGTATTTTTCCCGCCGGAGCGAGGGGATCAAAGCCCAGGCCAGCCAGGGCAGGCTGCTGGACTGGGACGGGCCGGAGCTGAAACCCTTTTACGGCCTGAAGCCGGCGGGCGACTACGTCCTGGTCCGTCTGTGCAAGGGGCTGCCCACCAGCTTTGTATACCAGAAGGCGGAAAAATTTGACGGGATCAAGTACAACATGATCTACCTCCAGGAGGGGCTCCCTCCGGAGCGGATGGGCATGGTCCTCCGCCACGAGTTCAACCACCTGAAGCGGAAGCACCCCTGGATGAAGGTCATCATCACCTGCGGACTGGTCCTCCACTGGTGGAATCCCCTGATCTGGCTGGCTTACAAGTACACCTGTCTGGACCTGGAGATGGACTGCGACCGGTTCACTTTGGAGCAGCTCTCCCCACAAAACTGCCGGGAGTACGCCAAGACTCTGGTGGAGCTGGGGGCGGGAAAACAGATCTGGGACGCCCCCCTGGCCTTCGGGGAGAGCGACGGGGCGGCCCGGGTGAAGGCCGCCGTGACCTGGAAGAAGCAGACCATCTACGTGCAGGAGGCCTGGAAACAAAAAAATTTCTGGCTCCGGCTGCCCAGCTTCCTCCTGTTTCTTCTGCTCCTGCTGTTCTTTGTGGGCGGTCCCTCCAATGTGGTCCTCCCGGCGGACCTGGATCTCCAGATCACGGAGCAGTTCGGCGGCAGGGAGGCCTTTGTCCGGCAGGACCAGCAGCTCCGGCAGGCGGAGGGCCAGTTTCCCCAGGATGTGACCGTCCAACAGGGGTGGCGGCAGATCGACTCGAATTTCTTCTTCCGCATGGTCTACCAGCTGTCCGACGGCCGCTGGGGGGAGTCCAACTGGTTCGCCTACCGGGATGGCCCCTGGGAGCCCATGGGCTGGTACTGGCTCTCCGGCCCGCCGGACCTCGCCGGATATACGGCGTATTACCCGTAACAGAGAGGAAATTATCCCGTGTACATTCTTATAAAGCTGATCACAACCTTTTTTAATATGGGCGTGGCCTCCGGATTTCTGGTGGGCGCGCTGCTCCTGCTCCGGCCGGCGCTGGTGCGGGCTCTGTCTCCCCGGCAGAGGCTGTGGCTGTGGTTCCTGGCGTGGGGCGCCGGATATTTCCCTGTCTGGTACAATGTTCTGACTCTCCCCCGCATTCTCCCGGTCACTCTGCTGGATCTGATTACCCCCCGGACTATGGCGGATGAATCCATCCCCGCCTACTTGCCCGTTTTTCAGGGGGGCGGCCAGTACAATCTGGCCTTTCCAGGCAGAGCTTCGGTGACCATCTCTCTGGAATGGTGGATGGCGGCGCTCTTCTGTCTGGTGTGGGCCGCCGGGGTGATTCTGATGTTCCGGCGGTTTGGCCGGCAGAGCAGCCGGCTGAAAGAGACCGCCCTCCAGGGGCGGCTGCTGGACTGGGACGGGCCGGAGCTGGGCCGGCTTCAAATTCCACGTCCGGAGGACGCCCCGGTACAGGTACGCCTGTGCCGGGACCTGCCCACCAGTTTTATCTGCAGCGACTGGGAGAGCCGGGATGGGGAGTCCGTCTCCACCATCTACCTCCAAGAGGAGCTGCCTCCCGAGCGGATGGCCCTGGTCCTCCGGCACGAGCTCAACCACCGGGTCCGCATCCACGGAATGGTCAAGGCGGCGGTCACCTTTGCCCTGGCCCTCCACTGGTGGAATCCCCTGTTGTGGCTGGCCCACCGGTATGTGTGTCTGGATCTGGAGCTGGACTGCGACCAGGCCACCCTGAATCAGCTCCCCCCGGCCCAGCGCCGGGAGTACGCCAAGACCCTGGTGGAGCTGGGCGCGGGACGGCAGCTGTGGGACGTGCCTCTGGCCTTTGGCGAGAGCGACGGAGCGGTGCGGGTCAAGGCCCTTCTGGCCTGGCGGCCCAGGAGCATCCCGTTCCGGGTTCTCCAGTGGGCGGCGTTTGTTTTGGTACTTCTGTTCTTCCTGGGCGGCCCCTGGAGGGCGGTCCTCCCCCAGGATGTGGAGCTGGATCTGGAGGGGAATTTTGGCAGCACAGCCGCCTTCGTGCAGCAGGACCAGCAGCTTCAGCACGAGCGGGGGACCTTCCCGGAGGGCGTGACCATTCAAGAGGGATGGCGGAGGATCGCGGAGAACGGCACGGTATACCAGACTTACCGCCTGTCCGACGGGCGCTGGGGGGAGTCCACCTGGCTGCGCATCGGCGACCACCCCTGGTACTGCGCGGACTGGAGCTGGACCTCCGGCCCGCCGGATCCGGCTCAGTACCAATTTTGCTATCCCGCGGCGTAGAGAGAGGGACCCGCTGAACCGGACAAGAGCCTTGAAAAGCCGGCTTGCCATAGAAAGAAAAAGCCTCCGAGGGGGACTCCCCCTCGGAGGCTTATATATTCTCAATCTTGCTCTCAGGCAGACTGTCTCAGGCCTCCACCGCTAGGCGGTAGAGCTCATTCCGGGACAGCCCCAGCTCCTTGGCGGCCCGCTTCACCGCGTCCCGCAGGGACAGCCCCTCCTCCTCCCGGAGTATCCGGACCCGGTCCAGGCCGTCCTCCAGGGTGACCTCCGGCTCCTCCCGGGGCTCCGCCCCCCGGACCACCAGTACGAACTCCCCCTTGGGGGGCTCCGTCTGATAGCGCTCCGCCGCCTCCCCCAGGGTGGTGCGGACGATCTCCTCGTGGAGCTTGGTCAGCTCCCGGCACAGGGAGACCGGCCGGTCCGGCCCGAAGGTCTCCGCCAGGTCGGCCAGGGTGGCGGGCAGCTTGTGGGGGGCCTCGTAGAAGATCATGGTCCGCTCCTCCCCCCGGAGGGACTCCAGGTGGCGGCGGCGGTTCTTCTTGTTCATGGCCAGAAAGCCCTCAAAGGTGAAGCGCCCGGTGGGCTGGCCCGAGGCCGCCAGGGCGGCCACCAGGGCACAGGGCCCCGGGATGGACACCACCTCCACCCCCGCCTGGGCGCACAGAGCGACTAATTCCTCCCCGGGGTCGGAGATGGCCGGGGTGCCCGCGTCGGTGACCAGGGCACAGTTCTCCCCCGCCAGCAGGCGCTCCAGGATGGCCGGGCCGCTGGTGGAGGTGTTGTGGCGGTAGTAGGACACCATGGGCTTTTTGATCCCCAGGTGGTTGAGCAGCTTCACCGACACCCGGGTGTCCTCGGCGGCGATGAAGTCCGCCTGGGCCAGGGCCTCCGCCATGCGGGGGGAGATGTCCCCCAGGTTGCCGATGGGGGTGGGAACCAGATATAACATGCCTGACATGGGCGGCCTCCTTTGGCGCAGTTGTTGAAAAGTTATTTCCCTTTACAGAGTATTCCGGTACCGGACGGGCAGTACCTCCAGCCCGGGCCGCCCCTGCCGCACCGCCTCCACCAGGGCCAGGCGGGGCGGGCAGTCCGGCCGGTGGGCGGCAAATTGCAGCCGCTTGGGCTCCAGGCCGCTCCCCTCCAGGGCGGCAAACAGGCCGGCCAGCCGCTCCGGGCGGAAGCACAGGGCAAACCGCCCTCCGTTCCGCAGAAGCCGGGCCGCCGCCCGGCACAGGGGTGCCAGTCCGTCTCCCTCCCCCTCCATGCGGGCGGGGCCGCCGTCCCCGCCGGAGCCGCGGGCATAGTAGGGCGGGTTGGAGATCACCAGGTCAAAGGAGCCCGGGGCGAAGGGGACTTCACTCCAGTCCCCCGTCCAGACCTCCCCGGACAGGCCGTTGCGGGCCAGGTTGTCCCGGGCCGCCTGGGCGGCGGCGGGGTCCCGGTCCACCCCGGACAGCCGGAGCTCCTCCTCCCGCCCTGCCAGGAGCAGCAGGAGACAGCCGCTCCCCGTCCCCAGGTCGCACACCCTCCAGCCCCGCTTCACGGTGGCAAAGCTCCCCAGGGCTAGGGCGTCCTCCCCCAGGGGAAACACCCCCTCCGGCTGGCACAGGGTGTAAGGGCCCAGCAGTTCCGGCCCACTCACGGGGTGCTCCCCATCTCTTGGAGCAGCTGCACCAGATGCCGGGTGATCCGCCCCGTCAGGCCCCAGACGGCGCGGCCCTCCCAGGGGTAGACGGGCACGTTCTCGCCCCCCGGCTGCCACCGGTAGTCCCGGGGGATACCGATGAGCTCATAGGGAAAATTGCCGTCGGTGCTGGGCAGCAGGGTGTAATTGTACTCCAGAGGCGGGTGGGTCATCAGATGGCGGAGGGGGATCTGGAAGGTCTCCCCCACCTCGGCGGGGCTGGGGGCCATGCGGTCCACCGCCCCCCGGTCTACCCTGGCCAAAATGGGGTACATGATGAAGTTGGCCCGGTGGGCGATAAAGTCCAGCCGACCCAGGACCTGGATGCTTTTTGGGGGAATCCCCAGCTCCTCCCAGGTCTCCCGCAGGGCGCACTCCTCCGGGGACTCGGAGCCCTCCATCTTTCCGCCGGGGAAACACACCTCCCCCGGCTGGCGGCGGAGGCTCCCCGCCCGCACCTCATAGAGGAGGGCGGGCCCCTCCTCCCCCTCCACCAGGGGGACCAGGACGGCATATTTTCCGGTGGCGTCCATCAGGCCGGGGGTCCGGGCCCGGAGGTTCTGTTCCAAAGTTGTCCAATCCATCGCTACAGCACCACGTTGATCATCAGCAGGGAGTAGACCAGAAATACCGCCAGCCACAGGGCCACAAAGTACACCAGCTCTCTGGGCCTAAGGGCAAAGAGCAGGCCGAAAAAAACGGTCAGCGCCCCCGTGGCCCCCAGAGCTATCTCCTTGTCCACCAGGGCGGCCGTCTGCCCCTCCTGAACCGCCTGGAGGGCCACCTGTTCGGGGAGCATCGCCGCTCCGCCGGCCAGTCCGAACAGCGTCAGTATTCCGGCGGCATACAAAATCCAGTTCCGGTTCTTCTGCGTCCAGTCCCTCCACTTAGAAAAAAGCTCCTTTTTCTGCTGCGCCACAGGGCACCACTCCTTGCTACCCGTATTGATACCCGGCCGGTATCGGACATATAGGGAGGAGCAGGCGGCCGGGCCGCCCGCTCCTGATTCTCACATCTTTTCCGGCGCAGACACGCCCAGCAGCCCCATGCCGTTGGAGAGCACCGCGCGCACCGTGTCCGCCAGCTTCAGCCGGGCGGAGAGCACCGCGGGCTCCTCCCCCTTGATGCGGCAGGAGTTGTAGAAGCGGTGGAAGTCCCCGGCCAGGGACACCAGATACCGGTTGATCCGGCTGGGATCGTAGTCCCGGGCGGCCAGATGGATCTCCTCCGGGAACTGGGCCAGAGCCTTCATCAGGGCCAGCTCCTCCGGGGTGGTCATCAGTGACGCGTCCACGTCCTGGGCGGCGGGGACCTTCTCCCCATCCTCTCCCAGCCGGGACAGCAGGGAGCAGATGCGGGCGTGGGCGTACTGCACATAGTACACCGGGTTCTCGCTGTCCTCCCGCACCGCCAAGTCCAGGTCGAAGTCCAGGGGGCTGGTGGAGGCCCGGGAGTTGAAGAAGTACCGGGCGGCGTCCACCGAGATCTCGTCCAGCAGGTCGTGGAGGGCGATGGCTTTGCCCGAGCGCTTGGACATGCGCACCGGCTTGCCGTCCTGCATCAGGTTCACCAGCTGCATGAGCACCACCACCAGCCGGTTCGAGCCGTCCAGACCCAGGCCGTCCAGGGCGGCCTGGAGCCGGGCCACGTGGCCGTGGTGGTCGGCGCCCCACACGTCCACCGCCTTGTCAAACTTGCGCACCTCCAGCTTGTTGCGGTGGTAGGCGATGTCGGCGGCAAAGTAGGTGTAGAAGCCGTTGGCCCGGCGGAGCACGTCGTCCTTCAGGTCCAGCTTGTCCACCTGCTCCTGGGTCTTGCCCTCCCGCATATACTTCTCCTTGAGAAGCTGAGTGGTGTTCAGCCACAGGGCCCCGTCCTTCTCATAGGTCCAGCCCTTCTGCCCCAGCAGCTCCACCGTCTCGGCCACATAGCCGCTCTCGTGGAGGGAGGACTCGAAGAACCACTCATCGTACACGATGCCGTACTTGAGCAGGTCCTCCTTCATCTTGGGGATGTTGATGGACAGGCCGTACTGGGCCATCTTGTCCAGCCGCTCCTCCTCGGACAGGTCCTTCCAGCTGTCCCCGTGCTCTTTATAGATGGCCTGGGCCAGCTCCTTGATGTCGTCCCCGTGGTAGCCCTCCTCCGGGAAGGGGACGTTCTCCTCCCCGAACAGGATCTGGCGGTACCGGGCGTCGATAGACACGGCAAACTTATGGATCTGGTTGCCCGCGTCGTTGACGTAGAACTCCTTCCAGGTGTCACAGCCGTCCCGCTTGAGCACGTTGGCCAGGGTGTCCCCCAGCACGCCGCCCCGGGCGTTGCCCATGTGCATGGGGCCGGTGGGGTTGGCGGAGACGAACTCCACCATGACCTTCTCCCCGTTCCCCTCGGTGTTGGCGCCGTACTGAGCCCCCTCCCGCTCCACGTCGGCAAGGACCTCCTTGTACCACTTGGGGCCCAGGGTGAAGTTCAGAAAACCGGGACCGGCAATCTCCACCTTCTGGAAGTAGCTCCCCTCCAGGTCCAGGTGGTCCACGATGGTCTGGGCGATGGCCCGGGGGGCCATGCGCAGGGCCTTGGCCCCCGCCATGGCGTAGGAGGAGGCGTAGTCCCCGTGGGAGGTGTCCTTGGGGATCTCGATGGTGGCCTTCACCTCCGCCCCGGCGGGCAGCTTGCCCGCCTCCACGGCCTTCTCATAGGCCGCCTGAGTCAGCTGGGCCACTTGGGCCCGGGCTTCCTGAATCTTGTTTGCCATAATTCTTTCTACACACCTTTCTTCTCTTCTTTTTCTGGAAAGAAAAAGAAGCAAAAAGAACTTTATACTATTTTCTTAAGGAGATAAACATAGAAGCTCTATACAAGAAATTCCTGTAGGACGAGGGCTGAGGGAGCGGGAGACATTGTCCCGGGATATTTCGCCGCCTGCGGGCGGCGAGTGACTTTGCCCGCGGCGGCAAAGTCACCAAAACGCCGCCGGGGTTTGCTCCGAGGAGCACCGTTCCGGTGCTCCAAGTCGCTACACCCCGGACCCCGTTACGGAAGACGCGCACCTATGAAATAGAAAAAAAACTTCCGGCGCGCAAAATCTGAGTGAGTGTCTAAATTCCCGCCGGGCCACTGGGCCCTGGCTGCCTTAAAATTTCGACAGATGCGGTCTCACCACCGCGCCTGCCCCTGCCGATCAGGTGATAACTGGTCCATAGTCAGCAGGTCAAATCGGAGCTGACCACATCAAATTCGAAGCCCGGCAGCGCCTTCCGCCTCTTTTACATTGATCTGGAACGTATTCCGTCCCGCCACACTGTGGTCAATTTCGATGGCGTAGTCGATCTCGATCTCTCCGCCCCGGTCATCCAGCTCAGCCAGCAGGTGCCGGGTATTCACCCCGATGGTCATGGCGCCGTAGGGGGTGTTGTACATAGACATGTGCCGCCGCCCCTCCTGGAACACCATCTGGGAGTTGAACTCCCCCACCCGCATGAGGGTGATCCGCTCCGGCTCGATTTGGAAAGTGGTCAGCGTGCCCTCCAGGCCGGTGAGCTCGCTCTCCTGATAGGACAGGGTGTAGCTGTTCCCCTCCCGCTCCAGGCGGCCCGCGGTCACCAACTCCATGGTGTCCGGGTCGGCGTTCTCGTACCGCTGGACCCCCTTGATGGAAATGATCACGTCCTTCTCCAATGAAACCCCTCCAGGCTGCTGCTGTTGTTCCCCACCGCTATCATGGGATAGAAAATGGGCTGTGGTATTATACACTGGAACCCCGGCTTCTGTAAAGAGGGGCAGGGCGGATTTGTTGGATTTCGGGCCTTACGCGCATCAGGAAGGGGGAATTGCGTCCGATTCTGCGGGCGGCCGCGAGGGCCGCCCCTACGGTTCTACAAGAACATATTTAAATCCCTGGACGGGCGGGTCTTGGACCCGCTCCTACGGCGGACAAAGAGACCGTCATTCCTTTTGTAGGGGCCGGTCCCAGACCGGCCCGCGGGAGGGGCACACCCCAGGGTGGCTTCTCTCGGCCTTCGGCCGATTCACCTTCAGCCCCTCCCCTACAGTTTTCAAAAAACTCTTCCGGATTTGGGTAGGGGAGGTCCTTGGGTCTCCCGCCGGGATTCGTACCAGCCATCACCTGCTCGGCAAAACCAGGCGCAGCCGTGGAATCGCACCAGCCGCAATTTTGGAACAGCCAGGGCCCAGTGGCCCGGGAGGAAACGCAAATCGCCACTCAGATTTTGCGCGCCGGAAATACTCCTCCATCTTTCAGGTACGCGTCCCCCGTAAATGGGGTCCTAGGGGACGGCGAATATGGACACGAAGTGTCCATCCTGAGCCGCCCCCTAGCGGTTCTTTGGTGACTTTCTGGCCGTCCAGAAAGTCACTCGCCGCCCGAGGGCGGCGAAATCTCTCCGCACACAACAGACCTAATCCAAAATCCGCCCCCTCATCCGTCACGGCTTCGCCGTGCCACCTTCCCCCCAGGGGGAAGGCTTAAAAAGAGCAGGCGGTGAAATCTCCCGCGCAATCAATAAATATAGGAGAGGCGGCCCACCGAGGTCGTGGCCCAGGCCAGCTTCTCTTGCCCCTACGGGGCAATTCACCTTCTCGCGTCCTACAGACAGAAAGCAAGGGAACCGGGCGGCGGGGGCAAGCCCCCGCCCTACAGGACTATCACCTAATTATAGATTCATTCCTCTAGGGGGAGGCATAACAAAGAGCAGGCGGCGAAATTCCCTGCGTCCACTCACTCCGTAATCTGCACCGGCACGCCGTTGACCTCCAGGCCCTCCTCCACCCGGACCAGGATGTACTTCACCCCGTTCAGAATCCGGGTCTCGATGAGATCGCCCCGGTCGGGGCTGACCTTGATGGTCACGTCGGCGGTTTTCACCTCAATCTTCTTGGGGTCCACCAGATTCCGGGGGCTGAGCTGGGCGTCCGCCCCAAAGGCCTCGTCGTACTGCTGCTCAAAGGTCTGGATGTGCGCCTGGGACACCCCGTTGGCGGCCAGGGCCTGGCGCACCTCCCCCTTTCCGATGGTCAGGGGCTCTGGGTCGCGGCTCTCCTTGTGGTCCTCCATCAGGCCGCACAGCTGGTCATGGACCGCCTGGACCACCTGGAGGCAGCAGTCCTCCTCCAGGGCCTCCCCCAGCACCGCCCGGAAGCTCTCCTGCTGGGCGGCGGCTGGCATGGGGGCCGGCGCCCCGAACACCGACGCCACCAGGGCCTCCTGCACGTCCTGGATGTCCTTGGTGTAGTAGAGGGCGTCGTAGATATTGGCGCTGCGGTCGTCGAAGGCAGGGAACAGAAAGCCCAGAGCGGGCGGGGCCACCACCCAGTCCGCCGTCTTGGTGCAGAAGGTTCCCTCCTGGACCTGATAGCTCAGGGCGGGCTTGGTGAGCTTCACCGGACAGATGGCGCAGATCAGATAGGAGAACACCTCGGAGGACGCGTCCTCCTGCTCCTCCCCGTCCTTGCCCCGGTAGGGCACGTCGTAGGCGTCGTGGGCCAGGAGGATCATGTAGTTTCCCTCCAGGCTGACCGACTGGATGACCGCCTGGAACAGGGCGGCCACCGCCTCCTCGTCCCTCAGTTCCGAGGCGCGCAGATCCATCAGCCGCTTGTGCTCCGCGCCGTGGACCACCTGCTGGGTGGCGAAGGTGATATCCAATAAATTCTTGCCCAGGGTCCCGGTGAGGGTGCGCCGGAGGAGGGTGAGCAGCTTCTCGTTCTCCTCCTGGGTCAGCACCCCCAGGGACTGGTCGAACTGGGAGACGATCTCCCGGTTTTCGTTCACATAACAGCCCCGCACATGGGAAATGCCGCTGCGGTCCTGACGGAAGCGGCGGCGGAGCTCGGCAACTTCTCTCTCGTTCATGTCTCTACTCCCTCTTGCACAGTTTGCCGAATCCCATTATAACACAGGGGTTTTCTCTTTTACAAGCGGAGGGGCGGCTTGCTTTTTCCCAAAATCGGCGTACAATATAGGTACTATAACATGCGAGGTGTGTTCCATGAAAATCGCGGTAACCTATGAAAACGGCCAGGTGTTTCAGCACTTCGGCCACTGTGAGCAGTTCAAGCTATACGACGCGGCGGACGGCGCGGTGACCTCCTCCCAGGTGGTCAGCGCCGCGGGCAGCGGCCACGGCGCCCTGGCGGGCTTCCTCCAGAGCCACGGGGTGGACGCCCTGATCTGCGGCGGCATCGGCGCCGGGGCCCGCACCGCCCTGGCGGAGGCCGGCATCCAGCTCTACCCCGGCGTGTCCGGCGGGGCGGACGAGAGCGTGGAGGCCCTGCTGAAGGGGACGCTCTCCTACGACCCGGACACCCAGTGCGCCCACCACCACGAGGAGGGTCACCAGTGCCGCAGCGGCTCCTGCGGCGAGGACAAGCACGGCTGCACCGGAAACCAGTGAGCAAAACAAGCGGGACCCCGCCGGAAAAACCGGCGGGGTCCCCTGTTTTATGGTTGGATCATGGACTGGTAATCGGGAATGGTCTCATCGGCCAGAGCGGCAGCCTCCGGGGAGTGCCCCTCCCCCACCAGGGCCACAAAGAAGCCGTTTTTCTTCAGCACCTCCAGCAGCTCCTCCCGGGCGGTAACCACCAGGGTGGCCTGCTTGGCGGTGCGCAGGCGGCGCACCGTCTTCTCGTACAGCTCCGGGTCCAGGGGGTCGCCCCCGTGCTCGGCGGCGGAGATGAGCCCCCGGAAGCGGCCCCACAGCCCGGCCCCCTCCAGGGCGGAGCGGACCGGGGCCGGGTCCCCGTCGCACACCAGATACATCCACACATCCTCCATCTTCATCATGGAGAGAACCCGGTCCACACCCGGCAAGGGATTCCCCTTGTCATCTAAAATCGTCCCGTGAAAATCAAAAATCGCGCCTTGCAGCCGCATGGGCGGCACACCTCCTTATCTCTGGGAGAGGGACACCGGCCGGAGCCCGTCCCTGGTCCAAATATTAACGTGAGTAAAGCCTTGTTCCTTCACAAGTTTTTCCGTCTCTCGGAAGCCGGCGCACAGGTGGGAGACGTGGTGGGCGTCCGAGTTGAGGATGATCTCTCCCCCCAGCTCCCTCCAGCGGCGGAGCAGCGGTTCCGCGGGGTAAGGCGCCCTCCGGTACCCCCGGGTGACGGCCCCGGTGTTCACCTCCAGGCACTGCCCCTGCCGGGCCAGATGCTCCAGCACCTCCAGGGCCCGGCGCAGATACCGGGGGCTCTCCTCGTCGAACCGGGGGTCCTGCTGGTTGAACTTGCTGATCAAGTCAAAGTGGCCGATCCAGTCGCAGCCGGTCTTCTCGGGCAGCTGGGCCACCAGGTCGAAGTAGGCGTCGGTGTACCGGTACCAGTCCCCGCCGAAGCCCTCCTCCACCGCCCGGCGGGTGACCTCCGGGCTCTCGTCCACGGCGTAGAAGCGCCCGTCCTGCATCAGGCCGTGGACCGACCCGATCACATAATCTAACCCCTGGGGCCGCTCCCCGTAAAAATCCAGCTCCAGCCCCAGGAAGATCTCCATTTTCCCATCGTACCGGTCCCGGAGGGCCCGGACGGTGGTCAGATACTCCTCCACCCAGTCCCTGGGCATGCAGTAGTCCTCCTCCCAGGGGCACCAACTGTGGCCGGAGAAGCCGAACCGGGGCAGGCCCAGGGCGTGAGCCGCCGCCGCCATCTCCTCCAGCGTGCTCTTTCCGTCATCCAGCGTGGAGTGGGTGTGATAATCGCCCTGCCACATGGTCATCGCTCCTTTTTTCCTTGTTATCTGAACGTCTCCTCCCCTGTTCACGGGGCCGCCTCCCGGAGCTTGTCCGGCCGGCGGCGGTAGGGCCGGTAGACTGTGAAATACATGGTGATGCTGCTGGCCAGCCCGCCCAGGAGCTGGGACACCGCCTCGGCGGTGAACACCCCGGTGGTCCCCATCCAGATGGGCAGGATCACCGTCAGCGGGGCGTTGATGATGGCCTTGCGCAGCAGGGAGAAGAACACCGCCTGCTTGGATCGGCCCAGGCTGACCACGATGCCCTGGCTGGCCATCTGGAGGGACATGGGGATGAACATACAGAAGTAGATGCGCAGGGCGGGGATGCCCGCCGCCACCACATCCGGCTCCCGGCTGAAAATCTGGATGAGGGGCCCGGGGAACAGCATGGCCGCCGCCCAGAATACGGCGGTGCAGGCCACCGCCACCCCCATGGTGAAGCGGATGGAGGCACACACCCGGCTGTACTGGCCCGCCCCATAGTTATAGCTGGTCACCGGCTGAGAGCCGTTAGACAGGCCCTGGACGGGCATGGTAAATACCTCCCGCAGGGAGTTGATGATGGTCATAACCCCCACGTACAGGTCCCCGCCATAGCTCTGGAGGGTGGCGTTGCACACGATCTGCACCAGGCTGTTGGTCAGGTTCATAAAGAAGCCGGACAGGCCCAGGGCGATGATCTTCCGCACCCGGGCGGCACTGAGCCGCAAATACTCCAGCCGCAGGCGGAGGATGGCCCTTCTCCCGGTGAGAAATTTCATCACCCACACCGCCGAGCACCCCTGGGCGATCACTGTGGCCAGGGCCGCCCACTGGATGCCCATGTCAAAGAGGAAGATAAATACCGGGTCCAGGACGATGTTCACAACCGCCCCCAGCCCCACCGTCATCATGCCCACCTTTCCAAATCCCTGGGCGTTGATGAAGGGGTTCATCCCCAGGCCGATCATCACAAAGAGGGTGCCCATCAGGTAGATGGTCATATAGGCGTCGGCGTAGGGGTAGGTGGCGTCGCTGGCCCCGAACAGGTAGAGCATGGGCCGCTTGATGACCAGAAACAGGGCGGTGACCGCCGCCCCGAAGATCAGGAGCAGGGTAAAGGCGTTTCCCATGACCCGCTCCGCTTCTTCTCGGTTTCCTCGTCCCCGCTCCATGGAGCTCAGCGGCGCGCCGCCGGTGCCGCACAGATTGGCAAAGCCCATGATAATGGAGATCACCGGCACTGTCAGTCCCAGCCCGGTGAGGGCCAGGTGGCCGGGCAGCAGCCCCAGATAGATGCGGTCCACCACGCTGTACAGCACGTTGATGAGCTGAGCCAACGTCATGGGGAGGGCCAGTGCCAGAATGTTTTTGGGGATGCTCCCCTGGGAAAAGTCGTTTGTCTGCTGTGCCACCGGCCTGCCTCCTCTGGTGTACCTTGATGGTATATTGTACACCCTTTTTCCGCCGTTGGGCAAGATGTATTCTTGCGGGGACATTTCATCGTCCGCCGCTCTAAAACGAAACCTGGCGTTAATTAACGCCAGGCCTCGCAAAGTTTTGGATTCCCATTCCGCACAGGAATTATGGGACTTTGAACTCAATTCCTGTTGCACTTAGTTTGACAATTCACTTGGTCAAAAATAAAAACAGCCGCCGCAAAACAGATGCTTCGCGGCGGACTGTATTGAGCACGTATCGTGTTACGCCTTCCGGATGATCCCCATGGGGGTGGACTCGCTGGACTGGCCCAGGGGGTTGTCCCCCAGGATCTTGGCGATCTGGTCCATGGAGGGCTCCTTTTCGGAGAAGCCCAGAATGTTGGCCCCCAGGTCGTTGATGTCCACGATGGCCACCGGGTGGCCAAGGGCCTGGGCCAGCTTCTTGGAGGTGCCCATGGGGTCGGCGGGGGTGAGGACCACATAGTGGTCGTAGGGCGGGATGGTCCCCTCGGTGGGGCCGTCGATGCCCCGGGCCTTGGGGCCGGCCACGATGTAGAACCAGCCCTTCCTGCCCAAAATCTTTCCGATGACGCTGCAGAAGGCGGCGAACAGGATGCGCAGGGTGCCGCACTCCTGGAGGGCCATCTCCATGGTCTCGGGGATGCCCAGGCCGATGCCGGCGGGGGTCTTGGTCACATAGCGGCTCAGGGTGACGGCCAGCTTCCGGGGCTTGATGTCCTCCATGGGGATGGCCCGGTTCTGGGTGCAGGCCACCGCCTTCTCCGAGATGAACAGGATGTCCCCCGCCTGCATCTTGTCCTTTGCGTACTGGAGGACCACATCCTCCATCTTATCGGCCTTGGTAATCAGGTGCGTCTTTACCGGGATGCGCTGGTACTCCACACCGTCCACGGTGCGCACCAGCTGCTTGCCCGGGTTTGCGCTGTATACAGTCTCCTCGCTCATTGGGATCGTCTCCTCTCAGGCGGCCTGGCCGCCCTTTCTATAAAGTAAAACGTCAGGCTTTGGCTCCCATTATAGCACCCGGTCCCCCGGGTTTCCATAACATTTTTGAACTTTCTTTCGTCAAACCGCCGAAATATCCTCCGGGTCCTCGGGCAGGGGGCGGCGGCGGTGCTCCACCGGCCCCCACTCCGGCAGGGGCAGCCGCTGCATGGCCCCAAAGGTCCGGGCCTTCAGTCCCGGGTAGCGGCCGTTGAGCTCGTAGATCAGCTCCTTGATCTCCTGCCGCTTGGTGCTGCCGTTGGCGGGACATGGGTTGTGCACCACGGGCAGTTGGAGCCGCTCCACCGTGTGGCGGATCAGATTCTCCCCGCAGTACAGCAGCGGGCGGATCTGGGTGATCTGGGTGCGGTCCAGCCAGGTCACCGGCTGGAAGCAGGACAGTCTCCCCTCAAAGATCAGGGACATGAAAAAGGTCTCCACCGCGTCGTCGTAGTGGTGGCCCAGGGCGATTTTATTCAGCCCCCGCTCCTGCAGGGCGCTGTGGAGGGCCCCCCGGCGCATTTTGGCGCACATGGAGCAGGGGTTCTTCTCCTTCCGCAGGTCGAAGATGATGTGCTGGATCTCACTGTTTAATATGGTATAGGGCACGTCCAGCTCCTTGCAGAAGGCGGAGATGCCTGAAAAATCCATGCCCGGCAGTCCGTCCGCATGCCCCATGTCCAGGGTGATGGCCTCCACCTCATAGGGGACGGGGTAAAACTCCCGCAGCCGGGCCATGGCCGCCAGCAGCAGCAGAGAGTCCTTCCCCCCTGACACCCCCACGGCGATCCGGTCCCCCGGGGCGATCATCTCATAGTCCTCCACACACCGGCGGACCAGGGATAAGATCCGGTTCATTTTGGCCTCCTTTCGAGAAAAACAGCGGAAAAGCACAACCTTTCCGCCCAAACAAAAAGAAAATCGAACGCGAGATTTCAAGAGATTTTCTTTGAATTTGCTTGAAAACAAGAGATTTCAAAAGCTGAGTTAAAAAATTGAAAAAATGCTGTTGACACAAAGCCGCCTAAATACTATAATACAAAACGCTCCGCTTGTACAGTGGAGCGGCTGATTTTATTTGAAATCAACAGTTCGCATAAGAAGTAGAGGAAAATGGAGGTTTCACCTATGTCCACTTTTATGGCCAACAAGGGGAACATCGAGCGTAAGTGGTATATCCTGGACGCTGCGAACAAGCCCCTGGGCAAGACCGCTGCTGCCGCCGCCACCCTGCTGCGGGGCAAACACAAGCCCGAGTTCACCCCCAACGCCGACTGCGGCGACTTTGTCATCATCATCAACGCGGAGAAGGCCGTGCTCACCGGCAAGAAGCTGGATCAGAAGTACTATCGCCGTCACTCCGGCTGGATCGGCGGTCTGAAGGAAGTCAAGTACCGCACTCTGATGCAGGAGCGGCCCGAGCTGGCCATGAAGCTGGCCGTCAAGGGCATGCTGCCCAAGAACACCATCGCCAAGAGCGCCATCACCCGTCTGCGTGTCTATCGCGCCGGCGAGCACGAGCACGCCGCCCAGAAGCCCGAGATTTGGGCCGCCGAGTAAGCAGGAGGTAGACGATCATGTATAAGAGCAAGAAGCCTTATTTCTATGGCACCGGCCGTCGGAAGTCCTCCGTGGCCCGCGTGCATCTGTTCCCCAACGGCACTGGTTCCATCACCATCAACGGCCGTGACATCGACGATTACTTCGGCCTGGAGACCCTGAAGCTCCTGGTCCGTCAGCCCCTGGTCACCACCGAGCAGCTGGGCAAGGTGGACATCGTGGCCACCGTCACCGGCGGCGGCGTCACCGGCCAGGCCGGCGCCATCCGCCACGGGGTG
>JABLTR010090657.1_pt1 | contig 24166 bp, 20 predicted proteins | sample 7160071 | NCBI WGS metagenome assembly JABLTR01 (sample SAMN14651230, study PRJNA627086) | human gut metagenome | isolation source: feces | host: Homo sapiens | reverse complement strand
GAGGACTGCTATGGACATTCCGGCCCGGCCAAAGATTTACTGAAGGAATTTGGCCTGAGCGCTGAACACATTGCCGGGGTTGCGGAAAAGGTGGTTCGTGCTTAATTAAATTAAAATAAAAAGATGCCTTTAAAAACAAGGCATCTTTTTTATTCATTTATAATAGGGTTTCCTCCGTCTAGATAGGCGGAGGAAACCCATTTTATTGATAAGATTAAGGAGCGGTAATGGATTAGGCGCTCTTCATGTGGAGGCGAAGACGGTCGCTGATCATAGCGATAAATTCAGAGTTGGTCGGCTTGCCGCGGGTATTGTGGATGGTATAACCAAAATAGGTGTTCAAAACATCCACGTCGCCACGGTCCCAAGCAACCTCAATTGCGTGGCGGATGGCGCGTTCCACGCGTGAGCTGGTCGTGTTGTACCTTTTGGCCACGCTGGGGTAGAGCTGCTTTGTAACGGCGTTGATAATCTCCGGGGTTTCTATAGACATGATAATCGAATCCCGCAAATAATGGTAGCCCTTGATATGGGCGGGCACGCCGATTTGATGCAGAATTTCTGTAACCTGGATTTCGAGGGACTGCGTATTGTCTATAGTCTGCTCACGGTATTTGCTGCCTACCGTGTAGCCGGCAATACGGAAAATACGCTGTGCCAGGTCCGTGGGATTAAAGGGATATACCGCTAAATAGGAGGCGCCGGCGTTCATAACCTCTCGCTCCAAAACGGGACTCATTGTGCTGGAAACAATAACAAAAAATGGTTTATTTACCATGCGATCGGAGCAGGATTTCATCACGCCAAAAGCATCTATATGCGGCATAAATAGATCAGCTAAGACAACATCAGGGTGTAATAACTCTATTTTTTCCAGTAGTTTTGCGCCGTCTTTTGGCACATAAACGACTTCCATGCCGGATTGCTCCAAAGCTCTGCCATAATCCCGAATAAATTCTACTTCGTCATTGGATACCAATAGTTTCAAACGCTTATCCATTTAAATTCCTCCTAATTTTCGGTGCTTTCAAATATTACCATAAAATGGTATAAATGGCAATAGCTATTTTGAAATTTTTTTATTTTTTAGGGGGAATATTATTTTTAAGCAGAGAAACCCATCGGTTTGACGGAGCCTGTTTTCTTCAAAAATGCCATATGCCTGGCGCTTTTTCCGTTATTATGCTGCGTCCTTGGAAACTGCTTGAGGATTGACGATTTGTGAAACATTGAGCATGTTTTCCGCAAAAATGCCATATCCCCTGGTAGGGTCGTTGACAAATACGTGGGTGACGGCTCCTACAAGCTTGCCATTTTGTAAAATAGGGCTGCCGCTCATGCCCTGCACGATGCCCCCGGTTGCCTTTAAAAGCTCAGGGTCCGTGACATGCAGCACCATGTTTTTGGTTTCGCTTTGGTTTCGCAGATCGATGCTTTCAATTTCCGCGTCGTAATATTGGGGGCCGTCCTCATTAATAGTTGTTAGTATTTGTACCTTGCCGGTGGTGATGTCCTGCTTCATGGCCATTGTGACGCTTGTGCCTTCGAAGGTCTTCTCCAGGTTGCCATAAACACCGGCCTGTACGTTTGCACAAAGACTGCCTATGGCGGTGTCATTCGAAAAATAACCTCTGAGTTCTCCGGGCAGGCCTTTTTCTCCCTTGGCAATTCCGCAAATAGTGACCGGTAATATATCACCGGAACGAAGGGGCATGACCTCCCCGGTGTCGGTGTCGCAGATCGCGTGGCCAAGGCCGCCGAAGCTCCCGGTTTCAGGGTCATAGAAAGTCATGGTACCAATTCCGGCCGTGCTGTCTCGAACCCACAGCCCGGCTTTATACAAATTGTCGGTTTCACAGGTTACCGGGTGAAGCGTAGCGGTAAATACCCGGCCGTTTCTTTCTAGCTCTAATTCCAGGGCTTTGCCGTCGCTTTTTTCAACCAATGCGGCTACTTCTTCATTTTGGTTGACATCTTTACCGTTGATTTTTTGAATGATATCGCCAGTTTTAATGCCGGCGCAGGTTGCAGGGTTGACCATGCCGTCCTGGGTGGGAATGTCGGCTGTGCCGACTACGATTACACCGTTTGTAAAAAGACGGATTCCGAAGGGTGTGCCGCAGGGAATTAATTCCTTTTCACCGGTAACAGCAATATCAACACTTTTGATGGGAAAGGTGTTCCAAAGCATGAGGTCGGCCTTAAATTGATTTTCGCTGTCTGCGGTAAGAGAAGTAGCCTGCATATCCTTTTCTTTTATATTGGTTGAAATAATATTATTTTTCCAATGCAGGTCTTGGCCTCTTGTGATTTGGTAGGAATCCGCCGTATAGGCATCGGCTATGCCGGAACTGACCGTTAGGGCTAAACAGGCGGTTACAATGCTCCAGGCCGCGAATTTTCCAATGGTCTTCATTTTTTCACCTCCTTTCGCCGCCGTATCTACTTTGCCTCCAGGAGGATGCTTTTATGTTGACAGTTATTCTTTATACCGTTAGATTTTGTCATGAATGAGCCGTAGGCGCCCATTTTTAGAAGGATTATGGATAAAACTGGTAAGTTAAATTTTATGTGTAAAGACTTCAGCGCTGATTTAAATTAGAAAAATAAATGCGGTTCTGACGGCACGCTTCGGAGTCCGGCTTATAGGCGGCGGCCTTTTCATTATACGCCGCCGCCTTGTCATGCTCACCCAGGCGGTCAAAGCATACGCATAGTTGAATGGAAGGGAGATATCCGTAGCAGTCTGGCTCGACAAATGCACCGCAGTCCTCGTTTTTAGTCCGGGTTAGGGCAATGGAATACCAGAAGGCGGCGGTGCGGTAGTGTTCCTGTTCAAAAAAGTGCCGCCCGATATCGCAGCAAATTTCAGCACGCGGTTCATCATAAGCAAAGCTCCGCAGCAGGGCAAGTAGGGCCTCCGGCGCTTGGTTCAGCTTATAGAGGCAGCGGGCAAGCTGGCGGCAGGACTCGATTTTATTTTCAATCCAGCTCTCCGGGCTGTCTATGACCTGTAAGAAGGCTTGTTTAGCTTCTTCATAGCGCCGGTGCCAGTAGAGCTCGCGGCCGTAATAGAACTGCTGGCGCATATCCAGGGAATGGCCGCTCCTGCGCAATTTTTCAAAAATGTTGATATTTCTGTCAGGGTCTGTGGGGTGGACCTTCTGGTGGCAAACAGCGATATCAGTGTATAGAATATTTCCGCAGGGCGTTATGGCCTCATGGATGGCGCCCTGCCAACTGTAGCCCTTGTTGTTTTTGATCAAGCGTTCACGGTTATAGGAAAATGTGGGGGCGCCGTTTTTGTCAAAACCGGTGTGGTAACGCATCATAACCATGTCTGTGTCGGGCGGAAGGGTGTTTTTTAAATCGACAAGCTTTTTTTGGTCCTCAAAGCGGATGATGTCATCGGCATCCAGCCACATACAATACTCCATCGTAGCCTTTGAAAAGGCAAAATTACGCGCCGCGGCAAAGTCGTCTATCCACTCAAAATCATAGACTTGCTCCGTATAAAGCGCCGCGATCTCTTTAGTCCGGTCGGTGGAACCAGTATCTACAATAATAATTTCGTCTGCAAAGTTGATTGCACAGTCCAGGCACCTGGCCAGAACGTCTTCTTCGTTTTTTACAATCATACATAGGCTAATGGTTATCATAATATCCCTCCTGCAGGCTTTTATACGCATGTGACCGTTTTAATGTTATCCTATGACGGAAAATATTTTCTGTGAAGGAATTTTATTGCAGATTTTTTTACTTTTTTCCACGGCGAATTGTCAGAAAGCATTCGCTGTGGTATGATTAAAATGAATTATAATTGGAAAATAGAAGATCGGAGGAGATTCTATGGAATTGGAGAATATATTAAAACACGAGTTATTTGCCTATGACCCGGGCGCGCATCTATGGTTTGCCCACGCTTGGGAGGAGGCTAAACCGCTGTTGGGCGGCGGGCGGCTTGACAGCCCGATTCAGCAGCTGAAAGCTATTTTGCTGGCAGTGGGCCTGAAAAGGCTGTATGCCGAGTTTTACCGTCAATTAGAGGGCGGTGAAAATGAGATTGGCAGCCTGGATGTTTTTGACCTGATGGACCAGCTGGAATGGAGCGAGGAGGCCGTCTGGTTCCTGGCAGGTGTTTACAGCAGGGAAGATGCGGAATATGAGCAGCTTTTAGCTGAAGGCGATATTCACGAAATGCTCGATTTTATGGTGCTGAATACCGCTCGCCGGGCAGCGCGGCTGTTGACGGAAAGTATAACGGCGGAGGTGCTGTTTGTACGTTTTTATATAGCGGAGAACATGGAGGCGGACCAGGAGCCGGGCCTGGAAGATCCGGCGGCTTACCGCCGCTATATAGAGGAGCATATGGCTGTTTTGAATGAGGTGGATCCCGGCAAGGAACAGGCGTATGCGTGGCTTTCGGACAGGATGCCGCTGTAATGGATCGGGAGAGGGTGTAACGATGAATTTGCGGGAGACAATCGCGGCAATCCAGCCGTTAAATGTACAAGCCGCCGGGCAGGCAAAGCAGCGTTGGGCCAGCATTGCCAAGCCGCTGAACAGCTTGGGGCTGCTGGAGAGCGCTTTAGTGCGGATTGCCGGAATGACCGGAGATGCGGAAATACGGCTGCACAAGCGTGCTGTGGTGGTCATGTGCGCAGACAACGGCGTGGTAGAGGAAGGCGTGACCCAGTGTGATAGCAGTGTGACGGCTGTTGTAGCAGAAAATTTTACCAAGGGGGCCGCCAGTGTTAATCATATGTCTGCGGTCGCCGGTGCGGACGTGATTCCGGTGGACATCGGCATCGCGAAGAAAATGGAAATGCCTGGATTGCGCGACTGCAAAATTGCATACGGAACTCAGAATATGGCCCGAGGGCCGGCAATGACGCGGGAACAGGCTGTATGCTCTTTGGAAACGGGCATTGCGATAGCACAGGAGCTCTGTGGGCAGGGGTACCGGCTTTTGGCTACCGGCGAAATGGGTATTGGCAATACCACTACCAGCAGCGCCCTAGCCGCCGTACTTTTAAACCGGCCGGTAGAGGTGGTCACTGGGCGCGGTGCCGGGCTTTCCTCAGTTGGCCTGGAGCGCAAAATTGCCGCTATTTCCAAGGCGATTGCAGTGAACAAGCCGGATCCCTCGGATGCGGTGGATAGCCTGGCAAAGGTGGGCGGTTTTGATATCGGCGGCATGGCGGGGGTTTTCCTGGGTGGGGCTGCTATGCACGTGCCGGTGTTGGTTGATGGATTTATCTCGGCTGCTGCCGCGTTGGTGGCTGCCCGTATTTGCCCGCAGGTTAAGGATTATCTGCTGGCCTCGCATGTTTCCAAGGAACCGGCGGGCTGCTTGTTGATGGAGGAACTGGGGCTGCAGCCGTTTCTGACGGCGGATATGTGTTTGGGCGAGGGGACCGGTGCGGTTGCGGCGATGCCAATTTTGGACATGGCCAATGCTGTTTACCAGGGCATGGGAACATTTCAGGATATTGCCATAGAGGCTTACCAGCCTTTGAATTAGGGGTGAGGGCAGCGGTGCTTATTTTAGTAATGGGCGGTTCCGCCAGCGGAAAATCTGAATATGCGGAAAGCCTGGTGGCGGCATCCTCAATACATGAACGCTATTACATTGCAACGATGATGCCCTACGACGATGAATGCCTTCGGCGTATTGAGCGGCATCGCGCGATGCGTGCCCAAAAGGGGTTTATTACGGTGGAAAAATATCTGGATCTGCCCGGCTGGAGCTGTCCGCCCGGGGCGGTGGTTCTGCTGGAATGCATGTCTAACCTCGTTGCAAATGAGCTGTATGCGGACGGCGGATCCCGAGAAAATACGGTGCGGTCCATACTGGCTGGGGTTCGCGCAATAGCAGGCCGGGCGGCGCTGCTGGTGGTCGTCTCCAACGAAGTTTTTTCGGATGGAATCGATTACGGCCCGGAAACCAATAGGTACAACAGCCGTTTGGCGCGTGTGAACCGGGAGATTGCCGCTTTTGCGGATCAGGTGGCGGAGGTGGCCGCCGGCATACCGATTATACATAAGGGAGCGGTCTGATGAAAAATATATTGCAGGCGTTTGTAGTGGCATTTTCCATGTACTCAAAAATTCCCATGCCGCAGATTGAGTGGAAGCGTGACAATATGAAGTATTCCTTCTGCTTTTTTCCGCTGATCGGGGCAGTTATCGGTCTGCTGATCTGGTTGTGGTCACTATTGTGCGTACAGCTGGGGTGCGGGAATATTTTGTTTGCGGCGGTGGCGGTGTTGCTTTCCGTGCTGCTGACAGGCGGGATCCACCTGGATGGCTTTTGCGACACTATGGACGCACTGGGGTCCCATCAGACCGTGGAGCGGAAGCTGGAGATTTTGAAGGATTCTCACACGGGTGCCTTTGCCATGATTGGCTGCGTCCTGCTTTTGCTGCTTGATTTTGCGCTTTTTGCACAGCTGGGAGCAGATTCGCCGCTGCTGCCAGTGGTTTGCACAGGCTTTGCTTTATCGCGGGTTTTGAGCGGGCTGGCGGTCGTGGCCTTCCGCTGCGCAAAAAACAGCGGCCTTCTGTCGGCCTTTTCCGATGCGGCCGAGAAAAAACGGGTAGGCATTGTGCTGGCGGCGGAGGGCGTTGCATGTGCCGTTCTAATGCTGTCGCTTCATTTATACGGCGGTTTATTTTGCTTGTTGGGGGCTGCTGTCGCATTTGCCTATTACAGGTTTATGTCCTACCGCCAATTTGGTGGAATAACAGGGGATTTGGCAGGCTTCTTTCTGCAGTCCGCCGAGCTTCTAACAGCAGCAGGCGCGGTAATTTGTTTGGGAATCTTTTATTAAACCGGGAGAATAAAAAAATGAGGTTAATACTGCTTCGGCATGGAAAAACAGCCGGAAATCTGGATGGCCGCTATATTGGGCGGACAGACGAGCCGCTTTGCCCGGATGGTATTCAGGCATTAAAGCTGAAAAGCTACCCGCACGCCGCAGCCGTTTACTGCAGCCCGCTTTTGCGTTGCCGAGAGACGGCAGCGCTGCTTTATCCCGGGCATCCGGTAGAGGCAGTGGCGGATTTTCGTGAATGCGATTTCGGCATCTTTGAGGGGAAAAATTATGAGGAGCTCAAAGAGAACAAGGATTATCAGCGTTGGCTGGATTCCGGCGGGCGTCTTGCCTTTCCGCATGGAGAGGGGAGAGCGGCCTTCTCAAACAGGGTGGCGAAGGCGTTTGACCGGCTTGCGTCAGAATGGAGGGGGAATGAGCCGCCTTCTGCGGCGCTGGTCGTACACGGCGGGACAATTATGGCAATCTTGGAACGCTTTGCTGTTCCGCACCGTGATTTTTATGCCTGGCAAGTGAAGAACGGGGAGGCTTATACCGCTGAGCTCTGCTGGACCGAAGAAGGCCGAGCTGTATTGAAGCGGGTAGAACGCTGGGAGGACATGCAGAAATGATTTCACTGTTTGCGTTGATCTTGGGCTTTTTACTGGATTTATGCTTTGGCGACCCGCACTGGATGCCGCATCCGATTCGGCTGATTGGGTGGCTGATTCAAAAGCTGGAGCGCCTTTTGCGCCGTCTTTTTCCCAAAACGGAAAAAGGCGAGCTCTGGGCCGGCGGCGCTTTGGTTGTGGCGGTGCTTGCCGTCTCGGTTTCTGTGCCGGTGCTTCTGCTGCTGTTGGCTAATTGGGTCAGCCCTTGGCTGCGGCTTATATTGGAGACCATGATGTGCTATCAGCTTCTGGCTACAAAATGTCTGAAGGATGAAAGCATGAAGGTCTACCACAAGCTGGCAAAGGGGGATATTCCCGGCGCGCGCCATATGCTTTCAATGATTGTTGGACGGGATACGGAACGCCTCCAGGCTGACAGCATCGCCCGTGCGGCTGTGGAAACAGTGGCCGAGAATACGTCGGACGGTGTGATTGCGCCGCTGCTGTTTATGACGGTAGGCGGAGCGCCGCTGGGCTTTTTTTACAAGGCTGTCAATACAATGGATTCAATGGTGGGCTATAAAAATGAAAAGTATCTGTACCTGGGCCGCTGTGCCGCCCGTCTGGACGATCTCCTAAATTTCGTCCCAGCGAGGCTCTCAGCCTGGCTGATGATTCTGTCGGCGCGAATGAACGGAATGGACGCGCGCAATGCCGGGCGCATATACAGGCGGGACCGCCGCAACCATGAGAGCCCCAATAGCGCGCATACAGAAGCGGTCTGTGCCGGAGCGCTGCGTGTACAGCTTGCCGGGGATGCCTGGTATTTTGGCGTGTTACACCATAAAAAAACCATTGGGGATGCGTTGAGGCCGATAGAGGCACAGGATATTATCCGTGCCAACCAACTGATGATGGGGACCGCTTTTTTGGCGCTATTGCTGTGCAGTGCGATAAAAGGCGCGGTGCTGGCGCTGATATTTCTACTGTTTTAAGGAGGAGGGGCTGTTTTGCCGGTGTTAACGCATGGCGGGGATATTTATTCGGCACGTGAAAAGGGGCTGGAGCACATTTTGGACTTCTCTGCCAATATCAATCCCCTGGGGCTGCCGCGGCAGGTCCAACTGGCTGCGGAACGATCTGTACGGGACTGTGTGCATTACCCGGACCCCTTGTGCCGTGCGTTGGCGGAGAAAATCGCCCGCCATGAGCAAGTAAAGCAAGAGTGGATTATTTGCGGAAACGGTGCGGCAGATGTCCTATTTCGCCTTGTTTATGCCCTCAGGCCGCGCAGGGCTTTGCTATTGTCGCCAACCTTTTCGGAATATGAGCAGGCGCTGCGCGCGGTGGGCTGCCGGGCCGCCGGTTGGCTGCTGAAGGAAGCCGACGGCTTTCGCCTGACGGAGGATGTGCTCCAGCGGCTTGATCCGGCGCTGGATATGCTCATTTTGTGTAACCCCAATAATCCGACAGGCGTATTAATTGACCCGCTATTATTACAAAAGGTGTTGAAGGCCTGTGCGGAAAAGCATATTTTTTTGGTGGTCGATGAGTGTTTTAACGATTTTTTGCAGAAACCGGCGTGTCATACTGTAAAGCCGTGGCTGGTTGAAAATACAGGGCTGTTTATTCTGAAGGCCTTTACAAAGTTTTATGGAATGGCAGGGCTTCGGCTGGGTTATGGATTGTGCTCCTGTCAGCCGCTTCTGGAGGCAATCCGGCAGGCGGGGCAGCCATGGAGTGTGTCGGTCCCCGCCCAGGCCGCGGGAGCCGCGGCGATGACCCCGGAGCTGGAGGAATACCGGGAGCGAACGAAGCGGCTTATTTTACAGGAGAGGCTTTATTTAGCAGAAGCCCTGCGGCGCGTTGGACTGCGTGTTTTTGACGGACAGGCAAATTATCTCTTCTTTAAGGCGGAAGGGCTGGAGGGGCTGGAGGTTCAGCTGGAGCAGCAGGGAATCCTGATTCGCAGCTGTGGAAATTACCGGGGATTAACAAAAGAATTTTACCGGGTGGCGGTACGTACCCACGAGGAAAATGTTCAACTGACGGCAGCCTTACAGAAAATATTGAAGTAGACAGATTCTGAATATAATAATACAGATAACAAGGCCCCTTCTCTTAATGAGAGGGGCCTTGTTGCAGCATAATTCGTAAAAAAACAATTAAATGGCAGAGGTAATGGCAGCCCTGCGCCTGATATGGATGTGATCGGAAATAGTCGGGTGCATGGCGACACATTCCACCAGGCCAAACCCCAGGTATAAACAGGCGCTGCTGGAACCGCCGGCGCTGAAGAACGGGAGCGTGACGCCCATCACCGGCAGCAAGCACAGGCACATCCCGATATTGGAGATAGTCTGAATAGCAATCATAGCAAAAAAGCCATAGCACATTGTACTGCCCAGGTCATCGGTTGCCTTGCGTGCGACATGAATGGTGCGGATCATCAGTGCTAAAAGCAGCCCAATCAGCAGCAGGCTGCCAATGAGCCCCAAGCTCTCGGCGGCAACGGCGAATATATAGTCGCTCTGCTGCACGGGAACGGCATTTTTTTGTACGCGGGGCGCGGTAAAAAGGCCCCGGCCGGTTATTTGTCCGCTGCCAATAGAAATGCGCCCCTGGAGCTGCTGGTAAATTTTGTCAATATCAACATTGCCGCTGTCCATATATAGAAAGTCGGTCAGACGGGCCTTTTGATAATCGGCAATCAATCCTGTTTGCCAGGCGACAGGAAGCGCTACGCCGATAAGGCCGAAAACCAGCGCAAAATACCGAAGCTGTACGCCTGCCGTAAAGGCCATGACCAGGAACATAAAAAAGAATACGACGGCGGAGCCCATGTCCTTCTGTATGACGAACATCCATAAAACGGGAATCAAGGCGTGGACGCCCAGCAGTATAACATGAATAAAACGATCGATAAGCCCATGCTCCTTTAAAACGGAGACATGCTTTGCAAAGGTCAGCATAAATGCAATTTTGACCAGCTCGCTTGGCTGGAATGTAAGTCCGCCGGGCAGTTTAATCCAGGCGCGGGTGTCCATCCCTCCGGAGCTTTGCACGGAGGTCCCCTTAAAATAGGTATAAATGAGTAGCAATAGGCAAAAACCGGCTGCCAGCCACCAAAGCCGGGCAAGCGAGCGGTAATCGAAAGCGGTAATAATAAAGGCCGCAAGATATCCGGCTAAAATCGCCATCACTTGAATGGCAAAATAACTGTAAGAACGGCCGCTGGAATTGGGAATTGTCTTTAGAAGAATCAGGCTATAGCCGGAGATTGCAAGCATAACCAGCCATAAGAGCTTATCCGCCCTTTTCCAGTAGTCTAAAAAAGCTGTTCCAAATCTTTGCATTTGTTCCTCTCAAATCTATTTTTATCAATGGATATTTTGACATCTTTTTCTATTTGTTATACCATAAGGGAATGAAAAGACAGGACGATCCGCCATGGTTTTCACTAGCTGGAGGGCTTGGCGGAACAGACCGCCGCAGAAAATACATTGCTTAACGAAACTGAAAAGCATATATTTGCATAAAAAGTAAAATTTTGCAGTAAGGTAAAACTGGAATCGTCCGGTTATTTTAAAATTATTATAATATGCTTCCAATAAAACTGCAAGTTAATAATCTGTTACAGCTGTTTAGAAGGCCGTTTGTAAGGAAAATGTAAGGTTTTTACGTTTCGTTTTGTAAGAGGAAGCTTTTATACTATAATAGTAGAAATTTGAGGGGGAAAAATCATGCATGAATGTGTGCTGGTAGTAGATGATGACCATGAGATTGTGCGGGCGATCTCTATTGTTCTGGAGCGGGAGGGGTACCAGGTGTTGCGCGCCTATGATGGGCTCGAGGCCCTGGAGCTTGCGTCAGGAAACCAGGTCCAGCTGATGATTATTGACATTATGATGCCTAAGATGGATGGGCTGTCTGCGGTATTGAAGCTGCGGGAGCGGCGAAATATTCCCATTATTGTGCTTTCGGCTAAAAGTGAGGATACCGATAAAATTTTGGGGCTGTCGATGGGCGCGGATGATTATGTCACCAAGCCCTTTAACCCAATGGAGCTGGCGGCCCGCGTGCGTTCTCAGCTGAGGAGGTACACCAGCCTGGGAGATATTAACGCCGGTAGCCAGAAAAACGTGATTGTAAACGGACGCCTGACCTATGACACCGATGCCCGCATGCTTCTGGTAGATGGGGAGGCGGTACGCCTGACGGCGACCGAAACGAAGATTGTAGACTTATTTATGAGGAACCTGGGCCGGGTGTTTCCGGCGGAAGAAATTTACCGGCGCGTGTGGCAGGAGGACGCTTTTGCCGCCGAAAATACCGTTATGGTTCACATCCGCAGAATCCGGGAAAAAATTGAATTAAATCCCAAAGAGCCCGAGTATTTAAAGGTGGTGTGGGGAATTGGATACAAAATCGAAAAAAAGTAGAACGGCGCATCCAGTGATTGCTTTTTTATGCTTTTTCCTATCCGTAAATATTTTTATAGGATTGGTACTGCTGGGCTTTACGTATTTTTTGCCTAAATATAGAGATGGCGAGAATATGCTGAGCTATGCATATGAGAATTTTCAGAATACTCAGCGGTTCCGAAATAACGTTGAAAACCGTCTTTACAGTGTGTTGACGCTCTATGAACAGCGTTATGGAAAAGATTGGAATATTGAAACCGAGGAGGCCTATCTCGATAATATCCTGCTGGATGGTATTGAGAATGACCAAAACCTGTTATATCTTGTCCAATATAAGCAAAATACCATTGGGGAAAACCAGGCAGGCCATGACCTCAGCAGCTACATTCAAAAAGACCAGGTGCAGAATCTGCCTGATGGCTATAGCTTTCTGTTGTATTTTGACGGAGAAAAGACCTATATTCAGAAGGACGGAAGCCTGGTTGATATTTATGGAGCCGGCGGCGTCTATCACTCAGACTTCGGCAATCAGTGGTATGTGCCCGGTTATAAGAATGAGCCGTACACTAGCAACAGTCAGAAAGACTTCAAGGTTTGGCTGATGGTAACGGAAAATCCGGTGCCATACAGCTATCAAAATGACTGGATGATGGATATTGTTAATTCTCAGAAAAACATGAGGATGGTGCTGTCCTTATTGGGCGCCGTTGTGTTGATTATGGCTGTCCTGTTCATTGCTTACATTTTGCTGCGAAAGGATAAAGCTTTATTTGACCGCAAGCTTGCGCGTTTTACGGGTTGGTTCCTGTTTGAGGTCAAGCTGGCGGCGGCTGTTATTGCTTTTATAGCAGCGTGGAGTTGCATAACCTCAATGCTTTACAGAGTGGCCGGCGCAGAGGTGGTTCTTCTGTGTGCTTGCCTGTGGGGACTCTACCTGATTTTGACAGATATGCGTTATAATAAAAAATTTTATGCCCATAATACGGTAACCTGGGTTGTGCATAAAATCTTTTGCTTTAACAAGCGGTATCCTGTTCAGCGCAAGATGCTGCTGCGTGCATGGCAGTGTGCCGCTGCGGTTGCGGGCGTAGCCTTGATCGGCCTGTTTTTTATAGCGGCTTTTTCCGGCTTGTCGATGCTCTCGTTTTTCTTCTTTATTCTGACGCTGACCGGGATTGCTGGGATTGTCTACCTGTTCCGCAGAAAATATGTACAAACAGTCAATGACCTGGGCTTGCTGCTGAACCAGATTGAATTGATCCGCAGCGGTGTATCGGAAGGGCATCCCTTATTTTTAAAGAGCGATGCGGATCTTTGTGCCGCGGCAAACAGTCTGAATTCAATCGCCGAGGGAATCCAGCAGGCGGTGGAACGCCAGCTGAAAAGCGAACGGATGAAGATTGAACTGATTACCAATGTTTCCCACGATATTAAAACGCCGCTCACGTCAATCATCAGCTATGTGGAGCTGTTAAAGCAGGAGGAAGGGCTGCCGGAGCATGTTTTAGACTATATCCGTATTTTAGACCGAAAGGCGACCCGGCTGAAATTTATGGTGCAGGATGTATTTGATATTAGTAAGGCTTCCACTGGCAATATTGAACTGCATATGGAACAGCTGGACCTTGTAAAGCTTATTAAACAGACGATGGCGGAGCTGGAAGAGCCGATTTCCAACGCGCCGCTGGTGTTCAAAACGGCCTACCCGCAGCAACCCGCGATGATTTATGCCGATGGCCAGCGCCTGTACCGGGTGTTTCAGAACTTAGTGCAGAATGCGCTTCAGTATTCACTGGAGGGTTCAAGGGTCTATGTGGCGGTTAAGCTTGAAAGCGGACGGGCGATGGTGGAGGTCAAGAATATTTCTAAAATTGAGGTGCCGGAGGGCGTGGATTTTTCCGAGCGGTTTGTCCGGGGAGACGCGAGCCGGAGCGATGGTGGAAGCGGTCTGGGGTTGTCGATTGCACGCAGCTTTACCGAGGCATGCGGCGGCGCCTTTGCCATCCGGACAGAGGCCGACTTGTTCACGGTTCAGGTCAGCTTTCCGTTGCTTAAGATCGACCCGCCGCACCCGGTGGAGGTGGAGCCAGCTGAGGAGGCTCCACAGTCGCCAGTCCATTTACCGCTGCCGCGAGGGGGAGAGGCGGGTATTCGGGGCTTGGAATCTCTGGATTATACGGATATTTCCGTGCAGGAAGACGGCCCGAAGGATTACGGGGCTTTCTGAGAGGTTCAATAAAAAAGGATTCAATATGCCCGCTCGTGCTGGGAAATAAAAAACATCGCAGAAAATTTTCTGCGATGTTTTTGCTTATTGGAGGGCCTTGCGGATAATGTCGTAAAGAATCGGCTTCATCTGGTCGATGTTGCCGGGGCGTTCCTCAATAATAGAGGCGTAACAGACAGAGCCGCACATCTCAACCAAGACGAAAATCAACCGAAAGGCCTCTTCGGGGCTGTGCTTCTTCATGAATGGGCTGGCGTTCAGTGCCAACATAAGCTCACGAAAAAGCGGGTCTCCCGAACTTTTGAACCCCTCCTCAAACGTGGGCCAGGAAAAGTTGCGCTCCAAAAGCTTGAGTACAAGCTTGTTGCGTTTGAAATACTCGACAATATAGTCCGCAAAGTGAATGACATTTTCCACAAAATCGTTTGTATCATGTGCGCGGGCATATAAATAAGCTTCGTTTAGAATGGTATAGCTGGTTTTTTCGACCAGGGCTGCGAGGATCTCCTTTTTATCCTTAAAATAGAGGTAAAAAGTACCCTTGGCGACATTGGCCTTTTGCACAATTTCATCAATGGAGGTTTTTACTACGCCTTTTTCCATGAACAGTGCATAGGCAGACTGTAATAGATTCTGTTTTTTTTCTTGCTTTTGTTGTTCCAAATGAGCGCCCATTGTCCATCATCTCCACATTTGTAGTATAAACGATAAAAAAGGGGCTGCCAAGTCCCTTCTTATTTTTTTGTGATATTGACTAAAAGTCAATTTATTTATTTTATGACTGTTAGTCATTTAATTAATTGACTGTTAGTCAATTCTGATTTATACTAATACACGTTAAAGGCGGTCAGCGCTATTCTATAAGGAGATGAGGCAAATATGAAAGTATGGGCACGCTTGATTGTGAAACACCGTAAGGCGGTTTTGGTAATCGCAATCATTTTGTTGATTCCCTCCGTGCTTGGTATGCTGGGAACAAGGGTCAATTACGACATTCTGTCCTATTTGCCGGAAGACCTGGACTCCATGATAGGCCAACAGATCCTGGACCAGGATTTTAAGACGGCAAGTACGGCAATGGTCACGCTGGAAAATATGCCCACGGCGGAGACGCTAAAGCTAAAGGAAGCGCTGGAAGGCATAGAAGGGGTGGATCAGGTCATTTGGACCAGTGACCTGGTGGACGTGTCCGTTCCAAAAGAGATGCTTCCGGAGGACATACAAAAGTTTTTCTACAATGAGGATGGCGCAACCATGCTGCTGGTAAAGTTCACTGATTCCAGCGCCAGTGCTTCTACAATGAATGCGCTGGCGCAGATGAAGGCAACCGTGCAGGAGCATTGCTTCATCGGCGGAATGTCTGCAATTATGGCGGACACAAAACAGCTGGTCAACTCTGAAATGCCGCTGTACATTCTCTGCGCGGTGGGGTTTAGTCTGCTAATCCTTTTCCTCAGCATGAAAAGTACTCTGGTTCCGTTGCTTTTCATCGTCGGCATATTTTTTCCCATTGTTTACAATTTCGGGACCAATATCTTTTTGGGACAGATTTCTTACATTACGCAGGCTCTGGCGACAGTGCTGCAGCTTGGCGTCACGATGGATTTTAGCATTTTCCTATTGCACCGCTATGAAGAAGAAAAGCAGAGCTGCCCCAACGAGGAGGCAATGGTCCGGGCAATTTGCAGCACCTTTACCTCAATCACCGCATCGTCTCTAACCACCATTGCAGGCTTCCTGGCTATGTGTACCATGAGCCTGACCCTTGGCAGGGATATTGGAATTGTTATGGCCAAGGGTGTATTTTTAGGCGTTGTTTGCACCATTACCATTTTACCGGCGTTGCTGATGACCTTTGATAAAGCGCTGCGCTTTACACACCGCACCTTTATTCCACGGCTGTCCCGGGTATCTCATTTTGTGGTGAAGCATCCGATTCCTATTCTGGCGGTTTTCCTTATCATCTTTATTCCCTTTGCGGCGGCACAGGCTAAAACCCCGGTTTATTACACCCTGTTTGACAGCCTGCCGCAGGATATGGACAGTATTGTCGGAACAAACCGCCTAAAAGAGGATTTCAATATGACGACTACCCATTTTGTGTTAGTGGATGACGACCTTACCAACAGCCAAATGCAGAGACTGTCCGGAGAATTGGAAAAAGTAGGCGGTATAACGCAGGTTCTCAGCTATGAAAAGTTTCTGGGTGGAGGGATTCCGGAAGAAATGGTGCCGCAGGATGTTCAAAACATTTTCCATGCGGGGGGAAAACGGATGCTGCTGGCAAACAGCAGCTACAAGAGCGGATCGGACGAGCAGAATGCTCAGCTCAATGAAATGAACCGGATTGTCAAATCATTTGACCCGCAGGGGAAAATCAGCGGCGAGGGCGCAATGACAAAAGACTTGATTGAGGTTGCGGACGTTGATTTCAGGAATGTCAACATCGCCTCCATAGCTGCGGTCTTTTTGATTATCTGCGTTGTGTTTCGCAGTGCGTCTATTCCGGTGCTGCTGGTGGCCTCTATTGAAAGCGCCATCATGATTAATATGGGCATACCTTATTTTTCAGGGACGACGCTGCCGTTTATCGCGAGTATTGTAATCGGTACCATTCAACTTGGCGCTACCGTGGATTATGCTATCCTGATGACCACCAGGTTCCGCGAGGAATTGAATCACGGCTGTTCGACGAAAGAGGCGGTGCAGCGGTCCATTGAAAATTGCAGCCAAAGCATACTCACAAGCGGGCTTACCTTTTTTGCGGCGACAATCGGCGTGGCGGCTGTTTCCAGGATGGAGCTGATACAAAGCCTGTGCCTGCTTATCAGCCGCGGGGCCTTGATCAGCATGGTGGTCATATTAATTGTTTTACCGGCGTTGCTCATCCTCTGCGCGCCTGTAATCAAGCATACAACGTTTCACTGGATTCAGAAAAAGGAGCGTGTTCAGTCATGAAAAAATCGAGAAAGGCATTAGCGTGTATTTTAAGCGCATGCCTATTGTGCAGTGTCGCTGCTCCGGCTAGTGCGGTGGAGCCTTCCGCTGCCTCAGAGCGGCAAAAGGATGCTGCGGAGGTTTCCGGGCAAACCCGGAAAGATGAAAATGTGTTTGTTATTTTAAATGCGGATGGTTCCGTAGAAAAGCAGATTGTCAGCGATTGGCTTCACAACGACAACGGACTGGCCAATATAAAGGACAAGAGCAACCTAAAGGACATACAGAACCTGAAGAGTGATGTACAACCGGCTATAAACGGCGACGAGCTTGTTTGGAACACCACGGACCATGATATTTATTATCAGGGGACAACGGACAGCACGCCGCCGGTGACCGCTGAAATTACCTATGAGCTTGACGGGCAGCCGGTTGCCGCTGGGGAGCTGGTAGGAAAAAGCGGCCACGTGACGATTAGGATTGCCCTGACGAACCATGAAAAGAGCACGGCGGTGATTGACGGAGAGGAAAGAGAAATTTATACGCCTTTTGCGACGGTTGTAGCGGCGGATCTTTCTGCCGATCATTTTACGAATATTAAGGCCGAGCATGGAACGGTACAGACGGACAGTTCCAACCAGCTGGCGTGCTTCATAGCCCTGCCCGGCATGAGACAGAGCTTTGACGGCTTGCTGACCGGAGAGCTGGAAAAAATCAACGCTTACCTTTTGGATACGGTAGTTATTGAAGCGGATACCGATAACTTTACCATGCCAGGCATCATGATGGCCTGCGCAACCAGTATGGAGGCCTTAAGGCAGGAAGGCGGCCTGCCGGAGCTGAATGAACTCTACGACAACCTGGATCAATTGCAGGCAGCAACGGACGAGCTGACGGAGGGTACTCAGAAGTTGGACGAAGCTGTGGATCTGATAGCGGGTAAGCTGGGCGAAATGATCTCCAGCTACCAGGCCTTTTATAACGGCATGCTGGAGGCAAACAGCGGCTCGAAGCAGGCGGTATCGGCGGTGGAGCGCTTAGCCGGCGGGACAGACAGCCTGATGAACGGCGCCGGCACGCTCTCCAGCAATCTGGGGCTGCTGCAAAATAAATTAAACACGCAGCTGGTGCCTGGACTGGCAAGCGCCGCCCAGCTGCAGGGGGCCCTGCAAGTCAAACTGCAGAGCCTGCAGCAGGAGGTGTCAGGATTAACGCTGCCGGACATGGAGGCGCTTTCGGGCGAGCTGTATAATGGAGTAGGCACGGTATTTGATCAGGCGGCCTCTGGCGCGGCCAAGGCCGGCGCGGATGCATCGGTTCAGTACTCCAAACAGGCTGCTGCGGGTGCGCTGCAAAAAATATTGCCCCAGGTCGGTTTGAACAGTGAGCAGCAACAGGCGGTTATTCAGGCGGTTAATCAGGCAATTGATACCAGCGTAGATACAGAGGCCATCGCGCAGGGAGTGGTCGACGGCATGGCGGATGCCAAACAGCAGGCACAGGAGCAGGTGGCCGCCGCCCTGAAAAAGATTGACCTCAGCCCGCTTGAAGCCCTGTTCGGGGAATTTGAGGAAGCCGGCGGTTTGGCGGATCAGCTGCTGGGCGATATGAGCCGGTTGACCGGCAGCCTTTATAATGCGAAGGACCCTGCAGACCAGAATACCGTGGTTGGTGCTGTCAATGGCCTGGCACAAGGTGCGGGTGAGCTGGCAGGCGGCGCCAGGAAGCTTAACGAAGGGGCAGGAGCGTTGAAAAAAGGGGTTGGCTCACTGGATGGCGGTATTTCGGAGCTGACTTCGGCAAGCGCGCAGCTGGACAGTGCGCTGGGCCAATTTCAGCAGGGCGCAGGCGAGTTGAAGAACGGGGCCCGGACCTTGAATGATGGTATGCAGGCCTATGCATCTGAAGGGATTGAAAAGCTCACGCAGAATGAGCTGCTTAAACGCTTTAAAGTGATTGAACAGGTAGCAAAGCAGATGAAGAAGCAGTCCGAGCAATATGACAGCTATACGGGTTGTGGAGAAAATATGGATTGCAGCGTCAAGTTTGTAATGAAGACAACGAACCCCGAGGCTAAACAGGCTAAAGCAGACGGCCGCAATGACGCTGCCGCACAGGAGCAGCCCGGCTTTTGGGAGAGAATTCGGAATCTGTTTGCGTAAATGATTTGCTTATAAGTTTTCCCTTGGAATAATAAGAAGGGGATGCCCCCGGTTTAATTTAAACCGGGGGCATCCCCTTGCTATAGACAGGCTTTGTTTTACTTCAGGGCATCGGTGACATCCTGCTCCAGTTCACGGGCGGTAATAGCGCCGGCGCCGCCAGCGTCGATGAGGTTAATCATGCGTACGGCCGTCAGGCAATTATCAGGGTCCACCCAAAAATGTGTTCCCCACGCGCCGCTCCAGCCAAAGCTGTGTGCTGCGGGATGCGGGGACGGATTTTCTTCGCCGGTAATTACCCGCATGCTGAGCCCCCAAATCTCGCCGGGGCCGCGGCCTGGAATATCGAAGGGCAGCTGCGGTGTCCGCATTTTTTCAACAGTCTCCGGGCGCAGCAGCTGTCTGCCTTGATAGCTTCCCGCGCCAAGCAGCATCTGAGCGAAGCGGTGATAGTCTTCAGCCGTGCTGTAGAGTCCGCCGCCGCCGCAGAAGTAGTGGTCAGAGCACATGTCCCCGGGGAAGCTCCCCTCGTCATCGGAGACCCCGGTGAGGACGCCGCCCACATGGTCGGTCATTTCTACCAGGCGTGACTTTTGCGCGCCGGTCAGAACAAATGCGGTATCTCTCATGTCCAGCGGGATAAAGATGTGATCCCGTAAATAATGGTCGACGGTTTGCCCGGAGACAATTTCTACAACGCGGGCGAGAATGTCGAAGGCCGCCATAGGGCTATAGCCTGTTTTGGTCCCGGGCTGGAAGTCCAAGGGGACCTGCGCCAATTTTGGAACATAGGAGGCAAGCGTGTCGTTTGGGCCGATGGGGAGGTTTTCAGCAATATACTGTAAGCCCTGTTCCTCCTGGCCAAGGCCGCAGCTGTGAGAAAGCAGATCCCGGATCATGATTTCGCGGTTCACGGCAACGAGCTTCCCGCTTTCACAGGCCTGAAGCCCGGCAAATTCAGGGATATAGCGGGAGAGCGGGCCGTCCAAAGAGAGCTTCCCCTGCTCTTCAAGCTGCATGACTGCGACGCCGATGATGGGCTTGGTCATGGAGGCCAAACGGAAGATGGTATCGGTTTTCAGGGGCACTTTTCGGGTATAATTGGCGTAGCCCTGCGCCTTGGCATAGAGTAGCTTGCCATCCTGGGCAACCAGAGAAACGGAGCCGGAAATTTCTCCCCGGTCAATTCGTTCCTGTGTGTGCTGTGTAATCATTTGTAGTTTATCAGCGCTTAAAGTTCGTTTCATCTTTACAACCTGCCCTCTTTCTGCTGTGAAAATAGGAGTATTATATCTGTTTGAGAGTATAGCACAGATCCTGCGCTTTTTCCAGCATGACAGCTTATTTACCGGCATTTTGCCCCGGCTATGCGTGGTTAAGGGTTAAAGAGGGAGGAAACGGCGCGCACTCTTTGCCATGAAGGTATTGATTTGTTTTTTATTACAGACGTGCTATAATGTCTATAAATCACAAAATCACCGGATGTGGAATATCCGTGGAATTTTATGGAAGGGGTGTGCTGCCATGCCGCCGGACAACTTGAAAATAGCCCTGGCCGGCTGTTATACCGATGCACATTTGGCGGGAATATACCGTCTGGAGCTGGCGCCTGAAACGGGCGAATGCCGGGCGGTTCCCCTGGAGCTTCCGCTGGAGAATCCCTCTTATATGGTGTTTTCCAAGAAGAAAGGCCGTGTTTATTTAGTTTCGGAAACAAAGACCTTCCAAGGACAGGCTGGCGGTGCGGTAGCCTGCTGCCGCTGGAACGGAAGCGGGCTGCATCTGAGCAGCATACAGCCTACGCTGGGCATAGATCCTTGCCACTTGATTTTGGACGATAAGGAGGCCTGTGTATTGGCGGCGAATTATGGCACGGGGACCTGCGCGGTGTTTCCCCTGGATGAGCAGGGGGAACTGCAGCCCTGCTCCCAGTTGATCCAGCATCGGGGCCGGGGGAAAAACCCGTTGCGGCAGGAGGGGCCGCATGTGCACTGTGTCCGGCAGCATCCGGCGGATGGCAGGATTGCGCTTTGCGATTTGGGGCTGGATAAGATAAGCTTGTATGCCGGCCAGGGCGGTGTTGTCTCCGATGCGCCGCTGCAGGAGGTACTCCTGCCTGAGGAGAGCGGCCCCCGCCATCTGATTTGGCGCAGCGACGGGCAGTATGCCTATGTGGCCAATGAGCTGGCCAATACAGTTGTGGTGCTGCAGGAGGAAAACCACAGGCTGCAGCCTGTGCAGGTTGTTTCTACACTGCCGCCGGATTTTCAAGGCGAGTCCACCTGTGCGGCCATTAAATTTTCGCCGGACGAGCGTTTTTTGTATGTGTCGAACCGGGGACATGACAGCATCTGCTGCTTTCAGCTGGAAGGGTTAGGCCGGCTGCGGCTTGTGGAGATTGTTCCGTCTTGGGGAAGGACGCCCAGGGACCTTGCGTTGGATGACTCGGGGTGTTATCTGCTGGCTGCCAATCAGGAATCGGATCGTATTTCCATATTCAGCAGGGATTTGGCAACCGGAAAATTGACGTTTACCGGCTGCCAGGCAGAGCTCCGGCGACCTGTTTGCATTTGCTTTATCAATTGTTGAGGTTGGATATGAAGAGACCAAATCAAAAATTAAAACTGCTGTACTTGATGAAAATATTAATGCAGGAGACGGATGAGGCGCACCCGCTGTCGCTGGCCCAGCTTGTCGAAAAGCTGGAGGGTTACGGTGTGGAGGCAGAGCGGAAGAGCCTTTACGACGACATGGAGGTCCTGCGCGTCTTTGGCATTGATATTGAGAAAACCGGCAGCAGAAATTGTGTTTATTATGTGGGCAGCCGCACCTTTGAGGTTGCGGAGCTTAAGCTGCTGGTCGATGCGGTACAGGCCTCAAAATTCATAACACGGAAAAAATCGTCTGATCTGATTAAGAAAATGGAAAGCCTGGCCAGTGTGTATGAGGCCGGAACCCTACAGCGCCAAGTGTATGTGGGCAACCGTGTGAAAACTATGAATGAAAGCATCTATTATAATGTCGATAAGCTGCATACGGCAATTTATGACGATAAAAAAATCAGTTTCCGCTATACGGATTGGGCGGTTGATTTTACCGCGGGAGCTCGGGTGAAAAGACAGGTGCGCAAGAATGGGCGGCGCTATGCCGTTAGCCCCTGGGCGCTGACCTGGAACAATGAAAATTATTATCTGGTTGGGTTTGACGCAGCGGCCGGCCGGATTAAGCATTACCGGGTGGACAAGATGGAGTCCATTCATATTTCCGAGGAAAAGCGGTCGGGGGAGGAGCATTTTAAAAACTTTGACATGGCGCTTTATTCCAGCCGTTTTTTCGGGATGTACGGAGGCATGGAGGAAAGGGTGGACCTGAAGGTAGAGAATCGCCTGGCTGGTGTGATGATCGATCGTTTCGGCGAGAGCCTGTCTCTGCGGCAGGAGGGTGAGGAGCACTTTTTAGCTTCGGTGACGGTGGCGGTCAGCCCGCAGTTTTTTTCATGGCTTTTTGGGCTCGGCGAGGGCGTGGAGCTCTTGGGGCCCATAGAAATAAGGCGGCAATACCGGCATTATTTGGAGCGTGTTTTAAAAAAATATCAATAATTTACGGCTTATGCACATAAAGTCCTGTTTAATGGACAGTAAGTTTTTTATAATAGAGATAGAAAGAAAAATAATCTCTTGAAAACTGCTGAAGGGGGACTTTATGATGGGATATTGCATTCGAAACATCGGCGCACATGTAGAAGTATTTGACAGGCAGGGGCGTTTCTTGTTTTCTGCGGACACGGCTCAAGAAGCGGAGCAGGAGCTGCGGGAAATGACAGAGGAAGAGGCGGCTTAAGCATAGAGGCGGGCCTGCTCCATACGCTGAGCCATTATGGGAGGGAAGTCCATGCTGCATTTTATTTTAGGTACGGCGGGCAGCGGAAAAACACAAGCGCTATACAAAATTCTTCAGCGGGCTGTCGAGGAGCGGCCTGACGGTTCCTTTTACCTCATTGTCCCGGAGCAGGCCTCCTTTGACAATGAGCGCGAAATTTTAGAGCGCTTTGGCCCTTATTATGCCCAGCGGGTACATGTGCTCAGCTTCAGCCGCTTGGCCGATGAAGTGTTCCGCCGTTTTGGCGGCGGGGCCGGCGCGCGTCTGAATGATGGGGGCCGCAGTATTTTAATGAGCCTGGCGCTGGAACAGACGAGGGATCAATTGGTCTATTATAGGGATCATGCGATGGGCAACGACCTTATCGCCCGCCTGCTTTCCATTTCAACAGAACTGAAAATGTGCGGCATTACGCCGGAAACACTCGGCACAGCGGCGGCGCTGGCCGCTGAAGAAACATTGCGTAAAAAGGCGCAGGAGCTCTCTTTGATTTTAGCTGCTTACGATGCCCTGGTGGCGCAGAGCTTTGTGGACCCGCTCGACGACCTGACGCGGGTTAAGCAGCCCCTGGTGGAAAATTCCTTTTTTAATGGCGCGTTAATTGCGCTGGATTCTTTTACGGCTTTCACTATGCAGGAGTACGAGATTATCAAAATTATGCTGCTGCAGGCGGCGGATGTATATACGACTCTATGTACCGACCAACTGGCGGACCCTGAAAGCGGCGTAGGCCTGTTTTCTCTGGTCCGCGGTACCGGCAGGCGGCTGAAAGCGATTGCCAAGGAAAACGGCGTGCATATCGCGAGCCCGGTGCTGCTCCGGGAGGGGCTACGGTTTCAGAGCGAAAGCCTGAAGCGCTTGGAGGCGGGGCTTTTCCGGACGCACCGGCAGGCGGCTGAGCTTTCGTCTGATGTCAAGGTGTACCGGGCGAAAAATGTTTATGATGAAGCGGCCTTCGTGGCGGCGTCTATCCGGCGGCTTGTCATAGAAAAGCAATACCGTTACCGTGATTTTGTGGTAATCGCGCGTTCCGCGCAGGCCTACAGCGGCATATTGGATCGTTGCTTTGAAAAGTATGGCGTTCCCTATTTTATGGATCAACCGCGTTCTG
>JABLTR010011863.1_pt1 | contig 24241 bp, 24 predicted proteins | sample 7160071 | NCBI WGS metagenome assembly JABLTR01 (sample SAMN14651230, study PRJNA627086) | human gut metagenome | isolation source: feces | host: Homo sapiens | reverse complement strand
TGAAGGTGAATTGCCCGAAGGGCAAGAGAAGCTGGCCTGGGCCATTCCCCGCTGCTCTATTGCAGGACTGCGTTTTATAGTTTTTTGACAGTCTCAGCGTGCGGCCAATGGCCGCACGCCTTCTTTCTATTCCTGCGGATACTTCGGCATCCATTTTCCGAACTTATAGTAGAGGACAAACAGCACGCTCGACGCGGCCCAGGTGGCGGGATAGCAGATCGAGATGGTCAGGACGCTCAGGTGCGGAAACGTCACCGTGAACAGCAGCGCCATGCGCAGCACACAGACCGCAAAGAACGTGATGACCGCGGGCTTCACCGCATTGCCGACGCCGCGCATCGCGGACGACAGGACCTCCACGCTTGAAAACAGGACGTAGCACGACGAGATATGCAGGATGAACTGCCGCGCCTCGGCCAGAACGGCCGGGTCAGAGCTGAACAGGCGCATCGTCAGCGGGCTGCTCAGCACGGCGACCGCCGAGAAGAACACCGCCATGCCCAGATGCAGCAGCCATCCGGCGCGGATCGTCTCATAGACGCGCGCCCGGTTGCGCGCGCCGTAGTTCTGCCCGGCGAATGTCATGATCGCAATGCCGAAGGCGTTCGAGATCGGCCAGAAGACACCGTCGATCTTCGCATAGATCGACCACGCGGCGACCGTGTCCGTGCCCATCAGGTTGACGGCCTTCTGCACATAGAGATTTGTAATGTTATAAAGCACACTCTGCAATCCCGCGGGCAGCCCGAGCAGGAGCATCCGCTTCACAAGCGCCGGCGTAGGGTGGAGCTTTGCAGGCACGAGCCGCGCCTCGTCCTGCCGCCGCATCAGCGAGCGGATGACGAATGCCGCACAGATCAGCTGCGACAGGCTCGTCGCAATGGCCGCGCCCGCGACCTCCAGCCGCAGCACCGCAACGCACAGCAGATCGAGCACGGTGTTGACGCCCGTGCAGAGCAGCAGGAAATAGAGCGGCCTCCGGCTGTCGCCCATGGCGCGCAGAATGCTGCTGCCCATGTTATAGATCATCGTGGGGATCATCCCGGCAAAATACCAGCGCATATAGTCCGTGGAATACTGCATGGTATCCTCCGGCGTGTCGAGCGCGGTCAGAAAGCCCGGCGCAAAAAACACGCCCAGCACTGTCATCACCGCGCCGACCCACACCGCGAGCAGCATCGCCGTATGCACCGCGCGGCTGACGTTCTCGCGGTCGTGCGCGCCATAGTACTGCGCGACGACGATCGACGCGCCGGAACAGAGCCCGACGAAGAAATTCAGCAGCAGATTGATGATCGCGACCGCCGAACCGCCGACCGCCGCCAGCGCAGTCTTCCCGACAAACTGGCCGACGACGACCGCATCGACCATCGAATAGAGCTGTTGCAAGAGCGTACCCGCCAGAATCGGCAGCGCAAAGCGCAGCATATTCTGCAGCACCGGCCCTTGCAGCAGATCGGCCTCGCCGCGCAGCGTCTTCGCCATAGAGTTCCCCCCTCAGATTTGCGTAGTCTATACATCATAATCGATTTTTCGCAGTTTGCAAGCGGTTTCGCAAAAAAATCCGAGATTTCTTCCGATCTCGCGCAAAAAGGCGGCTGCCATCCGGCAGCCGCCCTTTTGCCGCCCGGCAAACACTGCCGGGCCGCAGGGGAACAAAGTATAAGAAGGAAAAGGAAAATGAAAAAGGGACTCTTGTATGAAACAGATCAGAACTTGACGATGGCCTTCTTCATGATCTTCTTCGCCAGAAGATCGTCGTAGGCCTGCACAACATCCTTAAACTCATAATAGTCGGAGATGAAGTCCTTGATGTTCAGCTTGCCGCTGCGCATCCAGTCGAGCACCTGCGCATGGGCCTCGCCCTCTTCGCGCTTGCGGGGCATCTGCTGGAAGACGACGCGCCAGTTGTAATCGGCCTTGCTGAAGTCGATGGTGATCTCTTCCTTCTCCGGCACGCCGTAGCAGAGGACGGTGCCGCGGTCCTTGATCAGGGACATGCCCTGGTTGACGATGGCCGGGAAACCGGCAGCGTCCAGCACGAAGTCCACGCCCTCGGGGAACAGCTTGCGCACCTCGGCGGTGACGTCCTGCTCCTTGCTGTTGATGAAATAGTTCGCGCCGTAGGTCTTCGCCTGCTCGAGCTTGGCCGGCAGGATGTCGCACGCGACGAGCTTCGTCACGCCGATCAGGCTGAGGAACTTGATATAGGTCAGGCCGACCGGGCCGCAGCCGAACACGACGACGGAATCCTCGGGCTTGATGCCGAAATAGCGGATGTTGGAGAGCACCTCGCGGAACGTGACGATCATCGCAGCGTCGACCGGATCGAGATCCTCATCGAGCACGGTCTGTGCATAGGCGCAGTCGGGTGCTTCGCCCTCGGGATAGGACAACGGATCATGGACAACGGCATATTCGCTCATCGCGCCCCAGCCGGAGCCGAGCCCGGGCAGGTTCTCCGGATCGGCGTCCACGAACGGAAGCAGGACCTTGTCGCCCTTCTTCAGTCCCTTGACCTTCGCGCCGACCTCGACGACCTCGCCGACGCCCTCATGGCCGACCATGATCGGATACATCGATTCCGGGAAGCCCTTGAACGTCCGGTGCAGCAGCTTGACATCGGTGCCGCAGATGCCGCAGGCGATCGTCTTCACCAGTGCCTGATGCTCGTTATACCGGGGCTTGTTGACCTCTTCGACCGTGACTTTCCCGTCCTTCGCAATGACGACTGTTTTCATAGGTGATCCTCCTTATGTATTCGATGGCTGACGTTTGCGCCGTCTGACGCTACGTCATTATGTTATAACATTTCACATATCCGGAGTGTAACACACTTCCCCGGATTATGCAAGGGGTCCGCGCGGTTTTTGTGAAAAACCGACAATTTTGATTTCAAAAATTTATGGCAGCACCCCATAATTCGGCAAGCAGATCCGGCGAGAGTTTTTTCGTCAAGGCAAGGTTTGGAAAGTGCAGGAATACTGTATGCATTTCAAACTTTTCAAACCGCAGAATTGGTGGAAAAGATCCGCCGAAGCGCGCCGACGCAATTATGCGGTGTTGTCTCAGAAGGTAAATGTGTCAGGGTCGGCGCCTGTGCGCAGATCCTGGTTCAGCGCGCTGATGGCGGCCATATCCTCCGGTGTGATCTCAAAGTCATAGACGTCCGCATTCTGGCGGATGCGCGCTTCGTGGACTGATTTCGGCAAAACAACGATGTCCTGCTGCAGATCCCAGCGGATGACGAGCTGCGCGGGCGACTTGCCATATTTGGCCGCGAGCCGGACCAGCGTCTCATTCTGCAGCAGATTGCCGCCGGTGCCGCCGAGCGGGCTCCACGCCTCAATTTCAATACTGTGCGCACGGCAGTATTCGATCAGCGGCTCCTGCGTCAGCAGCGGATGCCGCTCGATCTGGTTGACCACGGGGACGACCGTCCCGTTCTTCAGGATCGTCTCGAGGTGCCGCACCTGGAAATTGCTCACGCCGATGGCCCGAACGCGGCCCTCATGATAGAGCTTCTCGAGCTCCATCCAGCTCTCCTCAAACGCCTCGGCCACCGGCCAGTGGATCAGATACAGGTCGACATAGTCGACGCCGAGCTTTTCGAGGCTCTCTTCAAACGCGGCCCGGGCCCGATGCGCGCGCATGTCGTCGTTCCAGAGCTTGGTCGTCAGGAAGATCTCCCCGCGCGGCACGCCCGATCTCCGGATCCCGCGGCCGACGCCGGCCTCGTTGCCGTAGACCGCCGCGGTGTCGATGTGGCGATAGCCCGCCTGCAGCGCCCAGCAGACCGAATCCTCCGCGACCGCATCCTCCACCTGAAACACGCCCAGTGCCTCGCGCGGGATCTCCACGCCGTTGTTCAGCCGGAGCGTTGACCGCAATGTCATCTTTTCCATTCTTCCGCTTTCCTTTCCATTCAATATTATTATAATATGTGCGCATCCCCGACGCGCTTAATTTGTACCAACATAATAACATAGTATTTTACAGATGTAAAGTGCAGATCCCGCTGTTTTTCTCAAAGGCAGGCATTTTGTACGCAGAATTTTCCGCGTTTTTGTCCACTCCGCGGCTACGTTTTCTATTTTGCTCTTCCCTGTCCGCCGTGTGTTTTTGTTGATATTACCCAATATTTCCGGTCGCAGAATGGTCAATATATCAGAATCATTTAGAAATCCGCCGTTCAGTGTTGACAAATGCGTCGAAGTGAAGCTATAATATGGACACGGTAATGTTATGACATAATGTCAATACAATTTCCGGCACGAATCAGTAAAGTATGGTTTCCGCGTTCCCGCCTGCATGCAATTTTGGTAAAATCGGCCTCCCGGCCGTTTTACATAAAAAAATTAGGAGGAATCACAATGAAAAAACTCATCGCGTTGCTTCTTGCCGCCGTCATGGTTCTCTGCCTGTTTGCCGGCTGCGCCAGTAAGGATGCGGCTCCCGCCGACACGACGAAGGACGAGACCCCCACCACAACCACCGACACGGCAAAGGACGAGACCCCCGCCACGACGGACGACACCGCCAAGGATGAAACGCCCGCCGCCACGACCGACTGGGCCAACTTCACCATCGATCCCAGCGCCATCCCGCAGGAAAAGCTCGATACCACCGTGTATCTCGCCGTTTCCGTCCGCGGCCTGGAGAACCCCTACATCGCCACCATCAAGGTCGGCATGGAGATGTTCGCCGAATATCTCGACAGCATCGGCCAGAAGTATGAGATGCAGGTGCTCGACTCCCAGGGCGACTCCGCCAAGGAAGTTGACAACATGCGTCAGTTCGCGGCCATGGCCAACGGCAACGCCATCGCCTACGCCGACCCGAACGAAGATACCATCGCTTACTCCCTCGCTGAGGCCATGGCCGAATCCGGTGGCTACCTCGGCACCGCGTGGAACAAGCCCGCTGACGTCGGCCCCGCTGACCTGACGCCGAACTGGGTCTGCCACACCTCCCCCGATAACGTTGTCAACGGCTACAACACCGCCAAGGCGCTGTTCGATGCCATGGGCGGCAAGGGCCAGATCTTCGTCTGCCAGGGCCTCCTCGGCAACACCGCCGCCAATGACCGCTATGCCGGCCTGCAGCAGGCGCTCGCTGAATATCCCGACATCGAAGTCGCCGCGGACGACACCGCCAACTGGAACACCGACGAAGCCCTCGCTCTGGTCGAGACCTGGCTCACCCAGTATCCCGACGTCGGCGGCGTGTGGTGCGCCAACGACAACATGGCCACCGGCGCTCTGCAGGCTCTGGACAACGCGGGCCTGAAGGGTAAGGTCGGCGTGACCGGCGTCGACGCCAACACCGACATCGTCGAGGCCGTCCGTGACGGCAACGCCACCGCGACCGTTTCCTCCAACGGCTGGCTGCAGGGCGGCTACACCCTGGCCATCTGCTACGCGGCCTGGACCGGCCTGCTGGACGTCGAGGCGCTCCCGGCCGAGTACCGCGAGTTCGCGACCCCCGCTGTCGTCATCTCCTCTCCGGAAGCTGCCGAGGAATACCTCACCAGCACCCCGGAATTTGACTTCAGCAAGATCTTCTACTGCAAGGCTGACTGATCCCCTCGCCCCAATTCCAACAGCAACTACATAGTATAAACGAACTTCAGAAAACCTCCGGACCGTCCGGCAAGAGCTTTCAGCGAGAGATCTTACTTCAAGGCAAGGCTTGAAAACGCAGACATACTTTGTGTATTTCAAGTTTTCCAAGCCGCAGCATTGGAGCAAGAGATCCGCTGAAAGCCGCCGGCGGCCGGGCCGGAGATTTCCAAACCAAAAAACACGCTGGGGCTGAGGCGTCATGACTCAGCCCCAGCAAACCCATTTCCCCGCACGCTGCCCCCTCTCCTGCGGCCCTTTCGTGTCGCGCAGTATGACCCCACCTGACCGAAAATGGAGCGAAGAATATGATTAAATTGAATCCTTCGGCGACCATCACGGATGAATTCGCCGAAAAAATCCGAAACGACAACAAGAACGAGAAGATCATGCGCTACGCGCCGATCATGGTTCTCGTCCTGCTTGTGATCGTCTTTTCCTTTGCCTGTGGCACGTCGTTCATCGGCCCTGGCAACCTGCTGAATATTCTCAACCAGATGGCGCTGCCGCTCGTGGTCGCGCTTGGTTTGACGTTCGTCATTATGATCGGCTCGATCGACCTTTCGATCGACGGTCTGGTCGGCATGTCCGGCTCTCTGTTTGCCTGTCTCGTGCTCAACAGCGAATTTGCCGGGCGCGACATGGGCTTCTTCGGCGCGGTGATCGCCGTCGCGCTCGGCGCAGTTGTCGGTCTGCTGATCGGCCTGTGCCATGTCTATCTGAAAATTCCGTCGTTCATGGCGTCCTTCGCCTTCCAGTATATCTGCAAGGGCATCGGCATGCTCTCCTATCAGGGCCATCCGCCCACAATTCTGGACGCGACCATCAAGGCGCTCCCCACGACTTATTTCCTCAAGATCCCGTTCATCACGTGGGTCGCCATCATTCTCTTCCTCGTCTGCTTCTTCATTCAGGAGTATACCGCCTTCGGCCGCCACATCTATGCCGTCGGCACCAATGAGAGCATCCCGCGCGCCGTCGGCGTCAGCGTCGAAAAGGTCAAGATCGGCGTCTTCGCCCTGGCCGGTACGCTCTCCGCCGTGGCCGGCGTCATCGGTGCGATCCGCCTTGGCCAGGGCCAGATCTCCATCGGCAACGGCAAGATGTTCCCCGCGCAGGCGGCTGTCGTCATCGGCGGCACGTCGCTGGCCGGCGGCAAGGGCGGCGTCACGAACACGATCGTCGGCGTCCTGATCATGACCGTCCTGGAAAACGGCCTGATCCAGCTCGGTGCCAACCCGAACCTGCGCTCCGCCATCCAGGGCATCATCATTCTCGTTGCCGTCGCGCTGACCGTGCCTCATGGCCCGAAGGTCATCAGCAAGTGAGGAGGGACAGATCATGAGCGAAAAAGAAATCATTTTCAGTGCAAAGGAGATCACCAAAAACTTCTCCGGCACCAAGGCCCTCAAGGGCGTCGAGCTGGATGTCCACGCGGGTGAGATCGTCGGCCTCGTCGGCGAAAACGGCGCGGGCAAATCCACCCTGCTGAAGATCATCATCGGCGCGCAGCCGCAGTCCTCCGGCACGATGGCGCTCCGCGGCGAACCCTATGCCCCGAAGACCCCGATGGACGCCAAGCACCACGGCGTCGGCATGGTCTATCAGGAACAATCCCTGATCGTCAACCTCAACGTCGCGCAGAACATCTTCTTCGGCGCGGAAAATACGTTCCGTCAGGCCGGCTTCATCAACTGGAACAAGATGAACAAGGCCGCGTCCGAGGTCCTTGCCAACATCGACATCACCGACATCAACCCGAAGAAAAAGGTCAGCGACCTCAACTTCGCCACCCGCCAGATGGTCGAGATCGCGAAGGTCATGCACGTGACCAAGCAGTCCGGCCAGGACCATTGCCTCATCCTGCTCGACGAACCGACCTCCGTCCTCAACGAGGGCGAGGTGCAGAACCTCTTCAAGCAGATGCGCAAAATCGCTGCGCAGGGCCATTCGATCATCTTCGTCTCGCACCGTCTTGATGAGATCCTCGAGATCACCGACCGCATCTACGTCTACAAAGACGGCACCAGCGTCGGCTCCATCGACACCAAAGACGCCACCGAGGCCAAGCTCTACGAGATGATGGTCGGCCAGAGCAGCACCAGCGAATATTACCACCTCGACAAGCAGACCGTCCCCGAGGACGACGTCCTGCTCGAGGCGGAAGATCTCGGCCACCACGGCCTGTTCAAGCACGTCAACTTCAAGCTGCATAAGGGCGAGGTCCTTGGCCTGTGCGGCGTTATCGGCTCCGGCGCAGAGGAGGTCTGCGATGTCATCTGCGGCGATGAAAAGCCGTCGTTCGGCAAGCTGAAGCTCCACGGCAAGGAGATCCGCCTCACCTCTCCGAAGGACGCGCTCGACAAGGGTATCCTCATGATCCCGAAAGAGCGTCTCTACGAGGGCATCGTCTCCACGCTCTCCGTCGAAGACAACATCGTCCTCTCCAACGCCCACAAGATCGCCAAGGGTCCCTTCGTCTCGGCCAAGGCCGTCCGCGAACAGGCGCTCACCTGGATCGACAAGCTCCGCATCAAGACCAGCGGCCCGAAGGAGGCGCTCGTACAGCTCTCCGGCGGCAACCAGCAGAAGGTCGTCTTCTCCCGTGCGCTCGCCAGCGGCGCGGAGATCGTCATCCTCAACCACCCAACGCGCGGCGTCGACGTCGGCGCCAAGGCCGAAATTTACTCGCTCATCCGTGACATGACCAGCTCCGGCAAGGCCGTCATCGTGCTCGGCGATACCCTGGACGAGTTCCTCGGCCTCAGCTCGCATCTGATCGTGATGAAGGACGGCCTCGTCACCGGCGAATTTGACGCCCCGGCTGACAACAAGCCCGCAATGGTCGACGTCGTCAGCCTGATGATGTAAGGAGGTCGTCTGAAATGAACGCAAACAAAACCAAAACCGTGCAGCAGCCCGGCTCCATGCGCGAGCGCATCATGAAGTATTTCAGCTTCTCCGCCATCATTCTCCTGCTGCTCGTCCTCTCGCTCACCCAGAAAAACTTCCTGGGCAAAATGAACCTTTCCAACCTGCTGCGCGATACCGCGCCGCTGCTGATCATGTCCTCCGGCATGACGATGGTCCTCATCCTCGGCTCCATCGACCTGTCGATGGGCGCGGCCTGCTCGGTCTCGAACGTGCTCTACGTCAAGTTCCTGCAGGCCTACGGCGACCAGTTCGCGAGCCCCATGACCGCCGGTCTGCTGGCGTTCGGCATCTCGCTGCTCTTCGGCATCCTCTCTGGCCTCGCCATGGGCATCATCCACGTCAAGCTGAAGGTCCCGTCGTTCATCGCCTCCCTCGGCTTCATGTGCATCTGGGAATCCGTCGCCCTGCTCATCACGCAGAACCCGGAATCCGTCGCCAAGGTCTTCTGGCCCGCCATCAACTGGTATAAGATCTCCTTCGGCGTCGTCGGCCTGCCGCTGATCATCGCCCTGGCGATCATTCTCCTGCTCTACTGCGTCACGCGCTTCACCCCGCTCGGCAAGGCCCTGTTCGCCATCGGCGGCAACGAGCGTGCCAGCCGCATCGCCGGTCTGAACGTCGACGCCTCCAAGATCCTGATCTTCACGCTCAACGGTCTGCTCGCCGCGCTGGCCGGCGTCTTCCTCGCGGCCAACCTCAAGAGCAGCTCCCCCACCATCGGCAGCCCCTTCACGCTGAAGATCGTCGCATCCTGCGCTCTCGGCGGCACATCGCTGGCCGGCGGCAAGGGCAGCGAGCTCGGCACCATTCTCGGTGTCTTCACCGTCGCCATCATTGAAAACGGTATGAACTTCATCGGTGTCGACGCCTATTGGCAGAACGTCGTGTTCGGTGCCTTCGTCCTGTTCGCCATCGCCATGACGGCGGACCGCAGCACCAGAGGTCTGATCGTAAAATAATCGCGCTTTGTAGATTGGAGATTCTGAATTATGTCTGATTTGAAACCGTTCGTTCTGGATTTCGACCTGCTCACCGGCCACTGTGACAGCGGCAAGGTGCAGCCGAGCTGCCGCCGCGTGTCCAACCTGCTCACGCAGTTCGCCGACGAGGAAGCCGCCAAAAAGCTCATCGCCGAGGGCGACCCGCTACTCTACGAGTTCTACGAGCTCGAGCTGCCGGAAGAGCCCGGCGTGCTCCGCTTCGGCTCCACGCGCCTCTATCCCGGCAAGGTCGGTAATGAGTATTTCATGACCAAGGGCCACTTCCATACCATCCTGGACACGAGCGAGATCTACTACACGCTCTCCGGCCACGGCATGATGATGATGGAGACGCCCGAGGGCGACGTCGACTGCAAGGAGATGAACCCCGGCGACGCGCTCTACGTCCCCGGCCGCTGGGCGCACCGCAGCATCAACATTGGCACGGAACCGCTGATCCTCTTCTTCGTGTTCCGTGCAGACGCCGGTCATGACTACGGCACGATCGAAAAGAAGGGCTTCCGCAAGCTGGTCGTTGAACAGGACGGCAAGCCGGTCATCGTCCCGAACCCCAAGTGGGAGAAATAACGTCAAGGAACTTCTGATTTGAGGGCCTCGCACCTCAGATCAGAGCTTCCATAGATCACACCGCGGCATCCGCCGCAGCCATTGCAAACGCAGGAGGTAATTCAATATGTCTATGCTTCAACATTCATCCAGAGCCTGGGGCTCTCCCAGCCGTTATATTCAGGGCCGCTATGAGCTGGACAACCTGAAACAGCACACCGAGACCTACGGTCGCCGCGTGTTCATCCTCATCGACGTGTTCTTCTACAAGAACTACGCCGAAAAGTTTGAGAAGATGTACGCAGGCAGCGACAGCCAGATCCTCTGCGAGCAGTTCGGCGGCCAGATCACCGAGGAAGAGATCCTCCGCTGCACCGACCTCGCCAAGGACCTGCAGCCGGACGTCGTCGTCGGCATCGGCGGCGGCAAGACCATGGACACCGCCAAGGCCGTCGCCGACAACTATAAGGCTGCGGTCATCATCGTCCCCACCACCGCCTCTACCGACGCCCCGGCCATGGGCCTGTCCGTCATCTACACGGCGGCTGGCGAGCATGTCGGCGCCCGTCACTACAAGAAGAACCCGGACCTCGTCCTCCTCGACACCGACGTCATCAGCAAGGCGCCTGTCCGCTTCTTCGTCGCCGGCATGGGCGACGCCCTGTCCACCTACATCGAGTGCCGCGCGAACAAGCAGTCCGCCTCTCCGAACTATGTCAACACCGGCTACCATCAGACCATCGCCGGCATGGCCGTCTCCAAGGCCTGCCACGAGACCGTCCTGGCCAAGGGCGTCAACGCCAAGCTGGCCGCTGAAAAGGGCCTGTGCACGAAGGACGTCGAGGACGTCATCGAGGCCAACACCCTCCTCTCCGGCCTTGGCGTGCAGAACACGTCCTGCGCGGGCGCGCACTCCATTGCCGAAGGCATCACGGTGCTCGAGCCCTGTGCCAAGCTGCTCCACGGCGAGGTCGTCGCGTTCGGTATCCTTGTACAGCTGATCGTCGAGGGCGCGCCGAAGGAAGAGATCGACGAGATGTATGACTTCTTCAACAAGGTCGGCCTCCCCTCCACGTTTGCCGATCTCGGCATTGCCGACGCCACCGACGAGGACATCATGAAGGTCGCCGAGGCCTCCATGCACTCCTACTGGGATGTCGAGCCGTTCGCGGTCAACCCGAGAATGATCGCCGACGCCATCATCCTGGCCGACGCGCTGGGCAAGCAGAAGAAGTAAACCAACCAGACTCAAACGCCCGCAGTTTGTCTGCGGGCGTTTCCCGTATACCATGAGGAACCGACTATGAAAAAGTATCTTGCTCTTGTGCTCAGCGTTCTTCTCTTGCTCTCCTGCTGCGCCTGTGCCGCGAAGACCGCATCCCCGCGCAGCCTCTATGCAGAAGCTGCAAACCTGTCCCCGACCGACACGGTTCTGACCGTAAATGACGAGCCCATCACCGCTGCCGAATACTGCTACTGGCTCGCTTATTACTGCGACAATTACGACCGCACCGCCCAGCAATATACCACCGGCAAAGCCGTCGACTGGGCAAACGACGCCGGGGCCTGCGCGCTGATGCTCCGCTACGCGGACAGCTGCGTCGCCTCCATGGCCTATCTGCGCCAGCTCGCGGCAGCGCACGGCGTCTCCCTGACCGAGGACGACCGCAAGGCGATCGCAGACAGTATCGCATCCCAGCTCGAGAGCGCGGGCGGCGAGGAGGCGTTCCTGGCCGCACAGGGCATGGACAGTACGCTCTACGCGCAGATGATGGAGAGCTCGTACCTGAACGCCGGTCTGCTCGCCGCATACTCCGACCCGGATGACACGCTCTACCCCGGTGAGGACGTGCTGCTGCAATACGGCATCGACAATGGCTACGCCTGCGCCGACCAGATTTTCTTCAATACCTACCTTCTGCCCAGCGACGACGCGGACGCCAGAGCCGGCAAGCGCGCCGCCGCCGAGGAGGTCTATGCCCAGCTGATGGCGGAGCCGGACCCAGCCGGTGCTTTTGCCGCCTATGCCGAGAGCTGCGGCGAAGATACCGGCCGCGCCGCTTATCCGAACGGGTATACCTATCAAGCTGGCGAGATGGGTGCAGAGTTTGAGGCCGCCGTCGCCGCGCTGGACGTCGACGAGATCAGCGGCATCGTGGAGAGCGACCTCGGCTACCACATCATCATCCGCCGCGCGCTCCGCGCCGAAGACCTTGCAGAAGCTTCCTATGAAGACTGGATCCGCCGCCAGACCAACGAAAATACCGTCGTCACCCCAGCCAGCCCCCGCGAGGCCCTCGACGTCCCCTCCTTCCTCTCCAACCTCTCCCGCCTCCGCACCCCCTGACCCGCCCTTCGTTCTTGTCCGTAGGGGCGGCCCTTGGGCTCCCGCCTTTTTGTCCCCCATTCTTTTCTTTCTCTCTTAAAAGAGGCGAAAAAATGGAGGCACAAACTTCGTCTCCTCTTCTGAAGCAGAAACGGAAACTGATTCGAAGAAAACATTTTCAAAAAAGACGAGCCGCCCCTTTTGGGGGCGGCTCGCTTTGCTGGGGGAAGAATATGATAAGGGAGGGTCTTTATAGCTCGACATCCAGCATGGACATCGTTGCGGGCATCTCATGCGCCGTATTGACCTTTTCCTCGTCGGTGACCAGGTCAAAGCAGCTGACGATGATCTTATCGCCCCAGACGCACGGTTCGCCCGGCTCATCCAGCTCGCCGTTGAAGCCGTCGGTGTCCGGCGAGCAGGCGATACGCCTGACGCTGCCGTCCGGCGCGATGCGCGCGATGGCGTTCGCCGAGAAGTCGGCCACATAGATGTTGCCCGCCTTGTCGATCGACATGCCATCGGTGGACTTCAGATTCGCCGGATCCTGCGCCCAGCGGATGTTCTCCTTGACGGAACCGTCCTCGTGGAACGTGATCTTGTGGACCAGCCCGTCGCCGAAGTTGCCGATGTAGAGATTGCCGTCGTGGTCAAACACGATGCCGTCCACGCCGTACTGGCACTTGGGGTTCTCCGTGATGAAGGTCAGGAAGATGTCTGGGTCGGCCAGCGTGTTCGTGCAGTGGATGCCCTCGGCGTCCAGCGGGAAACGGTAGACACAGCTCATCAGCTTGCCGCTCTCGGTCTTCTGGTTCACCATGCAGCTCTGCGTGACGTACATATAGTCGCCCTTGATGCGGATGCCGTTCGGGTGCTCCATGTGGTCGGCCACGACCGTACACTTCTCCACGCCCTGTTCGTTCAGCCGCAGCCGCAGGATGCGCCCCGTGAAGACGAGATCCTCCCGCCCGGTCCAGCCGGGATTGTCGACCATGTAGAGGTCGCCGTCCGGGCCGAACTCGATGCCCATCGACCGGGCCTCGCCCGTCTCCGGGTTGACCGGCACGTCAAACCACTTTTTGATGTTGCGGTCCTTGTCGATGCGGAACACCGCGCTCGGCATGGACATGTCCGCAAAGTTCGGGCAGGAGAGGATCAGATCGCCGTTTTTGTCGATGGCCATCCCGTCCGGCGTGCAGACAGAATCTTCGGGAAGGAGCATGAATAACTTCGGAGTTTGCATGGGATCGCTTCCTTTCAGTGTTGATTTGGGAACATTGGGAACGGATGTCGTATGGCTGCCCCGCGCTTACAGGCCGCGCGCGCGGCGGATCTGCTCGACGAATTCCTTCGCCATCTTTGTGATGAGGTCATAGTCGCCGGTCTTCGCCCCGGCGGTCAGGCTGCTGCCTGCCCCAACGGCGACCGCGCCCGCGCGGATCCACTCGGCCACATTCTCGACGCTCACGCCGCCCGTCGGCATCAGCTCCGCCTGCGGGATCGGCCCGTGGATCGACTTGATGATCTTCGGCCCGAACAGCTCGCCGGGGAAGACCTTGATGATGTCGGCGCCCGCTTCCATCCCGGCGACGACCTCCGCGATGCTCATCGCGCCCGGCATACACGCCACGCGGTAGCGGTTGCACATTCTGACGGTGTCCGCGTTGAAATACGGGCTCACGACATACTGCGCGCCCGCGAGGATGGCCAGCCGGGCCGTCTCGGGATCCATGACGGTGCCCGCGCCGATGACGAAGTCGCTGCTGGCATACTCGGCGGACATCCGCTCGATGATGGACGTGATTCCCGGCGTTGTGAACGTCAGCTCAATGCCGGCGCAGCCGCCCTTGACACACGCCTCGCCGATGCGGAGCGCGTCCTCCGCGTTCTTCGCGCGGACCACGGCCACGAGGCCGCAGCTTCTCAGTTTTTCAATGACCTGTTCTTTTTTCATGATAGATTCTCCGTTTCTGCCTGTCAAACAAAAGCACAAGGCTTATTTCTGCGACATGTATTCATAGACCGGAAGGAGGGCCTTGTAGCACACCTCGAACCGCTCCTTCACCGCCGCATACGCGCGGTGATTTTCTTCGTTCGGCTCGACAACGGTGTTGATCTCGAGGATGTCGTCGATGGCCGTAAAGTCCTTGAAGATCCCGACGCCCACGCCGCCGGTGATCGCCGCGCCCATCGAGGTCGCCTCGTCGAGCAGCTTCGGCACGCGGATGCGCACGCCGTAGGCGTCCGCCATCATCTGGCGCCAGACCGCGCCCTTCGCGCCGCCGCCGATCAGCAGCAGCTCGTCGATCTCGCCGCCCTGCCGCAGCACGTTCAGGATGATGTCGAGGTTCATCGTCACGCCCTCGAGCACCGCGCGGAACAGATCGCACCGCTCATTTTCCATCTTCACGCCGAGCCAGGCCGCCGTCGCGTCCGGGTTCCAGCGCGGGGCCCGCTCGCCCAGCAGATAGGGCAGGAACGTAACGCCGTTGCTGCCGATCGGGCTCTTTTCCACTTCGGCGTTGATGAGGTCGTAGGGGCTGCATCCGCGCTCCTTGCCCTCGGCGGTCTCCCACTTGGCGACCTGCTGCTTCAGCCAGTTATAGCTGCTGCCGGCCGACTGCATCGTGCCCGTCGGCGAATAGAGGCCGGGGACGATGTGCGCCCATGTGAACGTGCGCATCTGCTCGTCGAAGAGCGGCTTTTCGCTCGTCGTGGCGATCCACGCGCTCGTGCCGATGCAGCTGAATGTCCGCCCCGGCGCGACCGAGCCCGCGCCCACGTTCGAGCACAGGCCGTCGCCGCCGCCCATGACGACGGGCGTGCCTTCCTTCAGTCCGGTCTGCTCCGCGGCCCACTTCGTCACGCCGCCCGCCACGAACGTGGACGGCACGATCTCCGGCAGCATCTCGCCGTCGATGCCGGACGCCTTCACGATCTCCTCCGACCATTGCAGCGTGTTGAGGTCGATGCAGCTGTTCGATGTCGCGTCCGACGGCTCGGTGTAGAACTTGCCCGTCAGCCGCAGAACGATGAAATCCTTCGCGTTGAGCGTCTTATAGGTCTTCGCGTAGACCTCCGGCTCGTTGTCGCGCACCCACATGAGCTTCTGCAATCCGTAGGACGCGGCGTTGCGGTGCCCCGCGATGTGGTAGAAGTCGTAGAGCGAGATCTGCTCGTTGATGGCCTCCGCCTGCTTCTGCGCGCGCTGATCGGCCCAGATGATCGAGGGGCGGAGCGGGTTGCCCGCGCGGTCGACGCAGAGGCAGCCCATCATCTGGCCCGAGAACGAGATCGCGGCGATCTCGCTCGCGTCGATGTTCGCTTTCGCGATGAGGTTGCGGCTCGTCTCGCAGATCGCGCGCCACCAGTCCTCAGGATCCTGCTCGGCCCAGTTGGCGTTGAAATAGTGGCAGCCGTAGGCAAAGGTCTCGCTCGTGACCATCTGGCCGTCCTCGCGGAAGAGCGTCGCCTTGTTGCCCGACGTGCCGAGGTCATGCGCAATGATGTACTTCATACAGCCCCTCCTTACAGACCCAGATCGCGGATGAGGTTGGCGGTCGCCATGCGGCCCATGTTGCGCGAGGCGCCGACGGTGGACGCCGCGCAGTGCGACCCGATGACCACATTGTCCAGCGTGAACCACCGTTCGTCCTTCGGCGGCTCCTCGCAGAAGGCGTCGATGCCCGCGCCGTAGATCGTCCCGGCCTCGAGCGCGTCGAGCAGGTCGCCCTCGTGGATGAGGCCGCCGCGCGCCGTATTGACGAGGATGACGTTCGGCTTCATCATCGCCAGCTGTTCCTTCGCGATGAAGTTCTCCGTCTCCGGCATCAGCGGCAGATGGACGGAGATAAAGTCACTCTGCCGGAAGATCTCCTCCGGCGTGGCCTTCGTGATGTGGTGCTCCGCGGCGTAGGCCTCGTCCCAGAACACGTCGTAGGCCAGAACATTCATGTCAAAGCCCTGCGCCCGCTTGGCAACATTCTTGCCGATCGCGCCGAGGCCCAGAATGCCGAGCGTCGCGTGCGAGACGTCGATGGTCGAGATCTTCTTCCAGCTGCCGGTGCGGCACGTCCGGTCGATCAGGACGGCCTTGCGCGCCACGGCCAGCATCAGCGTCATCGCGTAATCCGCCACGGCCTCCGAGTTCGCGCCCACCGTCCGCGACACGGCAATGCCGCGCGCCTTGGCCGCCTCGAGGTCGATGTTGTCGACGCCGACACCGTATTTCGCAATGGCCCGCAGCTTCGGCGCGCTCGCGATCACCTCGGCGTCCACCGGGTCGACGCCGACGATCAGCCCGTCGCAGTCGGCCAGAATCCGGATCATTGTCTCCTTGTCCAGAATGCCGCCGGTCTCATTTTTCACGACCTCAATGCCCTTTTCCGCCAGCATGTCGAATACGGCGGGGTCGGTCTTCCCGTAAGAGCGGGGCGTTGTCAAAACCTTCATATCATCGCTCCTTCTTTCTGCACATCCGCCGCTCAGCCGCGCGCCAGCTCGGCGCACCGCTTCAGCCGCTCGCCGAGGATCTCCGTGTGGAACACGTCGGCAATGACCTGCGTCCAGCCGTAGATGAAGTACATCCAGCCGTCAATGACGGTCACGCCGCGCGATTCGCGCTGTGCCTCGGCCTGATGCATGAACAGGCGCTCACCGCGGTAGTTCAGCTCCCAGACCAGCGCGTCCATCGGGAACAGCGCCTTGTCCGTCAGCGGCGAGCCGGGCCGGTCCTTGCCGAGTCCGGTCGCGTTGATGACGAGCGAACCGGGCCCCATCTTCGCCATCACTTCGTCGTTCTGGCCGGGCTCTGGCGTCAGGTGATATTCCGCCGGAATGGTGTCCGGATAGAATTCGTTGTTGATCTTCTCGCATTCGCGCAGACGCGGCAGGCTCCGGTTCGCGACGACGATCTTCGCCGGGTCGTTCCCGTGTCCGGCGTTGCGCATGTAATACGAGCACATCGAGATGCAGCTGCCTCCCGCGCCCATGATGAACACGCCCGCCTGCGGATGCTCCTTCCAGTAGTTCGCCGGGACGAACTCCTCCATCGCCATGCCGCAGGTGATGGGGTCCTTCGCGTCACAGCAGAGCTTGTCGCCGTCCTTGTAGATGGAGGACATCTCCCCGAACTGTCTGGCATACGTGCCGATGACCTCAAAGAGATCCTTCGCCGCGTTGTAGATGTCAATCTTGTGCGTGGTCACGAGCGCGCCCATCGACAGCGGATCGTGCTTGATGAACTCCACCACCGCGCGATAATCTTCCGCCGGCGCGTGGACTGGCAGGTCGATGCCCTTGATCACCGCGTCGATGCCGAGCGCCTCGGCCCAGATTGGGAACGTCTTCATGATTGAAGACTGCGTGGTCGTCACGCCGATAAAATACATCGTGGGCCGTGTGGCCTTTTCCGGTAACTGGATCATACTCATTTCTTCCTTTCCTCATATCGGGTACTTCTGCGGGTCTCCCCGCGGTCTTACAGTGTTTCAAATACCTGGCGGCAGTGTTCACCCGTCGCCGCGAGGCCGACCTGCTCCAGCCCCGCCTCCCGCAGCCGCGGCAGGAACGTGTCGTGCAGATAGCGCAGGCTGATCTCCCCGCCGTAGGCACCGAGGCGTGCCGCCGTCGTGTCCAGCGCGAAGAGCAGCTGCCCGCCGTAGCCGCAGTCTGCCATGTGCCGGATGAGCTTCACTTCGGCCTCGTCGCTATGATAGCGGAACCGGCCGATCGTGTCGTAATCGAGCCAGACGCCCGTCTTCGCCGCGGCCTCGTGCGGGCCGAAGTCCTCGGCCTGCCGGTCCACGTGGCAGACGATCATCCGCCGCGCGGGTAAGCCGCACTCCCGCGCCAGCTCCACGGCCTCACCCATGTGCATCCCGCGCTCCGTGTGCAGCATCAGCACGCTTCCCGTGTCCGCCGCCGCCCGCGCTGCCGCGCGCAGCAGCGTCCCGAGCCGGCCTGCCGGCCCGTCTTTGCCGATGGCCGCCTTGACCATGCCGGCACAGATGCCGCTCCGCTGCCGGGGCCGAGCCGTGGAATCCTCCGTATGCAACAGCATCCCAAGCGTCAGCTCTTCACAATAAAGATCATACAGTGCTTCCTCTTCCAGCCGATCCACCCAGCAGTCCGGGGCGTAGAAGACCGGCAGGTGATAGCCCGTCGAGGCCACGATGACCACGCCGCTCTCCCCGGACAGCCGCGCCAGCATCTCACAGTCGCGGCCCGCCGCCACAGGCTGCGCATCGCAGAGGCTCGTGCCGCCGCAGGCGCGGTACGCCTTCAGCTCTGCCAGCGACCGCTCAAAATCGTCGATCCGCAGCGCGGGGTTGCCCTGCGCCGCCGGCGTGTCGTGGACGAAAATATGCTCATGGATCTGGCACCAGCCAAGCGCCTCCGGCGCAAGGTCGCCGCAGACCGTGCGGACCCGTTTTGGTTTCAAACCGCTCTCCTCCTTCTGGGATGTAACTGTAAACTGCCCATGCAACCGGACAGCGGGCCTTTCCGCCCCGCCGGCCACATCTTCCGTTTTCAGCCCTGCCCCAGGGCGTATCCGAACGCTCGAAGCGTCCATTTGATTGGTATTTTGTAATGTTGCTATGTCATGATATATCAAGGGCAACAGACGCCGGCCCGTGCCGCCCCGGCGTTCCGGAGCCCTGGCCTCGTGCCGGCCAAAAATCCTGCGCTCTCTTTCCCCTTCTGACCCGGCCGGTCAGAGCGATGCGTGAATTTTGAAGCTGTTCTGGTCGCCGCGATAGCGCGCCACCGAATATTCGATCTGCCGCCCCTGCCGGTTGAAGCCCATCGACAGGAAATACTGGATCGGCTTGCCGCGCTTGGTGTCGAGCACATTGGCGTCCTCGGTGTTGGCCGCGCGGGCCTCGCAGATACGGGTGATATTGGTGATGTGCGTGGCCTCGTTCATCGAGAGGACCTGATAGAGCGATTCGTGGTTGAAATCGTGATCCATGATGAACTTGCACAGCTCATACGGCAGATACGTCTCGACCCGGACCACCGGCACGCCGTCCGCGCAGCGCTTGCGGTAGAGGTAGATGGCCTTGCCGTCGTGCGCGATGCCGAGCTGCTCGGCCACGTCCTCCGGCGGGCGGACCACCCGCAGCGCGAGCACCTCGGTGCTCGGGACCTTTCCGGCGTGGATCATGTCCTCGTTGAACGGGATGAGCGTCGTCATGAAATCCTGCCGGATCTTCGGATAGCAGACGAACGTCCCCTTGCTCTTGATGCGATAGAGCCGCTCCTCCTGAACCAGCTCGGTGATGGCCTGACGGACCGTCGTCCGGCTGATGTCAAACAGCTGGCTCAGTTCCTTTTCCGTCGGGATCATGGAATCCGGCGGATAGGTACCGTTATCGATCTCCTCCGAGACCAGCTTTTTCAGCTGAAAATAGAGCGGGATCGGAACTGATTTGTCCAAATGCCTGTCTTGCAGCATGGGCGTGCCCCCTTCCAATGGAGAAAATGTATGTCATAACATTTGTACTTAGTTCATATTACATGATTCATAGGTTTTTTTCAAGTCTATTTCCGTTTTTTCATCATTTTCGACAAAACATTTCCTTTCGGAAGGCTTTTTTCGTCTCAGGTCATTGACAATCTGTATGCAGATGTTTTATCATGAAACTGCATAGAACTGCAAAATGACCTGAAGGAGAGATCATCATGGCAATCGAATCAATGATCACCGGTATTCAGCACATCGGCATCCCCTGTGCCAACCTGGATGAGACCATCCGCTTTTACGAGGGCCTCGGCTTCCAGCTGACGTGGCGCGCCGCGCCCGGCAGCGCCGACAACGTCGCCTTCCTGCAGAAGGGCACCTGCGTCATCGAAACCTATACGGGCGCTCCGCTCGCGCGGGCAAACGGCGCCGTCGACCACATTGCCCTCAACGTCACCGACATCGAGTCCGTCTTCGCCTGGATCAACGCCAGCGAGACCTATCAGAGCCTCGACGCAGAGATCCAGCAGCTGCCGTTCTTCGAACGCGGCGTCCGCTTCTTCCGCATCTCCGGCCCGAACGGCGAGACCGTCGAGTTCAACCAGATCCTCTGAGCCAAACGCCAACAGCCACAGCGGCAAACGCCGCTGTGGCTGTTTTTGTGATTTTGTGATAGAATGGAGGACATCAGCAGAATTCCTCAGATCGTACTTCGCAATGCAGCGAGAAAGGAGCAGCGCCCATGGAACACAGCAACGGTTTTACCTACTGGAAGCGCCCGTGGTATCAATGGCTCATCCTGGCCGCGGCCATCCTGCAGCTCCTCTGCCTCTGGATGAACCTTCAGGAATATCACGATCTTTCCGCTGCCGGGATCCTCACAGGCTCCGCATGGGCAGACTATGCAGCCCAGAAAAGATCGCAATGCGCGTTGACCGGCCTGCTGGCCGCCTGCTTTTCGGGACATTTCCTGATTGGCATCTGCGCCCATAGCCCAAAAGCTGCCCGGCTCGCCGAGGGGATCTTTTTGCTGCTCCTGGCCCTTGCGTGGGGTGCGGCGGGTCTTGCATTGCAGCTGTTTTCGCGGAACGGAAAAGGCGCCTTGGCCGTCCTGATCCTGGTCTCGGCCCTGGCCGGAGCTGTCTACAGTCTTTTGAAATTCCGAAAAAGCCGCTGAGCGCCCGGCATTCCGCGCCGCAGCGCCGACCCTTTCAGAGCTTCACCACCTCAACGACCGTCAGCGTGTCTCCGTCGATCGTGAAGCGCACGTCGAGCCCGTCAAAGTTGAATCCATAGCGCCGTGTGGGGTCGTGCTGATAGCCGGGGCGAGGATTGAGCGAGAGCGCCTGCGTCAGCCCCTCCAGCTTCTCCGGCGTGATCATCCCGCGCCACGGTTCCGGGAAGATGACCGCCAGCGGTTCGGCCTGCCGCGATTCCGCGAAAGCGTCTATCGCCTCCGGCACGCTGTCGGCATACGGCACATAGGGCTTGATGTCAAAAATGGGCGTTCCATCGACCATGTCCGCACCCGTCACATAGAGCACCGGGCCGCCCTTCGCCGTCCAATCGACGGAGGCAAGGCGCACCACGCTCAGACCCATGTGGTTTGGCCGGAACGGCGAGCGCGTCGCGAACACACCGACTCGCGTCTTACCGCCGAGCTTTGGCGGCAGAACAGTCGGCGAATAGTCGTCCGGCGCAACGCGGTGAAACTGCCAGATGAGCCAGAGATGACTCCATCCTTCAATCCCGCGCAGATAGTCCGGGTTGCGGAATTCGGGCTCCAAGACGATCGCCGACGTCAGCCGGTCGACCAGGCCAGACTGCCGCGGCACGCCGAATTTTGTTGGGAAATCGGTATGAATATGGGCGATCGGCTGCATATTTTGTCTCCTTATGCCTTGCAGAGCGCAAGAAAATGGTTTATAATAACAGCGGTGCTACCGAAAAACGGCAAGCGGTTAGTCCCCTGCGTTGTCAGGGGCGCTTCTGACCCCCTGATTTCAAGAAAGGGGGGCTGCAAATGAGTACATCCGAAGTTCTGCAACTTTGCCTTGTAATCATCGGCATTTGTAGCCTGTTCGTTCAGGCTTATAAAAAGAAGTAACCGCCCGGCCTACCAAACCAGCGGTTACTTCTTGTAATCACCGAGGGGGCTGACCGTTTGCCGGCAGCACCCTTGCTCTATGTTCAGTATACCCGTTTGAACTCAAAAAGTCAAACATATTTTATCCGCAAAATTTGTTTTACAATTCCATTCCACCGCGTTATAATGATGGAAAATCAGGAAAGGAAGCGTTCTTATGAACGACGAACTGACGGCGGTCGACATCCGGAAGATGCAGGAAGAGCTGGAATACCGGCGCATCGAGCTGCGCCCGAAGCTGATCGAGGACGTAAAAACCGCGCGGGAATTCGGCGATCTGAGCGAGAATTTCGAATATAAATCGGCCAAACGCGAGAAAAACCGCAACGACAGCCGCATCCGCTATCTCGAGCGCATGATCAAAACGGCGAAGGTCATCGACGTCCGCTCGAACGCGGACGAGATCGGCCTGTTCGACAAGGTGACAATCTACATCGAGGAAGACGACGAGGAACAGACCATCGAGCTGGTCACGACGCTCCGGCAGAACGCCCTCAAGGGCCTGATCAGCAAGGAATCCCCGGTCGGCAAGGCCGTGCTCGGCCATAAAGTCGGCGACCGCGTGACCGTGCAGGTCAACGAGAATTACAGCTACGACATCGTCATCCGCGCCGTCGAAAAAGGGCAGGATGACGCCTCCTTGCCGATCAGCAGCTATTAGTTTTGGGCAGAACCATAAAATTGTGTCTGCGGTCTTCGGCGACTCTTTTGCCCCAATGCTGCGGTTTGAAACGCTTTTTAGAAAGATAGGAGATTACAAATGGAACGAAATGAAGCATGGGCGCTTTTGACGAAATACAACAAGGATCATTTTCATCTTCAGCACGCGCTGACGGTCGAGGCCGTGATGCGCTGGTATGCGAACGAGCTCGGCTACGGCGACGAGGCCAATTTCTGGGCCACGGTCGGTCTGCTGCACGACCTGGATTTTGAGCAGTGGCCGGAGCAGCACTGCCAGAAATGTCAGGAGCTGATGCGCGAGGCCGGCGTCGACGAGCGGACGATCCACGCCGTCGCCAGCCACGGATATGGCATCTGCTGCGACATCGCGCCGGAGCACGAGATGGAAAAGGTGCTCTTCGCGGCGGACGAGCTGACCGGCCTGATCTGGGCGGCGGCGCTGATGCGCCCGAGCAAGAGCACAACAGACATGGAGCTCAAGAGCGTCAAAAAGAAATTCAAGGACAAGAAGTTCGCCGCCGGATGCAGCCGCGACGTCATCACGCGCGGCGCGGAGCAGCTCGGCTGGGAGCTGGACACGCTGATCGAGCGGACGCTCGCCGCGATGCAGGCCACCGAGGCCGATGTCGCCGCAAAAACCGCTGCTTTGGAATAAGCGTACAAAAGGCTGCCATTTCTGGCAGCCTTTTGATATTTTTCTTAGGCAGCACCGCGCAATTCGGCAAGCAGATTTGGCGAGAATTTTTTCGTCAGATCAAGGTTTGGAAAGCGCAGGAATACTGTATGTATTTCAAACTTTTCAAACCACAGAGCTGGCGGAAAAGGGCCGGCAAAGCGCGCTGACGCAATTGTGCGGTGTTGCCTTTATTTTTTGCGGCCAAACAGCCCGCACTTCTCGTATGCCGCCGCGCTGATGGACACGAGATCATAGCCCGTCTCCTTGATCGCCGCGCGGAGCTTTTCTTCGTCCAGCGGCTCCTCCGAGAGCACGACCGTCTCGCCCTTGCTGTGCGACGAGGTCACTTTTTTGACGTTGAACGCGCGGCGGATGGCGTCGTTGATGTGGCTCTCGCACATGCCGCACATCATGCCGTCGATTTTCAGTTTGGTTTCTGTCATGGGATACCGTCTCCTTACAGTTAGAGTGGTTAAACTCCTCTTTGCCCACATTATAGCACGCCGCATGAAATTTGCAAGTGAAAAATCGCACGGTTTGGAAAACCGTGCGATTGATTTTTGCATATTTTACCGCGCCCGGAGCTGCCAGAACGCCAACGCGCCCGCGGCGGCCACGTTCAGCGAGTCCACCTTGTGCGACATCGGGATCTTCACCGTGTAATCGCAGGCCGCGATCGTTGTCTGCGCGAGGCCGTCGCCCTCGGTGCCGAGGACGATGGCAAGCTTCGGCTCGGCCATGAGCGCCTCGTCCTCAATGGAGACAGAATCGTCCGTCAGCGCCATCGCCGCCGTGCGGAAGCCGAGCGCGCGCTACGGAGATCTGGCCGTTTTCCGGGACGAGCC